>ERZ1034913.170-NODE-170-length-65516-cov-6.292403_pt1 | contig 65516 bp, 83 predicted proteins | sample MGYA00520697_ERZ1034913 | MGnify/ENA primary metagenome ERZ1034913 (study PRJEB33766, sample SAMN09781786) | gut metagenome | biome: gut microbiome | host: Homo sapiens | place: Madagascar | study: EMG produced TPA metagenomics assembly of the PRJNA485056 data set...
TAGCACACGCTGGACGAGGAGCCACCCATGACGGAACGCAGCCACCAATGGCACCGAGTTCCGTTCAAGCGGTGCGCGGTATCGCGGAACAGGTCGAACTGGCAGTCGAAGCCCACGCTGTAGCCCTTGGTGCCCCACACTGGGCAGCCGTACACCTCCATCTCGGAGGGCGACCACACCTTGCCGATGTCCTGCCAGCTCCAGCTGTTGGAGTCGCTGAGCGCGCCGCTCGCGCTGTAACGCTCCTCAAGCAGCACGCGCTGGGTGAGCAGGTACTTGGTCAGCCCCTCGGGCAGGCACGCCTCGAACAGCTTCTCCCACGCCTTGAGGTTGCTGTTCAGGTACGGGTTCTTCACGCCTGCGGTGCCCTGGTTGGTGTTCGCGGTGTTCCACATCAGGTAGCTGTCGTTGGCCACGCCGGTGACGGTCTTGGCCACGGCGACGGGCGCGGACGCGATGAACGCGATGTGGTGGCCCTTGGCGCTGTCGCCGCACTGGTAGTACGGGTCGAAGTGCGCAAGCAGGAAGCGCACGGACTGCTGGCCCGTGATGGCCGATGCGCTCACGAGCGGCACGTCGATGTAGTCGCCCACACGCATGCCGCTGAAGTTCGCGGCCTGCACGCGCTTGTGCAGCGCGTCGTAGATGGTGGTGGAGCCTGAGGCCTCGCCCGCGAGAAGCGTTGCGAGCGACTGGCCCGGGTACTTGCCGATCAGGCCCTGTCGGTTGTACTCGGCGTTGTTGAGCGCCGTGGTGGCGTTGGTGCGGGCCAGTGAGTCGATGATCTCATGGCTCACCCCGTTCACGTTGAAGCGCTCGGCGTTTACGTTTGCCATTCGTTTTCCTTTCTATGCGAGCACGATGGTCGTGCCTGATACCGTGCAGGAGGAGCCGAGTTTCACGGTTCCGTCCTCGAACGTTGCCTTTGAAGACGGCGCGTACACCGTGCCGTCCATGAACACGAACTTGCCGCTCGACTCAGCGAGCATGTTTGCCAGGATCGCGTTCTGCTCGCGCAGCGCCGCGATGTCCGAATCGCCCGCCCTTCCTTGCGCAACGGAGTTGGCGATCTGCAACGCCTGGTTGGCCGCTGCGTCAGCACGCGATGCCGCGCCGTTTGCCGCCGAGGTCGCGTTGCTCGATGCCTGTTGGTCGGCGACATGCTCGTCATGGCGCTGGCTTTCAGCCTTTTTGCGTTCGTCCTCGGCGACCGATCGGCTTGTCTCGTTGTTCTGGCGCGTGATTTCGGCATTCCTTCGCGCGGTTTCGTTGTTTTGGCGTGTTGTCTCGGTGTTCTTGCGCGACGTCTCGTTGTTCTGGCGGGTTGTCTCGTTATTACTGCGATCGGTCTCAGCCGTTTTCCGCGCGTTTTCGTTTGACGCACGCGTCTTCTCGGCTGTTTCAGCGCTTTCCGTCATGGTCTTGCAGTTGGCGGCTGCTGTCTTTGCCTCCTCTGCCGCCTCCACGGCAAGCGTTGACTCGATGCGGTAAATCGAGCCGTCAGTCGTTCTCACGCGGTCGATGTTGCCGTTCTCGTTGAGGACGAACGCCGCGATCTGCGTTTCGTCTGCCATCGCACCTCCTCTACTTCGCGATGATTCCGGTTACTATGGCCTGCGGCCCGATCGTCTCGACGATGCAGCGGTCACCTGCCTTGGCGCTTGAACAGCCAGTGGTCATCGGCAAGCCGGGAAGCGTGGCCCCCGACATCGAAACGGTGACCTTCGCGCCGGATACAGACTTGACTGTGGCGAAGCCCATGGAATGGCCAGAGCCGCCTTTCGGCGTGAAGAGCTCGGCGAGCATGTCTCCCGCGTTGCTTATGTCGTTAACGTTCAAAGCGTCTCATCTCCAATTCCATCGGACATCCTCCCACGAGGGTGAGAGTCTGCTTCCTGATCGCGAAGTTCCCGCTGATACCCTCGCTTGGCCAGCGCACGTCGATAGCGTCGGAGATGCCGACGGGCGCGTAGATGTGCGTGGCCCTCAGACGGTGGATGGCCGATTGCTCCGTGACGAGCAGGCTTTGCGCCTCGGCATTCGCGTTTGCCTGCCGCTCTGCTGCCGTGCTTCCGTGAGGAAGCTCGCTTCGCGTGTAGGAAACCGCCTTGCGCCAGCCACGTCGTACGGTCGAGTACTCGCTGTTCGGGTCGGAGTCGATGGCGGTTCCGCGTATACTTTCGTCGCTCGTCGAGTAGTCGATATGGACGACGTTCGCTACCTTCGACTTGTCGAACTCCTCGGTGCCGTCGTCCACGAAGCGTGCACCCTTGCCCTCTTCCATGACCATGGTTGGCGCTCGCTTGTCAGGCTCGATGTACTTCCGCAACAGCACTCGGCCCAGCGGGTCGCATGAAGCGGAGCTGAACCCAGCCGCCGCGAGAAGCGCGTTGACGGCCTTTAGGCGGGTTCGGTAGTTGCTCTCTCCGTTTCCGATCGCCCCGACCACCCATGCCGTCGTGAGCTTGAAGTCCGATTGGTCGGCGATCACCTCAAGACCTGCCTCGCGCAGCAGCTTCGCCGCATAGTCAACGGCGTTCGTGCCGGCGGGAACCGATCTCGGCTGGTCGAACTCGTCCTCGTCAACTTCGGCCAATCGCCCGGAAAGGTCTGCCTCGGCCAGCGCCTGGCCGATCGGGCGCTTCGGCGTTGACACTAGGAAGGTTCCAAGAGGCTCAAGGTGAACCGAGCCATCTGGGAACGCTGCCTCAAGGTACACGCGCAAAAGGTCGCTCCCGAGGTCTAGCGCGCCCTTGTAGCTGACCTTGCCCGTCTCGTAGTTGGTATCCAGGTTGCGCTCGATCGTCCCGCCGTTGCAGATATTCCTAAGCCGCTCGACGTCTAGGTTCGTCTTGCGGTCTACGCGCATGTAGCGGTAGGACGATGCGAAGCGCTTCTTCCAATTAGGCATTGTTCGGCTCCTCGAATACGTCGTGCTCTATCTTCGCGGACGCCGACCAAAGCCCCGCCGCTTTGAGCGATTCGCTGAACGTCATCGCTCCGAAGGCACGCTCGCCAGCGAGGCCGCGCCACCAACCCTGCCACTGGCTTCTCATGACGCGGCGGAAGGCATCGTGGCCGTCGCGGCGGAAAAGGCAAGAGGCGGATGTGGCAAGGTCGCACTCGTCGAGCGGGTACGACATGGGAAGACCGCCGTTCTCCCCGCCGTCGGCGAAGTGGTATCTCTTGTAGCTGCGTCCCGCAGACGTGGAGTAGCCCGCATCGAGCTCCATCTTGATGAGCGTTGATGCGTCCTGGCCGAAATTGAGCGCCATGCAGCTTGCTATCAGCTTCGCATCGATCTCGGCATATGCAGACGTTCCGTTCGCAGCGGTTCCTGTTGCGCGGTACTTCATGTCCGCATTGAGCGGCGGCACGCGGTCGATCGTCTCCTGGGCATCGAGCAGGCCGCTTACCAGCGTGCTGGAATCATCGTCGTAGATTCGCTCGACGATGAAGCTCTCGCACTTCGATGCGTTGCCAAGCACAAGCTCATGGCCATCGCACGTAATCGTTCCAAGCATAGGAAGCTCGTTGTTGTCCTCGTCGTAGGCCATCGGGCCGATAAGCGTCGTATCCTCGACGTTGTAGGCGGAAACGCCGTTCTCGACCCTCACGTGGCACGTAAGGTCGTCACCGTAGGAAACGGTGATAACCGGCGTCGCAGGTTCCGCCCAATGAGTCTTGAATCGGCGCGTGGCGGTTTTCGACAACCCCGAGCCGCCAACGACCACAAGCGTGAGCATGTAGTCGATGCCGTTCTTGATGGTCGCGTAGCTGCCGAACTGCACGGGATTGAGGCTCGTCACGTCTGCGGTTGCGATGACTGCGCCGCCGACCTCGGCAAGGGAGAGCGTGGCCTGGGCGATGCCCGTCTCGTCGGTTGCGGCAACCTGCACGGTGAGCGGCACCCGGTCGATTAGGATGCCGTCAGTCGCAGGAGACGCGACCCAACACTGCGGGTAGTCCGCGACAACGACGGCTACATAGCCAGACCATGCGCCCCAATCGGCGTGCAGACCCTTGGTGCGCACGCGTACCTTCCAGCTTCCCTTGGCAAGCGAAACGGATGCGCTCTTGGTCGTCGTATACGATTTGGTGATCGTCTCGCTTCCGCTGAACTCCACCTGTGCAGCGCTCTGCACCGAGCCGTCCTGATGGTTCGGAACCCACGAGACGGTGACAGCCGTCCCGGTAGGAACAACGGAATCAGCGGTCACCTTCGGTGCGAGCGGCGGCGTGATCGTCGTGACGGAGTTCGACTTGACCCATGCGGACATGAGGTTGCCACGCTTCGCCCTGACCCTGTATACGACCGTTCCCGCAGGAGCGGCCTTGTCGTGCAGGTCGAGCCAAGCGGGGTCTTCACCCTCGGTGCTAGCCGTTATAGACGACCATGTGCTGCCGCCGTCCGTCGAGCGCTGGATGTCCCATGCGGCTGCATATGTCCAAGCACCGTAGACGCGAAGCGTTACTTCGGTGGCGCCTGCCTTAACAGCCTCCACGCGCGACGGCGCGGAGGGCGTGGTGTAGGCGGTTCCGCACGATACGTGTGTTGAGTTGCCGCCAGGGCCGTGGGCGCAAAGGCGGTATTCGTACTTGTGGCCTGCGGTCGTCGAGTTGTCGGTGTAGTTGGTCACGTCCCACGACACGTCGGCAATATTGACCCATGGGCCGTCGTCGGTGCGCCGATCGACGTACACGCCCGCCCAAGGGTACGCGCCGTCCATGCCCGTGTAATCGACGTCCCAGGCAATCTTATGCGAGGTGTCGGAAACGCGGGCCAGCTTTGGATTCTTTGGCGGATGCGGCTGCGAGTACCCGCGCTGGGGAATCCAAGCGTACTCTGTTGCCCAGGCATCGCCGCCCGCGCTGCCGTAGTAGTTGTTGTATGTCTTGCCGTAGACGTGGATCTGCACGGAGCAGTTCCAGCCGCTGGCCCCGCGCCCGACGTCCACGGTGAAGGTCACGGCGTCGCGCGTGGCCCAATTCCCGTAGTTGTTAAGCAGCACGTCGCGCGACCTGTAGGTGGTGCCGTTCACGATCACGTCGTAGTGCGTGCCGTACTGTGCCGCATACTTGTCGTCGAGCGCGGCGGTGATTGTTATGCGCGAGGTGGTGTCGTTGACCGTGCTCACGCCGTCAACGGAGATATAGCCGCGATACCAGCGGTTGTACCCCGCGATCTGAATCTCCCTTGTATGGGTTCCCACGTCTACCTCCTCGCTGTGGAAGAGCGGCGTGCGGCGGATACCAGCACGTCGATGGCGTTAGCCACCGCGATGTCGGCATCTGCCGTGTTGCCGTCGATGGTTATGTAATAGGTGTCGCCGCCGGCCACCGCTCCGACTGCGGCTGCAGCCCCGGTCTCGTAGGTGACATCAGGCCCGCCGAACGACATGCTCAGCTCGTTGGCGAAGCCCGAAACGGTGTCCTTCACGCCCTCGAAGCGCTTCTTGAGGCCCGTTTCGAGCGACTGCATGATCCAGCCGCCGTTGGGGATCAGGAGCCTCAGGTCCTTGCGCTTCGGGCCTTTCAGGCTCGCGATCGTTCCAGCGATGCCGGACACGAAGTCGTAGACGCCGCCGATACTCGACTTGATGCCGTTGAGCAGGCCGCTCACGATGGAGCTACCGGCGCTGTAGAGCAGTGAGCCGAGGTTGCCGAGAGCGCCTACGATTCGTCCGGGGATCGAGGAAACGAAGCTCACCACGGAGTTGATGCCGCTCGAAACGCCGTTGGTGATTCCGCTCCAAGCGTTGTTGAGGATGCTCTGCACGGTGTTCCACGCCGAGCTCCAAAGGCTCTGCACGGTCGAGAGGCCGCTTGAGATGAACGACTTGACGTTGTTTATGCCGCCTTGCACGACGGACTTGATCGTGTTCCAGAGGTTCGTCAACCAACCGCCGATCGCCGACCAGATGGAATCCCAGACGCTTTGGATCAGCGCAAGGCCGTTCGTGATGACCGCCTGGATGAACGCAACACCGCCGTTGACGATGTTCTCGATGATGATCCATACGCTCGAAGCGAGCGCCTGGATGCCGTTCCACACGCTGCCCCAGTCCTGGTTGATGATGCCGAGGACAATCGTCACGATCGCCTGGATGGCGTTCATCGCTGCGGTAACGATTGCGGAGATGTACGGCCAAACGGCGTCGATAACGGCCTGGATGGCGGTCATGGTTGAGCTGAAGATCTCGACCATGACGGGCAGAGCCGTGCTGATGATCGTCTGGATCACCGTAAGAACACCAGTGATTACCTCCTGGATAACGGGCATGTTCGCCGTTATGAGGTCGGTAATCTGCTGGATGATCGGGCAGAGCGTGGTTGTTATCACGAGCGCGATCTGGCCCACCGCGTCTATGATCGTGCTGATGATTGGCACGAGTCCCGAAACGATGGTGGCGATCACTGGGGCCACCGCAGCCACCAGGCCGCCAAGTGCGAGCGCGAAGCTGTTCACAACGATAACGGCGGCGGCAAAGAGACCTTGGAGCGGTTCGGCAAGCCCGGTGAGCGACTGGAACGCGGGGGCAAGCGATGAGGCGATGCTGGACGCAAGCCCGATGATTTGGTTTCGGAACGCCTCGTTGGTGGCCATGCTGTAAGCGAAGATCGCCGCAACTGCGGTGATGGCGGCAACGGCAACGGCGGCAGGTGCGCTCAACGCCGCAAAGCCTGTGGCAACACCCTTGATCGCCGGGATGATTCCGCCAGTGAGCGAGTTTGCCAAAGCGCCGAGAACTGGGATCTGGCCGATAAGCCCGCCCAACGACACGGCGGCAAGTCCCGCCAGAGCGGCGGCTGCGATCTTGCCGCCCGTTCCGAGCTGCGAGAGGTCAACGCCCTTGATTTTCTCTGACAGCCCGTCGAGGAACGTGCAAAGCTTCTCGACTGCTCCGCCGGTGCGCGTGAGGTTGCCCTGAGCGTCGTAGGTAACGCCCAAGAACTCGCCGAAAGCGGTGGAAAGCGGCTTGATGGCCGCGCGGCACGAGTTGAGAACCCCACGGATGGAGTTGAACACGGGGATGGCGGAGTCCTTGAGCGGTGTCATCCAGTCCTGGCCGATCTTGGAAAGCGCTGCTTTCATGTTCGCCATGGAGCCGGTGAACGACTCGTTGGCTGCTTTTGCGGAATCGCCGAAAGACGCGTACATGGCGTCGGAGAACGTCTGGAAGTCGATCTTGCCGGCTGTGACCATCTTGGAAACCTCGTCGGAGGACTTGCCGAGATAGGTCGATAGCACGGAGATCGCGTTGATGCCTCGATCCGTGAACTGGGCCACCTGCTCGCCCGAGAGCTTTCCGTTGGCGGCCACTTTAGCCCAGATTGACGAGAGGTCGCCGAGGTCTTGCGAGAACGTGGCGGCTGTGCCGACGCAGCCGTTCAGGGCCTTCTCCATGTCGGAGCCGGCGGCAACGCCGGATGCCGCAAGCTGCGCGGCGGCCGTCGCTGCTGTGTCGAAACCAAAAGCGGTGCCGTCTACGGAGTCTTGGATTGTTTGATAGAAGTCGCCCCATTCGAGCTTCATGCCCTTGAACATGGCCTGCGCCTTCTCGATGTTGAGGGCGCGGCTCATGCCGCCCGTGGCGGCTAGCGTGGTGACGCCTGCGGTCACCGTGCCGATCGCGGTTGAGATGGACTTGCCTACGCTGCCGAAGCTTGAGGCGAAGAAGCCGGCAACCTGCGAGCCTACGGACTTGGCGGTGTCCTTGAGGCTGCTGAGCCTGGAGGCGGACTTGTCGAGGCCGCTGTCCATGTTGGAGCCGTCGTAGGTTCCCTTTGCGGATAGAACGTAATCAGCCATTCGGTTTCGCACCTCCCCATGGCGTCCAAGGCGGGTTCTTTCGGTACTGCTCCTTCAGGGCGTCGATCTCGGCATGGGTGAAGTCCGTCTCGCGGAACTCGCCGTTGCGCTTCTGCCAGAGCTTGTAGGTCTTCTTGGAAAGGCAGTTGGCTACGGCGACCTGAACCGCATCCTTGAGCAGGTTGGAGTCGCGAACCGTCGCTGTCTCAAGCTCCTTGCGCACGAACATGAGCTGGACGGGCGTGTGCTGGGCGTACTGCTCGTAGTCCCAGCCGAGACGCGCGGCGAAGAACGCGAAATCGGCCTCCCTGTGAAACAGGGCGGCGTCTTCGGCATCCTCGCCGCGCTTCTGAACGGTCTTGAAGTACTCGAATCCCGTTAGGCGAGTGAGAGCGCGTTCCCTGTGCCCATGAATAAAAAAGCGCAGTCGCGCTGAAGGGCCAGCATCACGGCCTGGTACACGGCGGGGTAGCCGTTCGCCTCGATCAGCTTGTTGACGATTTCCTCGCCCTTGTTCGGGATGAAGTAACCGCCGCCGACGAGCTTCAGGCCGTAGCCTGCAATCGCGGAAAGCTCCTTGAACGTGAACATGCCGTCGTTCTTGTAGAAAGACGCGATGATGGGCGTGTGGCGCTCCTCGTAGAGGTCGATGCGCTTTCGCGTGAAGGCGATCTCGCACTCGCGGCCCTTGATGGTGAACGTTGCGCGTTCCATCTCGTCGATGTCCTGCTCAAGCTCGCCTTTGAACACCTCTTTGGTGTTGTCTTCGAGGGCGTCTTCCAACTCCTCGCAGGCCTCGCCGCACTCGATAAAATCGTCGAAATCCTTCTCTTCTGTCATTCGTCTGCTCCTTAGTCGTTGGTGACGGTCACGGTCGCTGCGGTGATCTGGTCTTCGGTCGCGGTCTCGTAGAGCCACGGCTTCCCGGAGCCTTGGAACTCCATGGAATAGGTGGTGTTGTCGTCGTTCGGAGCCTCAAAGGTGTCGGAGGTGACGATTGCGAGGCCCATGCGCAGCGGCACGTACTTGGTGTTCGCGGTGGAGCGAATGCGCTTGCAGATCTTCAGGCAAAGGTAGGTGCCGTCGGCAAGCGCCTTGGCGACCATCTTCGTGGCCTCGTCGTCGGGCGAGTAGAGGCCGTCGATGGACGCGTCCCAGTCCTTGTTGCTGGCGAAGCGCAGCTTCCAGCCGCCGATGGCGTCGTCTTTGGTGGCAGCTTCGGTGGTGTCCTGGTTGAGGTTGAAGGAAAGCCCCTGCTGACCCGCCACGGCCAGAAGGTTCGCGCCCGTGCTGTCTGTCACGAGCGCCACGATGTCGTTGCCGTTGAGCGCCTTGGCGGTGGCGGAGTCGAAGTCGCACCCAACGAGCTTGTTGTCGGTAACGGAAGCCATTGCGGCCCCTTTCTCGTTATTTGACGCGGAGGCCGTAGCAAACGCGGAAGGTTACCCCCACGATCGCGTGCCCCTCGTCGGTTTCGTCTTTCTTGAGCGTCTGCACGCCGTCGAAGGTCGTGCGGTACAGGGAGAACGGTTCGGGCAGCTCGAACCCATCCGCAAGCGCCTGCTCAAGGCGCTGGATCATGCCGAGAACCTTTGCGTTGCTGTACGGGCGCACAGGCTCGCTTATGCAGTGAACCCATACGCTTATCGCGTCGATGTACATGGTCTTGGTGTTCTCTGGCTGCGTGTTCTGAAGCTCCACGCTGTATAGCGGCGAAGTCCTGTTCTCGGGACTGTCGTAGCATTCGGTGCCCGTGCCCTTCTCGATTGCGTCTATCAGGCAACCGAGGAACACGGCCAGGCTTAGGCGCTGTACTGCTCGCGGCATCGTTCCTCCTTAGAGCTTCTTCAGCTGGTCGATCAGGTCTTGTTGGAAAATCGGTCGCTGCGCGTCGACGTTCCTCTTGAGGAATCGCTGTCCCTGCACATAGCCGCCGCTCACGGTTCTATGGCCGTACTCGACGTGCGGCGCGTAGCTCTTCGTGTATCCAACGGTGTCGCCGGAATGCCCCAACGACATGCGCAGCTCGCCGTGCGGCCCGCCAGGCCTGGTCTTCTCGGTAGATACGGGCGTTCCGCCATCCGCTTTGCCGCGATTGAAGATCTGGGCCATGTTCTTTGCGATCACGGCATCGAAGCGCACTGAGGAGAGCCGCTTCAGCTTTCCCGCGAGGTCGTTCACGTCTTGGATCACAAAACCCATGGCTTGAAACCCTTCACGGTGAGCACGGTCGTATCGCCGTCTGCCAACACGTTCGCCAGCTCGTAGGCATGGCCCTTGACCTCGATGGCGCACACGCCGGCGAAGTCGGCGGATGGCCGCTTGGTGAGCATCGAACGGGTAACGCCGTCGTAGGCGTTGCCCGTGTTGTTGGCCTTGGCCTTGTGCCACGGGCCTACGCGCACGAAGAAGCCGAAGGCGGGCACCTCGGAGCACGTGGGATTGTGCAGCTCGTCGGTGCCCGTCTGCTCGCGCTTGATCGCCGTCGCCTTGTACCACTTCATCGCCGCGCCCCCATGAACTTGATGCCCTTGGGATGGCAGGCGTCGCGCAGGGCTTCGATGTCGGCGGAATAGGCGGACAGCACGTCGTCAACGAAGGAGTTGGACATGCTGCCGCCGTCAGATGCCGATTCGGAGGTGCTGCCCTCGTAGCCACGTAGGCGCAGGGCCTTGATCGCCGCATCCACGGCGATTGACTCGGCGAGATGCGGCAGCTCGGCCACCTTGAGGCGGATGCACAGGCGGTCTGATACCGTCGCGATCATCTCCTCGATGACGGCGTCTGCCGGCACTGCCTCGTCTTCCAGGTAACGCGCCTTGATGCGATCTGCGAGGGATGCCATGGCTAGCCCTCTACCGGGCGATCGCCATTTTCGAGCGCCTGCTCGGAGGTCGTGTCGATGGTGGCGATGATGTGGCCGTAGACGTTGGGAAGCACGGGGATGAACAGGCCGGAGGCCTTAGTCCACGTGGCAACCGGGTCTTGAGTGTCCCAGCGAACGCAGGTGACGTACTGCTCCTGGCGCTTCTCGTCGAACGCGCCGCCCTGCTCAAGCTCCTCGGGAGTGACGCCCCAAAGGCCTGTGCCAACGGAGCCGTCGTAACCGACGGAACACATGACGAACTTGTCCTCGGGGAAGAAGCGGCCCTGGGATACCTTCATGGCGTCGGCGGCGGTGTCGATCACGCCGTAGCGCTCCTCGTCGATGTTCAGCGTGAGGCCGTTGAACTGCTGCGCGAGCAGATTGTTGACCTGCGCGAGGCTCGGCAGGATGCCGGCGCCGTTGATGCCGAAGATCGCCTTCTGCACGGCTGCGTTGCGCTGGATAAGGGAGAACACCTTCTTGGAGGTGATTGCGACGGTGGGGGTCTGGCCCTTGCCGTTGGCGATGGTCACCCACTTGTCGATGTCGCCGATGATGTCGGCGTCGGCGACGGCCCACTTGGTAGCTACCTTCTGGTCGCTGGGGACGCCGAAGTCGACCTCCATGGACACGTTGTTCTCGTTGATGGTCATCTTGCCCGTGGAAAGGGCCTCCATCTTGGCCTTCTCGACACGCGCCACGACGGACTCGGCCATGCGGGCAACGTCGTCGAAGCAGTAGCGGCGCACGGAGTCCATCTGCATGTCGAGGCCGCGCGTGACGAGGCGCAGGCGCTCGGTGAGGTTGATCTTCTCCTTGATGAGCAGCTGCTCGGTGACGACGCGCTCAAACGGAACGCGGGAGGCGATGTGCGCCTCGGTGTCGAAGCCGTGGATCATTGCCACGGTGGGAAGGTTGCCGTTCTCCACGATGCGGGAGTACTCGGCCTCGATGTACTGGGTCTTTCGATCCGGAAACAGTCGGGAGCCGAGGTAGTTTCGCTGGACGGCGAAGCCCTGCGAGAAGTCGAGCATGTCGCGCTCGGTGATAAGCTCGGAAATGGGACGCATCTAAGCTGCTCCTTTCTTACACGAGGTAGAGGCCTGCGGCGGCGAAGTCCGCCTTCTTGGCCTTGGCCTCGGTGGATACCTTGTCGGCCTTGAGTCGGCCCTGGAAGATCACGGCGGCGGGGCACTTGTCGGTGTCCGCCATGTCGTAGTCCTCAAGGAACACGCCGATCTCGTCGGTGCCGGTGAACAGCGCACCGGCCTTGATGATCTTGCGACCGTCTACCTCCTTGGCCATGGCCTGGGTAGCGGTTCGCGTCTTGGCGACGATGCCCACCTCGGAATCGAGGATGCTTTCGGACTCGCCGTAGGTGAACGCCTTATTGAGCGCCATCTTTCTTTCCTCCGTTCATTCGGTTGCTGTATGCGGCTGCGAAGCTCGCGCCGAAGGACTGGGGCTTGCCCTCGCTGCCCGTCTTGGGCGGTTCGCGCTTGAGCGCTTCCTGCACTGCGGCGTCTACCGCCTTGGGGAAAAGCTCCTTGATCTTGGAGATCGCGGCGTTGGTGTCGTCCGCTTTCTCCGTCACGAACATGGAAAGAAGCTCGTCGCCGAGGTCGATGCCAGCGGCCTTCAGCTCGGCGCGTGCAACGCCCATCTGCTCGGACAGGTTGATGCGGCGCTCAAGCGCCGCCTTCTCGGCGTTGGCTTTCTCGAGCGCGTACTGCGCACGCTGCAAGTCGTTCATGCCAGCAAGCTTCTCGGCCTCGCTGCGCTGGTCGTCTGCCTCCTGCTTGATCTGCTCGCGGATTTGCTTCTCGATCTGCGCACGCTCGCGCGAGATGCGCTTCTTCACGATCTCGTCCACGTCGGCGTCGGTGTAGGTCTTGCCTTTCGACTTGGGCTTGCCTTCCTCGCCATCGTGGCCTTCGGCTTCACCTTGCTGGCTGTCGCTGGGGTCTGCGCCGTCGGTTCCGGTCCCATCGGCTGCGCCTCCTGTGCCCTCGTCTCCGCCTTGCTGCGGCGGCGTGAGGTTTCCGCCAGCTACGCCGGCGAACTTCTGTCGGTTTCCGTCCTTTGCCATGCTTCGCACCCTCCATAAGGTTTCTCGTGGCTCATGCCTGCACGTTTTCCGTAGCTTTTAGCGGGTTCCACGCCTGCCCGAACCGTGGCTTTTATCGACTTCAACGCTCGGTCGGTCTTTGACCATGCGAGTGTCCTTCATGCGTGAGATTCGCCAGTCAGGCGGGTTCTAGGATGTCCTCAAGGCGCTCAAGCGTTGGCATCTCAAGCAGGCGCATGACCTCGCGCCCGCCGTCGGTGACGACCACCATGGGAACGCGGGTGATGCGTTCGGCGTTGTTCAGCCTCTCCATGAGGCCGTCCCATGCCCAGTGAATCCTCACGCGCCCTGGGTACTCCTCGGACAGCGGCTCTATGACAGCACGGCGGTACGCCTCGCATGACGGGCACCCAGCGCGGGTGATGTATTCGATCTCCATGGCTCCTCCTTGACGCATAAGAAAAGGCCCCCGTGTTGGGGGCCTTGATTGTGCCGTTGAGGTGAGATGTCTATTCAGTTTTCGCCTGCTTGCTATCGGTGCAGCGCCTTGTCGCGCTTTCCTATGATCGCCTCGGCCTCTTCCTGGTTGATCTCGTCCAGCCATAGGTCGCCGCTTTGCGTTCCGAACACCTCTGTGTCGAACACCCAGCGCCCGAGCGTGAAATCGTAGGTCTCGCATACCTGCTGCTCCGCGTCGAAGCGCGACACGCGCCTGCGGGAGTCGTCTGTGTAGTAGATCATCTGCGAACCTCCTCGATGTTCGGCGGCGTCTTAATCTTGGCGGCGTTGTCGGCCATCTCACGGCGAAGCTCCCACTTGCGCTCAAGCGGGGTGTCCTCAAGCCGCTCCTCTTCGTAGAGCGCGTGGTTGCGCTCCTTCACGTCAAGGCTCTGCTTCGTGTGGAACTGAAGCTCAAACTTGAAGCCGTCGGGTGTCTCGAACTGGGTGTTGACGCCGCGGTAGGCGCTTGCCGCGTCTCCGAGCGTGTTCTTGACCTTGATCACAGTATAACCCGCCTTCTCAAGCGCCTGCCTGATGCGCGCGAACTCGTCAGCAAACGACTCCACGGGCAGCACGTAGGTGTAGCGCAGCACATCGTTTATGCCATCGGATGCATCCTTCTCGCTCACGTCGAGCTTGTGCGAGTCCGTTCTGATCTTCCGCGCAAGCGACTGCTGGCCCTTGAGCCTGAAATCAAGCCCAGCCAGCGCCGAGCCGGCGCGTTGCAGCGATTCGAGCAGGGACGTGGTGGCGGGTTCTCGAACCATGGCGTTTGATCGCAGCGTCATGGCGTGGGTCGCCGAATCGCCGCCGCGCTTTGCAACGTAATCGTCGATCCACTTGTCCCAGTCGGCAACCTCAAGGGTGTACGAGCAGCGGCACCACGGGTGCATCGGCGGGAAGTTCGTGCCCGGCATGCGCTCGGAGAACTTTGCCGGGTGCTGCTTCTGGTAGGCCTCAAGCTCGCGGCACACCTCGCAGGCCCTGCCGTCGTGGATGCACGACAGCGCGTAGCTGTCGAACTCCGACTCGTGCACGCGTGCCTGCGCCTCGTTGAAAAGGTACGTGCCCTCGGTATACACGAGGCGCATGGCGGTCTTCGCGGCGCTGTGGTTGAGCCTCTGGCGAAGCTCGCGCGAGATCTCGTCGTACGAGACGCCGCGTGCGATCAGCTTTGAGAAGTCATCGTTGAGATAGCTCGCCAGCTTCTCGCGGTTCGCCCAGATGTTGGCCGAGAAGTCGCCGCCCGCCGCCCAGGCAGCTCCGACCGTCGCACGCACGACCTCGGAGTCGTAGCGGTAGAACTCCTTGCCGAAGCCCAGCTCCTCGGCGGCGATGTTTGCGGCACGCCGCGCCTGCTCCTCGAAGTGCCTGCGGAACTCCTCCTGCTCGATCGCGCCGATCTCAAGCTGCTGCAAGCGTATCTGCATCTGGATAGCCTCAAGCTCGTTCAGGCGGTAGATGCTCTCGCGCACAGGCATAAGGTCGGCGTACCGCGGATACTTCTTGGTGAACTCGTCCATGCGCTCCATGAGCAGTGTGCGGTCTTCCGCGCTGATGGATTGCAGCAGGCGGCGGTACTCGATCACCTTGTCCTCGCCGTACTTGGCGTAGTAGGCTGCTATCATGCGGTCGAGCTTCGCCGCCTCGGATGCGTAGACCTTGGAAAGCCGCTTTGATAGGTCGGCCTCGTCCTTGGTCAGCTGCTGCAAGAACTCGTCGCGCCTCTCGCGCCAGTATTCGTCGCTCGGCTTACTCATTGGAAAGCAACAGCTCGATGATCTTGTCCTTGGTGGCGTTCTTCGGAATCTTCATGCCGCTGTTGCGGGCAAGCTCGCGCAGGTCGTTGAGCTTCATGCTGCCAAGCTCGCCGCTGTCCTCTGCCGGCTGCTCCTTGGCTTCGGTTTCGCCTGGCTGCTCGGCAGGCGTGACGGCATCCATTTCCTGCTGCGGTTCCTTTGGCGCTGTCTCGGGCTGCTTGATGCTGTAGGTGGTCATATCGACTAGGCCGTAGATGCTCACGAGGTCTTCGCGCACGTATCCGCCCATCGTCAGCTCGACCCAGCCGTCGGCGACGGACTCCACCCGCGCCGCCGTCATGTTTCCCATGGTGCCGATGATCTCGCCGCCCGGCTCCTCGCGGATGGCAAGCTGCTTGCCTCGGCTATAGGTCGCTACCTTCATCGTTGGTTCCTTCCTCTTGGTTGGTCTCGATCGTTCGGTTGGTTGGATAGCCATCGCTCACCGCGTTGGCCTTCTCCTCCTGCTCGTCGCGCTTGCGCTGTATCTCGGCTTTGGGATCGCTCACACAGGAGAGCACGGAAAGCTGTGTTTCCTCGGACACGATGCCCGAGAGCTGCCCGGCAACCGATGCCTCGCTCTGCAAGTCGTCGGGCATGTTGCGGTGCATGGTCACATCGACCATCTGCCAATCGTCGCCGCTGAAGCCCTGGCTCAACGGATAGGCGGCTAGGAGCTTCAGGCGCTCCTGCACGCCGCGCTTGAACTTGCGGTCTTTCTTGCGTGCGAGGTTGCTCATGGGCATCATGCGCATCTTGAGCGCTATGCCGGAGGCGGTGACGAAGCTGTCGGAAGTGATGTCGGGCACCATCGCCATCTTGAAGATCAGCTGCTCAAGGCGGTTGATAAGGTTCTCCTGCACGGAGTCGGCGTTGGGCTTCGCCAGGAACACCACGTCAAGGCCCTCAAGGGACTCGCCGAAGAGGTTGATCACCTTGTTCTCGCGGATGTTCACCAGCTCGTCATCGGTAAGCTCCTTGCCCTTGACCACGAGGTAGCAGTCGCTGAAGTACTCCACGTCGTTCGCCTTCTCGGAAAGCACGGCGTTGTACTGCTCGACCATGGAAAGCACGCCCTCGTAGAGACCGCGCCCCTTGGTGTTCTGGCGGAAGTCGACGGCGGGCACGCTGCCGAAGCTGTGGCCCTCGGCCTCGCCGAACTCCAAGCCGGCATCGCCGCGCCTGAACGGCACGACCTCGTGGGCATCGGAATAGCTGCCCTTGATGGCGCCGTCGTCGCCGTAGAACCAGCGGACGAAGAACATCGGGCGCTTCAGCACGGAATCGTCGTAGACCATGAACGAGGTGAGCGGCGACACCGCGATTGATCGCGGCAGGCCCTCTTCGTCTTGGTACAGCATCTCGTAGGCATGGCCGAACTTCGACGCCATCTCCGACAATTCAGCGTCCACGTCCTCCTGGAAGTTTCTCGCCGTATAGTCGGCGATGAACGCCTCCACGGCCTTCTTGCGCCCATCGTCCTCGCCCTTGACCGAAAGCGTCATGGGCACGCCGATGTAGTAGCCCTCGAACGTGTCCGTGATGGTGTAGCAGAAGTCGGCAGACAGGCGGTTGTTCGGCTTGTAGTCGGGCTTCTTGCGCCATGATCGGTCGAAGATCGCGTAGTGCGTGTCATATACCTTGTCCAGGTATTCGTAGCGCGGCTTGTGGTCTTGCTCGAACTCGTCGACCAGGCGCTGAAGCAGCTCCTCGGTCATCTCGGTTCCAGCGGGCAGGCGGAAGTCGTCGGTGGACGGCTCTCGCTGCATCTGGTCGTAGTAGAAAGAATGGAACTCGTGGCTCAAATCAGATACCTCCCTTGAAGGTCTTTATGCCGGGTCGGTTCTCCCATTGCCTGATCGCGGACGCCAGGGAGTCGGGCATGTCATCGTGCGCGGCGTTCTCGTTGTAGTCGAGCACCTGGTTCAGTGCCTCTGCGTCAAGCGGGTACTCGTCGCAGTCAAGGAACCGCACGTTCGCCCACTCGCTGCGCAGGTGCGTGCTGATCTTCAGGTACTTGTTCTCCTTCTCCTGGTATCCCACGCACGGCCTGCCGCGCTTCAGGATGCCCTTGCGCAGGTATCCCTTGTCGGCGTTCATCTCGCAGTGGATCGAGCCGATGCGCAGCGCCTTGCAAATCCCGATGATCTCGTCCAGGCAGTCGTCTACGTGCTTGTGCCACATGCGTACGAGGCAGTACCAGATGCCGCCCCTGTTGCATATGGCCGTGAAGGCCGTGAAGTCCGCGCCCCCGTAGCTCGCGTCGATGTGGCCTATGCCGTCTCGCAGAAGCTCAGGCTCCTTGAAGAACTTGGCGTTGGTGAACATGGCGTCCTCGTCGGCGATGTGCTTCAGCTCGTAGTTGGCGGCGAACAGCGACGGCGACATGCTCGCCCGCACCTGCTCGATCTCCTCGCGGCTCATGAGGCCCGTCTGCCAGCAGTCCCAGCGGCGGATGTTGGGCATCAGCTGGAAGGCGTCGTCCTTGTGCCACGGCGTGCCGGTGTTGAAGATGCGCCCGCCGCGGTTTCGGATGTTCTGCAACTCCTGGTAGATCAGCTTGATGCGCTCGCGCTCCGCCGCCGACACGCGATCCTTCACGTTCACGATGTCGTCTGTGAACACGCGGTCTGCGTGCTTGCCGGTCAGCGAGCCGCCGCAACCTAAGCCAAGCAGCTGCGGAGCGCCGGAAACGCCCTGCTTGAGGTTGGTGGATACAGACGACTGCGTGGCCCTCGTAAGCTCAAGCTCCACGCCGTAGAGCATGCGCACGAGGCCTCGGAAGTAGTCGGTTTGCAGCACGTTGGCCGTTGCCGCCATGACCTCCGCCACGTCGTCGTCCGTCTTGCGCAGGAATATGGTTCGCATGCCGGGGAACAGCACGATGATGAACGCGAACGCGATGCCCAGGCACGTGGTCTTGAAGCTGCCGCGATGCGCCTGGATCGTCTCGTCGTCGGTGCCGAAGACCATGTCCTTGATCCACTCGTTGTGCAAGGGCGTCAGCTTGTCGAACCCGAGGCGCACGGCTATGTCAACGGGGCAGTCGTACACCAGGTCGATCAGGTCAGCCCTTGTCGGCATTGCGCTTCGCCTCGATGAGCTTGCCGATCTCGTCGCAAGCGGCCCCGATGTCGGCGGACACCTCGATCTGCTCCACGGGCTTCTCGCCCGCGGTGTCGCGCAGGAACTGGATGGCGGCTATGTCGCCGCGCATCGCCTTCTTGGCCACCTTGAGGATCGAGATCTCGGAAACCGTGAGCTTGCGGTCTGGGTAGTCCTCGAAGCTCAGGCCCTCCAAGTCGTCGAGCTGCGTGTCCGTTCCCTCGAACGGCATGTGCAGCACGATCTTGGCGATCTCCTGCATCTGCTTCTTCTCGCGGCGCTTCTTCGCCGCCGCCTTGCCCGCCTTCGACGCTGCGGCCTTGCGCTGCTCTGCGGTCTGGTCCCTCTTGGGCTTGATGAGGTTCTGGTCGTTCATGGCGATCAGTCCTCGAACGTGAGGCCCATGAAGGCTAGGCGCTTGTGAAGCTCGGCCAATGCCCCGAAGTCGTTTGAGCCGTAGACGAGGGCGTGGACGATGGCCGTGTCCATGACGTACTGCCACTGGCGGTCGTCCCAATGGTCGCTGCAACGGTTTGAGCGCCACGCCTCGAACCACGTCACGGTCTCCTTGGGCCAGTCGGTGTCCTCGGGCAGCGTCGGCTTTTCCTTCTTCGCGGCCATTTCAGCTCCTCTCTGTCGGTTGTCGTTTTCAGATGGAAAGGGCGCAACGGCTGGAGCTGCGCCCGGGTGCCCCCTCTAGTAGGAGGAGCGGCCAGAAGAGCTGCCACGGCTGCGGCTGAACGCAGAGCGGACTCGGTTGGCGATGTTGCCTGATGCGGCACGGATGCGACCGAACATGCCTGCCTCCTCTCGTTTTCGGGAACAAAAAAGGCGACCCGTAGGTCGCCTTAGATTCTCCTATGCGCGTGAGATTGGCCTATTCGCCCATGGCCCCAAGAATCTTCGAGCCGTCCATGTACAGGTCGCCGTACTTGGCAAGCGCGTACTCCCTGATGAAGCTCTCAAGGTCATCCGAATCGCGGAATACGCACACAACGTGGTAGACGCTGCTCCAAACGTTCTCGTAGTAGGGCTTCACCTCAATCGCCTGGAATGCCTTGAGGATCGCGTCTGCTTCGGCGAAGCTGTCGGCTTCGAGGTCACCCGTGGGCTCTATTCCGGCAAGCGGGTTCGGCAGTGGCGTGCCCTTCTGCTCCTTGGGCTTGAACTGCCGCTTGTTCTGCAAGCCGATCAGCTCGGTGAACACGGGGCGGATGACGTCGCCGTAAGTCCAGCCGTCCTCGTCGGCCTTTACCAGGTCGGCGAACTTGTCCCTATCGGCCTGGTCGTGGAAGCAGAAGCAGATCCAGAAGCCGGAATCGACGGCCATCTGAAAACGCTTCTCCTCGCGCTTCTCGCGGTCTCGGTACTCCTTCTGGTGGTCGGTGAGCTGCGCTGCCTCCGCCACCTTCTTCTCGGCCTTGGTCTTCTGCGGCTTCTCGAATTTAAAGCCCATAGTGCGCCCACCTCTTCTCGTCGGCCTCGATGAACGGGTACCACTGCTTGACCACCTCGAAGTCCTTCGGGCGCTTCTCGCGCAGCGGCTTCATGAATCGCATGTCCAATCCGTCGAAGCTTCGCCCGAACAACTCGTAATCAGGCGGCAGGCCGATTCCGCGCCTATCGATCGCCGCCATCACTTCAGATTTCGTCCAGTCGGCAACCACCGACGCCTTGCGCGTGGTGAGCTTCATGAGGCCGTGCTTGGTGAGGCTCGCGCGGCGGTAGGGGTTGTCGCAGGCGCGAACGCCATCGCAGAACCACGTGTCCTCGGGAAGCCCGAGGTCTTCCAGGATGAACGGGCGCATGTCGTCGTATCCGAACACGGGCATGTTCGCCGCCTCGATCACGTCGCAGTGCTCGGGGCTTTGGAACACGCAGTTGTTGAGCGTCCTCGACCATCTGGGGTGCGGGTACTGGTGTATCTTCACGCCGAACACTTTCTCGATGGTTCGCACGTTCTGCTCGACCATCGGAAGGCCCGGGATAGACCAGTAGTAGATCGGCACGACCTCTATACCCTCGTCCTCAAGCGCCACCCAGGCGGCCAGCGAGTCCTTGCCCAGCGAGCAGGAAAGCACCACGGGGCGTCCTTCCGCCTTGAGCCGCTTGCGAATCTCGGCGCTAGTCGGCTGGCCCTTGATTATCGTCGGCATCTTCGCTCCTCTCCGTTATCTCGATGGGTTCGCCCATTCCGTTCAACGTCAGCTTAAAGCCCATGTGAGAAGCCATGAGCGCGAGGTTTCCCGCGCCTAGGTCGGAACCTTGTTTGATCGTATTCTGAACGTAGTTCCTGCTCTTGCCCATGGCCTTTGAAAGCGCGTACATGCTCATGCCGGAACGGTCGAGCATTTCTTTAAGCGCCTCAGTCGGTGTCATGCAACCTCCCTTCATGCCTTGATCTGATCCCCTGATGATACAGCAATAGCAATAGGGATACAACAATAGCAATTGTGCAGGTATTGTGTAGAACAATAGCTATTGTGTATTGTGCCTATAGCACACTAATTATTGTGCAATAATTTAGTTGTCAGCAATGAGGGCCACAAAGCCCACAGAGCTAGCAAGCAGCTTTAGAACCGAATAAGGAGGCTACAGAGATGGCAGAGCAGCAGAGTTTAGATCTGGTGGTAAGTGGTCAGCTGGTGAGCAACCACACGATCCTAGCCATAGTTGAGGGTATGCGAGCACGAGGCTACTTCAGAAAAGGCCCCCAGGGCCGAAAGGATGGTCTAGAGCTTGCAACAGCCTTGAAGCTTGTAAACGAGTACATGGCTTTTCCAGAGCTTGGCAGGTACACAGTAGAGGCCACGAAGCACAGGCCAATTAACGAGATCCCCCGAGCCGATTACGAGCAAGTGGAGATCATGAGGGCTTGCGATAACTACCTTGCACAGGTAACCGAGGCATTCAAGGCCAACAGCGACGAAGAAGCCATTATTTACATGGTGAAAGATCTTCGAAAGCAGGTCATAGCCGATGGCATCGAGTCCGGGGCCTTGAAGGTTCGAAAGTACTTCGGCAAGCATGGCTTTTACTACATGGACGATCAGGGCAAGTGGCAGAACGCCAAGGCCATTGATTGGAACATCAGCGAAACGAACCCCATCAGACCAGCAGAGCAAGCAGCCTAAAGCAAGCAGGAGGCCCCGAGAAGGGGCCTCCCACAACAACACACAGGAGATCATACCATGCAGAAGCTACTCACGAAAGAGCTTCAGAAGAAGCTCCCGCCGCTCTACTCGCAAGACGGCAAGAAGGCCGAGACCGTGGTTTACGGCCACTGGTTCAGCTGCTTCAACGGCTGGGACTTCTACGCCACCGAGTACGACGAGGAGACCGGCGACATGTTCGGGTTCGTCTTCGGGGCAGTCCCCGAGATGGGCTACTTCAACCTGGCAGAGCTTGAGGAGATCAACCGCAAATACGGCCTGAACTACTTCGAGCGCGAGACCAATTTCACACCCAAGAAGGTTACCGAGGTTCCCAGGATAGCCGAGGCGTTCGGCTACCTCTGGGAAAAGTAACAGATCACTACCGGGAGGGGCCTAGCCCCTCCCATTAAGGAGGGTTCGACCATGGAACGAGAAAAGATCATCGAGAAGATCAAGAAGCTTCGCGAGCACAGCGTGGAGAACGGCTGCAACGAGGCCGAGGCGATCCAGTTCGCCCTCAAGGCGCAGCGCCTGATAGCGGACAACGACGTGGAGGAGTGGGAGCTTGCCGACGAGGTGAAGCAGGTCACCGAGACCGCCACGGCGCGAACCGCGAAAGCCTGGGCGCCGAGCCTCGCATCGGTGATCGCCGACAACTTCCGGTGCAGGGTGTACCAGCGCAGGGTGACCGACCGCAAGTACGAGTACGTGTTCGTCGGATGGAAGGCCGACGGCGAGGCGGCGGAGATCGTCTACCAGAACCTGCTTGAGGTCGGCGACAGGCTGGCGCACGAGTATGAGGACTTCGCCTATACCGATCCCAACGCCTACTCGAACTTCATCGTCGGGTTCGTCGATGGCGTGAAGGGCGAGCTTGAGAAGCAGAGCTTCGAGCTGATGATCGTCTGCCCGTCCGAGGTGAGCGACTACTTCGAGAGCCTGGATCTTGGCCGATCCACGAGGCGAGGCCCGAGGGCGACCAACAGGGACAGCATCAGCAGGGGCCAGGCAGCGGGGCGCGACGCTGTGCGCAGCCGCCGCATGGATGCCCCGAAGGCAGGACTTCTCACAGCCTAGCAAGCAACCACAGGGGGCAGGGCCTAGGCCTTGCCCCGATCACAAGACGAGGCATTAAACCACGAGGCACGATCACATAGGGAGGCATTAAGCCATGGTCAAGCAGGGCGACATATTCACAAGGGGAGGCCTTTTCTACCAGGTGACCAGGGCCACAGCGAAAACAGCCACGATCAAGCCCATAAGGGCCGAATTCGTGGGCCACGCAGACCCCTGGGGATGGGAAAGGGAGTACATGCCGGTACCCGGCGAGTTCATCGACGACGACCCGATCATGGGCAGGAAGGCCAGCGCCGAGGGGAAGCGCCTCAAGATCCACGACTACAGCGCGGCGAAGAACATGCCGATCCTCATTCTCGGGGGCGAGAACCTCTACCTATGGGACGGCGAGCCGAGCATATTCGACACCTACGACTAAGGAGGGCGCAATGCGCAACTCAAGGAGATACACCTGCACCATGAGGCACGGTGGCGGCTTCGGCGGCGGCTACGGAGGCACCTACGAGAGGGAGCACAGCTACTACTCGACCCACAGGGCGGGCAGCAAGGCCAACGAGGAGGACGCCATGGCCACATGGCGCAGGCGGCACGGCCACACAGGATGGTGCGAGGTTGTGCCGGGATCTGCGAGGATCGACGAGGAGGGCTAGCGATGGAAAGGCGAGAGCCTAAACAGTGGGCCGAGATCTTGAAGATCTTAAAAGATGCCCGAAAGGATCTAGAGCGATCCATAGAGGCAGAGAAGCCCATAGCCGAGGAGATCACATACAGGCGATAGAAGAAAGGCCCCGGGGTATCCCCGAGGCCTTTTGTTGTGGCTAGCAAAGCCCCCATATAGACATGACCCACCTAAGCAGCAGCGACACGAGGCCGACGAACAGCAGCAGGCAGGCGCATATGGAGCCTACTAGCACGATCCAGGTTATGACCTTCTGGGCACGCGTCACTATTCGGCACCTCCCATGGCCTTGCACCTCTTCACCAGGTGCTCGCACATCATGCGCTCGGCGGCGACGTGATGAATGCCTGTCACGTCCTGCCCGATCACCTGATCGCAGTACTCGAACGGCCGCATCATGCTATCGTGCTCGATCGCCTCCCACGAGTCGCCGAACTTCTGTCCCACCTCGATGGGCACGAACACGAAGCGCTTGCACTTCTCGCGCGTGCACTGGTTTACTCGCTCGACCATGCCGGTTATGCGTCCGCGCTTGCGGTTGCGATCCTCGCAGTCCCACAGGGCAAGGCGCAGGTCGTCGCACCCGGTCGCAATCGCCATGTTGCAGCATGCCTGGATCACATCGCAAAGCTCGGCGATGAGGTCGCTGGGATCGCTGAAGGTGTCTTTATCGAGCTTCTGCCAAGCGCCGAAGGCCTCCGCAGCCTCTTCCAAGACCTTCATGGCCTGGGCCTTGCTGCATTCCACGTTGTCGAACACGGCCACGCTGCCAAGCTCCACCGTGTTCTGGTAGGTATCGTCAAACATCTATCCTCCAATGATCATGCGGGCAAGCGCCACCGCCGCCCACAGCGTCAATCCGTCTATCAGCAGGGATGCCGCTATCACGAGCAGGCATCCCCGGTTGCATCCTGGGCGGTTCATTCGTCCTCCCACTTTATGGTTCCATCGTCGTACTCGGCCTTGAGCCAGTCCGAATACTCGCCCCATGAGCCGAAGCCCCGCACCCAGCGCGACTCGAACGCGCACGTGGTGAAGGGGTTGCACTCGCTCAGCGAGATTTTGAACCGCCGCCCGTCGCGCATCATGCGCACCTCCATGCGCATGGCGGCCTCGGGCGTGCCGAAGTACCGCTCCCAGTTAGTCAATCTGCCACCTCCTACCAGCAGGCGAGCAGGGCCAGAAGCACCAGCCCCGCCGCCAGCATGCGGATCGCGTAAAGCTCAAGGGACAGCACCGTCAGCAGCAGCACCACGGCGAAGGCGGCTAGGGCTTGAAGTGCTCGCAAGCTATCTCGCCCCCGTCCCTCAGATGGTCGAGCGCCCAGTCCACGGCCTTGTTAGCCGTGTCTGCCATGCTCTTGCCCGTAAGCTCCTCGTTGGCGATCGCGGCCTCAAGCTCAAGGCAGCACACGCCGTCGTCTCCGTCGGCGGGATTGAACCACCTGCACTCGCAGCACAGGTCTGGCTCCTCCTGGTTCCACGGCGCGTTCGGGTCTCCACCGAAGCAGCCGGGCGGAAGGTTCCACCCGCTGGGGGGTTCGTAGACGACCATGCTCACGAGGCATCACCGCAGCACGTAAGTTCGTAGCCATGGATCTCAAGACCGTAGGCGATGGCAGCGGCATGCTCGATCTTGCACCCGCGTGCATTCTCCCATCCCTCGCACAGATACACGGCGTCGCAGCCGGCCATGAATTGAAGGCTTCGCGCCAGGTAGTACAGCGGAACGTTTTTCACGTCGGGAGGAACGATCAAGCCATCTCGGAAATACGTATCGGCCACCGCATACCCATTGCCCTCAATCCGTTTGATGGCATCGGCTCGCGCGTCCAGTATCTGCTCTTCGGAAAGCCCGTTCATCGGCTGGATGATCATGGCCGTCTTCATCTTCGTCGCCTCCATATCAATCACCGTCCCATACGCCGTCGGGGCGCATCCTCGCCATGGCGAGCAGCTGCAACAGCGCCCGCTTGGCGTTGCCCTCGGTGGCCTCCCAGTAGTCGTCGGAAACATCGTCGCCAAGCCTCAAGGCCGCTGCTTTGAGCATCGGTATCGACTCGGCCCCTGTCTTCCCGTAGATCTCGCGGATGCCGCGCTCTCCCAAGCAGCGGTAGTGTTTCCCGTAGTTGTAGGTCACGTTCAGCCAAAGCTCCGTCGTGCCTCCCAGGGCATATGTTCCGCCCGCCATGAGATGCGGCGACTCCGCCTCAAGAACCTCGTGCGTCACGGGGTCGCACAGCCTTATGTCGTAGCTCATGAGATCACGCCATTCTTCGCGTTTCTGCGGCGCACGTTGTCGCCATCTACCTTGTCACGGCACTTTTCGCAGACTTCGCCGACGCGCTTCTTGTTGTCTTTCCAAAATTCGCGCGTGTAGCTCGTGTGGAACGGATGGCTGTACGCCTTGCCGCATCGGGCGCACGTCCATTCGTACGGGTCGCAACTCATGAGATCTCACCCGCCTCCGCCATGGCGATCCTCTCGCCGATCCATCGCATCACGGGAACGGCCATGCTGTTGCCGACCGCCTTGTAGCGCGGGCCGTCCGGGCACTCGTCGGCGGGCTTGCCGCGATAGGGTATCTTCGTCCAATCACTGGGGAAGCCTTGCAGCCGCTCGCACTCGCGCGGCGTGAGCCTTCGCACAACCATGTCTCCTCCTTCCTCGCTGAAAAGCGTCTGAGTGTTGCTGGTGGAGAGGGTGAGCGACACTTCATCGCTCACCAGCGCTCCTTTGCCCCCGCCTGCGCATCCGCAGCGGACGAGCAGCGTGCAGGCGCTCACAGGCACACCGACGGCGCGCCGCCGCCCACCTTGAGCGTGCCATCCATGTCGTATCCGATCGCCGTGTTCGCGTTGAGGTCGGCCATCGTTATCGGCTCGTCGATGGGGTACACGGCGGGGTTGTGCCAGTCTGCGGTTAGCGTGGGGGACTGCTCGGGTTCCGCGCCTACTCCTCCCGCGCCCGCTCCCTGGTGGTACTTGAAGCCTGCGCTACGAGGGCTTCTTCCAGCCTCTTCGGCAAGGCTCGCCCTCTTTTCCGCGCTCGATTCAAGATCCCCTCGCATGCTCTCCGGCTCAATGAGTACGCCGATGGGGGGGCAGGCTCCAAGATGTCCGACAAGAAAGAGACGGCGGCGTCTTTGGGCCACTCCGAAGAACTGCGCATCGAGTACGCGCCACGCCAGGCCGTACCCGAGCTTGTCCATTTCGGACAGGAGCTGTCGGAAAGCCTCCCCATCCTCGCTTGAGAGCGCTCCCGGGACGTTTTCCCAAAGAAACCATCGAGGACGTATCTCACGTACCGCCCGAATGTACTCGAACATGAGTCCTGACTCACCTTGCAACCCCTCCCTTTTGCCCGCGATCGAGAATGACTGGCACGGGCTTCCGCCGACCACCAAATCCACCTTGCCGCGGTACTTCTTCCAGTTCATCTTGGTAACGTCGCCGACGTTCGGCACCTCTGGGTACCGCTCGGCCAAAACGGCGCTGGGGAACTCGTCGAACTCGGCGAAACACACAGGCTCCCAGCCCAGCGGTTCCCACGCCACGGTCGCGGCCTCTATGCCGCTGAAAAGCGAGACGTACTTCATTTGAGAATCACCTCGCCGTTTTGGAGCGCGATCATGTCGGTTTCTGCTTTTATGCAAGCCTCGCTGTCTCGAAACACTCCGGAATAACGCTCGGGGATGCCGAAACGGCTGGTGATTGCTTTCATGAGCGCCTCGCAGCACTCTTCGCAGTAGTCTCCATGCACCCACCATTCGAACCAGACATCCTCGCCGCAGTAGGCGGTAACGCTGGCTCGCGTCTTGTCGTGAATGCTTCTGCCACAGTAGTCGCACTCGTAGACTTCATTGACGGCTGATGCGGTTCTAATCATCGGTGCGCCCCCAATGCCTGCTCGACGAGCATGAAGAAGCGGCGCTCGGCGTTGTCCGACGGGTTGCGCTTGCGCATGTCGGCGATCTTCAGCAGCTCGTCTTCCTCGTAATGGGTGGCGTCCCAATCGACCTCGGGCCAGTCGTAGCAGGAGCAGTGCCAGCCCTCAAGCAAGATGTAGCCTTTGTCGTAATAGTCGTCGCTTCCATCGCCGGCATAGATCAACATGTAGCGCTCTTCGCTGTAATCAGGCTCGCTTTGAGCCGCGCAGATGATGCGCCACGGCTCGATAGTTTTCGGCGCCTCGATGGCCTTCATGACTCGTCACCGTCCTCGGCCTTCGGCGGTTTCTGCTCGAATCGACACCACCTGGTTCCGCGCACGTCTCTTGCAACGAAATTGTCGTAGCACTCGCAGCACGTGCGCTCCACGTGGTCGAGGTATGCACCGCACTTGCACAAGATAGTCACGCTATTGAAGGCCTTGAAGCGCGAGTGCACGCATTGGGTGCACGGCGGTGTCATGGCCTTCCTAATCTCCCTGATCGGGTTTTTGAGCTTCATCGGTAGCCTCTCTTTCCGTAGCGCCCGTCGCGTTTCATGTTCTCGACGTGCCGCTGCATATCCCGGGCGGCGACGTCGCCCTCGGGAGGGAGCTTGCGCCCGCTCGCGCACTCGACGCAGTGGACGAGCCACCTGCGGCCTCGGCGCTCGAAGTGGCCGAATCCCGGCGGAGTCCACCTGCCGCACTCTCGGCAGTAGCCGCCGTATGCGTTACGCGCCATTCGCATCGCCGCCCAGTTTCGCGCCGCACATCGGGCAGTAGTTGATGTCCTTCGTGTAGCAATAGTCGCTGTTGTCAAACGTAACGACGATCGCATACGACTCCTTGGGCTGCTTGTCTTTGCTCAAGAAGCACAAGCGCCCGACCGCAACCTCGTCGATGTCGCACGCGCGGCCTTCGGCGCTTGCGAACAGGTTCCGCTCTTCCTCGCAGTACTCGCAGCTCATTTCACCACCCCCGCGAGGCATCCGGGGAACGTGCCCGTCAGGTCGATGCACGTGCCGTCATCGTCGACGGCGAAGCACTGGTAGCTGTCCTCGGTCATGGCCTCGACCTGCTTCAGCGCGTCCTCGCGCGTCTCGGCCTCGCCGATCTTGATGCCCGCCCTGTAGGCGCCGGCGTAGCTCTGACAAAGCGAGCGCTCGTAGATCCCGATCATTCCTGCTCCGCCTTCCACTCTTCGGCCAGCTCGTCGTACTCGGCGCGGAACTCTGGCTCGAAGTAGGCGATGAACTCGTTCTTGGTCATTCCGTAGCGTGGGGATGAATACCCTACGTGCTCGATGCACCAGTCCTCGAATGGCATGAGCTTGCCGCCGCTGCTGACGCTGGTTCGGTAGCTGGTGCCGTCGCGGTAGAGCTTTGCGCGGCCCTCCTTGCGGATGGCCTGCTCGACCTTCGAGGCGTCGCGCTCGCCGCGCTCCATGAGCTTGCCGCGCAGCTCGTCTGCCTCGTCCCGCGCCTGCTCAAGCTTGCCGCGCAGCAAATCGCGCTCCGCCCGCGCCTGCTCCAGCTGATCGAGCACGTACTGCTCGCATGTCTTGATCTCCATGGTTACATCCCTTCTCGTATCATCTCGTTGCCGTCACGGTCGGTGATCAGCCAATATCCGTATTCGTAGAGGCCGGGGCTGTGCGGCTCGTACACCTGCAAAAGCTCGCCGGTCCACCAAGCCTTCTCGTAGACCTTCGAGCGCCAAACCCACTCGGCCTTGAACCGCGCCCCGCCGTGGAACTTGTCGTGGCACCCTGTGGTGCCGCTGCCGCACAGGCAGAACAGTGGGCTTCGCAGGTCCCACGTGCCGCACGGGGTCACCAGGCGGAATGTCTCGCCCCAAGAGCGGTGCGCCACGTGGTGCACGCTGCCGGTACGTCTTCCGCATATGCAGCAGCGCGGGGAAAGCGCCTCGTAGGCCTTGCCGTGGGTGTAGTGAGCGCCCAGGTGCGGCTTGCCGTAAAGCTCGGCTCGCTCCTTCGGGTAGCCGCGCAAGATTCCCGCATCGAGGATCATTGCAGCCTCCCGTCCGGGCCGTCGAAGTGCACGACCCTCGCGCCGCCCCTGAGCCGCGACACGATGGCCTTGGCCGTGTCGGGGTCTCCCTGCTCGGCGAGCCTGCGCACGAGGTCGCTGGGCTTGTACTGCGTGGTCACCAGCGTCGGCAGCATCGCCGAGTAGCGCTGGTCGATCAGGCTGAACAGGCTGTCGAGCACGAAGCCCGTCGGCCTGCGCTTGCCCAGGTCGTCCACGATCAGGTAGCGCACCTCGGCGTAGCGCTTGAGCGGGTCGCCGCCGTCGTGGAAGCTGCGCTGGATCTCGTCGAGGATGCGGTACATCGGGGCCATGAGCACCGACCGCTTGCCTCCCGCCAGGCGCTTCGCCACGGCTGCGGCGCAGGTAGTCTTGTGCGTTCCCACGTCGCCCCAGAGATACATCCACTGGCCGTTCTTCATGCCGTCGGCGATCTCGGCGGCCAACGGGTGGTCGAGGCTCATGTAGCGCTCTGGAACGCCGGCGCGCTTCCAGTCGTGCATGGCCTTGTCGAGCACGGCCTTGCGAGCCGCCTCGGCCTCGGCCTGGCGCTCCTTCTCGCGCTCGGCCTCGGCGCCTGCGCAGCCGCACTGCTCGTAGCCGCAGAACAGCGTCCGCCCCGCGAGCCGCGTGGTGCGGGCCTTGAGGGTCGCGCCGCAGTGCGGGCACTCAGTCGTAGGCCGAAAATCCATCGTCTGGCACCTCCTTTGCCATGCCGTTTTTTGGCTTCGAGGAGCGCACCCAGATGCGCACCGAGGCCTTCCAGTCCTTCATCTTCGCCTTTCCGACCATCCAGCCCTTCTGGGCGTAGAAGTCGACAAAGCGCTCCGGGTCGAAGTCGGTCGAGGCGAGGTCGAGGCTCTTGCCCTCCGCGTAGCTTCGGGCGTACTCGTCGACCTCTTCGGGAGAGGGGGCGCGGAAACGCGCCTTGCTCCCTCTCTCCTCTTCCTTAATTCCTCTTCCTACTTCCTCTTCCTCTTCGCTTGGCCGTTTGCTTTCGGCTTTGCTTGCATCGTTGCTTGATGATTTGCCGCCGTTGCCTCCCGCCACGATGCGCGAGCGGGAGGTTTCCATGACGGGCCGTATGGCCGTTAGCACCGCTTCCTGGGTGTCGGTGCGCGGCTCGGGTTCCTCGCCCGTGCGCAGGTACCGGACGATCATGCCTATAAGCTCGTCGCCCTCCCTGCGGTTGCGAAGCCTAAGCGGCCCGTCGATGAGCGAGTCCAGGACTTGCACGCCGCCGTCACCCCTAAAAGGGAATGTCGTCGTCGTACACGTCCATCGACTGCTGCACGGGCTGCTGGGGCGCTTGCTGCGGGGCCTGCGGTGTCTGCTGGGGCGCGTACTGCGGCACGAGTGCTGGTGCTTGCTGGCGCGGCTGCGGGGCGGCAGGCGGGTTCTGGTAGGCCTGCTGAGCGTTCCACTGGGGTGCCTGCTGCTGCGGCGCTTGCTGCGGCTGGTACGCCTGCTGCGGTGCCTGCTGGGGCGCGTAGGCCTGCGGTTGGTAGCCCTGCGGCGCGTACTGCTGCGGCTGGCCCTGCTGGGCGTTGGGGTTCTGGCTCAGAAGCTCCACCTCGTCGGGGATGACTTCGAGCTTCGAGCGCCTGCCGCCGCCGTTCTTGTCCTCCCACGAGCTGTAGCGCAGCTTGCCCTCGATGGCCACCTTCATGCCCTTGCGCAGGATGCGGCTCAGGGCCTCGGCGCGGTTGCCGAACATCGTGCAGTCGACGAAGTTCGGGTAATCCTCCCACTGGCCCGTCTGCTGGTTCTTTCGGCGGTCGTTGACCGCAACGCCGAAACCGAGAACCGCCATGCCGCCCGCCGTGCTGCGAAGCTCGGGGTCTCGCGTCAGGTTGCCCGTAATGTTCACTCGGTTGATGCTCACAAAAAGCTCCCTTCTCCGGTGCCGCCGCTCGTCCACGTCCTCTGGATGTCGGCGTCAACGGTCTTGATCCTCAACTTGATTGCCATGATTGCCTCGCCCGAGGCCTTGTAGAGCGCTTCGGCGCAGTCGCGCAGCTGCTTCTTCTCGGCTATGTCGGGGCGTCCCCGGCACAGGTCGCTTATCACGGTGACCGGCGTGCCCTTGGAACGCTCCTCCAAGATGGCTATGCGCAGCGCCTTGCGGTACTCGGCCTCGTTCTCGGCGTACTGCTGGCCAGTCCTGCGCAGGGCCTCAAGCTCCTGCATGAGCTGGTCGAAAAGCTGCTCGCGCTCTCCGTACAGGTCTTGCATGGCCTACAAGACCGTCCACGTCGGGGTCGCGCAGCAACCGGGGTTCTGGATGAACTGCTCGTACTGCTCGCGGCTGTTGAAGCGGTAGGCGGTGCCGCAGGCCTTGCACTTGGCGTCGAACGGCCCCTGCACGGGCGGCTCCTTCTCGGGCTTTTCCACGCCGTTCAGGGAGTCCGGGTCGCTCGTGCCGTCGATGTCGAACATGCCGCAGAGCGCGTACTTGCGCGCGTAGCTCGACGCCGAGCCGGTGAGCTGCGTCTCGCTCATGCCCTTCTGGGCGAGCGGCTCGCGGGCGTAGGCGCAAATGACGATCTCGCCGGGCGTGCCGTCCTCGAACTTCACGAGGCAGGTGGCCTTCACGTAGAAGCGGTCGCCCACCTGCTCGATGGAGTCGTTGAGGGTGAAGAACACGCCCGCGTCACGGCAAGGCTCCTTGAGCGCGGCAACGATGTCCTCCATCGAGCGGTAGTAGTAGTTGCCGTGCGCGTTGTACCGCGCCTTCGGCACGACCACGGAGCGCTGAACCTGCGCCACCGCCTGGTCGATTGTCATGTGCTTGTCGTCTGCCATTCGATGCTCCTAACGGATCGTGCGCTCGTAGACCTGCTGCAGGGTGCCGCGCTTGAACACGCCGCTCACGCCGATGCTCCCGCAGAAGCGCCCGATGGCCTGCATCTGGTCGGTCGTGGCGGAGTCGATGAGCATCACGCAGGGGGTTGCGGGGCCACTCGACACGGGCGCCGGTGAGGCAACTGGTGCGGGCGCGGGCGCCGGTGCGGCAATGGGTGCGGGGCCGATAGGCTCGTCGCCGATCTCCCGCATGGGGCTTCCGCCCGGATACCAGTTGCCGGCGGGTTCGGGCGCGGCCTCCGGCTCTGGTTCAGGTTCCATGGCGGCTTTCAGCTCGGCAATGCGCGCGGCCTCTTCTGCCGCCTTGCGGGCCGCTGTGAGCGCTGCGCCCAGGTCGAGGGTCGCGAACAGCTCGCGCTCGGCCTCGGCATAGAAAGGCTCGCCCTCGAACTGCGACTTGAGCGTTTCCCAGTCGCCCGCCAGCTTGGAGACCTTCGCCTCAAGCGCCTGCTGCGCCTTGATCTCGCCGAAGGTCTTGTTGAGCCACTGCGGCTCATGCAAGCGCTCGTAGGGGACGACCGGCGCGAGCAGCCCCGCGAACTCCTCGTAGTGCTGCTGTAGGCGTGAGTAGAGCGCGTCCTTGCGCGCCTGCTCGGCCTCGTCAAGCTGCGCCTTGATGGCGTCGGTTGATTCGTCGATGATGGCCGTGATCTGCTTGCAGCGCCTCTCGAATGCGTCGAGCGGCTTGTTGTACTCGCGCTTCACGGCCTTGCGGCGTTCGTCGATCTCCTTCTTGATGCCGTTGAGGTAGCTGCGGTCGTGCTTGGCCTCCTTGATGGCCTGGGCGCTCGTGAGGTCGTAGGTGGCGCCCTCGTAGTCGGCGACGACCTTCTTCACGTGGGCCTCCAGCGCGTCCATGTTCGAAGCGATGGTGGCCTCGGTGTACGTGACCTCAAGCGTGGTGGCCTCGGTTTCGATGACCTCGGCCTCGACCTGCTGCGGTTCGGTTTCTTTAGCCATAGATCTCGCCCGTCTCGTCGTCGAAGTCCATGGCCTGCTGCTGCTCGGCCACGGTGAGCAAAACCGTCTTGCCGCTCTGCTTGATGCTGCGGAAGGCGTCGGCGTTGTCGGTCAGGATCTCGAATTGCAGGGTTGCAACGCTGCCCTTCACGGTGGCCTGCTTGAACTGCGCCTGGATGGTGGCTTCGTTGATCATGTCGTTACCTCCTATTTGATGCCGAGAACGGCGGCAAGGAACGCGCGACCGAACTCGCGCTCTTCCTCGCTGACGGGCTTGATCTTGTCGGCGATTAACTCGCGGCTCTTGGCGACGCACTTCTCGTCGATTCGGGAAAGCCCGGCCTCGCAAAGCGCGATCATCACGTGGTAGGCGTTTGCCTCCGTCTCGCCGTCGTTGTTGTCAGGATGCGTGGCGTCGAACATGAGGTTGTTCGCGATGCAGGCGGCGTGGTCGAGCACTGCTTTGTGGAACTTGCTCCCGTGGAAGTCCTCAAAGCCGTTCTCTTCGAAGTATTTGGCGTTCATTTCTTCTCCTTCACGTACTCCTCGACGAAGTACTCGATGTAGATGTCTATGCGCGGCTGTGTGCCGTATGGGCTTCTTGGCCGCTTGGTGACGGCTCCCGTATCGACCTGCGAATCGTCCTTGAAGGCGATCCCGTTGAGCGCGTCGCAGGCGAGCTTGCCCAGGTTGTCCCAGTCGGGCTTGCCGAGGTCGGCGCGGCCCTCCCAGTACTTGGGGTTGCTCTTCGCGAGCGGCCTGGTGGTCGAGATCCGCATCACAACCGGGCCGTCGTGGTCGGCGAATGTCTCGCCGTATGCCGCGCGGAACGCGTCCTTGATGGCCTTCTCGGCCTTGAGCGTCTTGGTCGGCGTGTAGGTGCGGTGGTTGCGGTAGTCGGTCATAGGGCGCTGTTTTCCGACAAGCTGGGCGGGGTGCATGGTGATGTGCGCCGTGGCCGCAAGGGTGCGCTGCCAGCTCATTCGGAAAACCCATCGCTCTGGCTGCGGTGCTTGTTGAAGGCTCCGCGCAGCTCCGGGTATCGCGCCTCCATGATTCGGGCAAGGGCGGGGGCTATGCCGTTCTTGCAGCCGACGTGCAGCTCGTTGCGCACCATGTTCACCAAGTAGTTGATCGACACGTAGCCCTTCTCCTTGAGGCGGCGGGCGTTGGAGAGCATGAACCGCCACGCATCGGGGTTGGCCTCGATCCACTTCTTGGCCTCGGCAACGTCCTGCTCGCCCGCCATGCCCAGGCCGAAGATCTCAAGCTGGTTGCTCTGCGGCTTGGGGCGGTATCTCTCGTCGTTACGCATTGAGCACCGCCATGGTTCCCACGGCGCGCTGGGCGTCGGCCACGGCCTGGTTCATAGTGGGGATGACCCAGAGCCAGAGCACGGCGAGGAAGATCATGAGGGCCGCGAGGAAGCCCACCATGACGCCCGCCTTGAACTGAGAAGCGTCCTGCATCTCCTTCGCGGTGGGGCGGGGCTTGCGCTCGAATGGTATGATGGTCGAAGCATCGTTCTCGATGCGGTTCATGCGGGCGCTCGGAGTGTGGTAGCTGGGGGCGCTCGCTTTCTTTTTACTTTGCATTTCGTGCTCCTTTCTGATGTTTCCGCTGGTCATAGCACGTGTGGCTTTTGGTGTGCCTATTTCTGCTTTTTCTTGGCGCGGCTCTTTGCGCTGTAGTAGCGCTGTCGCTCCTGGTTGTTCCTCTTCTCCCTGATCGCCTCCTCTCGCATGGCGTTGGCCTGCTCGGCTAGGTCGGACATGTGAAGTTCCTTCGTGCACTCGATGCACCAGCCGTTGATTCGGTTCAGGGGGCGGAACGTCCATCTGCCGCAGTTGGGGCACTGGCTGCGCTTGCGGAGCGAGAGTCCGCAGCGTTGCGCTTGCCACTTAACCGAGTCTTCCGAACGTCCCAGCGCCTTGGCTATCGCTTTAGCGCCTTCGCCCGCGTGCTCTTCGAGGTACTTGAGTTCACGTGTCGACCACTGCCTCATCGCGCCTGCTTCTCGCCTTTCTGCTCGCTTTCCCGGTACGCCTTGACCAGCACGTCGCACATGTGGTCGAATGCCAGCTCGCGCGGCGTTTTGGGCTTTTCTGCCTGCTGCTTGGTGGGCGTCTGCTGTTCGGCCATTTAGGCCACCGTCCTGTTCTCCGTAAGTCCAAGCAGGTAGTCTGCGGAGCAATGGAAAAGCTTCGTCATGGCTACGAGCTTCGAGCCGGGGATTTCACCGCCACTTTCGTAGCTAGCAACAGTGGCGCGGCTTTTGAGTCCGAGCTTCGTTGCCAAATCTTCTTGGCTAAGACCGATTCGAACTCGCTCGCTTGCAATCGGGTTCATATGTATGCACCTCCATTTCACTATTTGTGAACTTCACAATTAGTGAATATAGAAGAACTTCTGACCTTTTGCAAGTAAGGAATTCACTATTTGTAAATTTTTTTGTACAATGTGCCTATAGAAGCAAGGAGGGCACAGTGGGCACGCAATTCCGTCTCAAGGAAACAAGACTCAAGTATGGGAAGAAGCAGCCCGAAGTGGCCGCTGTTCTCGGTATAGGTGTTCCCGCTTACTCGATGATGGAAAGCGGGCAACGCGAAATCAATGGATCAAAGCTCATAAAGCTTGCAAGGTATTACGAATGCTCCGTTGACGAACTATTGGGTACGGGGCCTTGGGATACTGGCGAACGGAAGGAATAACACATGGGAATGTTCAACAAAAGTGCCGCTAAGAAGATGGCTAGCGATGCGGACGAGTTCATCGTGAGCGACGGGAAGGTTCACGCCCTCGTGTTCCAGGTCGCGGGCAAGGCCATGTATTCGACCGCCACGCAGCTTGAGGACAAGGTTACCGAGCGCATCGACGGAACGTTGTCGCGCATCCAGGACAAAGGTTGTCAAGTCGTCGATGTCAAGATGACCGTCAGCGCCAACACGCGCGACAGCGACATGATGCTGTACTCGTTTACCGTCTTATATAGGTAAAGAAAAAAAGAAGCCCCACGGAGTCACAGCGTTGCAGCGCTACCCGTGGGGCTTTCCACAGAACCTCTGAAAGGAGGCCGTTTCATATTATGCCAAAAACAGCGGTGATATACGCCCGCTTTTCATGCAACAAGCAGCGCGAGGCCTCGATAGACGACCAGCTGCGCGTGTGCCGCGACTGGTGCAAACGCGAGGGCTATGCCATCGCCGCCGAGTACTGCGACTACGCCATATCGGGCCGCACCGACGACCGCCCCGAGTTCCAGCGCATGGTCGCGAACGCTGGCGAGAGCGACATAGTGCTTGTGTACATGATGGATCGCTTCTCCCGTGGGGAGTACGACGCGCCCATATACAAGCGCGAGCTTGCCAAGAAGGGCGTGAAGCTCGTGTCGGCGCTTGAGGCCATACCCGACTCGCCCGAGGGCATCATCTACGAGAAGCTGCTGGAAGGCCTTGCCGCCTGCGAGTCGAAGAAGACCGCCATACGCACCAAGCGCGGAATGGAGGGCAACGCGCTCCGTTGCAAGACCAACGGCGTGCGCGTGTTCGGCTACCGCAAGTCGGAGGACGACGAGTACGAGATAGACGAGCATGACGCCGCGTTCGTGCGCGAGGCCTTCAAGCGGCGCATCAACCGCGAGACCGTGAACTCGATAGCTCGGGACTTCGCCCAGCGAGGCGTGAAGACCTCCAACGGCAACCCGTGCGGCTACTCGATGGTTTACCAGATGCTCCACAACAGGCGCTACACGGGGCGCTACGAGTGGGGCGGCATAGTCAAGGAGGGCGGAATGCCCGCGATCGTAGACGAGGTGACTTTCATGGACGCTCAGCAGGTGCAGGGAACCAAGAAGCGCTCTTCGGAGGACTGGGGCGATTTCGCCCTAGCTGGCAAGGCCATATGCGCCGGCTGCGGGCGAAACCTGCAGGGCGTGAGCGGGCGCGGGCGGAACAACGTCAAGTACGAGTACTACAGCTGCGTTGACGGCTGCATGAGAAACGTTCGCCGAGAGGAGCTTGAGGGCGCTATCGTCGGTGCCCTGCGCGAGCTGCTTTCCGACCGCGAGGAGGCCTTGAGGATAGCCCGCATGGTCGCCGACAGGGCAGACGGGGCGGAGATTGCCACAAGGCGAAAACAGGCGGCGGAATCCCTTTCAGCTGCGGAGCGCGGGCTGAAGAACATCCTGAACGCCATCGAGCAGGGAATCATAGCGCCGGGCGTGAAGGAGCGCATAGCCGAGCTTGAGCAGCAGAAGGCTCGCGCCAACTACGACCTGCAGGCCATCCAGGAGCAGAAGATAGACCCGGAGCGCTTCGCGGACTTCCTGCAGTGCGGCGCGAAGCTCGATGACGCAACGCTATTGAAGGCGTTCGTGTGGCAGGTGAGCGTATCCGACGAAGACGTGCTCGTGACACTGAACTACGACACGGAAAGCAACGAACCCGCCAGACTTGACATCCAGCGGGTTCGAGGAAAATTGGAATGGTGCCCCTGAGAGGACTCGAACCTCCGACGCACGGTTTAGGAAACCGACGCTCTATCCGCTGAGCTACAGGGGCGCATAATGCGGCAGTGCCGATTCTACCAGAAAGTCGGCCGAAGCTCGCATTAAGCTGCGCATCCCGCGTAAGGCCCGCACATTTGATGCCAGGCCTTCGCGCGTTCGCAAAGTGGGAGGTTCGATGGTGCTTGGCGAGCCAGCTTGAAGATAATGGCTCGCCGGGCACCATCTTGGAGAAAGAAGTGGCCCAGGGGAGAGGGGAGCTCCCGCTGGGCCCAAGGAGGGGATTTGCGGCGCTTATAGATGCGCCGCCTCTGCTTTTCTAGGGGTATGAAAGCAGTGCAGTGAGGAAGGAGGGGAGCCTTCTCATCTGCTGAGGTCATTATATGAAGGGATGTCGAAAAAAACGCGCTCCGAGGTGGAACGGCGCGATATGGGCGGTGAAGTGCGATAACGTTTCCGCTCACCCCGAAAAGCACGCCGTTCGCCCCTGGATGAGAATAGTTGCACGTATCTATTATCATGTGTTGAGAATAGCATTGAAGCCGACCATGCCGAGCTTCCGGGGTCGCTGTTCTGGCGTGCTTGTTTTCGGGGTCGCTCCATCCGCCGGTGCTCTACGCTATGTGAGATGTGAGGCGCGGGGCCCCGAGACTCGTCCTCGCGTGCGCATACGCTATGATGGGGGAAACGAGAAAGGATGCCCCATGCCCGACATAGCCCTTCGCTTCGACAAAGATATGCTCGTCGTTTCCGCCCCCGTTTCCGCTGCGCTCGCGCGCCAAGGCGTCGACGTCGACCGCGACCTCGAGCTGATGACCGTCCTCGAGCCCGATTCGATTCAGGAAGCGATGCGCCTGGAATCCATGGCCGGAGCCCAATGTCTTGTGACGAGCACCGCGGGAATCACGCCCGCTCGAATGGCGCAGGTCGGAATGGAGGACCGCGCCCAAGACGTGGCTCGCGCTTCGCTCGAGGTTCTGCGGCCACTGAAACCACAGCACGTCCTTGTGGAAATCGGGCCGTGCGGCTTGCCCCTCGACGCATCGAGCAAAGCGTCGCTCAACGAGAACCGCGACCAGTACGCCCGCGCCGCGCGCCTGTTTGCGGGCGAGCAATTCGACGCCTTCTTTTTGAACGGGTTCACCACGGCGAGCGATCTTCTGTGCGCGCTTATGGGTGTGCGCCAGGTGAGCGACATGCCCGCGTTCGCGTCGGTCGATGTGCTTGCGGACGGCACGCTTGCGAGTGGGCGCGGGACCCTCGAAGAGGCCTGCACGATCATGGGCGAGTATGGCGCTTCGGTGGCGGGCTTTTCCACGGCATCCGGAATCGAGGATGCCTGCGCGCTCGCGAAACGCGCCGAAGCTGCCTGCGATCTGCCAATTCTCGTGCAGCTGGCAGTTGCCGAGCACAAGCCGAAGCAGGGCGGTCCTACGGATGCGAACCCGTACTACTGCCCCGACGCCGTCGTCGACGCCGCCGTGCGTCTGCGAGCTTCGGGTGTTCAGTTCTTGCGCGCGACCGGCGCCGCCACTCCCGCCTACACAGGAGCACTTGCTGCCACGACGGCGGGGCTCGATGTCGCGGCGTGCCGCACGGCAGGCGTGTCTGCGGCCGATGCATCCGTTGCCGCTGAGTTGCCTTCAAGTGGGGACGGGCGAGGCGAAGGGGAGCCCCAGGTGGCATCTGCGACTGATGAGCAGATGAGCGCGCTGGCAGATGCGCTGCGCGAGAAAGTCGCCGCGGCCTTCAGCGAGGGCGGGGAGGCGTAGGCGCCATGTCGTCTCGAGAGAAGAGTCCTTATTACGATGCCTTGCAGCAGGTGGTCGACTCCCTGTTCGCGGATTTGACGGAAGAGGAGCGCATTGCCGATATGGCCGGCGTCCCTGGCGCGCGCAAGGTGCGCAGGCTCGATGTGATTCTGGCGGCCGAGGCGGTCGATCTGCCCGATGAGCTCCAAGAAATTGTGAACCTGTTGCCTCCGAGCACCTTCACGCGCCGCCGTTTGTGCGATCAGTTGAACTCCGCTGTCGGAGGGCATGCCTGGGGACAGAAGTACGGCACCGTCGAGTAGGCGGGGGCGTCGAGAGCGTAGTCGAAGCCGCCTTCTGCCCTTCCTGGGTGCGGGGTAGAAGGCGGCAAGGTAAATTGTTTTAGGGGGAGCTTATGATTCGAACAGTTATTCATATTGACGAAGACAAATGCACAGGTTGTGGCCTGTGCGCGAACGCGTGCCACGAGGGGGCAATTGGCATCGTCGGCGGCAAGGCGAAGCTTTTGCGCGACGATTTTTGCGATGGTATGGGCGATTGCCTGCCCTCGTGTCCGACGGGTGCCATCACGTTTGTCGAGCGTGAAGCGCTGCCCTATGACGAGGCGGCTGTGGTCGCAGCTCAGGCGGCGAAAGCTCACGCCGTGCATACGGGGCAGGGCGGTTCCGGCGACCTTGGCGGGGGTTGCCCCGGCTCGCGCGCCCAAATGCTTCACACTCCCGAAAAGACGCAGGCATCCCCCGAAGCCGAGGCGCAAAGCCAGCTCGCTCAATGGCCGTGCCAGATAAAGCTCATGCCCCTGCAATCTCCTTACTACCAGGGAGCTGACCTGCTCATCGCCGCTGATTGCACGGCGTTTTCCTACGCATCGTTCCACGATCGCTACATGCGCGGTCGGGTCACGATCATCGGCTGCCCCAAACTCGATGCGGTTGACTACGCCGAGAAGCTGTCGGCCATCATCGCGATGAACGATATTCGCTCGGTCACCGTTTGCCGCATGGAAGTACCCTGTTGCGGCGGGCTGCAGCGTGCCGCGGAGGGTGCGCTCGACGCCAGCGGCAAGAAGCTTCCCTTTGAGGTGGTCACCTTCTCCGTGCGTGGCGAGGTTCTCTAAGGGTACTCGCCAATGGGGGAGTCTTGACGGGCGTGTCTTCGAGTCCCGCTTGCTTCTTGACTACGCCCCGAGCTTGTTCGTTTTGACGGCTCGGGGCGTTTTTTCATTTCGCGTGATGAGGCGTGGTATCATCTGTGGAAATGGGCATGCGAAAGACGGAGGTGGGCGCATTGCCGAATTCGCCCTTGCTGATGATGGCGATTTTGATCGTGATGGCAATTGCCGTCGTCGTGGTGATTGCGATGACGCTCAAGCTTAATCAGGAAGTTCGCAATCTGGCCGAAGATGTGGAAATCGATCGGCAGAATCTCGCCAAGCTTAACCATGAGGTGGGAAAACGTTTGGGAGCGCCGCGTCCTCGCGGGCAGCAGCGGCCGTCGGGGGCCGGCGTGCCCCAGCAGGGGCGGCCTCAGGCTGCTGCTCAGCAGGCGATGCGCACTGCGGGCAACCCCGCCACGACTCCCGTGCCCGCGAACGCAGAGGTCGTTTCACCCGGCTCTGCAGCGGGTGTGCCGGCCGAGGCCGCTCAAGGATACGTTCCCGGAAGCTACCGCGTTCCAGTTCGTGGTGTCGAGGGCCTGTCGGCTGCGACGGCGTCTGCTCGTGAAACGGCTCGGGCGGAGGCGGCGCAAAGCCCTCGGGTGGCGCAAACGATGCCACGCCAGTCAACTCTTGCTGAGCGTCGGGCCGAGCGGAGAGCTCGTGCGGAGCGTCGCGCCGCCATGGCGGACTACACCCCGGCTCGTGCCGAGCGCCGAGCGAACATCGACGTCCCTCGCGGCGAGGAAAAGGGTTCTTGGCCTGGCGAAACTGGACCGCAATCGCGTGTGCGCACTCAAGCGGCCGCAGCGAGAGAGACCTCTCCCCAGGCATCTCGCTCTGTTCGTAACGTAGCTGCCCAGGCACGCAGCGCTCAGGGCTCGCCGTCGCGGGCAAGCATCCCTCAAGAAGCGCCGGTATCCCGTGTTTCGCCTGATGGTGCGCGTGCGGGCGAGGGAGCGCCCGTGAGGGGGCGCCATGGTGCCGAGGTGTCGAGGGTTGCTCAGCGTCAGCGCGCCGACCGCGAGGCTCAGCGCGCGGCCCTCGAGGCCCAGCGCCTCGTCGAGCAGCAGCGAGCGGCGCGGGCGCAGCGCGAAGACGAGATCCGCCGCCGCGCCGAGCGTCAAGCCGCGCGGGCAATGGCAGAAAAAGAGCAAAACCCTCTTGCGCGCAACGGGGAAGTGGAGTAACATAATCAACCGCTTCAATAACTGAGGCAGATGTGCGGGCGTGGCGGAATTGGCAGACGCGTACGGTTCAGGTCCGTATGGGGGCAACCCCATGAAGGTTCAAGTCCTTTCGCCCGCACCATTTTGAATACTCGCCAGCCTTTTTCGGCTGGTTTTTTATTTCCCTTCATTTTACTCAGATATAACGAGCATCCAACAAGGCTTTGACGTGCATGCGAGAACATGGTTGCATCTGCCGATGACGAATGACGGAAAGCGAACGCCATGCTTGTAGAGAAGAGAAGTGCTGAAACCCGAGAGGTCGTTGAGGCCGCAGAGCGCTTGCTTGCGGAAAGCGCAGCGCCTCGCAAAGCCGCAAGGGATGTGAAGAGGGCTTGCGAGCCTCCGCATTCCTCATATGCTGCTCGTAATGGTCTCGGTGTCTTGGCTCGTTGCGTGGCGTGCGAAAGCCACGAATCCGCAACGCCGCTCGTTCGTGTGCGCAAGTTCACCTTACGTCTCGGTGCATTCATCTCGTTGGAGGATGTCTCTTTCGATATCGCGAAAGGGAGGGTCACGGCGCTTTGCGGCCCGCGAGGATGCGGTATTGCGGCAATGCTTGACGCACTGGGATGCACGCTTCCCGGCGCCCGGACTGTTGACATGGGGGGCTTGATCGAGCTTTGCGGACATGACGCCTACCGCACGCTCGGTGTTGAGCGCGTCCGCGAGAAGGTTGCCCGCGTGTTTTTCGGCGGCTCCTTCGAGCTGCAGAGCGTTCGCAACGCCATCGCGTTCTCCATCCGCCAGAGAGGCGTTCACGACGATGCCGCGATTGCTGCCGAGATCAATCGCGTGCTGCGCGCGCTCGATGCGGAAAGGCGTTTGGGAGACCACCTCGATTGCGCAGTGAGCTCGCTTCCTGCACTTGAGAGGCGCCTTGCCTCGATAGCCCGCGCGCTTGCGAAGCGTCCCCTCGCGCTGCTCGTCTCGGAACCTGCAACGGGACTTGACCAAGTGGATTCCTTTACGATGAGCCAGGCTTTGCAATCGGTTGCGCGCAAGACGGAATGCGCTGTGGTGGTCGCGACGTCTGATCCGCGCTTTGCGAGGATTTGCGCTGATGAAGGCGTCGTCTTCGTGCAAGGCCGTACCGTTGAGGCCGGTCCTCTCCCCAAACTCAATTCCGCAAGCGCGGATTATCGGACGCGGGCGTTCTTCGAAGGCCGAATCGCATAATAGTTGCCCTTTCCTCATGCGGGGCGGAGCGTTGGTTCTGCCCCGCTTCCCATCTTTACGCATCCATGACAAAGCTTCAACGCGCGCTTGACGCATTGGCGCGATGATGGCTATACGTTGAAAAGGCAATACGGTGTGCGCCAGCGCGCGGGCCGTTGGACAGGATGCGCGAATGATTTACTACGTCGAAGATGACACAAACATTAGAGACCTTACCGTCTACGCCCTCAAGCAGGCAGGATTCGAAGCTGCTGGGTTCACGTGCGGCCGCGATTTCTTCAAGGCCTGCGACGAGAAGACGCCCGACTTGGTGCTGCTCGACATCATGCTTCCCGAAATGGACGGTCTTGAGATTCTCCGTGAGTTACGCAGTCTGCCGTCGACGAAGAGCATCCCTGTTATGATGCTCACAGCGAAAGGCACCGAATTCGACAAGGTGTGCGGGCTCGATGCGGGCGCCGACGATTACCTGGCGAAGCCGTTCGGCATGATGGAGCTGGTATCTCGCGTAAACGCGCTGCTGCGTCGCGCGCAGGCGCCGGCCGTGAGCGCCGACGACACGCTCGTTAACGGGCCGATCGAGCTGGTCTCGTCCGCCCATACGGTGAGCGTCGGGGGAAACCCCGTGGCACTGACGCTCAAGGAGTTCGACCTGCTGCGCGCGCTGATGCGCAGCGAGGGCAGGGTGCTTTCGCGCGGCAGATTGCTCGAGGACGTGTGGGGAGTGACTTACGTGGGCGAAACGCGCACGGTCGATGTGCATATTCAAACGCTGAGGCAGAAGCTCAACGCGGCATCGTCGGGTGCTGACGAGCTCATCCGCACCGTTCGCGGCGTCGGGTATACGATGAAGAGCGCATCATGAGTCCGACCCATAACAACGTGAAAAGCCTGTCGAACCGCATCTTCCGCAGCGTGCTCACCTTCACGCTGATTGTCCTGTTCGTCTTCGGCACCGCTATGTCGGCGATCTTCTACACCACCTACGAGCGCGATGCGGAAGAGGACCTTTCCTCCGCGGCGCAAAACGTCGCAACATCGCTGGGCGACCTCGACTCACAGGCGTGCGAGCAGGCCCTTTCGAAGCAGTTTTCCGATGCCTTCCGCTATACGCTTATCGATACGGATGGCACGGTGCTCTACGACAGCGTGGCCGATGCTTCGACGATGGAAAACCATGCCGACCGCCCCGAGGTGCGCGAAGCCGACGAGCATGGGCGCGGAGAGGTGTCCCGCTACTCGAGCACGCTTGGCACCGTGACGCTGTATTCCGCGGTGAAGCTCCAGAACGGGGACGTCGTGCGCCTGTCCGAGACGCGCGAGTCGCTGGTCGCGTTCTTCGGCGGCATGATGGGGCCGATTGCGCTTACGCTTCTCGTGGCGATTATGCTCGTGTTCCTGCTGTCGCAACGGCTGACGTCGCGCATTATGCAGCCAATCGACGCGCTTGACTTTGCCAAGCCGCTCGAGAACGAGATTTACGAGGAAATGGACCCGCTGCTCGAGCGAATCGACGACCAGCAGCGGCAGCTTCGCGAGCAGAACAAGGATCTCGCGCGCGCCGAGACGATGCGCCGCGATTTCTCGAGCAACGTGAGCCACGAGATGAAGACGCCACTTCAGGTGATCTCGGGGTATGCCGAGCTCATGAGGAACGACATGGTCGATCCAGCCGACCGCCAGAAGTTCGCGGGGCTCATCTACGACGAGGCACAATCGATGCGCGCGCTGATCGACGAGGTACTGACACTCTCGCGGCTTGATGAGACGTCCTTCGATGGTGAGTCCGCGACGCTTATCGATATGCTGGAAGCCTCCAAGCGCGTGGCGGGGCGGCTTTCGAGCTTTGCCCACGACCGCGGCGTGTCGGTTGAGGTGAGCGGAGACTCGGCGTGCATCGCCGGCTCCGAGACGCTGGTCGAGGAGATGCTGTATAACCTGGTAGAGAATGGGATTCGCTACAACCATGAAGGTGGAAGCGTGAGCGTTTCGGTTCGGCTGGAGCTTCCCACTTCGGCGGAGCAGGCCGACGATATCCGTGCGCTGCCTGCGGGGGAGCGCGGCCGCATGCGAGCCGTCGTGCGCGTGAGCGACACTGGCCCGGGCATCCCAGAGGACAAGCAGGAGAAAATCTTCGAGCGCTTCTATCGCTTGGAGAAAAGTCGTTCGAAGGAGACTGGCGGCACGGGACTTGGGCTTGCGATCGTCAAGCATGCCGTGATGTACCACAAGGGCAGCGTTCGGGTGGAAAGCGAAGAGGGTAAGGGTACCGTGTTCATTCTGAGGATACCTACGGCCTAGATTGAGGTGCCTTGAAACGGCACGCTCTTCTTTCATCAAACTATGGAACCCGCGGCATGTCAAGACTTTAATTGAACGCCATCGTCCTTATACTGAAGGTAGGTTCCGCTCCCGCAGTCATACATGCGGTGGACCGACGTTTTATATGCAGGGAGCTCAAGATAGCCTGTGGAACGGAGATTCGCGTCCGTTGATGCGAAAGCCGGAAAGCTGGCTGCGAGCACCCACCTTTCGAGGTGGGTTCACCCTGGACTTGTCGGGGGCGGAACTTTTTTGCGCTCTAGGGGCAGGTGCCGCGTTCGACGAGGGTCTATAGCTGCTCTTGCTTCGGCTACCTTCTCTCAGCTTTTCCGACCATCCTGGCCCGATCTTGCTGTCGGGTGTCTTCGGGTAGGTTCGGGTAGATGATGGTTGCCGTCCAAGCATGCCGTACAAGTGAAAGGGCCTTGCATCGCGAGGCCCTTAATTGATTCTAGTTGCTGCTACTCGAGTTGTTTCCCGATCCGCCGTTACTGCCGGATCCGCCGCCCGACGTACCGCCCGAGGAAGAAGGGCCGGTCGAGATGACCAGGTGCACCGTCTTGCCCGGCTCGAGCGAGCTTCCACCGTCGGGGGTTTGGCTGATGACGTTACCCTGCTTGACCGAATCGCTGCTCTGATACTCGGTGGAAACCCTGAACCCGGCATTGTCGAGCGTGGTCTGCGCGCTGCCCTCGGACTTGCCAACCACGTTGGGCACCTCGGAGGACTTCTTACCGGAGCTCACCGTGATGGAGACGGTGCTGCCTTTCTCGAGGCTCTCGTCGGAAGTGGGCGACTGACGAATGACGTTGCCCTGCTTGACGTCGGAGCTTGCCTCCTCGGAAACAGACACTTCGAAGCCGGCGTTCTTCAGCGCGGCCATCGCATCGCTTTGCGACTTTCCGACAACGTTGGGCACCGCGACCTTTTCGGAACCGAGCGAGAGCACATAGGTGATAACGGAGCCCTTCGCCGCCTTGTCGCCCGCCTTCAAATCCTGCGAGGAGATCTTGCCCTTCTCGACTTTGTCGTCGTAGGCGGGCGTGCCCGCCTTCATCGTGAGGCCCACCTTGTCGCAGAGCTGTTGCGCCTCATCAGGCGTCTTGTTCGTCAAATCGGGCACAGTGACCTGCTCGGTGCCTTGCGAGATGTTCAGGTTGATCTTCGTTCCCGCGGGTTTCTTCGTTCCCGCTGCGGGGTCCTGGCTCACAACGCTGCCCGCCGCAACGCTGTCATCGTGTACGGCGTTGGTGGTGCCCACCTCGAAACCGGCCTTCTCGATGATCGTCGTGGCCTCCTCAAGCGTCTTGCCCTTCACGTTGGGCACGGGGTCGCCCGATGCGAAGACGCCGGAGAAGACGAGCGCGGCGATGGCGATGACAGCGATGGCTGCCACGATGGCTACAATGAGCCCTGTCTTTTTGCCGCCCTTGTCCTCGGGCATGTTCGGAGTGTTGGCTCCGTGATAGTTGGTCTGGCCGCTGTGGGTTACGGGCTTCACGGGCTGGGGCATGACCATCGTGCTGTCGGCGCCCGCCGCGCCGCCCTCGATGGGGTTCATCACGCGGGTCTGCGCGCTCGTGAAACCGCCCGGCACCGCGGCGCCCGCAAGTTTTACGGGGCGGCCCGCCAAGAAGTCGTTCAGTGCGAGGCGCATGTCATTCGCGGTGGCGAAGCGGTCCGCGGGGTTTTTCTGCATGGCCTTCGCTATGATGCTCTCAAGGCCCGGGTCGATGTCGGGGTTGAAGTCGGAGGGCAGCGGCGGCTCCTCGTTGACCTGCTTCATGGCGACGCTGATGGCGTCGGGGCCGTCGAAGGGAAGCTTGCCCGTCGCGGCCTCGAAGAGCACCACGCCAAGCGAGTAGATGTCGCTTGCGGCGGTGAGCTCCTTGCCCTGCGCCTGCTCAGGCGAGATGTAGTGCGCCGTTCCGAGAACGGTGGATGTCTTGGCGTTCACCGAGTTCTTTGCGCGCGCGATGCCGAAGTCCATCACCTTCACGTTGCCGTCGGGCTGGACCATGATGTTTTGCGGCTTGATGTCGCGGTGGATAATGTCCTGGTTATGCGCGACGGAAAGCGCCTGGCACACCTGCGAGCCGATTTCGGCAACCTTGCGCTGGTTGAGCGCGCCGCGCTGCACGATGCCGGTCTTGAGGTCGGTGCCGCGGATGTACTCCATGACGATGAAGTACGTGCCGTCGTCTTGGCCCCAGTCGTAAACGTTCACGATGTAGGGGCTTTGCAAGTTGGCGGCAGACGCGGCCTCCTGGCGGAAGCGCTGCGCGAATGCGGCGTCCGATGCGTATTGGGGCAGCATCACCTTTACGGCAACGCGGCGCCCGAGGACGTTGTCCTGAGCCTGGTACACCTCGGCCATGCCGCCGATCCCGATGCGCTCGGTAATCTGGTACCTGTTGTTGAAGATTCTGCCTGTCATCGCTGCGCTAGACACGTTTGCTCCTTAAACTTCCCTGCTGTGCTGCGTTTTTGTTTCGTTTATGCCGGTTCGCATTAGCATACCAAATTATAAATCGCCTTGTACTTCCAACGCCGTTTTCATCACATCTCGAGCCTTGCTGGCGGCGTACTCGCTGGATTGCCCCTTCTCGATCACGATCGCCACGACGACGTTGCAATTCTCCGACGGCGCCATGCCGACAAACCACACGTCGTTGTAGCCGTCGTGCTCGGCGGTGCCCGTCTTGCCCGCCACGGTGACGCCGTTGATTTGAGCGGAAGTGCCGGTGCCGTTGTTCACGACGCCCTCGAGCACAGTGCGCACACGGCTCGCTGTGTCGGCGCTCACCGCTTGCGAGAGCTTCTTCGGGGTGGCCGTGTAGCTGCGCTTACCGTCGGCATTGTAGATGCCGTCGACCAGGTAGGGCTGCATGATCGCGCCGTCGTTGGCGATGCCGCAGCCGGCGAGCGCCATCTCGAGCACGGTGGCCTGGGGGCCTGCGGGGCTCGGATGGTTGGTCGTCTTGCTCTCGCCGACGGGCTCTCCCGCCGCCGCCCAGGCAGTCTCCCACGTGGTCATGTCCTTCGCGTCGGGCATGACCGAGGTCGCGAGGGGCAGATCGAAATCGATGTCCATGTTGAAGCCGAAGAGCTTCGCGTAGTTCACGAGATTCTCCGCGCCGATCTGCACGCCGAGCTGGCCGAAGACGACGTTGGAGGAAAGTTCGGTCGCGCGTGCAAGTGAAATCGTGCCGTAGTTGTGCTTCTCGAAGTTGGTGACGGCGGCGTTGCCGATATCCATCGACGAGGGCGACTCGAACATGGTGGTCTCGGTGGCGATGCCTTCCTGCAGCGCGCAGGCGAGCGAGATGATCTTGAACGTGGAACCTGGCGCGTAGAGTGCCTGCGTCGCGCGGTTGTACAGCTCGCTCGAGCTCGTGGAATTCGCTCCCGAGCTTGCGGCGTCGGCGATCACCTGGTCGATGTCGGCGGCGTCGTAGGTTGGGGCCGAGGCCATCGCGAGCACGGCGCCCGTCTTCGGGTCCATGACCACGCAGGCGCCCGAGTCGTTGGCCAGCGCGTCTTGCGCCGCCTGCTGAATCTGCGAGTTGATGGAGAGCGTGACGTCGTTGCCGGGGGTGCCCACGCCCGAAAGCGAGTTCACGACATCGGTGATTGACGCGAAGTTCTTCTCGCCCTTGAGCGTGTCGTTGTAGCTGGCCTCGATGCCGCTTGTTCCGTACTTCGACGAGGTGTAGCCCACCACGTGGCTCGCGAGGTCGCCCGCCGGGTAGACGCGCGAGTACGTGCCATCGTCGTTCTTGACGCTCTGCGCGAGGACGGTTCCGTCGTAGGTGGAGATGGTGCCGCGCTCGGTCTTCGACTCGCGCGCCATGGTGTGGTTGTTCGCCGCCATGTTCTGGTAGTCGCTCGCCTGCACGACCATGATCAGCGTGAGGTTTGCCACGAGCGCCGCGAACATGAGCGAGAACACGATCATGGTGTGCGTGAGGCGCTTGCCGAGCGAGACGCGCCCGAGCACGCTGTTCGCGCTGATGATGGTCGTGGTGTTCATAATCTCGGAAGACGAGCCCGTGCCCTCGTCGCCGCAGCGCAACAGGAACCCGACGATGATGAACGCGGCGAGCAGCGATGAGCCGCCTTGGCTGACGAAGGGGAGCGTGATGCCGGTGAGGGGGATGAGCCTGGTGACGCCGCCGACGATGATGAACGCCTGGAGCACGATGATCGAGGTGAGGCCTGCGCCGATAAGAGAGCTCACATCCGATTTCGCGCGCGCTGCGGTTACGAAACCGCGAATCGCGAAGCACAGGTACAAAAGCAGGAGGCCTGCCGCGCCTAAAAGCCCTGTCTCCTCGCCGATGGCCGCGAAGATGAAGTCGCTTTCCACGACCGGGATGCGGGTGATGCCGTTGCCGCCGCCTGCCATGCCGCGCCCGATTCCCGTGCCGAACAGGTCGCCGTCGGCAAGCGAATAGATGGTCTGCACGAGCTGGTAGCCGGTGTTCTGCGCGTCGGCGAAGGGGTTAAGCCAGGTGGCGACACGCGTCTGCACGTGGTCGAAGGCGAAGTAGGCGCCCACGCCGCCGATGGCAACGAGGCCCAAGCCGATGACCAGGTAGAACTTCTTTCCCGTGGCAACGTAGAGCATGACCAGGAACACGAGGAAGAAGACGAGCGCGCTGCCGAGGTCCTTCTCGAACACGACGATGAGCATTGCCACGCCCCACATGAGGAGCAGCGGCAGGAGCGTGCGGATGTCTGGCAAGCGGAACGGGCCCACATGCCAGGTAAACACCGAGAGCATCTCGCGGTTCTGCGCAAGGTAGCCGGCCAGGAAGAGCACGATAATGATCTTCGCGATCTCGCCTGGTTGGAAGGAGAATCCGCCTACATGCAGCCAGATGCGGCTGCCGTAGATTTCCTGGCCGATGCCGGGGATCATCGGCGAGAGCAAAAGGATGACGCCGACGATGGCGAGCGTGTACTTGTAGTTGGCGAGCCGGTCGGGATTTCGCAGGAAGGCCATGACCGCAATCATGAGCACGACGCCCAAGAACAGCCAGACGACCTGGTTGATGGCCATATTCGGGCTGTCGGAGAAGGGCGCTACGCGCGTGATGAAGGCGATACCGATGCCTGAGAGCGCGAACGAGATAGGCAGGATGGCGGGGTCGGCTTCGGGGGCAAGTACGCGCGTGGCGATATGCGCCACGACGAAGGCGCCGAAGATGCCGATCGGCACGCCGAGGGTCTGCATGTCGAGCGCTTGCCCTTCGTTGATTGCGAGCATCGCGAACATCAAGATGACGAGCGGCGACGCGATGAGCAGCAAGATGAGCTCTATGTTGCGCCTCGTCATGCGGCATCACCGCTTCCCGATGTGCTGGGGGATGCGCCGTCGTTTTGAGTCTCCTCGCTGGAGGCGGCGCTTGCGGTGGTGGAAGCGCTTTGCCCCGAGGATTTCGAGTCGTCGGATTGCGCCTCGTCGCGCGTGCGGTCCCGCTCGTCCTCGGTCTGCTTCTTGTTCAAGGCTTCCTGCTCGTATTCGGCAACGAGGCTTTCGGCAGCCTCGACGTTGTCGCAGGTGATGGAGTTCTCCGCCAAGCGATTGGCAAGGCCCGGCTGCAGGTCGCCCACGTCGATGTCGGTCGTCTTCTCGAGCGTTGAGAAGCTCATTCCCGCGAACTCGCCGGGAACTCCGCGGTAAATGGCGACCTTCCCCTGGTCAACGCCGAGGTATGCCGCGGTGCTGACCCAGTAGTTCAGCCCGTATGCCGCACCGCCCACGATTGCCGCGAGCAGGACGAGGACGAACGCAACGGTGATCTTCGTTTTGCGCGCCACTTTGCGGCGGCGCTTTTCAGCGAAGCCCTTCACGTCGACCACGATGACGGTTACGTTGTCGTGACCGCCGGCGGCGATTGCTTCGTTCACTAGCTGTGATGCGCAGCGCTGCGGATCGGAGACGCGATTTAGGATTGCCTCGATGTCCTGGTCGAGCACCATGCCTGAAAGCCCGTCCGAGCACAAAAGCAGACGATCGCCCGCGTCGACGTTGATCTCGTAGAGGTCGGCCACGGTGCGCGGGTCGTTGCCGAGCGCGCGCGTGATGACCGAGCGCTGCGGGTGGACGCGCGCCTCTTCGGGGGTGAGCTGCCCGGCTTCGATAAGGTCGGCCATGAGCGAGTGGTCGCGCGTGAGCTGCTGGATCTTTCCCTTGTGGAGCAGATATGCTCGCGAGTCGCCTACCTGCGCGATGACGAGGCGCTCTCCTTCGAGCATCGCTGCGGTGCAGGTGGTGCCCATGCCCTCGCGACCGCGTCCTTCGTGCGCCGCCTTCAGGATCGCGTGGTTCGCGGCCTGGACGGCGCGCCCGAGCTCGTTCGCATCGGGATGCTCCGGCGCCCGCTCGGCGATGACGTTGACGGCGATTTCGGATGCAACCTCGCCTGCGGCGTGGCCGCCCATGCCGTCTGCCACCACGAACAGCGGCGGCGCCACGACGAGCGAGTCCTCGTTGTGGTCGCGCACGCAGCCGACGTCGGTTCTGCTGCCGAACGTCGCCGAAGAAGCTCGACGCCCGCGCCCGCTCGGACGGTGCCCCCTCGAGGGGCGCTCCCCGCGCGCTGCGCGATGCGGGTCATGGTTGAAGGATTGCTCGTTTTGAACTGGCATTATGCGAACCTAACGCGGATGGCGACGTCGCCGATGTTCACGACGTCGTTGTTCTTTAGGGCTACGGGCCCGGCGATGAGCTTGCCGTTGACGGCGGTTCCGTTGGTTGAGCCGAGGTCTTCGATGAACAGGTTCTGCCCCATGGGATTAAAGCATGCGTGACGTGCGGAAACGTACCCGGCTCCGATCACGATGTCGGCGCCAGGCGTGCGGCCGACCACTACCGGCCCGCGCACGGCAATGGAGACGCCGCGAAGCTCCTTCGGGCCGCGTTCGATCGACAGGTTCCACGAGCGCTCCTTCTTGCGCTGTCCGCGGACGAGTCCCACGCCAGTTTTCATGATGGCGAACAGGAACAGGTACAGAAGCGCCACGAACAACAGGCGCGCGATGAGCAATACGGTGTCGATCACGATGTGCCTTTCGCGTTATCCGATCACGAATTGAAGGTTGGTGGTTCCCATGACGATGCGCTCGCCGCCCTGCAGCACCTGCGAGGTGATCTGGCGGCCGTTCACGAGCGTGCCGTTCGTGGATCCGAGGTCGGTGAGAACCCACACGCCCGGTTGCTCGAAGCGCAGCTCAGCGTGCGTGCGGCTTGCGTTGATATCGGGGATGACGATGTCGCAGTTGGACTCTCGGCCGATGAGCTGGCGCGCGGAGGAAAGCGGGAACGTCTTGCCGTGCGTCGTGTCGATGAGCGCGGCTCCGCCTTTCTGGGCGCGAGGCTGCTCGCGGCGCGCTGCTTCCTGCGGGAAGACCATGGTCTGGGGTGCTCCCTGCGCTGCGGCACCCGCGATTGCGGCGCCTGCGCCGGCGAAAGATTCCCCGCGGTTCATCGGGGGCTCCGCCCAGCCGGATTCTTCCTGCGATTCGAAGGGCTGGTCGTCGTCGTAGGAGTCGTAGTCGTCGTAATTGTCGTACCCCTCGTAATCATCGTAGTCGGAATACCCCTGGTCATTGGCGTAATCGTCGTATGCGGGCTGATCGTATCCGCCGGCATACGGGGCAGCTTGGGGCTGGGGGGCATATCCGCCAGCGGGGGCGCCATAGCGGTTGGCTGCTGGCGCGGCGCCGATGCCGTAGCGTGCCATTTCCTCGGCGCGCAGCTGTGCGATGAGGGGCGCGGCGACGGGCTCTGCCACCACGTCGAACTTGCCGTGGTGAAGGCCCTCGTCGACGATGAAGCGCACGAGCGGCTGTCCGTCCATGAGAAGTCCCTCTTCGGCTGCCTTCGCGGCAAGGTAGGTCTCGGTCTCGCCCGCGAGGGTGGGGTAGTAGCCGAACAGGCGCTCGTCATCGTCGGCGTTCACAAGCACGGTGTAGAGCGTCGGAGCGTATTGCTTTCCCGCGCCGACCATCTTGTTGCGGCGCATCTGCTTTTCCGCCTTCTTGGCAATCTGCACGGGCGACAACGGCGAGTTCGCCATTTTGTCGGCTGCGCCCTCGAACGTGTCTTCCATTTTGCCTTCGAATTTGGACAAGAGGCCCATCTCGTCTCCTAACGTGTGTTGCTCGGGAAGCCGCAAAGCGGCGGTGGCATTCCGTAATACTTCATCTTGCCATATTTGCGGAAGCGGGGTCGAGCGCTTTACGCAATCGTCACCCAATCGGCGGAAACGGAGGAAGTGTACACGGGCGCGATCGCAGCGGGGCGCGGGACAAGGGGAGGGGCGGTGATCGATTTGCCGGTCCCGCAATCCCGTCATTCCAAGGTCGCATGCATTATTTCTAGCTATTCATCATTGATGCCCCGTCTTCTTTTTTTGATGGGGAACCGTAGTGGCTTACAAGTATTTTACGTACCTCATCAGGTCAAGTAGATTGACAGCGTATTAATTGCGTTGATAGGATTGACGAAAGGTTACCTTCGAAGAGAAAGGGGGCTTCCATGCTTCCCGAATCTGCACGAACCGAACCACCCTTAGCCGCGAGGGTCTCCGCGGCGATCATTCTTCCTGTGCTAATAGCGTGCCTGGCCTGCCTGGTCCTGGCGCGCCCAGCGTTTGCCTCGACGGAGTACTCCGATGTCGATGAGGACGCCTGGTACAAGGGGTGCGTCACGTACGTATCCAACCGCGGCTTCATGACGGGCTACGAGGGCACTGACCTGTTCGGCCCCGAAGACCTGGTCACGCGAGCGCAGGCGGTCACGGCCATCTACCGCGCCGTAACGGGCGACCCCGAAGGGCGGACTTCCGATCCTGCTCGGTACTCCCACAGAGACGATTGGAGCGGCTTCTCCGATACATATGGCAATGCGTACTGCACCGCCGCAATTAACTGGGCGGCGGAAAGGGGGGTGGCCTTCGGCAGCGATGGCCTGTTTCGCCCAGACGACCCCGTCACTCGCGAGGAGCTGATGGTCTTCATGGGCCGCGCGGTCGGCTGCTACTGGCCATCGGGTCTTATTGAGCCTGACCTATCCGATTGGGAATTCCTCGATGAAGATTCCGTGTCCTGGTGGGCTAAACCGTACCTGAAGTGGGGAACCAAATTTGTGATGCATGGGTATCAAGGCGATCGCTTGACGGCCTATCTGATGCCGGAAAAATTGACGACCCGAGCCGAGGCATCAATGATGCTGGCGAGGCTCAATAGGGATGTTCTTTCTTACATGAAGCAAGGTATCCCGACTGGATACTAGGAAGGTTCGGAATATGGCAAAATCAGTTCGCTCCGCGAAATTCTTCCTAAGTGTTTTATTGTCCGTTGTTTTGTCGTTTTCCATGGTGCCATTGGCCTTTGCCGATGAAGCAGAGGGGGCGGCCGCGAGCCCAAGCGTCGGCAGCGAGGTTGCTCCACCCACCGACAAAGAAGCTTCGCTCAATAAGGCCCTTGATGATGTAGCAACGCTCGAGGCGGGAACCGACTACGATCCAGGAACGATGCTCGCGCTGATCGACGGCGCCGCCGTGCAGGCCGACGGTTCGCTGACCTCAGGGCTCCAAGGCGGCGGCGAGGGAATCTCCAGCCTGGGGAGCGTCGAACCCGTCGCCACGGGCAGCTGGCTCGGCGGCCTCGCGCTTGTGCGCGTCGACGTCCCCGACGGCATGAGCACGGAAGAGGCGGCGGCGCTCCTCGCCGCCGACGACGACGTCGTCGACTTCTCCCTGGGGTACGTGTGCGAGCCCGAGTACCTTTCCGAGAACGCCGAGGCCGAAGTGTCGACGAACGACGACATCAATGATGCGCTCGACAAGCAGTGGCATCTCGGTTTCGCCGAGGTCCCCGGGGCGTGGAGCTACATGCAAAACCCCGACGGCACACGGGTTCGCGGGAACGTGACCGTGGCAGTGGTGGACTCGGGGTGCGACCTCGACCATCCTGACCTCGTCGCCAACCTCGACCTTGAGAACGCCTACGACGTGGTCGCGGGAGGCCCCCTGCAGGGTGAGGTTTTCACCGAGCGCGGAACCGCCGAGGAGGAGTTCGCCGGCGATAATTCCCCCTTCTCGCACGGCACGCACGTCTGTGGCATCATCGGCGCCGAGACGAACAACGGCATCGGCACGGCGGGCGTGTCCTACGACGCGAAGGTGCTGCCGATCAACGTGTTCGATCCCGGCACGAAAAAGACGCCGACTGGCGCCATCGAGGCCGCCTTCGACTACCTGTTCGGCCTCATCGATAAGGACATCAACAACGACATCAACATCAAGGTGGTCAACCTCAGCGTAGGGTCCGACCAAGCTATGCCGCTGGTGGCCGAGAAGCTCAAAAGTGCACTGGAACATTACAACCTTACGGTAGTCGCCTCCGCGGGTAACGGCGGCACTAGCGGCGAGCACTACCCTTCTGACTACGAACAGTGCATTTCGGTTATCAACGCCACTCCCGATCGCGTAAGGGAAAAGAATTCCAATTACGGATCGGGCACCGACATCAGTGCACCCGGCTTCCACGTCTGGAGCACCGTCGATGGCGGCTCGTATGGATACAAATGCGGCACGTCCATGGCCGCAGCGATCGTGTCGGGCGTGGCAGCGCTGCTCTATACTATGGACCCCGATGCCACGGCTCAGCAGGTCAGAGATGCCATAATCAAAGGTGCAGATTCGCTGTCTGACCCAACGACGGCGGCCGGCATGGTGAGCGCCACCAACGCGATGGAGCTTCTGCTGTTCGGGGTAGACTACACCGACGTTGAGACCGAAGAATGGTACGTTGTCGGCGGCTACTTCACCTACGTGGGGAGAGCCGGGCTCATGAAGGGTTACAGCGGCACCTCGCTGTTCGGTCCCGAGCTCGATATGACGCGCGCGGAGTTCGCCACCGTGCTGTACCGCATGGCCAACCCGGACTCGGGCGCGACGACTGATCCCTCGCTCTATGAGGACGACAGGACCGGCTTCGCCGATGCGGTGAGCGGCGAATACTACACCGCGGCGCTCAACTGGGCCAAGGACGCTGGTATCATGACTGGCGACAGCTCGACGAACTACACCACCGTGCGCCCGAACGACTCGCTTTCCCGCCAAGAAGCGGCGGTCATGTCCCAGCGCTTCGCTGGTGCACTGGGGGCCGACACGAGCGTTGCGAATATGAGCACGCCCGACCTCCTGGATTGGGACGATGTCGCCAGCTGGGCCCGCGACGCCATGACCTGGTGCTACCATAACGCGGTCATAAGCGGCTGGGACAACCGCAATGGAACCCACTCGGCTCTGCCGCTCAAGATGGTCGACCGGGCGCAAATGACGAAGATCGCCACGGTTCTCGACCTAGATTTCGCGAAGAAGACTTCTGGCCCGACCGTGTAGCGGTTCCGCAGGCGCGACGGTTCGATCGTTGTACGCCTTTCATGGACTCCGCCCCGCAACTAAACCGCGGGGCGGAGTTTCCTCGTCTCTACGACCTCGATAGCCAAACAATCTTTACCTCTAAGGTGCTGTTAAGCGCAAAATCGCGAACTTGGGGAGGAACGAGCATGAGCATTTCAGCAAAGCCCACCGAGAAAGTATTCAAATCGCTTCTAGCCGTCACTTTGTCCGTGTCGCTCTGCCCGCTTGCGCCAGCAGGTCAAGCGCAAGCGGACGAAGCCGAGAACGATGGCAGCGAAGTAAGCGTCTCGTCCTCATCTGCGAATGATGGCAGCGAAACGAACTCCTCGCCCGCATCCGTGAATGATGGCAGCGAAGCGAGCATCCCATACGCATCTGCGAACGATAGCGACGCCCTGCCAGGTGACTCCGACGACGGCATCGCTCCGGAACGCGATGCTCTGCCGGGCGATTTCGACGACGACATCGATCCGCAATCCGTTGATTCGAGCGACCCTATTGTGGACTGGACGACCTGCGGCACTGCCCGCTGGACGATAGATGCGGGCGGATGCTTGACGATTGCCCCTATGGAGGGCACCGACAACGGCGAGCTGGAGATTTGGGTGCTATGCGATGAAGTGCCCTGGTATAACTACCGAAATTCGATAACCTCCGCAAAAGTCGCAGGCAAGATTGCCACCCAAACAACGGCTCTTATGTTCAACGACTGCCCGAAGCTCGCCTCCCTGGACTTGTCGGGTCTCGATACCTCGGACGTAACGAATATGTCCAACATGTTTTCTTATTGCTGGTCGCTCACATCGCTCGACCTGTCGCCCCTCGACACGTCGAACGTGACCAACATGCGCGGCATGTTCAGCGAGTGCTCGTCGCTCGCATCGCTCGACCTGTCGCCCCTCGACACGTCGAACGTGACCGACATGTCCTATATGCTCAGCGGCTGCTCGAAGCTCACCTCCCTGGACTTGTCGTCGTTCGACACGTCTCAGGTAGAGAGCATGGGCGGCATGTTCGACGGCTGCTCGAGGCTCGCTTCCCTGGACCTGTCGTCGTTCGACACGTCGAATGTGACCGGCATGGGCGGCATATTCGCCCACTGTTCGAAGCTCGCATCGCTCGACCTGTCGTCGTTCGACACGTCGAATGTGACCGGCATGAGCCGCATGTTCTACGGCTGCTCGTCGCTCGCCTCCCTCGACGTGTCGTCGTTCGACACGTCGGGTGCGGTCGGTATGAAAGGCATGTTCTCCGGTTGCTCGAAGCTCGCTCTCCTGGACGTGTCGTCGTTCGACACGTCCAGGGTGACCGACATGAGCGACATGTTCCATGGTTGCTCGTCACTCACCTCCCTCGACGTGTCGTCGTTCGACACGTCCAGGGTGACCGACATGAGCGACATGTTCCATGGTTGCTCGTCGCTCTCCTCTCTGGACGTGTCGTCGTTCGACACGTCGAACGCGTGGGGAATGAAAGGCATGTTCAACGGCTGCTCGGAGCTTGTATCTCTTGACCTGTCGTCGTTCAACACGTGGCTGGTGTCTAACTTATCCGACATGTTCTCCGGCTGCTCGTCGCTCAAGTCGCTGGACTTGTCGTCGTTCGACACATCGTATGTGCTGCGCATGAACGACATGTTCAACGGCTGCTCATCGCTTACCTCTCTGGACTTGTCGTCGTTCGACACGTCGCGAACGGGTGAGATGGTATCGATATTCTCCGGATGCTTATCGCTTCGCACCGTGAAATTAGGGGCAGGCTTCACCTTTACGGGACGATGGACCGGACGCATATGCAACCTGCCTGCGATCAGCGACTTGAACGGGTACACGGGGCTCTGGGTGAGCTCGGCGGATGGCGAGGCTTACAAACCCAATGCCATCCCCAACAACGTGGCCGCCGTCTACACCGCGCAGCAAAAGCCAGGTGTGGTCATGGGCGATATCTCGAGTGCAATCGTCTCCGATATTCCCGAGCAGACGTGCACAGGTTTGCGCATCGAGCCCGAGGTAGAAGTGACCCTCGATGGCAAGACGCTGGTCCGGGGCGTCGACTTCAGGGTATCGTGCACGAATAACATCAAGGTGGGCACCGCAACCGCAACGATCATCGGCATCGGCGACTACGAGGGTGTGATCAGGAAGCACTTCTCCATAAAGAAGGCCCCGACGCCTATTTTCGCCGACGTGGACTATTCGTCGTGGTACGGTGACGCCGTAACATTTGTTGCGGAAAAGGACCTGGTCACGGGGTATTCCGATTCGGGCCTTTTCGGCGTGGGCAACGCGCTAACCCGCGCGCAGTTGGCAACCATCCTGTATCGCAACGCCAACCCGGACGCCTCGCCCGACTTCCGCCCAAGAAACACAACGGGCATGCCCGATGTGGAAGGGTTCACTTGGTACACCGCGGGCGTGAACTGGGCCGTGGAGAACGGGGCGATCAACGGCTACGCCGACGGCGAGGGCAACCGCGTGGCGTTCGGCCCGGACGATTCAATGACCCTCGAACAGCTGGTCACGGCGATCGCGAACCTCTCGGCCGACGAGGAGGATCTACCCGGCACTGGCGAGACGGCGGCGATTCTCCGACCGTTCCGCGATCGCTGGTCGGTGTCGCCTTGGGCCCGTCCGAGCATGGCGTGGGCCGCGCAAAAGGGCCTCGTGGCGGGCTACGACGAGCCCGATGGCAAGCACCTGCGTCCCAGCGAGAACATCAGTCGCGAGCGGGCGGTCGTGATTCTCATGCGCGCCTTCGAGTTGGGAATTCTTGAGTAGCCCCGAAACGACTCTGCACTAGGCAGCGAGCCCCCCTTCCGCCTTCGCACGGAAGGGGGGCCTCGTTGCTTTCGGTTCTGGGAATGCGTTCGATTATGGCTGCCTTCGGGGCGGTCGCCTCATTTCGCTTCGATTCGCGTGCGGCGCGCTATCGGTATAATGGGTGCGACCGATTCCTCGAAAGGACTTGCGATGACGCGCATCTACTCGTATTCCCAGCCCATCGATTCCGACATCGTCGACGGGTTCTGCCTTTTACAGAAAGGGTTCACCGACCAGTTCGTCTACTACGACAAGCAAAGTGCGAACCGCTACATGGGCTTGGGGCGCTGCATCGCCTTGCCTCAGATGGACGACGTGGAATACGAAATCGAGGGGTCCATCGACCAGCCGCCCGTGTTCTTCTCGTTCAATCGCTTCGACGCGGAGAACCCCAAGGCGACCGACGAGCTCTTCGAAGCGTTCCCGCGCCTTAAGTTCATGCTGCCTGAAGTGGTGCTTGTGGAAAACGAGCGCGGGCGCATGCTGCAAGTGAACAGCCTCTCTCCCGTGTATCCGGGTCGTATCGCGCGTTTCGCGCGCCAGGCGGCAGGCGCCCCGCGTCGCGAGCGCGTGACGGTTCCGTTCACGTTGGAGCGCGATTCGCGCGAGCAGTGGCGGGCGGAAGTGGATGCTGCGCTTTCGGCTATTCGCTCAGGGCGCGTTGGCAAGGTGGTTCTCTCGCGCAGGCAGAGGCTTCTTGCCGAGCACCCGTTCTCTTCGAAGGACCTGCTGGTCAACTTGATAGACGGCGACGCGCGCGGCACGGTGCTACTCTACCGTTACGCCGACGTGTTCTTTTGCGGCTGCACGCCCGAGCTGCTCGTTCGCAAGCGCGGCCAGCAGCTCGAGAGCATGTGCCTGGCGGGGACGTGCCCCGCTTCCGAGGACCCTGATCGCGCTCGCGAGCTGGCAAGCGAGCTTATGGCGGACGAGAAGAACCGCGCCGAGCACGAGCACGTCGTCCACTTCATGCGCGAGGTTCTGGGGCGCATCTGCCATGACGTGCGCATTCCGCGCGAGCCGCAGATCCTCTCGCTGCGCCACGTGCAGCACCTCCACACCCCGGTGAGCGCGAAGGTGCTCGAGGGCGTGAACCTGCCCGAGCTCGTGGGCGATCTGCACCCCACGCCTGCGGTGGCGGGCACGCCCGTCGGCGAGGCGAAGATGCTCATCCGCCAGATCGAATCGTACAACCGCGGGTTCTTCGCAGGTGCTTGCGGCTACATCGACGGTGCAGGTGACGGTGCATTTTCGGTCGGTCTTCGCACGGGCGTGTTCGATGGGGAAGGCGGCTGGGTGTACGCCGGGTGCGGTATCGTCGAGGGCAGCGTGGCCGACGACGAGTTCGACGAGATCGACATGAAGCTCAAGACCATCTTAAGCGCGTTCGGAGAATAGGGCGGGTCTCGCGCCGCCGCCCTTGCGGCGAGCCCTCGCCGAGCGTGCGCCAATAATCAGGCATAAAATAGAATAGCCTATTATTAGAATAATAAGCAAAGCCCAGTTTCGCCCCTCACCTGGGTGTCCTCTTCATTACACATCTAACAATCGTCCCTATTTCGGGATATTCCCGTTTGTGTAATTCTGCATATTTGTCTATATTTCGGGAGTAGCATTATTCGAAGGGAACGATGTGCCGAAACTTGAGGGAACAGATACGGGGAGAAGAATCTCCCTGCGCGAAGATTTCGTCATCATGGCTCTTGCCGTGATTTTGGTTGTCATCACGTCGGTCTCGCTTATGCTCGGCAAGTTCCCCATCGAGCCCCATGAGGCCATCTGCATGCTGCTTGGCCAGGTATTTCCCATCGACCAGTTTTGGACGAACCAGCAGCAGACGCTGTTCTTCAACGTTCGCCTGCCGCGTATCCTGCTCGCGCTTATGGTGGGTTGCTGCCTTGCGGCCGCAGGTGCGGCGTTCCAGGGAACCTTCCAAAACCCGCTTGTGTCGCCCGATATCCTGGGCGCGTCCCAGGGCGCGGCACTTGGAGCCGCGATTGCCATTCTTTTGGGGGCGAGCGCGTTTGCCACAAGCCTGTTCGCGTTCTGCTTCGCTATCGCGACGGTGTTTCTCGTGCTACTCATATCGAGTCGGGCGAAGGGAAACCGCATCCTTGTCGTGGTGCTCGCGGGCGTTATGGTGAGCTCGCTGTTCCAGGCGGGCGTCTCGTTCACCAAATTGATCGCAGACCCCACCGACCAGCTTCCCGCAATTACGTATTGGCTGATGGGAAGCTTAACGAGCGCCAAGATGTCCGATGTTACGCTGGTCGCTGCTCCGATGATCATCGGGTGCGTCGTGCTGTTCGTCATGCGCTGGCGCATCAACATCCTTACCATGGGCGACGACGAGGCCGCCACGATGGGCGTGAACGCCAAGCGGATGCGCGTTGTCGTTCTGCTTGCGGCCACCCTTGTCACTGCGTCGAGCGTGGCGGTGTCGGGTATGGTGGGCTGGGTCGGCCTGGTCATCCCTCATTTGTGCCGCATGCTCGTGGGCTGCGACTATCGCAAACTTTTGCCGGCGAGCATGCTCATGGGCGCGAGCTTCCTTTTGCTTGTGGATGACATCGCGCGCCTTGTGGCCACGTCCGAGATTCCCATCGGCATCCTGACCGCGTTCGTCGGCGCGCCGTTCTTCCTCTATCTCATCACGAGGGAGCGTAAGATTTGAGTATAGATATCGAACATGTGAGCTTCTCCTACGGGAAACATCAGGTGCTGCGCGACGTGAATGCGAGCATTCCGGACGGCGTGCTCGTGAACGTGCTCGGGCCCAACGGCGTGGGCAAGTCGACGTTGTTTCGCTGTATCCTGTGCCTGAACAGCGATTACGAGGGAGTCATTCGCGTAAACGGCAAGGATTTGCGCGATCTTTCGGTGCGCGAACGTGCGCGGGAGATTTCCTATATCCCCCAAACCCACGCCCCTGTGTACAACTACAAGGTGCGCGACGTCGTGCTCATGAGTACGGGCGCCGACGTGGGAATCTTCGGGACGCCTGGCCGCGAGCAGGTCGAGCGGGCGGAACAAGCGCTCGAGCGCATCGGCATCGGGCATTTGGCGGACCGCATGTACACCCACATTTCCGGCGGAGAGCAGCAGCTTGTCCTGATTGCCCGCGCGCTTGCCCAGAACGCGAAGACGATCGTGATGGACGAGCCTACGAGCGCGCTCGATTACGGCAACACCGTGCGCGTGCTGTCGTGCGTGAAGCAGCTTGCACGCGAGGGCCTTTCCATCGTGCAATCAACTCATCAGCCTGACCAGGCGTTTCTCTTTGCTGATAAGACGCTCGTGGTGTACGATGGCACCGTCGAGGCGTACGGCGACCCCAAGGATGTGATCACCGCCGAGCTGGTGGGGCGCATCTACGGTGTGGAGGTTGAGGTCAACTCACTATACGGCGACAAGGTGCGCGTATGCGTGCCTACTAGCGAAATCAGGGAAGAATAGGATGCAAGGAGGAAGAATGGAGATGACGAAGAAGCGCGGCATCGGATTCGCAATCGCGGCGACTGCGATGGCGCTCGCGCTCGCCTTCTCGCTTGCCGGATGTTCCGGTGGGCAGAAGGAGTCAAGTGACCAGAAAAGCGATGCGCAGGCCGAGGCGCCGGCAACGCGCACCTTCACGGACTCGCTTGGACGGGAAGTGGAGCTTCCCGCGCAGATCGATCGTGTGGCGGCTTCCGGCCCGCTCGCACAGAACGTGCTTTTGACGATCGCTCCCGAGAAGATGGTCGGCCTTGCAACTAAAATTGTGGACGATCAGGCAAAATACCTGGGTAGTGAATATGCGTCGCTCGACGTTTTCGGTCAGATTTACGGTGGCAAGGGCGACTTCAACAAAGAAGCCGTTGCCGCAGCCGACCCGCAGGTCGTGATCGACGTGGGCGAGGCGAAAGACGGAATGAAGGACGACCTCGACACGCTGCAGGACCAGATCGGCATCCCCGTTGTCCACATCGCGTCGTCGCTTGATTCCTACGACAAGGCTTACACGATGCTCGGCGAGCTTCTGGGCACGACCGACCGCGCGAAGGAGCTTGCGGATTACTGTAAGAAGACATATGACGAGACAACTTCGGTGATGGCGAGCATTCCCGAATCGGAGCGCGCGAACGTGCTTTATTGTGTGGGCGACTCCGGCCTCAACATCATCGCGAAGGGCGCTTATCAGGCAGGTGTCGTCGACATGTGTGCTAACAACATCGGCGTCGTCGAGAAGGCGACCGGTTCGGGCACGGGCAACGAGGTCAGCTTCGAGCAGATCGCCAACTGGAACCCTGGCGTCATTCTGTTCGCCACGAACGGCAAGGATGCGGGCGACTTCTACGAGGCCGCTGGTACCGATCCGACCTGGGCTTCCCTCGAGGCTATTCAGAGCGGTTCGTACTATCAGGTGCCGAAGACGCCCTATAACTGGCTGTCGAGCCCGCCGTCGGTGAACCAGGTGCTTGGCATGCAGTGGCTGCCCCGCGTGCTTTACCCGGGCAAGTTCTCCATGAGCGTGACCGACGTGGCGAAGGATTACTACAAGACGTTCTACGGTTACGACCTTACCGATGCGGACATCGCTGAGCTTATGGCTCACGCCGTTCCGTCGAAGTAGGTTGCGAGCTGCTCCTTGCGAGCGGTAATGTTCGGGCCCGGGCGCATTTGCCGCCTCGGGCCCGTATTGCGTTGTGGGATAGTGCGGAACGCGAATTGCTCGCTTGGCCTGCGCGCCGGATACGCCCCGCATCTGGCGGGTCGTGTGGCGGATGTGGTGGGTGCGATTTTACGTTTAGCGGGTCGCCTTGAACGCGCGGCGGATTGCCTCTTCCGCATCTTGCGTGGGACTTACGAGCGCGGGGTCGCCCCATGCGGGCGCGAACCGTTCGCGCGCCAGGTCGACGAGCGCGTCGCGCACCACGATGAGCGCGTGGGGGAAGGCGGGGTCGGGACCCTCGTCGAGTAGGGCGAGCGCGCTTGTGAGCCCCTGATTCCGTATGAGCTCGAGACGCCCGAGCTCGTCGACGACGAGCAGGCTTTGGCGTCCGTTGTGGTGGGTGCGGGCGGCGATGAGGTCGAAATGGGCATTCACCTGCACCATCGCATCGTCGGAGATTTCCCATCCCAGCTGCATCTGCGCGCTTTGGCTGTTCGGGTCGAACGTTCCCTCGGCCTGCGCCAGGTCGCGCCTGCGGGCGAAGGGAATGCGCTCGCCTTGCGGCAGGAGCAGGTTGTCGATGCCGAGCTTCTCGAACCCGTTGGCGTCGCCGTGTTCTGAGGGTACCCAAACGCCGGGCGCCACGACGCCCGCGCAGGGGATGCCGTCGGCGGCGAGCTTTCGACACGTGCTCTTAAGCCAGCGCGTCTTGCCTATCTGGATATCACCTGTCAGTATGAAAAGCACGCCGGCCTCCTCGTGTTTCCTTTTGCGTCGTCGTTGGCGAAAGTATACTTCTTCAAGGTCAATCATCGGCATGCTCCGCGAAAAAATGAGGTCGCGGGGCTGTTGCGTGCGGGCGCTTTCGGGCTCAGGCGAAGGAAGGTAATGCGAGATGGCAGAGACATCTTCGGTACAGCAGGCTACGGCGCTCGTCGTTTCGGCGTTTTTCGACGAGCTTGCACGTTGGGGTGTTCGCGAGGTGGTGGTGAGCCCAGGTTCGCGCTCGACGGCGCTCGCCATGTGCGCGTACGAGCTCGGCAGGCGCGAGCCCGAGCGCATGACTGTTTATGTGGACATCGACGAGCGAAGCGCCTCGTTCTTCGCGTTGGGGTTGGCGAAGGCGTCGGGTCGCCCCGTGGCGCTTGTGTGCACCTCGGGCACGGCGCTCGCGAACTACTACCCCGCGGTGCTCGAGGCTGAGACCTCGCGCGTGCCGCTGATCGTGCTTTCGGGGGACAGGCCGCCCCATCTGCAGGGACTTGGCGCACCGCAAACGTGCGACCAGGTGAAAGCCTACGGCGACCACGTGCGCCGCTTCATCCAGATGCCCCTTGCGGAGGGATCGCCCCGAGCGGTCGCCTTCGCGCGCCAGGCTGCTCGCGAGCTTGTCCTGGGCGCGCTTCCCGGGGGGTGTCTCCCCCTCGAAGGCGATGCTGTCGCCTCTCGTGCGTGCTCGCGCATGGCGGGCCCCGTGCACGCGAACTTCCCCTTCGACGAGCCGCTGAAGCCTGACTTTTCCACGCCCGGGGTCTTCTCTGCTGGGCGCAGCGCGCTTGATGGCGCGGGTGGCTTGGCG
>ERZ1034913.176-NODE-176-length-63363-cov-88.385607_pt1 | contig 63363 bp, 57 predicted proteins | sample MGYA00520697_ERZ1034913 | MGnify/ENA primary metagenome ERZ1034913 (study PRJEB33766, sample SAMN09781786) | gut metagenome | biome: gut microbiome | host: Homo sapiens | place: Madagascar | study: EMG produced TPA metagenomics assembly of the PRJNA485056 data...
ATAAAGCCTTAGAAATCAAACAAGAAAGGATAAGATTTTATAAGAAGATGGATGAGCGCCTAGTAACCACAATCAATAAGAAGCATCCCAAGGCACTAGAACAACTAGTGGACATTTGATACGAAGGCTACTACGAGACTAGGAACACCCATTATCACAATAGTAGGTATAACTTCCTTAACCATCATAGCTTCTTCACTGGTAACCACACGGTTGAGCTTTGAGGCTTTAACTCTGAACTCCACGCTGGAAAGGTAAGAAGTTATATCGTTTTTGCTTTAGCACTTAATCACCAAGCCTTAACTCAAAAGTGTGCTTCAAATAAAAAGCCTCAAGTTGAGAACGAGAAGTTTGCCATGAGGACTTACCTCAATCGTATAGGGCTTATCGGTTGCGAGTTCAAGAGCTGCAGGGAACACTTGACCCAAGCCTTATCTATTCGACTCTTGATAAGCAAGGCAATGACTCAAGGCAAAAGGAGCTTGAGGACAAATACGACATGCAGGTCAAAAAACTGAAGGAGCTTGAACGCAAAAAAAAGGCAAACGACAAGCAAACCAAGATAGAGACCTTTATAACAAGCCTGAAAGACAAAGAAGACGTAATAACCGAGTTCGACGAAGGCCTATTCAACATCATAATCAACAAGGCAGTCGTTTATAGGAATAGGAGCATCGAGTTCATCTTCAATTTCGGATACAAAGTGAAGGTAGAGGCTGGGGAGTAAAATCCTCAGCCTTTTTCGTGTTCACAAGATTTTCATTTTTAAAGGATTTGACAAGGGTTAAAATTTAATTGGTTGGTGATTAAAGATGAATAGTGAAATCGGTAAACGCTATGGCTGTTTGACCATCATCGAGGATACTGGAAAGAAGTACCATTCCACGAAGATCTATAAGTGCCGTTGAGATTGTGGAAACATCATAGAAGTGAGCATCAATAAACTTCACACAGGACACGTTAAATCCTGCGGTTGTAGGCGCTTCATGGTGAGAGACTTGACTGGTCGGAGATTCAGTAGGCTGACAGTGGTAGGATTTGCCTAAAAAAAGAGCAAAAAAACTATTGGAAGTGCCAGTGCGACTGTGGGAATGTCTGTTATGTTCCTACTGCATGGCTCACCAATGGGACTACTGTTTCGTGTGGCTGTAAGAATGATGAGAATAGATCTAGTCTTCCTAACCTTGATAGGGGGCTAGTTGATGGAACGATGAAGTGCGGAATCGAGAAGGATAGAAAACACAACAGAAACAACACGTTGGGCGTTACAGGCGTTCATTTCGACAGGGAGCGAGGACTATGGGTAGCCCAGATTATATGTTCCAACACAAAGCACATTTGTTGGGCAGGTTCAAATATAAAAGGGATGCCATAAAGGCTAGACAAGCAGGCGAAGACAAGTATTTTGAAAAATATCGATAAAACTGGCGCTTTTGGGCTATCGTGTGCTAGTTGACTATCAATTTTCCAGCCAATTACAGCCTCGTATCAAAGCGATAGAGGTATGACATGAAAACCATAGCAATGCGTAGGCATTGCTTTTTTGTTTGTACATTTTTCATTATGAATAGTGTAAAATCAAAAAAATAGTGAGGATTTTTTAAATGTATCTAGAAAATATAAATTCGCCAAAAGATATTAAGAATTTAAATATTGATGAACTTAATACATTAGCAAAAGAAATAAGAAAAGTTCTTTTAAAGAAATTATCTATACATGGTGGACATGTAGGACCTAATTTAGGCGATGTAGAAATGACTATCGCGTTACATTATGTCTTTAATTCACCTATCGATAAGTTTGTTTTCGATGTTTCTCATCAATCATACACACATAAGATATTGACAGGTAGAAAATCTTCGTTTATCAATGAAGAGGATTATGACAAAGTAACAGGTTTTTCTTCTCCTTTAGAAAGCGAGCACGACCTTTTCACTATAGGTCATACTTCTACATCGATTTCTCTAGCGAGTGGTCTTGTAAAAGCTAGAAATCAATTAGGTGGCAAGGAAAATATCATAGCGATTATTGGTGATGGTTCCTTAAGTGGCGGAGAAGCATTCGAAGGATTTGATTACGCCGGTGAGATGGGTTCTAATTTCATCGTGGTTGTGAATGATAACGAAATGTCTATAGCCGAAAATCATGGTGGACTATATAAGAATTTAAAAGATCTCAGAGAGTCCAATGGCACTTGTGAGAATAATTATTTCAAGTCATTGGGTTGGGATTATATTTATGTCGAAAAAGGAAACGATATCGAATCTTTGATTGACGCTTTTAAGAAAGTAAAAGACATCAATCATCCAATCGTAGTTCATATACATACTATCAAAGGCTATGGATATAAATATGCGGAAGAAAATAAAGAGAAATTCCACTGGTCTTTCCCTTTTGATTTAAACACTGGAAAAATATCAATCGACCTGCCAAAGGAAAGCTACGGAGAACTGACATATGATTATCTTTCAAAGAAAGTATCAGAAGATAAAAGAATCGTTATTCTAAATTCTGCAGTTCCATCAGTAATAAACGCCTTTCCTGATAGAAGAAAAGAACTAGGAAGCCAGTTTGTAGATGACGATATAGCAGAAGAAAACGCAACAGCTATGGCTAGTGGAATAGTAAAAAGAGGTGGAATTGCCATATATCCGACTTGTGCTTCTTTCATGCAAAGAACTTATGATCAGATTTCACAAGATGTTTGTATCAATGACAATCCGGTAACATTCTTAGTTTTTGGCTCTTCGATATTTGGAAATAACGATGTCACACATTTAGGAACATTCGATATACCTTTCATAATAAATATTCCAAATATGATTTACCTAGCCCCATATTCAAAAGAAGAATACTTGGCCATGTTGGAATATGCTGTTTATCACAAGAAACATCCTTTGGCGATAAGAGTTCCAGCAAAGCTAGTATCAACTGGAATTAAAGATACAACAAACTATTCAATCGAAAACAAATCAAAAGTGGTTCATCAAGGAGCTAAAGTAGCAATTATCGCTGTAGGAAATATGATGGAAATTGCTTTGAAAGTTTATGACCATTTCAAAGATAAAAGAATCAATTTAACAATTATCAACCCAATCTTCTTGACTGGATTAGATCAAAGCTTGTTGGAATCTTTGAAAAAAGATCATCAATACGTCATAACATTAGAAGACAGCCAAATCGATGGTGGATATGGTGAAAAAATTGCTAGATTCTATTCAATGAGCGATGTCAAAGTTTCAGTACACGGAATAGAAAAGAAATTTATCGATGGATTTAATACTGAGGAAGAATTAATTAAAAATAAACTCGACACCAATTCAATAATAAATGAAATAAATCATATAATCAAATAAACAACTTATTTGATTATAAAAATGATGCTAGACATAATCTAGCATCGTTTATGTTTCCAACACAATTCCTTTTATACAATTTTATTTATTTTTCGGCCCCTAAGAATTTTCTGGCTTGTTCAGTTTTAGGTGAACTAAAGAACTCTATAGGATTTGAGCTTTCTTCAACTATCTTTCCGCCATCGAAGAAGACTATTCTATTTGAAACATTCTTTGCAAATGACATTTCGTGAGTCACGACAATCATAGTCATTCCGTTCTTGGCAAGTCTTTGCATTACTTTTAAAACTTCTCCAACCATCATAGGGTCCAAAGCAGAAGTAGGTTCGTCAAATAGCATAATGTCTGGATCCATGACCAAGGATCTTGCGATAGCAACTCTTTGCTTCTGTCCACCAGATAAGTTGTTCACTCTATAGTCAGCATGATCCAATAATCCGACTTCGTCCAAAGCTTGCTGTGCTCTTTTCAAAGCTTCTTCACGTGTTCTATGCAATACATTTATTTGTGCGTACATAACATTTTCGAGAACATTCATGTTGTTGAACAAATTGAACGATTGGAAAACCATTCCCATCTTTGCCCTTAGCTTATTAAGTTTTATCTTATCATGTACCAAGTCATAGCCGTGAAAATAAATTCTTCCATCATCCGGTTCTTCCAACAGATTCAAACATCTAAGGAAAGTTGATTTACCTCCTCCGGATTGACCTAAAACAGCAATGACATCCTTGGGATAAACATCTAATGACACGTTGTTAAGAACTTGCAAATCATCAAATCTTTTCGATAAATTCCTTACTGCTAAAATTGGCATTTCATTAGTTGAGGTCATTTTTCGCCTCCTCTCTTTGAGCTTGCTTCAAAGCTTCAATATCTACCAAAGGCTTTTCTCCAACATTTTTTATTTCCTTTTGTGTTTCAACTACTTGCACTTTTTCTTCATTCTTTCCTAAACGTTTAAAGAAATTTCTTATTGCGTCAATTGTAGTTCGACGAATTCCAAACCAATTAACCTTATCTGGAATGTTTAGTTTATTATCTACCAATTGAAGAATTATGGAGAATAGTACTGTCAATATTAAATAAATTGCGGCGATGATTACATAACCGGCCACAGTGAAATAATTAGTCTTTGTCGCTATAGAAACTGATCTATATAACTCAGTCAAACCTATAACATTTAAAACTGATGAATCCTTGATATTAACGATAAATTCATTTCCAATACTAGGCAATGAATTCCTCAAGGCTTGAGGTAATGTAATACCCCACAATGTTCTTTGATTTCCTATACCTAAACTTGCCGCAGCTTCACTTTGACCTTTATCCACACCATTCATACCTGATCTGACATTTTCTGTCATATAAGCTCCTGTATTGATACAAATAATGATCATGCCGCAAAGCATATAACCATTGAGGACGTTTCCAGCTCCACCGGGTACTACAAGTCCAGTCCAAATAGATGATGCCGAGAATAAAATCATGGCTTGAACCATCATAGGAGTTCCTCTAAATACTGTTACATAAATCGCAGATATAGCTCTACATAACCATTTCAAGCCACGAACAAAAGCATTGTCTCTCTTTGATGATTTCCAATTTCTAACCTGACTTACTAGGATACCAATAATCAATCCGACAACAGTTCCTACAATTGCTAATAGCAAAGTGTTTAAGATACCATATCCAAAAGTCACACCATAATTATTTAAAAGTTGTGATACTTGTGACCACATAGATGGAACTTCATCGTTTTCACTCTCTTGTGCAGTAACTGCTGCATTCATCCAATTATTTCTTTGGTCTGTAGAAAGTTTTGCCAGTGAAGCGTTGATCTTATCTTTCAATTCAGAGTTTTCACTCCCCTTTTTAATTCCGATTGAGATTCTAGTTTGTTCGACATACTTTTGATCCAACAGACTATTATCGAACGGAACCATCATCAATGAAGGTGTAGCATTGACTGTTGATTGAGCGACAGGATATTCACAAATAACCGCATCAGCCAAACCTTGGGAAACCTGGAGAAAGGCACCAGGATAATCGTTTGTTCCACTTATATATTTAGCTCCAAAATCATTTGCCCAATCTTGAGCTATATCATCTTCAAATGTTCCAGATTGTGTAACTAGTTTGACACCATTCAAATCGTTTTGAAAATCAAAGTTGGTTTGAGAGTCAAATCTAGTATCATTCTTCCTTGTGACTAAATACAAAGTTGAATCATAATAAGGATCCGAGAAATCTATAGACTGTCTTCTTTCTTCTGTATTACTCATACCAGCACAAATTGCATTGATAGTACCCGATTGAAGAGAAGGAATCAAAGAATCCCATTCCATAGCTACTATTTCCAAATTCCAATTATTGTCCTCTGCAATGAATTTGGCAACCTTAATATCGTATCCAGCTGCATATTCATTATTCTTTCCTTTTATTTGGACATTCTCATCTGTCTTTTGATTCTCTGTCCAATTAAATGGAGGATAAGCAGCTTCCATACCAACAATTAAAGTAAATTTGTCTTCATTGGTCGCACAACTAGTCAGAAGACCAAAAAGAACAAAAAACATGCTAAAAAAGGCTAAAATTTTCTTTTTAAACCTATCCATAAAAATGCTCCTTTTATTGAAAAAAGACTGCATCCCATCGATGCAGCCTTTACTAATTTCAATAAAAGGAAACATCGATAGCTCCAATGCTTTGAAAGCAAAGAGTCCATTGGAATCTTATTTCCATGGCCCAATCCTTGAGTTCGCAAAGTTCAAGGTTTCGGCGACTGCTCCTTTCATCGAGCATAACGGATGCCTCCTATCTCGATTACTTTTAACTAATCGCGCCTCTATCCAACAGTTTTTCAACGCTGAAAATATATTTAATATGATTTATTATTTCAATAGGAAATTGATAAAAGCGTTTACACAAGATTTTATAAAAAACAAAAGTTTTTGCTTAGTTTTTCTCAAAGTTATTATTTTCTTTCCTATTTTTCTTCACTTTTTTACAAATTACCGAATTATAAACCAAAAAAATTGCTTTATTAGTAAATGATTTTAAAATAAAATCTTTTATTGACAATAACTAACGAAATTCAAAATAGAGGTTTGAAAATGGTAAAAGGAATAAAACTACACATATGTGAGTACATTGACAACTATATGATTGAGAACAAAATCACCAACACTGAATTGGCCAAAACATTAAATTACAAGACCACTTCTATATTGAGATGGAGAAGAAAAATTTGTTCTCCAGATATTAATGAGCTTCAAAAGCTTTGTGATTTTATGAATTGCACCCCTGAAGAACTCACTGGGCTTGATTATCCTGAGAAAAGAAAAGAGGAGGAAAAAGAATTATCAGCAAAGATCGAAAAGGATTATTTGTTTAGAAAATTTTGCTTAGATTACCTAGAAAATGATAAAGTAAGAGCTCTTGTCAATGTCTACTTCAAAGTCCTAGATAGTCACAAAAGCAAAAATAATCGATAATACTTGCAGCTATTGATACTACTTTCCTCATCATTTCTATTTTTTTAGTCAAATATATATCATTTTATGATATATTTTTATGTTGTGTTCCATTGGGAACTTTTATTGGAGACTAAAAATATATGAAAGATCGTACTCCTGTACTTTACGCCCTAAAAAAGGTTGCTTACGACAAAGCAGAATTTCATGTCGCAATCGAAAAAACAGAACAGTTTTATAATTTATCGAAAGATGATAAAAAAGCATTGTTCATCGATGTTCATGGTGTCTTAAAGCATCAATACATATTGAAGTTAGAAATCGATACTATCTTCCCTGAATATGCGATGAATGATGATTCATCCATGCTTTTATCAATTGCTTTATTTGAAATGAGAAGAGCTAAGAGCGAAGAAGAAAGAACAAACATAGTGAATGAAATTGTGGAGACATTCAAGGAACGTGGGATATCATTGAATGATGAAAACATCAAAAAACTCATCGACGAATCTAAAACTAGATTTGTAATTCCTGATAAGTACAAAGAGAATCCGTTTGTTTATAATTCCTTTGTTTTCAATACACCTTCTTGGGTTATTGAGCAATATGTAAAATCATTTGGGAATGACAAAGCATTAGAGATTCTAAAATCAAATTTAACTTCGCCAAATATTTTCTTATCTGTAAATACAAGAAAATCAAGCATTGACGAATACAAAAATGATGATAGATTTGAATGCATCTCCAGTATCAACACTGGATATGAACATGGCGGTTCTTTAATGATGAGAAAGCTCTCGAGAGCTTCTAGTGTCGAAGAAGTTGTCGCCGGAAAGCTATTCGCACAAGACTTGTCTTATTCAAAAGCATTAGATGCTCTTCCTTTAATGCAATATTATAAAGCTATACACATCGGTGCAAAAACAGGAACGACTTCCTCATCCTTAGCTGATAGATTATCAAATCTAGATGGGAGCGTGATTGTTCCTATTGAAGATGAAAAGAACTTAGCTAGAGCTAAAGGAATGTACAAGAGATTGGGATTGACCAATGTACAAGCATACAAATCATCGCTTGAAATGATCAAAGTCGATCAAACATTCGATAGTTTTGATATCGCTGTAGTCACCCCGAAATCAACACATTTAGGGCAAATGAGAAGAAGACCGGATGTTTCAGCTCTATTTTCAATAGACCAACTTCAATATTTGAATAAAACTCAATTAAATATGTTGACCGAGGCAAGTTATTTTCCTAGAGTGGGTGGGTTAGTAGAATATATCGTTCCTTCATGTTTGAGGCAAGAAGGACCTGATATTATTGAGAAGTTTATTAATGATTCAAAAAATGTTAACAAATACAAATTAGTCACTCAAAAGACAATTCTACCTATCACTGATGAAAATAATAAATATGCATCAGATGGACTGTATTACGCAATATTAGTAAGGGTTAAATAACAATAATGGCAGAAGTTGAAAAAAGAAATATAATCGCAAGTGAAGAAGCAACAGAGGAAGAAAAGACTTCCTATCTTTTGCATAAGCAAGTTTTTCCAAAAATTGGGGCAAAACAAAATAAACCATCTATTTACGATTACAAACTAGAAGATTTAGAACAAAAGATGGTTGAGATGGGTCAAAAGAAATTTCGTGCACGTCAACTTTATAAATGGCTTTATGAAAAAAGAGTACATTCTTTTGATGAGATGACTGATGTTTCAAAAGATTTTAGAGAAGTCTTAAAGCAAACTTTCAACATCTATAGACCAAAAGTGATCATTGAAGAAGATTCAAAAGATGGAACTGTAAAGACTTTATCGAGATTGTTTGATGGATCCGATATTGAAACAGTTTTGATGCGTTACGAATATGGTGATTCAGTTTGTGTGACCAGTGAAGTCGGATGCAATATGGGATGCGAATTCTGTGCATCTGGATTAATAAAGAAATCCCGTGGCTTAACCGCAGGAGAAATGGTTGCTCAAGTTTTAAATATGGATGAAGCTTTACGAGCAAAAGATCCTACATCCCATGTAACACATATTGTCGTTATGGGAATAGGTGAGCCTATGGACAATTATCAAAATGTAATGGATTTTGTAAAAATCATGAATAGTCCATACGCACTTGCAATAGGAGCAAGACATATAACGGTTTCTACTTGTGGTGTTATCCCTGGAATTTTAAAGTTTGGAAAAGAAGGTTTGCAAGTTAATTTAGCCATTTCATTGCACGCACCAAACAACGAAATAAGACAGAAAATAATGCCTATCAACAGAGCATTTCCTTTGGAAAAATTGATACCCGCTATTCAACAATACACAAAAGATTCCGGTGGAAGATTGGTCACTTACGAGTATATTCTTTTGAAAGGCATCAACGATTCACCTGAATGTGCACTCGAATTAGCTAATTTGATCAAACCTACTTTTGGATTTGTCAATTTGATTCCATATAATCCGGTTAAAGAAAAGCCATATGAAAGAAGCGATTGGCAAACAGTGAAAACATTCCAAACAATTTTGATGAGACACGGTATAAAAACAACCGTCAGAAAAGAATTTGGAACCGATATCGATGCGGCATGTGGGCAATTGAGAGCAAGACACGAAAAAGTTATTAAATAGGAGGAAAGCATGAAAGAAACAGTAGCAAAGTCATATTGTTTGACATCAGTAGGACGTGTTAGACAGTCAAATGAAGATTCTGTAGCGATTATTGAAAGACCTCATTTTACTTTGTTAGCTGTATGCGATGGAATGGGAGGCCATAGAAAAGGCGAAGTAGCAAGTAGAATCGCAATAGATACTCTCGAAAGAGAATTTGGAAATATTTCGAATGAAGTAAGCACTTGGAAAGGAAAAGTACTTTTAAAGAAATGCCTCAGTGATGCAAATCTAGAAATTTTTGACATGTCTCAATCCGATACAACATATGAAGGCATGGGTACTACTGCAGTAGTCGCTTTAGTCCTCAAAGAAGAGATGATCATAGCAAATGTCGGAGATTCACGTTGCTATGAAACCACAGCGAAGAGAAAAACTATAAAACCTTTAACAGTAGATCAATCTTTTGTAGAAATTCTTTATGAAAAAGGAAAAATTACCAAAGCTCAAATGCTTCATCATCCAAACAAAAATATAATTACCAATGCTTTAGGAATTAAAAGCAAACTAAAATGCGATATCAAAGTATATAAGACTGATTTTGAAGACTTGATGCTATGCTCTGACGGATTGACAAATATGGTTCCTGAAAGTCAAATTTCATTAATATTGAAAAGAGATGCTACAGTGGAAAATAAAGCTATCACATTGATAAACAGAGCTAATGATTTGGGTGGATTAGATAATGTTTCTGTCGCCTTGATGGAGAGAAAATAAAATGGCTTTCCAAGATAAATATATCGCATCGAGATATCATGTCGAAAGCCAAATTGGTGAAGGCGGCATGAGCATTGTCTACAAAGCAAAAGATATTGTCACGGGGAAAGATGTTGCCATTAAAATATTAAAAGATGATACATTGAAAAATCCCACAAATATTGAAAGATTCAATAGAGAAGCTAGAGCGACAGCTTCACTAAGCCATCCTAACATTGTAAGAGTTATAACTGTCGGAACTCAAGATGGAAGACCATATATGATCACAGATTTCATCAAAGGAAAGACTTTGAGAGATGTTCTTGATCAAAGAGGTAGATTATCATCACAAGAAGCATTGGATGCAATGAATCAACTTTGCTCAGCAGTTCTTTACGCACACCAAAACAATGTCATACACAGAGATATCAAACCACAAAATGTTTTCTTAACTCCCGATGGAACAATCAAATTAGGTGATTTTGGAATCGCCACTTTTATGAATGCCTCAAATCATGTGACAAGAACTCAAGCAGTTGTCGGATCAGTTCATTATCTTGCACCAGAAGTAGCTGGCGGTCATATCGCAACACCACAAAGCGACATTTATGCTTTAGGGGTGACATTTTTTGAATTAGTGACTGGAAACGTGCCATTCGAAGCTGATAATCCTGTTGATGTCTGCTTGAAACAAATCAATGAAAAATTTCCAAACATAAAGAAATTTAATTCTAATGTTCCTGATTCTATATGCGATGTAATTTATAAAGCAACACAAAAATCCCCATTAAAACGTTATCAAAGCGTATACGATATGCGTGCTGATATACAAAAGATAATCGAACATCCTGAACAGATGATAAAAAAGAAGACAATTTGGGACAAAATCAAATCTATATTCAAAAAGGATTAAATATGGGAAAAAAAGGAAAAGTACTCTTGTCTACTTCTTTGGGTTATCAAGTACACCTCAATGATGGTAATAATATAATTGCTCCAAGAAGGAAGAATCTCGATATAAGGAAAGGTAATATCATCATCGGAGATATCGTATCTTTAGATGATAACAACCAAATATTTGATATATCGCCAAGAAAAAACTTAATGATGCGACCAAGAGTAGCAAATATAGATATGGCGGGTGTTATAGTGTCTGCAAAAGAACCAAGTTTTTCTACTTTCTTGCTCGATAAATATTTAACTAGTTGTAGCCAAGGAAATGTGCCATCTTTTATTATAATTTCAAAGTGGGATATTGCATCAAGTGACGAAAAAAACAAAATAAATATCTTTCTTAAATATTATGAAAAGTTAGGGTATTCCATATTTAAAACTTCAAAGAACAATCCCGATGAAGATGAGAAAATAAGAAAAAAAGTTAAAGGGAAAGTCTCTATATTTATGGGTCAAACAGGTGTAGGAAAATCTTCGCTTATAAATCGATTAGACCAAAATTTCAATCGTGCTATAGGGAATGAGGTTGTCTTAGGAAGAGGTGAGCATAAGACTAAAGAAGTTGCTTTTCTTCCTTTTTTGGGTGGATATTTGGGTGATACTCCGGGGTTCTCTGATTTTTCATTAACTTTGTCTAAAGATCAATTGGCTTTAGATTTTCCTGGATTCTTTGATTATTCACAAGAATGCAAATTCAAAGGATGCCTGCATAACAACATCAAAGGCTGTGCTGTTCAGCGTGCTGTAAATGATGATAACTTATCTTTAGATTCATACAACAATTATTTAAAATTATTGGAAGAAGCTAGTTCAGATAATGGTTTTGAGAAGAAGTCTAGCCACAAAGAATGGGGAAGGAAAACAAAATGAAACACTTAGAAATATTGCCTAGTATTTTGTCTTTTGATTTTAAGAATATCAACACCGAATTAAAAAGAATGAAAGATAATGGAATCACATATCTCCATTACGATGTTATGGATGGTCATTTTGTAAGCAATATATCTTTCGGAGAAAGTCTTTATAAACAATTAGTACCAGAAGGTTTCAAAGCTAATGTGCACCTGATGGTTACTAATCCTTTGCCCCATGCCATTAAATTTTATGAAATGGGAGCTGATAGTGTTCTCGTTCATTACGAAGCAATTGAAAACATTGCTTCTTTTGTTGAAGATATCAAACCATTTAAAAAGGATAAACAAATTGGAATTGTCATCAATCCAGAAACTGATGTAAAGGAAGTTTTACCTCATCTATATCTTTTCGATATAGTAATGGTCATGACAGTCCATCCAGGGGCATCCGGTCAAGCTTTCTTAAAAGAAGGATTAGACAAGATTAAAATCCTTAGAGATTTCATCGATAATAACAAGCTTAATACTCTAATCGAGGTCGATGGTGGAATAAATGGAATAACTGGACCATTGGCTGTTGAAAATGGAGTCGACATGCTAGTTTCTGGATCATACCTTTGCAAATCCGAGGATTTAATCAAAGCAAAAGAGTCAATTCTCGGTATAAAAGATATTAATAATTGAGTAGCATTATAATTCAGTTGTTGGAGGAGTAATAAAATGACATCTTCTCAAAGTGCAATAACAGCAATAGTCTTCAATGCATTATCAATTATTTTCATCATTACCTATTTGCTATATTCAAACAAAACCATAAAGAAATGCCTGAACACACCTAGGACATCAATGTTAAATACATTTCCATCTGAGCTGAACGATAGCAAAAATGGAGTAATTCAAATTGCGATTCTTGCTTTAGCTTCCTTGTTTACATTGGCAGGATTTGCTTTCTATTTTGTTGGTGTATTTACAACTCAAAGAATCGAGCTAGTTAAATCAGTTAATTACTTTGAATTTGCTTTTTGCATAATAAATGCAATTTGTATGTATTTAACCGGTTTTATCAGTTATAAGAAGTCAGTCAAACTGCCAATTACATTAAACGTCATATTTATTTTCTCAGTAATTGCAATCGGGGTTTTCATGCCATTCCTTCCTACCGAAGAACTAAAAGACACGACGGGAATATTCGATATGAATTCTGTAATAGCTTGGATTGGATTTGCTCTTGCAATCATTTCTGCAATTCCATTGATCAATCCAAAATTAAATGATTGGTACAAGTTGGAGAAGACGGAAGTGGATGGAGCCACAATTTATGTTAGACCAAAAATCAATTGGTTAGCCACTTATATTTGGGGAGCATTCATAGCAACAGCTTTATTCCAATTATTGTTCGGAATCAATTCTATTCTTGTACTCATTAATTAACATCTAAAAAGAAGAAACAAAGAAGGCTGTTAGATATTCAATTTAAAATTTGAAGGTTCTAACAGCTTTTTTTATGTCTTCACTTTCAATGGATTTTAACAGGAGGAACTTCTAATCGATTAATAGATTTTATGCTACAGCAAGCCAAGAAAATTGAAAAAATTGTGAGAAATCAAATCATAATAGAATAAAAATCAGTAGTTAGAGATGTTACGAAATACCGATTCACAGGTGGAATGCCATATATCTTTTCGGCGTGGAGTCTTAAAGAAAAACTCAGAACCTCGCTTCTTGTTCTATTACATTTTTAGAAGCTATCCGTACAGGAAATATTGCAATGATGAGAAGAAGTGGAACACATTAATGCTAAAACCTTCGAAAGCCAAAAGAAGAACAGGATATTGAAACGATCTCTAGTTTCCCAGGCCTATATATCGAAAAACATTTTTTCAATGAGGGGCATCACCATCATATTATTAAGCACAGACGGGGACGATATCAGAGAAATCAAGATGTCCCGGATGATAAAAAAAGGACAAAAAAACTACCAAACAAAAAACGAAAAACACAAAGGCATTAAATAGGTATAAAAAAACTGTTAGAGCATTCGAATTTCAAACTCGAATTCTCTAACAGCCTTGTTATTTGACAAACAACAATTAGTTATTGGTTGACTCAGCAGTCTCGACAGGCTTGTTGTTCAACTTTTGGGACTTGCGAATAGTACGAAGTGTACGAGTTGAAATACGTACACGAGTAGGCTTTCCATCAACAGGGATTGTTACCCAGTGAAGGTTCACATTCCAGACACGACGAGTAGCACGAAGTGAGTGGCTACGCATATTTCCGGTAGATGGTCCTTTTGAAAGGTTAAGTTGATCTCTTCTAGACATCGGATATCCTCCTTACATGCAGCTAAAAAGCTGTCAATTTCTATAAAGCTTGTTAATAATAATCCTTAATTGATATAAAAGCAAGGTTTGATAGCGATTTGAAACAAATTTCTTTGCAAGGTTTTCACTTTATGCACTTCTTTTGCAAAACAATTAAAAAACTTAATCAATCTATATTGCTTTAGATTATAATGAAGGTATGAACAAAGATATGAACAACTTGAGAAAAACTGTAAGACCTAAAGCTCACGCTTCACCGAGAGAAAACGCTATGTACAGATCATTTGGATCTTTATATAGTCGAGGAAAGTATCATATCTTTTTCGAGCATTTCCCTTTTGGACTTTATTCCTCACATAGATTTGTGGGTCATGCTGAGAGCGATGACTTAATCTTTTGGAAATCCAAACCAATAGCCATTTATTCGACTAAGACTAATGATTTCGATGGTGCATATGAAGGAAGCTGTCTCGAAGATGAGTCTGGTATGGTTCTCTATTACATGGGAATCAATTATACAACTCGCGATATGGACGATGTTAATTCATATGTTCATAACACACCGATAAAGACCAACTTGATGGCTTGCCATTCATTTGATACTACTAGCTCAGAATTTGATAATGTAAAAAAGAAAAAGACAATATTCTCTGATTCAAATTTTGTCGAAATGGGATTTGAAAGTGGATCTATCAAAGACCCTGAAGTATATAAGATTGACGATAGCACTAGGTTCATCACTTTCCTAGCCAAAGATATCAAATCAAAGAAACAGGCCTTAGGATTCATTAAAGCTATTAAAGAAAAAGATGGTTCTTATTCCTATCAATATGTCGGAAAACAACTTTTAGAAAAAGAAGATGAAGGGATTAGAACAATAAAATTCTTCAAGTCAGAAGACAATTATTTGGTTACATTAGAATCCAATTTTCCCAAGATAAAAATGGAAAGAGAACAATTACCTGAGTTCAAAGTCTTTATTGGACGTGGTACTATCGATTTTGAAAAATGCAAATTTAAAATTGAAGTAAATTCCCTTATTCCTTTAGATTACGGATTTGATGTCAGAGCTCCTAAAGTCGCCTACGATACTAGAAACCTACCATACATAATGTGTTCAACAAAAATGACTCATGATATTAAAGGGTCTATGGGAATGATAACTTTGCCTAGACGTGTGACATGCAGCAGTGACGGATCGATAGAAACTTATATTCATCCAATAATCACTCAAAGAATGATATATAAATCTAACGATGAAAAAATTAGGCAGACACATTTTCCTTTGTTGATAACTGCCAACTTAAGAGATAGTTCATCTATCGCTGTCGGTGGTTTGGGTATTTATAGAACTGATGGCATTCTTCATGTTGATAGAAGAAATATATCCGATCTGCCTAAAGAAGGTCATGTCAGAATCAATGTCGCCAAAATTCCAGTCAAAGACCAAGTCACTTCTTTAAGAATTTTCTTGGATCAGGATATAGTTGAAATTGAAATCAATGAAAAACAAATGATTTCATTCATCACTCTTAGCGATGATACGACAATTAAGCAATCCGGTATTGAGAATTATGAGACATATACATTGAATCAAACTAAGATTTGATCAATGGATTCTTAACCCTTTTGGAAGGTAATTTCTAAATCTACCTTTTTTGCCTTTGAGGAAACCCAAAGGCATTTTTTTGTATGAAGCAACAATAATCTTGTCTTCAAAAATATCAGTCGACAGAAGCAAATCTTCACCTCTAATGTATTTCTTTGCATTATCTAGATTCAAATCTAGGCTTTCAAATATTCCATTTGCATGACAAAGGTCCCAATCATAAGGGCATTTTGCATAAGGAGTCAAATCATCGACTGCATAACCAATCTTTAAAGGATTTAAAGATAAAAATCTTTTATCCATATTAGAAAATAATCTATCAATTCCCTTATATTTAACAGCGTAAAAATTATCAAAGCCTTTGATTGTTCTTTTATACTCAATCGGTTGAAAATCATTTTCTTTGGAGTCGCCAAGTTTCTTTAGAATACATTGATATTGACCTTCGCCCTTATAAAGCCCCGGAATATAGCGTCTTCCAATTCCTTCAATTCCTTTCAAGGATCCATCATCAGGAATGTTTAACAATTCTACTTCATGATTTTCCATCAAATAACAAACGATTTGTTCATCTTCCTGCTTTGCATAAGAACAAGTTGAATATGAAATTAAACCATTCTTTTTAACTAATTTATAAGCCAATTCAATTAAATCCTTCTGTATAGGAACTAATTTCTCGACTTTTTCCCAAGACCAATCATCTTCCATCTTTTCTTTTTTCCTTGTCATACCAGAACCTGAACAAGGAGCATCTAAAATTACGCAATCAAAATATCCTTCAAAATCTTTCAAGAAAGCATGTGGATCCTGACTGGTAACAACAACATTTTCTATTCCAGATCTTTCTACATTGAGTTTTAAAACTTCAGCTCTTTTAAAAGAAATATCATTACATACTAAAATACTCGGTTTTATCAAGGAAGATAAGGCTATTGACTTTCCACCTGGTGCAGCACATAAATCTAATATTTTTAAATCATTCTTGTCCTTGAGAAACAAAGACAAATTCCTACTCACTGCAAAAGAAGAATGATCTAAAGGATAAAACGCTCCACCAAAATATAAAGGGTCATTCCCAACAAGAGTGCCGAAAGGATAAGATAAAAATCCATATTCTTCATTTAACGCACCAAAAATATTTTCCTTAACTATTTCAAAAGAAATATTTTTAGGATTATAGCAAGCTCCTTTTATGGGATCGTCATTCAATGAATTAATAAATTTAGTAAATTGTTCTTCATTCAAGCAAGAAAGTAAATCTTTATAATCCTTTTCTTCCATAATAGAACCTCCGTACCAAAGCCCTTTCAATAATACAACAATAAAGTGATTTTTTAAAATGTTGCTATATAATAATTAGCGTCGTTAAATAGAAAAGAGGAAAAAAATATATATGGCAAAGAGAAAAAATGGAAAAGCTTTAAAGAAAAGCATTGTTAAAGAAGAACCCAAGGTAGAGAAGAAAGTAGAGAAGGTAGAGAAGGTAGAGAAGGTTGTTGTTAATGAACCTAAATCAAATTGGGTAGGCACCGAGGATCTTTATATCGTTGAAGGAAACAACAAGATCGATGCTGCTCACCAATTCAAATCACAGATTTCTGGTATTTATGGTGTAAAGGAATATTTCTGGAAAGGAATTATTCACAAGGGACTCATCAAGTTTGTCCGCTCTAGTGGAAAAGTTGTTCCTGTTCCCGCAGATTCTAACCACGGTTATACCTTGGTCGGAAAAGCAAAAAATATGATTTTACCCGAGAACGCTCTTGAAGTATTGTCAGAGTCTGGCGACCAAGCCTATGTTTACATTCAACCTGAGTCTTTTATCAAATATACTGGTGATGAGAACGAGCACACCATCTATGTACGTATCTACGATAACAACTCTGGCGATAACAACGATCGCTGGTTGACCCTTTCTATCGAATAATCCGAACAATTTCAAGCAAAGGGCGGTTTTCCGCCCTTTTTTTAATAATAAGAAGAGGAAAAGTATATGAAAAAAGAAAATTTGCCATTAAGTGAAAAACAAATAAACAAAATGAGAAAAGGAAAAATGGGATCAAAACTAAGAATTCCTTTTTTAGTATTCACATTATTATTTGCAATGATATCCGTATCCCTATCAGTTGTTGCTTTTAATAAGAATGCTTCGCCATTAGCAAAAATCTTTCTATATATTTTCCTTTCTTTAACCATCATTTGCTTTGTTATTTTGATTATTCCAACATTCTTTCCCAAGCAATGGATTAGATGCTTGAACAATCAATTATTTAATGAAACATTTAAGGTTGAACCGACAAACACTAATTTTCCAATTGATAGAAATTATTTAGTCGACAATGAAATAGATGTCTCTGTCATAGATCAGTTGAATGAAGATGCTATTTTTTCCTTCAATAATGGAACCACAACTTTATTAGACATAAGAAAAGGCTTGAGAACTAAGCCAAGAACTCAAAGCAATACTCTAGATCAAAACGAAATTTTTAATGGTACTGTATGTATCTTTGAAAACAAATCCTGGTCTTTCAGTAAAAGAATTGAGATTAGAAAGGAAAACTCTGACTTAGAACTCAGTCCATATATTGGAAATAATTTGAAATGCGATACGAAATCAATCGAAAAAAATTGTGTTTATTACGAAGATGAAATTCAAAAAAATTATCTAGTAAGTAATATCAACATAACTAAACTATTAGATTTCATCAACAATACTTTTTCATGTGATTATGCACTGATTTTCAACGACGATAAAATTTCGATATTATTATCAAATCAAAGGCTAAATATACATCCGATTTCATATAAAGAATTGAAGCCTATGGATAAATATATTTCAAAGAAAATAAGTCTTACTAACTATGCAAAGTTAAATGATTTAGTTATCAATTTATTTGAGAGACAATAATTCTAATAATTACCATTCTATCTATACTTTTTGTATAATATATACATCTAGGGGGACTTGAATATGTGGATGTATGACATTATCGATAAGAAAAGAAACAAAGAAGTATTAACCAAAGCCGAAATAGATTATTTTGTAAAAGCATATACAGATGGAGATATTCCTGACTACCAGGCTTCCGCTTTGTTGATGGCTATTTGCATTAACGGAATGAGTGATGAAGAAACATTCGACTTAACTAATGCGATGCTTCATTCTGGAAAGATTATTGATCTATCTCCAATAAAAGGAATAAAGGTAGATAAACACTCTACAGGTGGTGTTGGAGATAAGGTATCATTAGTTTTAGGCCCTATGCTTGCCGCTTGTGGTGTTAAATTTGCAAAGATGAGTGGTCGTGGTTTAGGACATACAGGTGGAACTTTGGATAAGCTTGAATCAATCCCCGGATTTCAAGTGCAATTATCCACTGAAAAATTTATAGATCAAGTAACAAGAATCGGATTGGCTATCATTGGACAGTCCAATGAAATATGCTTGGCAGATAAAAAACTTTATGCTTTGAGAGATGTAACAGCTACAGTTCAAGCCATTCCCTTAATCGCTTCTTCTATAATGAGTAAAAAGCTTGCTGATGGTTCAGATGTTCAACTTCTCGATGTCAAATATGGTAGTGGAGCTTTTATGAGAAACATTGATGAAGCTACAAAATTAGCAAAATTAATGGTAGAAATAGGAAAAAGAGCCGGTAAGAAGACATGTGCTGAAATAACCAATATGAACCAGCCTTTAGGAATGGAAGTAGGAAATAGCAACGAAGTAATAGAAGCTATCAATACTCTACATGGAAATGGGCCAAAAGATCTTATGGAAATTTGCTATTCCTCAGGTTCCACTTTATTGATTATGGCTCATGTTGCTAGCAATATGGAAACAGCAAGAAAAAGACTTGAAGAAGTCATTCAAAATGGAATGGCCTTTGATTGTTTCTGTAGAATGGTAGAAGCACAAGGTGGAGATGTTAGATTCGTTAAAGATACAAGTTTGTTTCCTAAGGCAACTTACAACGTAGATGTCAAAGCTGTATCTGATGGTTTCGTAAAATCAATGGATGCTAAAACGATTGGATTAGTGTCTTGCCAAATAGGTGGTGGTCGTGAAAAAGAAGGAGATGTCATCGATCACGCCGCCGGTATTACTCTAAAGAAAAAGATTGGGGACAAAGTCCACAAAGGTGAAACAATTATGGTAATTCACTCTGATAGACCTAATCTGGAAAATGCTCAAAGAAGATTAGCTCATTCGTTTGAAACATCTCCTATTTATCCAGATATGCTTCCATTAATAGAAAAGAGAATAGACTAATATAATTTGAGGTGTTTTATATGGAATCAGAAATTTTGCTACAGGTTCAAAATGCCTGTAAGGTTTATAGTGGGGAAAGATTATTTAATCCTGTCACTTTCGAAGTAAAAAGCGGGGAACGAATAGCTTTAATAGGACCAAATGGTGGTGGAAAATCAACAATTCTTAAGATGATTATGGGTGATTTGCCTACAGATGAAGGATTGATAATAAAGAAGAAGAATTTATCTATAGGCTATCTATCACAGGCTGTGATTTCTGGAAAAGACCAAACTTTATATGAAGAAGCAAGTGAAGTCTTTGATAAGGCTAAAAGAATACAAGATGAAATAAACGATATTTGTACAAGAATGTCGTTAGACCCTTCAAATATACAGCTTCAAGATTTATATGCAAAAAAAGAAGCGGAACTAGAAAGATCAGGTGGATACGATTACGAATATAAGATTAAGACAATTCTAAATATGTTCGGCTTCCAAGAGAATGTTTGGAATAGAAAAATAAGCACCTTTTCCGGTGGTGAAAAATCAAGAATGGCTTTTTCTAAGCTTTTGTTATTAAATCCTGAAATTCTAATCTTAGATGAACCTACCAATCATTTGGACATTGTCACAATAGAATGGCTTGAAGACTATTTAAAATCATATCAAGGCGCTCTTTTATTTGTCTCACACGATAAAGCTTTCATCAACAATATAGCTAATAAAATACTAGAGTTGGAAAACAAAACTCTAAGTGTTTATTATGGAAATTATGATAAATACGCTTTAGAAAAAAAGCACAGATATGAAATACAACTAAAAGCCTATAACCATCAACAAGAAGAAATGGCTAAAATCCAGCGTTTTATCACTTTCTATATGCCAAAGCCTAGATTCGTTTCTCGTGCTCATGACCGTGAAAAGAAATTGGCTAGATTAGAGGCGAATGCAATAGATAAGCCTACTATTCAAAAAAACAAGGTTCATATAGACTTCAAGGGTGAAACTAGAGAAAAAAGAGAGCTTATTAGATTTAAAGATGTATCTATAGGATACTCCGACGGCAATACTCTTATTAATGATATTAGTTTCACTTTAAGAGGACAAGATCACCTAGTAATAATGGGGGCTAACGGAGCTGGCAAAACTACATTCATCAAAACTTTAATGGGCAAGATAAAGCCTAAGAGCGGTGATATAGAATTTATGACAAGGCTCAATATTGGTTATCTCCAACAAGATTTTATGAATGTTCAAGACCCTAGAACAATTTTTGATTATTTCAAAGACTTATTTCCAACAATGGAAGATCAACAAATCTATGATCATTTAGGAAAGTTCTCTTTCACATATGATGACGACAACAAAAAGACTGTTGACTCTTTGTCTGGTGGGGAACAAATGCGTGTCATTTTAGCAAAGCTTTGCTTAATGAACTACGATATTCTAATATTGGATGAACCTACCAACCATCTAGACTTAATGACTAAAAGCGAATTGGAAGATGCCTTGAGCAATTACAAGGGTACGCTTATTGTAATCAGCCACGATCGTGACTTCATCGATGCTATTGCTGATAAGATTCTTTATTTTCACAACGCTCATCCTTATTTCCATGTCGGATCATATTCCGATTTCCGTGACACGGGATTAAAACTAATCATGGAGCAAGAAAAGTCAATGATCAACAACCCCGTTCAAACCAAAATGGTAAAGGTCCAAGATAAAACAATTGAAGTAGAAAAGCCTAAGAAGGTATCAGAATACACCATCGAACACTTGATGGAAAAAATCTCAAAGAAGGAAGAAGAAATAAAGGAATTAAAATCAAAGATTGATGACCCTGAATTCTATACTAATTCCGAAAAACTTAATAGCTTGCAAAAATCAATAGATTCAAAGCAAGAAGAAGTAAATGAATTATATGCAACTTTAGAAGCTATGACAAATTAATAATATCACTTGTCAGTTTCAACTTTTGAACCATCATCAACTTCATTATCCCCTGCTTCATCACCATTTTTTAAAGTCTTTTTGATAATATCTTCTTTAATTTTATCGCTCTCATTTAATAGTTTTAAATACATCAAAATTCTTTGGGTTGCCGCATCCTTCATTCCTTTAGAATCGCTGATTAACATAATTTCCTGTCTTGTCAGTTCTTTCAATACTTCATCAAATAAGTATTGTTTGAACAATAATGCTTTTGCAGAGTTCTTACTAATTTCATAAAGTAAAACGACATAATAATTTCCATCATTATTTTCAAGAATCTTAACCATCTTAACATTGCTAAGATTTATATCATTCTTTTGAGTTTTTAAATATCCAAGCTTAGGTACAAATATCATCTTAGTCTTAGGATTGAATGTAATAACACGTTTTTCATCTATAACACGATTGAAAGTTGCATAGGATTTTTCTGAGTCAACCAGCAAATAAGGAGGATCTACTTTCTCCTTATTTGATTGAGTTTTTATGAAATCTTTATAAGATTTATGAACATAAGAAATAGTATTGAATATCGCATACATATCAGCCTTCTTAATAAACTCATTCGGATTTCTATCGAGAAACCCTTGAAAGTAATTGAACAGCTCACTTATACACATTAACTTCTTTTCATCTCTGTACGTATCATCCATAAGACTCATACACAAATTATATCCAGTTCTGCACCAAGATATTTCACTAGATATCCACTGTTTTTGGTCTTCAGTGGGAAAGACTTTAATTACTGTAATTGCCATTTTTATATATTTACCTTTCCTATAATGCTTTCCAATTAGATAGCGTTTTCAGCATTACAATTAGACAATATTTTTTCTCATTTGTATAGTAGTAAAATTATAACAAGTCTAAACTTTAAGAATTTTTAAGCATTGATTTGCTATATTTTTTGCGGCATTTATATCTCGATCGTGTTCCTTTAAACAAACGGGACATTTCCAATTTCTAATGCTTAGATTTTTTAGTTCATAATTTCTAAAACCACAATTTGAGCAAAGCTGAGATGAAGGAAAAAACTGCGATACTTTAATGTATTTTTTTCCATATAATTTAGCTTTATATTCAAACATTTTTGTTAACTTATAAAAGCTGATGTCAGACCATATCTTTCCATAAGATTTTCCCCTTCTAATAAATTTCTCTACCTTCAGATTTTCAGTACAAATCAAATCATATTTCTCAATTAGTTTTTTACTTATTTTATGTAGAAAGTCTTCTCTTCTTTTTCTTATCTTTCTCTCTAACTTTCCAATTTTATTAACTATCTTTTTCCAATTAGAACCTCCTTTGATTTTTTTGCTCATCACTCTTCTTAATCTCTTTAACCTCAGCTCATCTTTTTTGTATTCCATATCTTTATCGATAATATTGCCATTTGACATTGTTAAGAAGTGATGAACACCTACATCAAGACCTATAATCTTCTTAATTATTTCACTAGGTTTAATATCATTTCTTCTAACTAAAACAATTAAATAAAACTTATCGCCTTGTTTAATGATAGTCATCTTATTTATTACACCATCTATATTTCTATGAATTTTCACTTTAGAAACTAAGACATTTGAATAAATTAGCCTATTTTTTCCGAATCTAAGAATTTCATCATAACAAGGCGCTATAAAAGTAAAATATTCTCTATTCTGCCATTCTTGATATTTATCATTTGTTTTACCTTTTTTCAAAGAATCATATTTTTTTAAAACATCATAAATAGCTGCTTTTATGATTTCATAATTCTTGATTATCACATCGTATTCCTCCGAGCATTTCATGTTGCAAAGATCATATAAAATTTTAAAACTCGGATATTCTTTATATTTTTCAAAATATAGGATTCCATACTTAAAACACCTATCACAAATTTTCTTATAAAGAGTAATTATTTGATTTATTTTAATACACTCTTTTTTAGTAGGATATAAACGATAAGTGTAGTTGAGAAATGACATAAATCAACCTCCTAATTATTTATGAGAAAAAATATCTTTTGAATCAAAGTTAGCAGGGTAATTTTTAAATTACCCTGCATAGATTAACGACCTTTGAGATGAACTATTTGCCGAAGGCAAATTTCCTCTTCGTAGGAGGCTTTAGGATACCGGTGTTCCCACGGACCTCGACTATAATTTGCAAGAAAGAAAAATTACTTTTGTCTTGCATTTTAAGAGCTTTTTCAGCTCTCAAAATATATGAGTTTGTAAGTTGAGAAAATGATCATTTCAAAAATCACAATACCGAGTTTTTAAAATTATAATTTAACTGATTTTTTCTAATTCATACATGAAATAATGAAAATTAAAGCAAAAAAATAAGTTACCTTACTTTAGAATATAAATCGCTTATTTTTTAAGCCAATTATCTTGATTATTATTTGTTTCTTTTAATTGTTAATTCTATTCATGCCCTAACATTTATTTTATTTGCAAACAATCTTCTGTCGTTTTCAATTTTTCCTTTGTCTTTGAATAGCTTGAATTTATGGCTTTTCTAGGATCGGACGTTGGCCGAGTGAGGAATAAGTTCGATAAAAAAAACCCACCAAAGGTGGGTGTTTTTTCTAAATGGCGCTAACTATAAGGATCGAACTTATGACCACTCGGTTAACGGCCGAGAGCTCTACCTCTGAGCTAAGTTAGCGCGACGATTAAGAATATACACATTAGCAACTAATAATGCAAGTGATTTAAGAAAAAAACTTATTTTTTAGTAAGTATTTCTTCATAGCTCCTCATATGCTTACAAACATACTTCTTTCGTTAGCTCTGAAAGTAAGATACATATCCAATCATTTTAATAACAAACTAATGTAAGAGAGATTCTATAATCATCATCGCAAACAACAAAGGTAAACCAAATTCCTATTTATTTTTTCATATTTATACTTTAAGTAATTTCATACATATTCATGCACAACGCATTATTTAAGACTTTAAATATCAATACGTGGAATTGGAAAAAGCTAAATTCACTAATTTAGATTAATTTCTCATTTATAATAGTTCTGCTATTAAAACCTTTGTTATTCATATAAAAGCAAATAAATATCAAAAAAGATTGACCTATATCGGTCAATCCCATTATTCATCCCCTATTTATCTAAGAAAGCATACTATACTGATTTCACTGAGTCGCAACTCAATTTTGAATTAGATAACTAAGAATGAGCAACTAACTTATTGCTTTTCAAGAATTCAATTTATGAATTATAATTGAATCCAATTTTAATTAATACAAGCACTAAGCAGATTCCAATATTAGTAAAATAAGATATCCAATCTAACTTAGATAAATTAAATCTTTTTGTTAGGACTGCAGTACACAAGTAATAGCTTAGGCAATACATTATGAATGAAGAAATAGCAGATACTACACTGATAAAGAATAAGTTCAACAGTGAAGATGATGCTGTACTCCATGCCAAAATAAAGAACATAATATGTATAAAGAGTTGCGGTAAAAGCTTGGTAGGATTAGCTTTTCCAAAATCTTCAGGATATTCTTTATAGCCTTTATTGACAAAAACAATTGAAGCAATAGATAAACCTATAAAGACAACTGTAGTCACGACAATCATTATTGTGTTCGGCATATCAACATCATAAGTAAGCATAAATGAATTATTAACTATCGATCTTTCAAAACACATGAATCCCACAACTATTCCATACAACCATCCTATAGGAGCATAAGGATAAATAGAATCAATACTTGAAGATAAAGAATTCAAAAATCTTGAAATAAGAGTAACATTAACAGACAAGACAACAGTTGCAATAAGCAGATAAACAACTGAATTAAAATTATTCGTACCTAAGGAAGCAATATAAACATTTAAATAATATGCTAGACCTAAACAAATCAAATAAAATAACCAATAGAGAATAACCATTCCATAATTGTAATAGTACGGTGAATCTATCAAGCCTAATTTATAAGCAGAGTCAACCATAGAATTGTAATAGACTTGTTTGAATACAATAACAATACTACCAATTATAAATACTAGAGTATAAGTCCCAAGAAGTATTATCAATCCAATTAGAGCCCTTGTTCTCAACAATTCTCCTTTATCAAAAGGAGCTTCTCCAAATACATCCGCACTTCTCCTTTTAAATCTATACTTGCAAACAAAGACAGGAATGACAAGAGACATAAGTCCAGCAGCAATAGTCAATCCTATATAGGGGGTATTAGTAGGCAAGGATGTATAATTTTTATTCGTTGATACGGAAGGGACGACATTTATATTCATGATAGTAATCAGGAATATCAACAACATGACTAAACAAGTTACAACTGACAACGAAATCCAGCTTTTAAACTGCCATTTGAAATATCTCTTATTCATTGATAAACTCCTTTCTTCTTGAATATTCCATCTCTAAAGCCATTAAATCAGTTGGAGATATAGGAAGCTCCTCGCAAATAGTAGGATTCAATCCATTTACAATCTTGTCTTTTGTGTCATTTTGCTTTAATGCGGATATTTCATAGACCGCGCCAATTTTCTTAAAGCTCAAAACATAAACCCCTAATTTTCTTATATCATCAACACAAACATCTTTGGAAAAGTAGCACTGTAAACAAATGAACTCATTCTTCATCGATTGCTCATCGCTGGTAGTAGCCAATGTACCTTTTCTAAGAACATAATACTTATCGACTAGTTTGTTCAAAGTCTCAATATTATGAGAAGCTATTAAGATACAGCTCTTATCTTCCATAGACTTTCTTATAATTTCTTCTTTGATCCAATCCATGGCAAGTGGATCCAAGCCATCGAAGGCTTCATCCAACAAAAGATACTTAGCTTTCATAGATAATGCGACACATAAAAAAGCTTGCCTCCTCATACCCTTTGAAAAATTATTGATGTTCTCTTTTTGATCAAGTCCTGTTTTTTCAATCAGGGCTTTACATCTTTCCAAATCCATATCAAATAAAGAAGCATAAAATTCAGTCATAGACTTTAGAGTCGAATAATTAGGTGAGTATGGATCATCAGTTAGAAAAAACAAATTTTCTTTAGCTTTTTTGCTAAAAGATTTATTTCCATCGATAAGAATCTCGCCTTCATCTGGTTCATAAATACCTGAAATCAATCTGAACAGGGTGGATTTTCCTGCTCCGTTTTCTCCAACAATTCCTAAAATGCCCTCTTTGAAATTCATTGAAAAATGATTCACAGCTAAAGTGTTCCCAAGTTTTTTGCTGATATTCTTAATTTCAATCATAATTTACTCTTTTTCTCCTTAACGATTTCTTCAATTTCTTCTATCGAATAGCCTAGACGTAAGATATCATTGATTAAAGACTCAAGTTTATCCTTTCTTCCTAGTTCATTTTCCGATTTGACAAAATAGCCTTTCTTAGGTAATGAATCAGCAAATCCTTCATCCTTCAGCAAAGAAAAAGCTTTGGCCACAGTATTAGGATTTACTCTGTTTTCCAATGCCACGTCTCTGATTGAAGGAAGAGGTTCACCATTTTTAAAAACACCCATAAGGATCATCTTTTTATAATAATCCTTAAGTTGAACATAAATCGGATCCGTATTATTAAATTGCATATGCCCCCTCCTCTGTATTAATTGTACTATTTGTATTATTAATATGCAATAAAAAAATGCACCCGAAGGTGCATTTACGAAAGAAAAGAGTTAATTACTTGTTGCTAGCTGCAGCCTTCTTGGCATTCAAAGCAGCAACTGCTTCAGCCTTGGTAGGAGCGACAGCGGCAGAAGGATTAGACATAGTAATCTTAGCAGCAGAATACTCAGTGTTATAAGACTTGACATTCTCGCCGAGAGCTTTCTTAGCTTGCTCAACAATCAATGTGAATTGAGCAGGATCGGAGATAGCAATCTCAGAAAGCATCTTACGGTTAAGCTTGATATTAGCTAAGTTGAGTCCATGAATCAATTGAGAATAGCTGATTCCATTTGCCTTTGCAACAGCAGAGATACGGCTGATCCAAAGCTTACGGAAATCATTCTTTCTGTCACGACGTCCGACATAGGCGTAGTGAAGTGAGTGAAGAACTGCTTCATTAGCAGTCTTGAACAATCTGTGACGGGATCCACGGAAACCCTTAGCAAGCTTCAAAACTCTATTGTGCTTGCGACGAAGAACATAACCACGTTTGACTCTCATAATTCTCTATCCTCCTGATTACTTGCTGATAAGTGCCTTCATTGCCTTACCATCAGTCTTGTTGAGGTAACGGGCATGACGAAGGTTGACCTTCTGCTTGTGTGTCTTACTCAAAGCGAGGTGGGATGTATTTTGGTTGTACTTCTTCACCTTGCCGGTTCCAGTAATCTTGAAACGCTTTGCGACGGCTCTTTTTGTCTTAAACTTTGCTTTTGCCATTTTGAATAAACCTTTCCTTTCGAGCTACTTCTTTGAAATAGGGTTGACGTAGCAGAAATAATATTTACCCTCAAGTGTAGGCTTGTTCTCACAAGTACCATACTCTTTGACCAAATCTAAGAAGGTATTGATTTTGTTGTCAGCAGCATCCATCTTGCTGATCATTCTTCCCTTCACAAAGAGTGAAACCTTGACTCTATTTCCTTTTTCAAGGAATTTGATTGCTTGGTTAGCTTTGGTCTCGAGATCATGAAGATCTGTAAGAGGAGTGAAGCGTACTTCTTTAACTTCAATCTCCTTTTGATTCTTCTTCATCTCTTTCTCTTTTTTCTTCTTCTCAAACAAATACTTAGAGTAATTAAGAATTTTGCACACCGGAGGGTTACCATTAGGACTGATACAATAGAGATCAAGTCCTAAGGCTTCTGCCTGGCGGAGGCCTTCGTCACGACTCAAAACCTGCGATCTTCCGTCTGGAAAAACCACACGGATATTTTTAAATCTGTAGGGAATGAACTCGTTGACTAATTCATTGCTCTTTTTCTTTGGACGTTGGTTAGGATACACTCCTAATCCTCCTTTATTTATATGGACGGACCAACATAGAAAAAAGGCGGGTGACAAACACCCGCCACATGAAATTTCTATAGTGTGAATTTCAAGGCTTTTGGCCGATGGGCTATGTCCATCCGGCGAGAGCGGGTGCTCTACTTTCCTATGTCTTCCGACGATTCGTAATGATAGACTACAGCAAGAGAAAAGTCAAGTGCTTTCTATGATTCTAATTCCTTTTATCACTGATATCTTCTAGCATTCCTAAATATTCTATGCTCCAATCAAAACTTTTCAAGAACTCACCATGGAAATCATTATTCTTTCCTTCCAAATAATCCCAAAAATCACATTGGATGTTTTCTTTCCTTAGGCCTAAGGAGCCCCTGAAAAACAATACACAATTAAAGCCTATATCTTTTAAGGTCTTTCTCAATCTCCAAACTGCATCTCTATATAAAATCTTAGCCTTATCCAAATCATAATCAGGCCATAATTGCGTTATAGCATCGCTCATGGATAAGTTTTTTCCTTTATACACAAGAAGTAAAGCAAATAATTCCATAGATTTATTGGAAGAGAATCTGACGATTCTATCGTTTAAAAAGCAATCAAATGTATCGAACATAACTACTTTCAAAATATTAGTTTGCTCTTTAACCACTTTCAAATAATGGCATAGAGATTCTTTATCATATGGCTTATAAATGAATCCGATGCAATGATTTCTGACTATTTCAGGCAAATTGCTTTCATCCTTGGTGGAACCAGTGATAAAAGCTATCTTTATATCCGGACAATGAGATATTAAAATCTTTGCTAAATCAATGCCGTAAATACTTGGCATATTGATGTCCAAAAAAGCTGCATCGACTCTTCTTTTATCGATATATTTTAATATTTCATCTTCATCATCTTTAAAGAAATGATACTCCATTTGTTCCTCAGACATAATATCTTCAAGAAATGTATTTAATGCTTTCATTTCATCATCAACTATGATTATTCTCATCCTTTCAATTCCTCCTTAAAAGAAAGCGAATTTGTTTCTGTAATAGGTATTAAAATAGTGATTGTAGTACCTGTTCCTATCACGCTATTTATTAAGACCTTAGCTGATAAAGATAATTCCAATCTTCTTTTTACGTTCATCATTCCACAAGATAAATTCTTTATAGCTTTAGGATCAAATCCCACACCATTATCTTTTATGATAACGATAATGTTTTCATTAGAACTTCTAGTGGAAATGACAATTTCGCCATCTTCTTTGCTCTCTGTTCTTGCGTATTTTATAGAGTTTTCAACAAACACTTGAAGAGAAAAAGGCGGAACATAGAAGTCCATAAATTCAACATCATATTCGACGTTATAATGAATGGAACGTTTCATTTCTTCTAGCCTTACAAATCCATCAATTCCATCAAGTTCTTCTTCAAAAGAAATAAGAGGTTTCCTAAAATGGGAAACATGATTTCTCAAATATTTTGAAAACAGATTTAAAAAGTTATCTCCTTGTTCCAAATTCTCGTGATATATATTCTGAACAGCATTTAAGCAATTGAATAGAAAATGAGGATTGATTTGTTTCATCAAAACTTCGCTCTCCAATTCTTTGAGCTCTTTCTCATATTCATAGGATTTCAATGCTCTTTTAACATTTGAAAATATAAAATATACATAGATTGAAATATAGAGGATGACGATTGAGAAAGCATAGAACAAGCCTACGCCATAAGTTTCAACTTTTAAGATATCGGCAATCTGAAAAAACAATTCCATTCCGAGCAATGCAAAGACAATATTTTCACAAACATAAAAGATAAAATCATCATCAGTGATTTTCCTTTGATTGTTTATACAAAACAACATTGTTGCTATTGCATAAATTGCTAACCCAAATATACCATATCCAAAATAATTCAAAACGCAATATAAGATAAAACAGCCCAACGAGAATAATAGAACTATCATTTTGTTGAAGAAGCCCACAAAGATTTTATATCTGAAATCAATAAAATTAAGTGTAAAGAATACTGAAGCTAGAAACAGAAGAAAATGAACACTAGAGATTACATATTGAATTATAGGAGCTATCTCTACCCCATAATAGACGATGTCTATCACATCTGGTGAAAACAAATAACCAAGCAAAATAAAAAAAGAAGATACAAAAGTATGGTAAGTGGAATCGTATATGATAAACATCGAGACGAACTCAATCAAAACAATAAAAGAAAGAAAGACCAAGGACAAAATCAAAGCTATCTTATCAGCTTCTAAATCAAAATAGTTTATCTTAAAAGAATAGAAAATCAAACAAGAAGCCAAGCCGAGAATAGCGAATACAAATTGAAGGATATAATTTCCGACTTTCTTAGTTTTCATAGCTCTTTAATTTAGTATAAATACCAATATACTGAAATTATACTTCATTATGTTAAATATTCAATGCCGATGTAATGAGCCGTTTTTTTTTTTTTTTTACAAATTAAAGATATTATCAATTAAATAGAGTTTTGGCCTTTTTGTTCAAATTTTCTTCAACTTTCTTAGATTTTTGAATTTTATCAAAAATAAGTCTTGCCGTTTTATCATCCGTTAACTGGCTTATTTCACCAACAGTAGCATTTAATAAAGAATCCATTGTCGGATAGGCATTCAATAATCTTTCTTTTTTCTTAACTCCAACCCCTGGAATATCATCAAAAAAGGTTGAAAATAATGACTTAGCCCTCTTATTTCTATGTGTGGTAATAGCATATCTATGAACTTCATCCTGCATTCTCATCAGCAAGAAAAATAGAGGTGACTTTTTATCCAATGGAATCAATTCACCAGTATCCCCATCCATCAATGAATTTGTTTCATGTTTATCGTTTTTTACTAAGCCTGCCAATTTAACACCTTTGATATTAGACCTTGAAATAGCATCTATCGCAGCTTCGACCTGAGTGATACCACCATCCACAATTATCAAATCAGGTGCTTTTAAATTATCTTTTACAATTCTTGAGCAGCGCCTATAAATAACTTCTCTCATAGAAGCCATATCATCTGCTTTGTTCGGCTGATGAATATTAAACCTTCTATATAGTTCAGGAGCTTTTTTCCCGTTTACATACGTGACCATCCCGCCAACTGCATCTTGGCCTTGTGTATGAGCGTTATCGAACAATTCTATTTCCAGTGGAAGTCGATCCATATGGAGTTTCTCCTGCAAATCTTTTAATAGATCTAAAGTATCATCTTCAAGCCTTGCAGTCATAAAATGTGCATCTAATCCTGCTTTAGCGTTTTCCAATGCTAAAGACAAAATGTCTTTCTTTATTCCTTGTGTAGGCACTACTATATCCAAATCTAGCAATTGTTTTAAAGACTCTCCTAAAGATTCATCAGATACAATAAGTTCTTTAGGCTTTGGATGATTTAAATAGAATTGACAAATCGCTGTTTGCAATTCTTCGCTCAAATCCTCTGTAACTTCATTGATATAAAGATTCTTTCCGAGCAATATTCCTTTTCTGTAAAGGAGAAACAACATGCAAACATATCCTTCTCTAGTTGAGAAAGCAAAAACGTCTCTATCTACTTTGTCTTTCATCATTATCTTCTGATCTTCAGTAGTGGCATTAATGCTTTGAATTATTTGCTTATATTCACCAGCTTGCTCAAAATTAAGATTGTCGCTTGCTTCTTCCATCTTCTTTCTATAGAAAGAAATAACTTCACTAGTATCTCCATTTAAAAATTTTTTAATCTTATCTCTGACGGTATCGAAATTATTAATTTCATCATCATTGATAACTGGATTTTCTGCTTTTGCTAAATAATAATAAAAGGATGGCTTCCCAGGAGTGAACTCTTCTCTTGAGACAGGATATGTTCTATTCAGTAATTCCATAACCTTATGGGCTGCATTGGAATCTGGATATGGTCCAAAATAATCATAGGCTTTAGATGTCTGTTTATGAAATATTTTTAAAACTGGTTGTTCTGTTCTTTTTACTCCGATATACGGATACATCCTGCCATCTTTTAAAAGAATATTATATTTTGGGTAATATTTTTGTATCAAATTGATTTCCAAAAGAAAAGCTTCCTTTTCCGAATGTGTTTCAATCCAATCTAAATCAGTAATTTCCTGGACCATCAACATTACTTTTCCAACTTGAGGTCTGGTGAAATATTGCTTTACTCTTTTTACTAAGCTTTTTGCTTTTCCAACATAAATAATTGTACCGTTCTTATCCTTCATTTGATAAGATCCAGGTTTATTTGGAAGCAAGTCTAATTTTCTTTTAATTGTTTCATTCATCTTTACTTTAAATAGACAACAGTAGCTCCAAGACCACCTTCACCTTCTCCGCCTTCTCTAAAAGATTTCACATAGTTCAATTTTTTCAAATGAGCCCATATTCCATTTCTTAAAGCAAATGTACCCATTCCATGAATGATGATTACAGATGACAAATGACATAATTCAGCATTATCTAAAAACTTATCTACTTCTGGAGTGGCTTCAGATACTGTCATTCCAATGATATTTAGTTTTGTAGAAACACCTTTAGCTCTGTTCATGATTGAATTATCTAAATTGGATACAGTTCTACTCATAGGCAATTTAGAAGCAGAAGACTTGACAAGGTCAGAGAGATTAACAGTCATTGTCATTCCATTGTAATAGAATTTAGCTTTGTTTTTATTAGCACTAACCAATCTTCCTATCATAGAACCATAAGAAACGATATCCCCAGGTTGCACTTCTTCAGGTTTGCTGATATGTTTATGGAATTCATTATCTGATTGGTCAGCTGAAGAAGTGACTTTTCTAATCTCACCTTTGATTTTGGATTTTTCGTTAAATCCAATATCAGCTTTCTTTCCTTCAGACCATAACTTATCCAATTGATCAAGTCTTTCCTGCGCGTATTCATCGACTTTTCTATCAGCACGTTTCTTAATATTCTCTTTTTCATCAGCTAAAGCTTTAATAGCGTTTTGCCTCTTTTCTTCCAATTGCTTAACGTTGTTCAATTTATCATCCAACTTTTTTTGCAAAGCATCGGTTTGTTTTATCTTAGCATTGAGTTCAGCTGTAAGTTTTTCGACATCAAATTTTTTTTGGGAATCCCTATATATTTTTGCAGACTCAATCAATTCTTTAGGCAATCCATTCTTTGAAGCAACCTCAAAGGCATATGAATTTCCAACAGCACCGGGGATGAACTTAAATGTAGGAGTTAAAGTTTTCTCAGAAAATTCCATAGCTCCGGACAGAATCTTTTCTTCTGAAATAGCGTATTTCTTTAGTCCATCGTAGTGGGTTGTAAACACTCCAAATGTACCTTGATTTAACATATGTTCGATAAATGCATGTCCAATGGCTTCTCCATCACTCGGAACAGTTCCTTGACCTATTTCATCGACTAAAACTAACGAATTACCTGAGGCATTTTCATACATGTTCTTCAATCCCAACAAATGACCAGAGAATGAAGACAAGTTTCCAGACAAAGATTCCGAGTCACCAGTCAATATATCGACTTCATCGAATATCTTCATGGTAGCTTCTTTATGACAGGCAACCATAAGTCCCATTTGATTCATGATAGCAGCTAAAGCCACAGCTTTCATCAAGACAGACTTTCCACCTGCGTTAGGTCCAGAAATTATCAAGACCCTCGGTTCTAGATCACCGAGTTTCAAATCGTTATCCACTGCTCTATCCAATGGAATCAAGGGGTGAATCAATCCTTCCAAGGACAAAGTATCTTCTTTTATATTTGCTACAACTCCATCATAAGTTAAGCCAAATTCCACTTTTCCTATATAGCCATCTAAAAGATTATAAATATAATAATTCTTGTCTACAGCATCTACTCTTTGGAAAAACATTTTAGAAAATCCGTCTAAGATTCTAGCAATCTCTGCTTTCTCATCGTTTAATAGTTTTTCCTTCTTGTTTTCAAATTCCAGCAACTCATATGGGATTACAAATAATGTCTCACCACTTTTAGACCTATCGACAACCATTCCTGGAACTTGATTCTTTTTAGATGCTGTTACAGCCAATGTCTGAATTCCATTTTTTATGACTGGTTGAGATATCTCAAGACTTGATTTATATTTATTAGAGATTCTCTGAATCAATCTAGATTCTTCACTTACCAAGCCTCTAAATTCACTTCTAATAGAGGCTAATTTTGATGAAGCAGAATCCAAGACTTCACCATCAGGTCCGAAAGACAAATCCAACAGTCTCAATAAATCAGGCATATCCTCGATGTCTAAAGCCTGATTTTGAAGATCGGGAAAATCATTTTCTTTCACAAACTTATCCATGATATCTTCACATGCTAAAATTAGGCTTTTTAAACCTAACAATTCATCTATATCTAAAGTCAAAGCTTTATGAAGCTTAATCAATGTATCGCTTAAATCGATGACAGTTGGCAATAAAAGATTCTTTCCTTTATTTGCATAACCTAATATTTGATTTAAATATCTATGATCTCTAAGAATTAAATTCTTATCATAACTAAATTCATATAGTGAGACATCATTTTGGTTGTGCTCACTTTGAAAATGAGTTTTTAATTCTTTTATAATTTCATTTATTTCTTGTTGTACTTGTCTATCCATATTCTTAAACAGACCTTCACTTAACTATATTTGTCAAATCACTAAATCTTTCTATTGTATATGTAGGATCATCGACTTCGACCGTTTCTTTCTTTCCATATCCATAACTAGCCCAGCATGTATCGATACCACAATTGTTTCCCATAGCAATATCAAAATGGGTATCTCCAATCATTATGGTCTCGCGTTTATAAGCACCCAAGACAGTCATAGCTAATTCAGCCATATCTTTGAAAGGCTTAGGCTTTTTGACTAATTCTTGTCCTATGAAACAATCAAAATAATCTTTGATATGTAAAGTATCGCAAAGCTGTACAATCAAATAAGTCATACGAGAAGATACGACAGCCATCTTCTTCCCTTCTTTTTTCAAAATCTCCAATGTCTCAACTAAACTCGGCATAGGTTTAAGAGTTGAAAAACATTTTTGTAAATAAAATCTTTGGTATAGCTTTACCAGTTCATCAGCTTTAGAATCATTGATTCCAGGGAACAACTTCTTGAAAGATGGATTTAAAGGCAATCCAATGGTTGCTTTTATATCACTATCATCTGGCATCTGTAATCCTTCTTCTTTGATAGCAGTATGAAAAGCTTCTAGGATGGTTTCTTGTGTTTCACCCATGGTACCATCAAAATCGATTAATAAATATTTATACATATACTTTTTATCCCCACAAAATGATAGCAAATAAAAAGTATAAAAGCATTGAAAATAAGCATTATCATTATAATTTAGCTTAGTATGACACGAAAAAATCAGATTGGCATTAAGAAAAAATGATATATTAGAAATAATGGAACTAACAAAATTTAAAGTAAATAAGGCAAAAGCTTTGGAAATAATGGATTATTACAAGGCTACTGAGATAAATGACACAAATCATCCTTATGATTTATTCATCCATAAAACTAAAGATGGAATAGTTGTGAAAGGATTCAAAACAAAGAATCCTGATGTTTTTACCATAACATTTCTCGGGGCTGACGGAAAAGCTTCATTAGAAGCATCGATATTCATGCCTAATGTCAAAGTTGAGACGTCATCATTCGAATATCCAAATATCAAGACACAACCTTTGGGTAAAGGATATGAAGACACCGGAATACAAATTGGTTCTGATGAAGTAGGAGTCGGAGATTTCTTCGGGCCTATGATTGTTACCGCAGCCTATTTCACCCCTTCAGATATGAAGTTGATAGATCAATTGCATGTAAAGGATTCGAAAAAATTAACGGATGCCTATATGATGCAAATTGGGCCAGAGTTGAGAAGAAGTATAAAGCATTTTACGGTACTTTGCTCAGCGAGCAAAGTATCTTCCTACGAGGATAAAGGGTTTTCTACCCACTGGGTTTTAGCACATCTCCATAATCTAGCACATCAAAAATTGATTGAGAAATATAAGCTAGGCGATGAAATAGTAGTCTATGTCGATCAATTCGAAAGAGAAGAATTATACAAGAAATATGTCGGTGAATCTTTAATTGAAAATCCAATCATATTCAAGGTTAAAGGAGAGAGCAGATGGCCTAGTGTCGCAATAGCATCAGTCATATCCAGATATGAATTTCTTTTATATTGGCAACAAATGGAATCAAAATTAGGAATTACAATCCCCAAAGGAGCTGGATCTGATGTCGATAAAGTCTATAAAAGACTAATAGAATCCAAAGGAAAAGAAACTGTAGACAAATACGTCAAGACTTTCTTTAGAAACTATAAGAAGACAAACGAATAAATAACCGATATAAAAAACACCAAGCCATTGACTTGGTGTTTTTATATCGTTTCAAGGTTTACTTCTTGTCTGTGTATCCAGGCTTACCGAGAAGAACGAACATGTTCTTCTTGTAAATCTCGACTCCAGGTTGGTTGAAAGGATTGATATTATCCAAGTAACCAGTCAAAGCAGTTGCTCTGAAGAAGAAATAGAAGAGATTTCCAAGGTTATAGGCATCGAGTGTATTGACATCGATAACATTGGCGTCGACTTGTCCTTCAGTATGAGCCTTCAAAACAGCTTCAAAGGCTTTCTCATTGATGTAAGACATCTTTTGTCCTGCGAGATAATTAAGATTATCCAAATTCTCCTTATCAGCTGAGATTTCGACATCTTGATCCTCAGGTACAGTGTTGAAATGGATTACAGTTTCAAACAAAACATTGGATCCTTGTTGAATGAACTGACCCATAGAGTGCAAGTCAGTGGTGAATACACCATGTCCGAGCATCAATCCCTTGTCATCCTTACCGAGTGATTCTCCAAACAATTGCTTCAACCATTCACAAATCATCTCAGTTTGAGGATCATAGGTACAGAACATCTCATAAGGATATCCAGCCTCATGGTTCAACAAATAACGATAGGCTCCATATTGATAAGCCAAGTTTTTGTGCCAATCATTGTCACCGTAATCTTTTTCACCATCGACCAATCCTTTAACAAAAGAACGTATGTCGATTCCAGCACATGCAATTGGGAACAATCCTACAGGTGTTATGACTGAGAAACGTCCACCGATATCGTCAGGAATGACGAATGTCTTGTATCCTTCGACATTGGCTTCTGACTTCAAAGCACCTTTAGCCTTATCAGTAGTTGCAAAGATTCTATCCTTGAGTTGGCCGGTTCCCCATTTCTTGATGATGAGTTCCTTCAAAAGACGGAAAGCTACTGCAGGTTCAGTGGTTGTTCCAGATTTGGAAATAACATTGACTGCAAAATTTCTTCCTTCGAGCCATTTCAAGATTTGATGTGTATAGGATGGACTTAAAGTATTGCCGAGATAAACAATTTTAAGTTTGTCATCGTCGTACAATCCATTTATAGCATCGATTACAGCACGTCCGCCCAAGTAGGATCCCCCGATACCTACACAGACCAATGTGTCGAACTTGCTTCTCACGAGATTGGCAGAATCGATGATGTCTTGAATATCATCGTTAGTCAACTTGGAACAATAATCCATCCAACCCATGAATTCATGACCTTCACCGGAGCGCTCAGCAATTACCTTGCTAGCAGCATTGATTTGAGAATTGATGCTTTCCAAATTTAGCTTCTCAATCTTCTTACCGTAATGTCTTAAAGTAATCATTTATTTTCTCCCCTAGAAAGTATATTAAAACTTCAAAAACCGGAGATATTTTATAACTAAAAGATGAAAAAGCTATATGAAAGCTAAAAATAATTATATTGGTATATATTGTAAGCGTATTCTAACAAGTTTGAATCTATTTTTTCCTTAAATTTCCTTTTTCATTGCTTAAATTTATAAGACAAGCAATCATAAATGATTAAATCATCATCATTTGTTACTTTAAAGGAAAGAGTAGACCCTTGAATCAATATAGGTGATTTAGATTTATTTAAGACCATTTGAAAATCATCGGTCTTACTTTCTTCTTTCAACTCTTCATAAGCCTCATATATCAAATTGAAGTCAAAGCCTTGGGGTGTTTGAACTCTTTTTATAAAAGTCCTGTCTACATATTTTATTTCATCATTTTCTTTCAGCAAAGAATCTGACATATCTAGCACAGGTGTTACTGCATCATGATCTTTTAGAGCATCTTTAATGTTCAATATTATGTTAGAAGGAACAAAAGGCCTTGCTGCATCATGAATCAATACTTTGATATCGACGTCAAAGTACATGTTTTTAATAAAATTAAGAGCATTTCTAACACTCTCAGTACGATCTTTTCCTCCACTTATAACAGGATAGAATTTTTTAGTGAATATAAATGACTGACTCTTTACTTTTTCCTCATCACCGTGAGGAACCACCAATATAACATCATCCATAAATGAGGCTAGAGTTTTCAATGAATGAATATACATTGGTTCATCATCATCTTTAGATACATAGTACTGCTTAACAATGCCATTCATTCTAGTCGACTTTCCCGCCATCAATAAGATTCCAATATACTTAGTATTCATCGGTATCTTCCTTTCTTCACACCTAAATATAAGATAATATAAAACGAATCAAAAAGAAAAACGAGGTTTATTATGAATACTTTGTGGACTATATTGATCGTAGTTGGTTCCTTACTGATCTTATTCCTTCTTTATCTATTATTAGGATGGATACTTTGGCTAAGTCTAAAGAAGCAAGAAAATAAAGTGATGGATGAATTTAGAAAGATAGAGCCATTTGAATCTTCAAGGGTCAACTTGATGAAAGAGGCCTGGACTTATGTGGATGAAAGAAATCTACCTTATAAGAAAGACTTCAGAGAAACATTCGAAAAAGCATATCCAGATATTTCTTCACAAGATCTAGTGGCTAGAAGAAAAGCCAAAGAGACTTTAGACTTTGGCTTTATCTATACCAGAAAACTACTTGAAGAAAAAGGAAAAAGAACAGACAAAGCTAATGCATTGATAAAGAAGTTGAAAGAGAAGCAAGTAGAAGGCGACAATGCCTATCAAGCATATGACAAAATTGCCGTTAGATACAACGCTATCCTATCTATGGCAAATGTCAAAATAGTGAATAAGATGAGTGGAAAGAAAAGGAAAGATCCAGCAGTTATTTTCTAGGTGTAGAAGAATTTTTAAAAAATCACTTGATTAAAAATAACTACTCGTATATAATTTCTTCTTGCCGTGGGGTCATGGCGAAATTGGTATACGCGTACGTTTGAGGGGCGTATGGGTCTCCCGTGAGAGTTCAAGTCTCTCTGACCCCACCATTAAGAAATTAATTAATCGATTCAGTAAAATACTGAATCGATTTTTATTTTCTATATTTCATCGAAAACAAATGATTCTATAAAGCAGCCGACAAATATCGTTTTAGAATAATCTATGTTTCTTAATATCTAAGTGATAATAATAAATGAATGAAAATAGATAGAGATGAATTAGAAAGTTAATATTTCAATAAAGCTGAAGTCTATAAGGTAATGGTAGGTATAACTGCCGCTATCACTTAGCGGCTATTTTTTACTTAGAAATTAATATATAAGACATATGATATAAAAAAGGCTACGCCAGTTATTAAGTAAGGAAAATGGTTATATTTATTCAGTTCTCTTATTCCAACTTTACTAGCCCTATAATCATTCAAATCCAAATAAGGCTTGCTGTCTGACTTCCTATATTTTAAAGATATAAGCCCATATGAGATAAAATCGAATGCACCCCAATCAAAAAGCCACGTGAAGAAACAAAGAGCTAGGGAGATAAAGGCTGAGAATCCCAAGGCAGCAGACATAGCTTCTTTAGTCTTACCTAATCCATAATAGATTCCTAGCATCAAACTAGTAGCTACAACAATTTCTACTATCGCTCGTATTGTTACCCTTCCTAGTTTTGATTTAAAGAAATCTTTTATGTTTTCCATCTTCTTAGTTCAGCCTTTCGTATTTGTTGTTATCATACAATCAATTCTTAGTACTTCTTTATATTTATCTTAAGGTTTCTTATAAAAACCTTAAGATAATATAAACAAGATGGTCTTTCTATCAAAATAGATTGTTTTTAAATAAGATAAATTGTATATTATTAAAATGATGAAAAAGAAAAACAACTCTGGATTAATAAAAGTGTCTACTCTAGCAATAGTACTTGTTACTTTTGCTGCTGTAGGAATCGGTTATTCCGCTTGGAATATAACCCAAAACAATAAAGCATCAGTAGAATTGAATGCTGGTGTAGCCGATATCACTGATAAGGTCAAAGATCCTTATACTTTAGAAAATTTAGGATTTTCTGTTGTCGATAATAGCTCTACTGGGTTTAATGTTGCCCAGTTTGGCACCAACTATGAAATAGTAGGAAATCCGTCAGTGAAACTATCAGCTACAATGGATAAAACTAAAGTTAAGGATATTGAATTCGACGATAACTTTTATTTAAAAGCTGAGTTCAAGTTCAACAATGTCACTTGGAAAAACACCATCAATATCATGGATTCTTGTACAGTATATACATCTAACTTAATAGGTAATACAGTCGATTTGATAAAATCAACTAAGACTATCTATCATGGTGCCACTTTCTTCTTACCATTTAAAACAACATCAGATTTTAGTTTATATTACTTAGTAAACACGGATTCATCAGCAAGTGAAGTCCCTTTGACATTCGAGTTCTTCCTAGATTCAAGTATTGTAAGTGCAAAAGAATTGGTGAATGTGACATATTCAGTCACATTCAGCCTTTCTTATTCTCTAGAGTGAGGTGAGATACTATGAAAAGTTATAAAAAAGGCTTATTAGCATTGCTCACCTTATTCTTGTCTGTCTCTATTTCAACTGTAGGATTCTCCAGTTTTGTCATAAACAACCAACTAAATACTACTAGTACTATTCAAATAAACAAAACTAACAAAGATGAGAAAGTAAAGATTAGTTTTAAGTATCAAGTTTGCACTGGATATAAAGAAGAAGTAGTAGTAAAACAAAAAACAAAAATCGAGAATGAAACTAATTACAATGATTTTTTCACATATGTAAATTCAATATGCATTAATGATTTTAGTAAAACAGTTGAAGAGAGAACCTATCATTTTAAGGGTATAAATGAATTCTCAGGATGGGAAATTAATATCTATGTGACGAAAAAGATTTATAGTCATTGGCTTTTTGGAACAAAATACAGTGGTGAATATAATATCACCAAGTCAAAAATAACAATCAATAAAACTTTTGTAACTCCAGATACGTCGACTTCCATCACCATCGATAAAGGATCATCCATTCCAACATCCTTTATCAAAAACAGCTTCTATAAAGATTCAAATTCTAAGAACTATGAATTTGTTGGATTTAAAGAGGTAGGATCAGATGGAAAACCATCCGATTCCTTCATATCACTAGATAAGACTTTCATAACTGATACAACTTTATATGCTATTTTTAACTCAAAAACATTGGATGGTGATACTAAGTATAATCTAAGTGATACTATTAACAACACTTCATCAGGCACTGTTGACTTTAATGCTGGTGTTGCTGTAGGAAATTTGAATTTATCCAATGACTTTACATGGTTAGATAGTGAAAAGAAAGTATTCTTAGGTGGAGCAAATACAAAGACCACTATCAAAAAAGGGGTCAACGCTAGATTCATTTTTAATGATGGATCAGAAAGTAAGAAAAACGAATTTGGTTCAGGCTCAGTATTTGTAGAGCCAGTTGAAGAAAATAGACAATATACCGTCGTGCTTCAAAACGATTTAATAATAAATGGTCAAATGCAAGTCGAAGGTAATTATGGAGTTAACACATCAGGTGCCACTCAAGGTGTCATAACCAAAGAATACATGTGCTTAGATTTGAACGGACATAATATCACCATAAACAATGGTGGAAAACTAATTTCCAATGGACTAATAATAGATTCTGTAGGAACAGGTCAAATTAATGTAGAAGGCGGAGGATATTTAAGAACTTTAGCGGTCATACATGACTATAGAGGTGGAAACATGACTCAAAGTTATGTAAATAATGATGTCTTCCCCTTTCAAGTCTACCAGCTACCTTATTTAAGATGCAAAGCAAGAATTAAATATGATCAAACCAACGGTTGGGGTAGCCTAAACGGATACGTTAATGCACAGGCATTCACTGATAAGGGTCCTATAAAAGGGCAGCAGGAATTCGAATTAAATTTTATCGGTTCATCCAATAGTAATTATTTTATTAAGTTAGATAAACCAAGTACATATAATGAAGATTCTTATGTCGATGTTATCGGTTATAAAGAAAATACAATAGATGAAACGTCAGCTAATAAACGCTATTCTATCTCTCAAAGAATCAAAATTATTATAAACAATTGCAATGTATCAATCGGCGAGTTTAAGTTCGATATAAAAGTCAGCATCATTTCGGTAAGCGTAGATACTTCTAAGTATAGCTTTCCAATTTCACCATTTTTCGACTTAGAAGTCAAGAACTCGTTCTTGACATTAGATAAAAGGATAAAGTTCCTACCAGGTTCTAGTCTTATAGTTGACAAGAACTCAACTACGCTTTTATCCTACGATAAGAGCGCCAAAAGAGCAGGCCAAATATCAGTATTAGATAAGTCTTATTATTACTATGATAAAAACTACAAGTATGTGACTACAGATTTGATTAAATTGGCTGATATGAGTGGTAAAGACAAAAACGGTAATGCTAAAGAAGCAAACATATCAGGAGATGGTTATGGCCAACAAGTCTTTAAAGCTCAATCTTTCCAAAAATACAAATCCAATCCAAATGTCCAAATTAAAGGAACATTATTGTTCAAAACTGGAAATGATAGTGGAATGGACTATCAATTGTCTGGAACTATAAATTTGAGCAAAATAGGTTATACATCTGATGGCACATTAAGCAGCTCCACAATAGTTAATTCCGACAATCCATTTAGTGAATTGAATAAACAGAGCGTTAAAGTAATAACTTATGGTTATGACTATATGATAGGCAATTGCTCAAATAACAGTCATGTAAAAGGTTTCTCAAGACCTTTAGTTTCAAATGAAACAGCCTATTATAATGATGAAGCAAATTCATATGTCGGAACATATGAAGACGATGGAATATTTAGAGCAAATAGTAAAACATATTATTTTAATAACGATGGTAAATATACGATAAACGACACTACTTTGCCAACATTAAAAGAATGTGATTATGATTCAAATTCAAAGATCATCACAGACAATAACCAACAATATATTTATATAGCTAGCATGTATTGCAAATTGACATCGACAGACAACAAAACTGGAACAGTGGATCACACTAAACTTTCAAAAAATGCAACAATCGATAGTAAAGTTAAATACGATAACACTTTAGGAAAATGGGTTAAAGGTTAATAAATATTAAATTTACCAATTTCCTTTTACAATTAAAGATTGTTTGGCAATGGATAAGTCCAAACATCAGTTGTCGATTTTTGTAAAGTTCCTTATAACATAAGTCTTTCCTTTTTGATTGTTCTTAAAAGGATTACATTTTTTAGTGATTTCATCAATTTTTATAGTCACTATGTTGTCTTGCTAGCTCTTAAAAATTAAGCCAAATTATATTTAACAGCTACATAAGAATCATAACTTTCGTCAGTTTAGAATTGACTATTCTGTAAATTTTAAGTAACAGCCATGTCCAATTAACTATGGCATACAGTGTCTCGGGTACCAACTTGTTGGCAAGAAGAAATAGGCCTCTGCATCATGTTTGTTTTCAACACAACACTCATTTTACTATTGCTCCGATAGCAATATTATTTATTATTCTATTTGCATCCTTCCAATAATATGCAGCAATCATTTCAATAGAGGCAGAAATATGAATATCGGAGCGTCGAATCCGCAAGCTCTGCCACAATGGAAAATCTTTTCGTCATATATCTGATTGAGCGCCTAAGAAAATGCATAACAATACTTAAGCCGATATTAAAATAACCATACTTTTAAGTTAGTTAGAAATCGTCATATAGATTTTCCTTGGCTAGCCTTGTTGGAGTAAAAAGGAGGCAAACTGCATCAGCTCCATATTTTGTCTTAGTCTCCGAGTTTTAATTAAAGCAAGAATGTATAATGAAGTCTATGTGGGAATAGCTCTACATGTTGGTGAATCTACTAACACTACGACTTTATTTTGCATAAAAAAAGATTATCAAACTATAATCCAGTAGATTTCAATTTTATTGAAGCTAAAGTGATGGATGTTGGCACACAACAAAAGCATAATAAAAAGGGGCCTCAGCCCCTTTTTTATGATTACCATACTTCCTTATTGTTTATTAAGAATAAAGCTAAGTTATCCTTTTCGACTACATAACAGTCATAGCTTTCTTTGTCGATGAATTGACTATTCTGTAAGTTCCAAGTAACAGTCATATCTGATGAACTATTGCAACCAACATAACTAATATACTTAGATTCTTTTTCATCCTCAAACAAATAATCACAACTTCCATACCAGATTTTATCAGAATTCAGTATCTTTCCTTTGACTCTAGTAAACTTAGTCAATTCTATTTTAGTTGAAAACTTATACATCTCAAATACAGGTATTGTTTTAAAGGCATAATAATCTTCTATGCCCGGTTTCCATTTAAATATTACCTTCTCTCCCACTTCAAAATCATCAAAAGAAATTTTATTTAATACATACTTCAAATCTGATCCTTCTTCTGGATCTACGATAGAATAACATTTAACATCGACAGATTTGTCGACCCTGGTGACTGCTAAATAGTGACTGAAATAGAATTCATCTCTTACATAGTATTTCCCTAAATTATCTTTTTCCAAAGTTCCAGATGTATATTCATATGTGAACGGATCTAATCCTAATACAGTAAAAGGCCCAAGATCAGTAATTGAATTATCAGTCTTACAAGAGAACAAAGATACTAATGAAATTGCTGATAATACTATCTTTCTAAGAATATTATGCATAATACTTTTCCACCATCCTTTCAGTTTCTATTATTTTGTTGGTTATACACAATAACATTATATATCAAAAAATTTTTAAAATAATATAGACAATTTTTATAGTTATCAAAGCTTAGTATCAATAAATCAATTGCTTATTAAAATAATTAGCCATGAGTTTTTATTGTTTTAGCATTGAATTTCCACTAGTAGGCTTTAATTCATTGCAAGACATAAGTCCCAATAAAGAAGAAGACAAAAGAATAATTTTTAATAATTGTTGTTTCATATTACCCTCCTAGGTAATCGCTTTCAACCATAATTTCTTTATCTTTTGCTATCAATTGAATTAGGACAAACTGTTTATTTTTTATACTGAATTGTATACTCTTATACTAGTGAACCATCTAAATTATGAGTAAAACAATAGAACAAATAGTATTCGGTAAATCTAAATTCAATAATGAAAAACTACTCAATTATGGATTTAAACAATATGATGATTCTTTTAAATTCGAAAAGAATTTATCGATTGATAATATGATGCTCGTCCTCGAGATTCAATCAAACAATGTCATCAATTCCAAAGTTATAGATTTAGATGTCAATGAAGAGTATTTAAACTATAAATTCAGCAATAAACTTGGTGAATACGCCTATAAAATAAAAGAAGAAGTAATAAATATATTAGAAGATATTAAAGAGAATTGCTCTATTGAAACTAATTATAGATTCGATCAATCCAATCGAATCGATTCATATATTTGTAAAGCATACAAAGTAAAGCCAGAATTTCCATTTAAATCAAATCCCAGTTCTGGTGTATATAGGCACTTAGAAAATAGAAAATGGTTTGGTCTTATCATGAACATAGACAAAAGAAAATTAGGTTTGAAATCTTCGGATGAAATAGAAATTATCAATTTGAAAATCACTCCTCAAATCATAGAAGAAAAATTAAAATCAATCGGATATTTCAAAGCATATCATATGAATAAGAAATCATGGATTTCAGTATCTTTAGATGATTCTTTATCGGATGAAGAAATAATAAGATTGATTGATTTGTCATTTGGATTGACAAAAGACTAGTAAATATTGTGTTTATTACCTATTAAGTTGTTTTTTATTACTTGTTGCCAACTAAATAATTGTAAATATAAGTTTTACAATACATACTATAAGAAATTTCGACAGATAGATTTATAATAAAGCGTTAGAAGGGTGATAGTTATGTTCAAAAGAAATAAAAAGAAATATCTCATCGCATTTGATATGGATGGGACTTTATTAAAAAGCGACAATACTGTAGGAAAGAAATCTAGAAGGATTATAAAGAAATTAGTAAAGATGGGTAACTACGTCACAGTTGCTAGCGGAAGACCTGTTAGAGTAATCTTATCCTATTATGAAGACTTAGGTTTGAATGGACCTATAGTCTCATATAACGGATCTTTGGTATCTGATCCATCAGATACTTCTTTTGTACCATCTAAAAGATTATTTCCTAAGGAAATCATTATCGATTTTCTTAATAAAGTCGGATACGATAAAATCGACAATGTCCTCATAGAAACTGAGAAAGCATTAATATCAAAGAAAAAAGATCAGACTTTGCAAAGCTTTTATCACAAAGAAGGAATGGAAGAAAGAATTGGGGATGTTAGAACACTGATCGATGACGATTGTTTTATTTGTGTGTTATCGATGGCAGATCACAAATTTGATGAAAGATTAGTAAACGCTGCTTTCTACTATCCTAATATGGGACTTAGATTTTGGGGTGGAGTTGAAAGCAATTTTTCCGAACTATATTGGTTAGATGTATCAAAGACATATGGATTGGAACAAGCAAGACAAAAACTGGGTTTATCAAAAGATCAAATAATAGTAGTAGGCGATGCTGATAACGATGTAGAAATGCTCACTGAATACCCCCATTCTATAGCAATGATAAATGGTGAAAACCAAGTAAAGAAAAGAGCGTCGACTGTCTCTAAATACGATAATAACCACGATGGTGCTGCAATAGCAGTCTATGAAATGATAAAGAAATTAAGAAAAGAAAATTGAAGAATATAATATCGACTAACCTATCTCAATGAGAAAAAAATAGATACCTGCACTATAAAAGTAACATCACAATTAGATTTAAAGAAATTGTTTAAACAAAAAAAGCTAAAAAATGAGGCCTTATGCCTCACTTTTTCTATGCATTTAAAGCAGGTAAATAATAGCTATAATAATTAATGATATAACCTATAAAAAATAAAATAGAAATCAAGATATAAGCAGAGAAATTTCACTTTCCTTTCTTCCTAATTATTATTCTTTTTTTCATTAAAAAACCTATAAGATAAAAAAGCTATCAGTCTTGGACTGATAGCAATTTTAATTCTTTTTAAAATTAGTCGAGCTTGAGATGGCTTCTGAAATCATCGATGATCTTATGAGCCAATTCTTGTCCTAATTTTTCACTTGGAGTTACTGTTTCAACATAAATCTTGCATTTAGGTTCAGTTCCAGAAGGACGGCAAGCAAGCCATCCATCCTTGAAGAAATACTTCAAACAGTCGCAAGAAGGAATCTCAGTGATAGATGTAACTTCACCAGTTACTAAGTCGAAATGCTTTCTCTCGAGATAGTCATCACATGCAATGACCTTGTCTCCTCCGATTTCCTTCAAAGGATTGACACGAAGCTCATGGAGTTGCTCGGTCATCTTCTGACGTCCAACCAATCCATTGACATAGATGTTATCGACGACATTTTCATAATGGCCGAATTCCTTCTCAAGTTGTGCAAAATATTGATCGACAGTCATTCCATTACGATAGCACCACTCGACCATATCAGCAATTGCAATATTGGATTGGAGACAATCCTTATCACGTACGAAGGGTTGGGTGATATAACCATAGGATTCCTCATATCCAAATTCAAATGGTTCATCAGGAGTATGCTCAATCATGTATCCGGTGAACTTGAATCCAGTAGGAACCCACTTGACCTTAAGGTTGAACTTTTTTGAAGCTACATCAGCACCGAAATTAGATGTGACGAATGAAGAAACGATATAACCATTATCATGAAGTGTACCGAGTTTCTTACGCATAGTCATCAAATAATTGATGAGAAGTCCGCCAGTTCTATTTCCTGTGTAAAGGTGGAATTCATTATCACTTCCGATAAAGCCGAATCCGACACGGTCAGCATCAGGATCGTTGCAAAGTGCGATGACATAAGAAGGATCCTTGGCATGTAATTCCTTCAAAAGTTTTTCAGCCTTCACAAAAGATTCAGGGAATTCAGGGTTAGGGAAATGAACACCATCAAAATTTCCATCCCAACGATCTTGACCAGGAACAGAAGTGACAGTATATCCAAGCTTTCTCAAAGCCCAAGGACCCAAGAAGACGTTACATCCACATTGAGGAGTGTAAACAATCTTGATATGTCTTTCGCCAGGAAGTGAAGAAGTGCTAGCTTCACGAGCGATAAACTTCTCATCGAAGTTCTCACCGAGAACGGTGTTGACTCCAGAAACTGTACCTTCTTCAGGCTTGACTTCAACATCGAGGAAATCAGGAAGAGAGGCAATCTCCTTCATCAACATATCGATGTTCTCATAAACCATCTGGCATCCAGTTTCATCATAGACCTTGTATCCGTTATAAACACAAGGGTTATGTGAAGCAGTCACCATAACACCAGCACAGCAATGCATCTCACGAGTTGTATAAGAAAGCTCGGGAGTAGGGTGTGGACAAGCAAAAGTGAATGTGTTGATTCCATATGCATTGAGAATCTCACATACTTCCTTTGCAAAGTCTTGAGAATGATGACGGGAATCAAATGATACAGCTACGCCACGCTTCTTTCCTTCTTCTCCATAGTGGTGGATGACGAAGTTTGCCATTCCAACAGTAGCCTTTTGAACAACCAAAGGATTCATTCTATTGGTTCCAGGACCCATTTCTCCACGAAGACCGGCAGTTCCAAAAGCGATATCGCCACCAAACATATCACGTAACTTGTCGTCGCTAGAATTACGAATGATTTCCTTGTCAGCATCACTGACTTTGGGACTATTCAACCACATCTGAGCACGCGCTTTAAAATCCATTGTTTATATCCTCTTCCTACCCTTGTTTTCATATCAAAACAAGGGTTAATAACCATTTCTTATTATAGTCTTTTAAATATACTTTTTTCAATAAAATTTAAAGTTTAGACATCGTATACTTTGTTGACTCTTCAAAGTCGGAATTTCATTTATATATTTCCTTTCAATCCCCCAATGAAAGTTATCAAACATCATATCTTCCGCTTCATACGAGGAAGTATTTCCATTAAAGAAAACAAAGGGATCTTCACTCCACGTCTCTGGCTTTACATCAGACTCCAAAAATTTAATAGCTTTCTCGTCCACATCGATAAAAGCCTCAGCTTCTATACAAGCGTTATCTTTAGATAAAACCAATGCCTTAAGATCATATCACAAAGATATAAAAGTTCAGGGCGAATGGTATAAGTTCTATCAATTATAGTTTAAGAAGTGTCAACAAAAATATCAAAACATAAGTCCATTATCTAATTCTATTGATAACTAATTTGTTATTATCAATCACTTCATTATCTTTTCTAATTGAAAATACTTTTTATGATCATCATCGATCAGGCTTTTCAATCTCATCAACCCATCGCTGAAATTAGAAACCTTAGCGTATGAATTGATATAAGGCATGGTCAAAAAATCATATGAAGTCATGATTCTTTCATCTCCACCATTGATGGTGAAGAATTCCTTCAGTGTTTTATATTCTTTTCCTTCGAAAAAGAACGATTTCTTTTTCGATAATAAATATCCCAAATCAAACCAACTCTCAATAGGATGAGAATTATATTCATCAGTTATTCTCTTTATCGAGCTATAAAAGGTCGGTCTGTTTTTTTCCAGTCCTCTAATTTCTAAGAATCTGAGAAGCAATCCTTTAGATAGTAAAGATTGTAATTCGACAATGGGTCTAGGCGCATTGTTCAATATCATCATTCCTAATTCATTAGAGTCGTTCAATCTAATACCGCCCAATGCTAATCGGTGTCCAGGATTTAGTAGGAATGATATTTCAAAAAGAGCAATTTCTTTATCTTTGTTGTCTAAAAAAATACTGACTGCCCTCTTGCCTTTCTCAATATCCATCTCATATAGCCAGTTAGTAAATGATGAATCGTCGAATTGATCGATGAACAAATCTGGGTAAAGACACATTTCATCACCGACTTGTTCTAAAGATGAATAAGACAATCTATCGTTGATTCTAAATGTTCTCTTGATCATATGGCAATTCCTCTTTGCATGTCGATGATGACTACTATAAAGCTAAACACTACCAAGAAGAAAAAGACCCAACTTATCGAGGAGAACAAAGTATCCAATATTCGATGGTTCTTTTGTCTAGTAATCTTCAGCATGCTTTTAATCTTGGTCGATTCTTCAAACACAAATCTATTAATTGAATCTTTATCTAATATCATCTTGTCTTTAATATGTTCGACAAGATAAGACATCAAGCTTCCTGCCAACTTGTCTATTTTATTCAAAAGTTGAACGGATTTGTTTTTAGAGAAATTCAAGACATAATCAAACCCACTATCTCTTCTAGATTTTATGGAGAAGATAGTAGCGAACAAAATATCGTATATCAATGTTCCGACAATAGGAATAAAAAGTGCGTAAGTCGATAAATAAGACCAATCTGGAGAAACCAAAAACTCTCGCATCAATCCATTAGAGAAAAGATAAAGAAAGAAGAAATTGCTGAATAACAACAATAAGACTGATAAGAAGGACTCAATAAATCTCAATCCACCAGCTCTTCTATCTCTACTCTTAACTTCATCGACTACATTGGTCATTCTAAAGACTTGATCTTTGTGCCACCCATCGATTCTTTTGGAAACAATTTCAATTTTATCTTCATCAGAAATATCATTATTTACTATTAGTTCATCTATAGTCAAAATCTCGCCTTTATAGTCGATCAAGAGTTGTCCTATGGATAAAGGGCAATCCTTGGGTTGCTCTTTTTCAAAAGGGTTGACCCACCAGTTGACAAAAGAATGTATAGCATACTCAAATACATGTGTCTCTAAAGAGGCATAATCCATCATATTGGTAACTGCAAAATCCAAATCACGAAGTGAAGCATATTCATACATCAGTGAAGGAAGATAAGTCAAAGAAGCTTGTTGCAATTTGATCATGGATTCTATGTAGACAGGCGAGTTCTTCAGCGAAACTGAAAGTTGTTGAACAACCTTATAGCAATTTATTCCCGAAGCTTCCATCAATAATCTATTTCTATCAAGAGTATTCATAAAGGCATCACCTCACTATAAGGAACAAAGTAATTGAATATCGGTTCAAAAAATCCATAGTCTATAGTTAAAGCTGGTCTCATTCCACTTATAAAATAAAATACAGTTGTGACTGACATGCACATAAACAATATGGAATAGGTTAGATGGATAAACTTATGAACTATTCCTCTATTGAAAGGATTGGATAAATGCACAAAGTGCTGGGATGATATTCTAAATGTCAAAAGCAAGACTAGAAAAATCACCATTATCAAAAATGTTCCCGAAGTCAAATATAACGCCTCTAAGTTCTTTGGAGAGTAAACGAAAATAGGCTTAAGAAATTCATAGAATCCTTTCCCGATTGCATTTAGAACTTTATAATCAAAATAAAACTTGTCGAATAGGAAGAAAAAGAATAAACAAATATAAGGAGGAAAGAAAGACCAAAACAAAACTTTTATCTTGTTGTAGGAAACAAAAAAGGAAATAGCTATACAGCATACCAATGGAATTGTTATAAGCCATGATAGGACCATGATAACCGTCTCCTTTTATGTTTCTTATTTTACCTAATAATTAACTCAAATCAGAAAGTATTTTGCGAAGGTGATCGGGAAGAGGTGCTTCAAATGTCATACCAGAAAGATATGATAGAACACCATCGATCTTCAAAAAACTGAATGTAGCTGCGTGAAGGAATTGAGACTTCAATCCATAGAGATCTTCAAATTCTTTATTTATTTCAAAGTTTCCATACTTTCCATCACCTACAACCGGATGACCAATCAAAGAGAAATGGGCACGAATCTGATGTGTTCTACCAGTCAACAATTCGACATTCACCAATGCAGTATTGGAGAATTGCTTGACTCTTTTATATTCAGTTATCGCTGTCTTAGCACCTTCTTTCAATGTGCCAACCCTGACCATTCCTTTATCAGCATCTTTGAGTAAAGGAATATTGATAGCTCCTGAGCCATTCAACTTTCCATAAACCAAGGCTGTATATGATTTCTTTATTTGAGTTCTATCTCTGAACAAAGCCAATAATTCCTGCATTGCAGGAAGATTCTTGGCACAGATGACAATGCCAGTAGTATTTCTATCCAATCTATGACAAGGTCCAGGAACAAAGCCATAAGAATTGTTCGGGTTGAATTCACCTTTTTGTATAAGGTATGAGGTCAGCATATTAGCTAAAGTGAATTTGCTATCCTTTCCATCAGAATGAATGAGCAATCCTCTCGGTTTATTTACAACCACTATATTCTTATCTTCATAGATGATATCCAAAGGAGTAGAAATCGGTTTTTCTACATAATCCTTCTTAAATTTCTCTAAAAGATCTGGTTTTAAATATATAAATAAGGTATCGCCATCTTGCAAAATATATTTAATATCTACCTTTTTTCCATTAACTTTGACATCTTTTTGCCTAAAAAGCTTATAAATGAAGGATAAAGGAGCTTCTTTTATCCATCTTTTGATAAATTTGTCGACTCTTTGGTTGGCCTGTTCGGCGGTAATTTTAATTTCCATGCAAATTTCTCTTTTCAAATCAAATCTTTTCTATTATAATACTACACGCGCTGGAGAGATACCCAAGTGGTTGAAGGGGTGGGCTTGGAAAGCTCATAGTGGCAGAAATGCCAGCAAGAGTTCAAATCTCTTTCTCTCCGCCAGTTGAAATGCTATTTGAACTCTTACTATTAGGTAAGAAGTTCGGATTTAAGACTAGCCTTGCCAAAATCAAGAGTAGTCGATAGAAATAGAGGGTATGAAAACTCCAGATTTGAGGGGTAATACCCTCTTTTTTAATGCAAAAAACAGGTTGGAGTCGAACAAAATACGTCAAAAACTAACAGCCTTGAAAAAAGGATATGCCTTGGCTAGCCTTATCATGAGAAAATTTTAGCATTCGGAAAAACATATCAAGCTTTTCTTGATTTAGATCGGTTGACATAAAGAAGTAAAACTACTATATTCTATTTTTGTAAAGATTAATGAGGGAACAAAAATATGGGATCAATACTTGTATTAGGACCAATGATTATTTCTAGCATCTTAAATCAACAAGCTTCGTTAGCAGTTAATAACATCAGTACACTAATTGATAGGTCGACAAATTTTAATCATGTGTATGTAAAGACAGAACCAGTCGATGATGGTACTAAATGTTATGTCAGCGAGAATTCTGTTACAGCACTAAGAAAATTAGGATGGAAAATTAAAGAAGAAAAATATCTTGGGCAAAAGAAATACTTCTATTTGACTTCGAAGGAAAACCCTAAAATTGTTAGTGTTGCTCTCAATAACTCTTACATTGATGAGTTAAGAAATAAAATAGTTGTTGCTGAAAATACAGCAATCACTTACGAAGCCTTTCTCTTAAATCCTGATCCATTTGTGATGGATAACTATGTTTTAGGCTATCTAAGGAGCTTTAATAAGAATTATACTGGTGAAGGGAATAGTTATAGCCATTTTATTGAATGGAATATTGTCGCAGGTGCATTGCCTCCTGCTGCGTATATTTCAACTGTTGATGCTATACAAGGGTGCAAGGATTATTTTTCCCGCTTTGTTAATGAAAGCAATTACAGTTCATATTATCATGGTGCTCGACCAAAAAATTTAAGCAATAATGCCGATTATTTTGTAGATCCTGTAAGCAGTAACCAAAGAATTGATTTAATTCATCTTTTTGCTGCACTTGATGGCTGCTACGATAGAACAAACACCTATGGGTCTCAGATAACGGATATCTATCCAGTAGCACTTTTTCCTCAATATACACATGATTTAATTTCTTGGGCGGGTGATTTGCAACAGGCGGCAGATTATATTCAAGAAAACCAAAATAAATTTAATTTAAATTCTGATGAATTCAGTAATATTGGCAATAATGAAGCCACAGGATGTTCCTTTGAAGATATTCTTGCCGATATGGATGCTGTAAACATAGCCGATAAATTCTTAACAGGTCCTGGAAGGGTTTCTGATGCAATAGGCGAGTATTATCCTCGCATTTATTCGAATGGATATCGTACAAGTAGATTTATTGATGGCGTGCTGAGTGATAAGAATAAGAATTGGTCAGGTGATAGGTATCATCAATTCGAACAAGAAATTTATGACGCTATGGGCTTAAAGTGGAATGGTTCTAACTGGGTGACTAGTGATGAATATAATTCTGCTAACATAGTACAAGAAAATAGATTTAAGATTTTGCACAATAAGAATGCTGATGAAAAGGTTAGAAAATATGTGGCTCGTTCTTTTGTGAAATATGTTTTGACATTGTGCTAAATAATTAAATATGAAAAAGAAAATAAGTTTATCAATTTTATTAAGTTGTCTTATTTTAAATTCTTTATATGGATGTTCATCTGAAGATGATTATTTCAAGCAAAAAATAACTCCCTATTTGAGCTTTGAAGCTTTTATCAATTATTTAGATGAATCGAAAGAAGATGATGAAAGAGATGTTGGGGTTATTGAATATGAGGATAGAGGGGAACAGGGGAAAGGTTTTAATATTAATACTGACCAAGTAACACCTCTATTAAAGAAAATAAAATTTAGTATCGATAAAACTGTAAAAGAAGAATATGCACCTGATAATTTTTTTTGGATTTTAGAAATCAAATCAAAAATTCAAATAAAAGGGTATTCCTATGAAGATAGAGAATACGACTATATTTTAGAATTTAACAAAGATTTTCATGTAAGAGTTATTGTAGAACATTGGGAAAGATGGTCATATAACGATTTTTTCTCAAATGATTATTATACCGATTTGGATAGTCTGAATTTACTAAATGATTTTTACAAAAAGGGTGTGGCAAATGATGATTAAATATTCGATATTAAATAAAAATATCTATATTAATCCAGTCAATTTTACTTATTCCTTTAACGAAGAAGATTTACAAGGAATTGCCCCTGCATTAAGCACCAGTTTACCGGAAGATAAAATTCTGAGAATCTTTAAGCCAAAGTGTTATTCGTTTGGAATCGATATCTCGGATAAGTGTAATCTTCGTTGTTCTTATTGCTTCAATAAAAATATGACTGGAAGAATCATTCCTTTCGAAAAAGCAAAAGATTTTCTAGATAAGATGTTCTCGACTTTTCCAAATGGGGAAAAATACTTTGTTGATCTTTCTGGAAAAGGCGAGCCTCTCATGAATTTACCTGTGATTTTAAAAATTGCAAAGTATTGCCAAGATAAGAGTGATGAATTAAATGTTGAGGTATTACCTACTTTTGTATGCAATGGGACTTTGCTTTCTCCTATCGTGGCTGAAATATTACAAAAGAACGGAATTCTTTTTGGCGTAAGCCTGGATGGCGATAAAGAAACACATGATCTTTATAGAAAGGACAAGAATGGTGAGGGCACTTATAGTGAGATTATTCACAATGTCTTACAAATTAAAAATCGAGAGTATATCGGGTGCACTGGAACATTGACTAATCGGGTGTTTGATCTCAAAAGCTCTGTTGTTTCTTTATCAAAGATTTTTAAAACGATTTGCTTTAAACCAGTTAGAGGAAAAGAATATGGATTTACTGAAGAGTCAGAGAAAGCTTGGAAGGAAAAATACGATGAACTGTCTTTATATCTTGCTGAATGTATAAACAATAATGATCCAAGAATCTTCTATTGCTTAATGAATGGGGAAGATTTCTTTGGAAGATATTTAAATCGAGCATTTGGCGGTTTTAGAACAATGAATAGGTGTGATGCTGCCATTTCAAGACTTTCATGTGATTTGGATGGCAATATTTATCCTTGTCCTGCGGCAACGTGTGATCCAATATTTATTTTGAGAACTGATTTGAAACAAGTTTTTAAAGATAATTTGATAGCACAGGTTCATCTCTGTTTGGAATGTCCATTTAAAAAGATGTGTGGTGGGGAGTGTCTAATTGAAATTGCGTATAACAATGAGATTAATCCAATCATGTGTCGATTCAAGCAACATTTGATCTTATTAGCAGCCTATTTAGAGCTTACATGTTGGAATAAGAATCCTAATTTATATGAGAAATTGCAGTCCTTCTCCATTGAAAAGCAAAAGAGATATCAAAAAGATCCAGAACTTTATAATTTCTTATCAAGGCATCCAGAGTTAAGCTTTGTGGAGGGAAAGAAGTTGTTTGATAAGCAGATGAAGCGTTATTAAATTTAAAAATTATGCCTACCTTTTTGTTTATTCTTTTGAAAGTGCATTTTAAGTTTTTAATAAGATAATTTTACAGCCTTTTGTCTTTTTTAGAAAAGGGATTTTTTCAAAAGACCCTTTTTTGCAGGTGAGTGATAAAAAGGTATTTGGCGGTACCAGCAAAGGTGATATGAAATTTTATCCGGATTCGTTATTTTTTTGACTATTTAGGCTTTTTTCTTAATTAGCCTTGTCTTCTTTTTAAAAACTTTAGAAAATCTAGTCGTTTTTATCGCTGCAATCATCCTATGAGCAATGACATGATAAGCGGCATCTTTATAACTGTGATAACGTTGTTTCATAGCTCTCAAGAACAAAAACCAGTTGATGTAATTCTGTAAATTCTTTGTCTTTATTCCGTTATGTTTTCTTAGTTTATTTTCAGTATAAGCACATAGATTGTTGATTGGTTTCATAGCTTTTAAGGCTTCTTCTTTATTCTTAGATATCTTATATTCCTCACTTTTCATCAAGCCAAAATTAATCAAATCACGATGTGATTTATCTCCATCGTGAATAATACTTGATCCTATTTTTATCGGTTGATGTAGTGCTTCTGCTAGTTCAGAGCTTGAGACTTTCCCACGTTTTTTATAAACAATTCCGATGTAGTTTTTATGATTATCCATTGCAAGCTCAACGCATTCTTGATCCTTGCTTAAGCCAGATAAATAATTGCGTAATTTTATTCTATTTGTAACATCAGAATCATTGCTTCGAACATACTTTTCGTCAATCATGACTCTATCATAAAGAACAACCTTGCTCATGTATTCATTAGCGACTTCAAACATTAAAAATCTCCAGAATACAGCAGTCTTTTTATTGATTCCTAGCATTAGACATGTTGTCTTGTAAGTCTCATCATTAGACATGCACTTTATGATTTGAATAATGATTTCAACCGGGAGTTTGCTATTGGATAAACCACCTAATGAAGTGAAGACAAATCTCTTTCCACAGCCCTTGCATTTATACATCTGCAAATGTAGTACTTTTCCATCTTTTTCTTTGAGCTTTTTAAATCCTGCTTAACAATATTCATAGAGCCGCAAGAACATTTAGGCTTATCAATATGATTTCTTGTAATGCCTTCTCGTGCTTCTATTGTTGGTGATTTCTTTATTTTCCGTATCGTTTCTTTGAACTTCTTATCTGCACCGCGAATATGCTTTAAAGAATTATTTCCATCTAAATCAAATTTATATGAAGAGTCCTTCTCCATTACTTATCTCCGAGAGACAGTGAGCGATTCTCTATGGAGATAAGTCGCTAAACAATAACCTTAGAAACCGCTCGCTATCTTTGTTTAGCGGAGATTATTCTAACACTCCTAAAATTTCATATCACCTTTGCTGGTATCGCCCAAAAGGTATAATTTATACGGCTTTCTAAATAAAGCTAAGGGATTTATGAAGGCTGAGATTATTAGCGCTTGGCGGTGCTGATTTCAGCCTTTATAAGTTTCGCACCGCCAACATGACAAAACATATTTCCTTAATGGAGAAATTCTCTCCAAAAGATCTTTTGGGTCGTTTATATTGTGAGACCATCGATGATTGGTATTCTTCAAAGCACCGGAAAATTACTATCATCGAAAATGCCTATATTAATTCAATAAGTATGAGTTTTTGTCCTGGATGTCGAAGCACAAATATTGTTAAAAACGGACATCGTGGCAAAGATCATATTCAAATTTATAAGTGCAAAGATTGCAGCCTGCTATTTAATCCTTTAACTGGTACCATATTTGATAATCGCAAAATACCGATTTCGGAATGGTTTGAGTTTGTATGGCATTTAAAAAATATCATTCCATAAGTTCATCTAGTATATTCAACAGAAATGCAAAAAGTACTGGATATTATTGGCTTTCTAAGCTATTTGCTTTGCTGAAAAATTGTCAGGATTTTGTGGAATTAAAAGGTACTATTTATATTGATGAAACCTTCTTTAGCGTGACTAAAAGCCAAATTGAAACAGTAAATGGTATAAAACTTCGTGGAATTTCAAGAAACAAGATTTGTGTTGCTACAGGGGTTGATCTTAATGGAAACCTTTTACTTATTGATGAACAAGTTAGCAAACCATCGCTTTTATCAACATGGAAAGCTTATGGGAAACACATTTGCAAAGGAGGAACACTAATACATGATGGCGAGAATTCTCATTCTGAATTGATTGAAAAATTATCACTCGAAAGCCAAGTGTATAAAACAGAAATAACCAAGAAATTAACTGAAGAAGAGAATCCTTTAGCCCCAATAAATAGGATTCATTATTTTCTCAAGGAGTTCATGAAAAAACATTCAGGGTTTTCTAGAGAAAATCTTCAAGAATGGCTCAATTTGTACTGGCTATTCTACAAATTTAGAGAGGATAAGGATGGTTTGGAATTAAATAAGTGGCTTATTAATAGAGCGTTTTCGGAACGAAAGTTAGTCCGATATCGAGCCTTTTATAGTGGTAAGAAGCGATGAATAAAGGCTTTTATTGCCATTGGCATCACTCACCTGCAAAAAAGGGGTCTTTTCAAAATTAATATTTTATGTTTTCTAAATTCAAACAGGATAAGGGGATGTGACGCTATGAGCATCATACATTCCGCTAACCCCTTGGGTTCAGTGGGATACCCACATGCCGCAAGGCCTTATCCTTTGAGGTCACTTTCGGAAGGAAAAGCTATTTGTACTCGTCACTTATTTGGTCGACAACGACAAAGCTTCCGTCGTTTATTTCGGCAAGTCTCTTTTTCAAGGCGCCGATGAGATTCAGCATTTCGGCTTTGTCGTTGTTCTTCTTTTCTTGATTGATTGAGCGGGGGACTCCGTTGGAATCATAGACATTCTCGCTGTCATAGAGAGCATAGATTTTCTCATCCAGCTGTCGGCAAATAGGATCTTCGTCAACAGCCTTTATTCCAGTCGAATATCTTCCTTTTTCATCTCTATCAGCGAGGATTGGGCCATCGAGCCAATCCAAAACAAGCTTGAGTTCTTTCATAAACTTATCCTTGCTTCTTATCGATGAATCCTTGGATGGTGTCGAGAACCTTCTCGTAGGATTTTCTGTCCATCGTGCATACCAGTTCTTTCAATGTCTTGTAAAGCCTTTTGCTTTCCTCGTCATAGAAGACCGGAGTGTATCCGTCCTTGGAGATGGCACAGTCGTGGTACTTTCTCCCGTAGCTGTTGATGAATCCCTTCAGTGCTTCCTTGAACGTGGGTTCCTTTCCTTTTTCCTGGACGATGAGAAGGGCTCTGATGTTGTCATCGCCGATGAGTTCCTCGGGCTTGCAGTTCAGGGCAGGGGAAAGCTTCTTTGCGACCTTCATCGTCATGGGGAAGGCTCCTCTTTCAAGACGGTTGATGGTGAATCTGGTGACCCCAGATTGATCCGCAAGTTTTTGCTGCGTGAGTTTTGCTTTCGCTCGATATTCCTTCAGGTTGTTCATGCAAAAATCTCCCTATCGTTGAATATTCTACTATCCCTATGTTGACTTTTCAAGTTTACTATATATAATTATAGTAAACCTATTTAGTTTACATATACAAAGGAAGAAGTGTGGAAGCAACATATTCAATGCGACAGGAGATCATGCCGCCGACCTTGCTCAAATGCAGGATTGAGGATCCCAAGCCTATCGGGGACATCAGTGGCAATGTCCCAGACGATATTTTGGAGAGCATATCCGCGGATGTGCTGAGGCACATATCGGTGAGTTTCATGGATCCGAAAGTCCAGAAGGACTTCTTGGAATGGAAGATGAGAAAGAACAGGGCGATAAAGAAGAAAAACAAGAAGTTGGAAAAGAACCAGGCAATCTTTTCAATTGAGTACTTTTGCCTTCTCACGAACACCCTGTACGAGGCTTTGCTCTATCTTAAGGACAAGCGACTTTTGCAGCCTTTCTTCATCTTCACGGAACCACTTGGCAGATTTGGGGAGAATAAATCATGAGCGAGAGAAGGAGAGTTGTCATTTATGCCCGATATTCATCGGACAACCAAAGGGAGGAATCGATAGAGGGGCAGCTGAGGGAATGCCAGGATTTCATCAGGGACAAGGGCCTTGTCCTTGTCGGAACCTTATCGACAGGGCTCTTTCGGCCAGGACGGATGACAGACCCGATTTCCAGAGGATGATAGCCGATTCCAGCAAGAAAGGCTTTGATGTTGTCCTGGTGTGGAAGCTGGACCGCTTTTCGAGAAACAGGCTGGATTCCCTTCAGTATCGTGCTATTTTGAAGAAGAACGGGGTCGATCTGGTCTCGGCGACCGAGAACATATCCGATGGGCCTGAAGGCGTTCTTTTGGATTCTCTTCTTACAGGATTGGCGGAGTACTATTCGAAGGATCTTTCTCAGAAGGTAAAGAGGGGCTTGACGGAGAACGTCATAAACGGAAAAGCCAATGGAGGACTCCCCACTTTGGGATACAAGGTCGAGAACGGAAGATATCTGCTCGAAGAGACAGATTCCAAACTGGTGAAGATCCTGTTCGACCTTTATTCCCAAGGCTCGATGACATCAAACAAGATTGTCGAATATCTGAAGGATAAGGGATTGAAGAACAGCAAGGGCAAATATCTCACCCATGCCACTATAGCGAGGACTCTGACCAATCGAAGATACATTGGCGAATATCGCATCGGCGAACATCTCAACACCACGGCAATTCCACCTATAGTAAGCAAGGAATTGTTCGACAAGGTTCAGGAGCAGGTCATGAAGAACAGAAGGTGGACTGGGAAGCACAAGGCGAAGGTTCCTTACTTCCTCACGGGGAAACTCTTTTGCGGTGAATGCGGTGAAACGCTTATCAGCGATGGCGGAACATCCAAGACAGGGAGAGACTATCACTACTATCTTTGCAAGGGGTCTCGCGGCAAGAACAGGCGTTGCGGCACGAAAAGATACCCGAAGGATGGATTGGAAAGCATCGTTGTGCAGGCGGTCAATGCCTTCATGTCTGATGAGAAACTCATTAGGAGACTTTCGAAGGTGCTTTATGAAAGACAGGATGCCAAAAGCAATGAACTCTCCACCCTTGAATCCAATGAGACAAAGCTGAAGAACAAGATAGATAACCTCATGACGGCTTTGGAGGATGGCGATGTGGCTGTCGGAATGATTCGGGACAGGTTGGCTAATCTCAAGGCGGAGTTGGACAAGACACAGGAAGAAATCATCAGGTTGAAATCAAAGAACCCTAGAGTCACCTTGGAACAAATCGAGTACCTTTTGCGGGCGGAAGGAACCTTTTACAAGGATGCCACGCCCGAAGAAAAGCGAAGGATCATCAACCATTTCGTCAATTCCGTCTTCGTTTACAAGAACAATACGATGATCGTCTTCTTCAACTTCCTGAACGAGAAGGCGAAGGTCACCTTCAACGACCTGTGTTCAAATGTAATCTCCGTTAGTCCGCCATTAAGATTTTAATAGAACATCCATGAATTTGGATGTTCTTTTTCTTATAACCGATTAAATAATTCCTAATTGCAAGTTTGAAATCCATATTCAAAAAAATGAATAAAAAAAGGGGCTGTTACGAAATCAACTCTTCGGAAACAGCATCTACTAGAAGCA
>ERZ1034913.178-NODE-178-length-62039-cov-672.768779_pt1 | contig 62039 bp, 98 predicted proteins | sample MGYA00520697_ERZ1034913 | MGnify/ENA primary metagenome ERZ1034913 (study PRJEB33766, sample SAMN09781786) | gut metagenome | biome: gut microbiome | host: Homo sapiens | place: Madagascar | study: EMG produced TPA metagenomics assembly of the PRJNA485056 data...
CAGTTCATCTACCGTTGTATTGTATCTTGCAGCGATTTCAGATAATGTATCACCAAACTGTATTACATAAGTGACTGGTTCATCTGATGATTCTTCTGGCTCTTCAATAGCAGGTTCATCTGGAGTCTCATTTTCTGATTCATCTACAGCATCTGATGAAAATCCATTAAGTCCAGCATTCTTGATAATCTCTGGATAGTCCTTATATGCTACATCCTTGTCGACAGTATTTTCTGTAATACCATCAACATAATCAGTTGATGAATACTGCCAAATGCCATATTCCTTTACATATTGTGGTTCTGAGCCATATCTGGCAACCCACTTATCGAATTCGTCTAATTCACCAAGATTTAAACGATCGTTGAAGCTGAATATGTCACCGCCATAAATCATTACATAATAACCAGCAGCTTTCATAACCTTGCAAAATGCTATGGTAGCTACGGTAGCGCCATCTTTATCTTCTGGTTTAGTACCTTCCAAATCGACAGCAACTGGCATTTCAAATTTCTTGCCAGCAATGATGTCCAAGAATCTTCTAGCGTCGGCAATTCCTGCTTCTTCTGATATAAACTTTGGTCCTGGGAAATAATAGGCTCCAACATTTAATCCGGCAGCTTTTGCTCCTGCATAATTCTTTTCAAACATTGATTCTGTATAAATTCCATCTTCAGAACCACCAGCCTTGACAAAGGCAAAATTAATGCCAGTCTTAGCTACTGCGTTCCAATCTATATTTCCCTGATAATGTGATACATCAATTCCATAAAATTCCATAATAATCATCCTTTCGTGTGTGCTTTTCGTCTTGCTGCATTTACAGCAGCATGATGATTAAGTAATTCCCGTTGACTATGCTTCTTAGGTGGCGAATCTTTTACTTCACAAACCCGTATTAATGTTATTAACTTATTGAGATGCCATTTCTGAAACTCAATAGGTATTTGACATTTAATCATCCAATAATAAATAAGCTCCGCGGTCACTTTTTCTCGGCTAGGGGTTTTAGATCCTCTATCTGAAAAAGTAGTGGCAGTCATCGGAGCTTCAATGTAGTCTAAAATTTCTTTTATATTTTCTTTTGTTAAGCGGTCATATATTTCATCAGGAACATGCGGAGTAAGTGTCATGCACTTGATATAATCAAGCTTCTCTTCTTCGTTTTTCTCTGATGATATGAATGGCTTACAATGTCTTTCTTCCCATTTTGAAAGTGAGATAAGAGAATGTTCAAGTTGTAGCACATACGGCTTACCAGATTCGTGATATACAAATTCTTCCCTCAACTCATCCCATTCTTCTAATAAAGGTGGTGGAACAACTATCTGAAGCATATCTCTTACCTCCCTGATTTTTCTTAGTTATACTTAGCCATTAACTCATCAGTTTTCTTCTGGAGTTCGGCTTTATCAACACTCTTTGGCATTATGCCGTTGATAAACTCAGCAGCCTTTTCTGCATCTGATACGAGTTCCATGAAGATAATAGAATAAGCTGGATTATCAACAAATCCATTCTTAACCTCGTCATTCTTTCTGAAATGTCTGCCATCTGCAGTTTTCTCGCCATATGCCATGAGAACAAGATCTTTAAATAGTTTAATAAGCTCTGACTGCTCCTTAGCATTGATAATTTTTTCTATTGTTTCAGCAAAACCTCCAACTGTACCAATCTGAAGCTCTGTAATCTCAGCCTCTGTAAGATTAAAATAAAAGTCCTCGGTTCTTTCCATTCCATTCCAATCTTCATATGTTTTTGTAATCTTTAACATATCGTAAATTCTCCTTCCTAAATAAAAAGACCCCGCTATATTTCAAGCGGAGTCAAAAATGATCATAATATTCTTATTATTCTGCTGCTTTCATGAGAGTTACTATTTCATCAGGAAGCGGAAGTCTTGGACCATCTCCGGCATCTGCACCGAAGAGAATGTCTTCAAGCTTCTTAAGCTTCTGAGCATCAACCTTTGTGCTGTCAATAGTAACGGTTGCTGTTGGCTTAAAGCCTTCAACCTCAACAGGAGTTGTTGAAATCTCCCATGATAATGTAATAGCTTCTGGGCTATCATTAACGGTATTGTAAGCTTTCTCTGATGGTGCAGCTAAAGCTCCATATACAATATGTAACTTATAGCCGTGATTATTCTTATCAATATCGTTACCAAGAATTGTCTTATAAGCAAGACCAAACTGCTTTCTATCCTGCTGACCAAATGCAACACCATCAACGACAGCCTTTGAACCATCACACTCATCAAATTCAACTGGTGACTGATAAGCTTCAATTGTTGCGCCAAATTCCTCTGTTGATAAGAGGTTAAGATACTTGATGTTGTCAGCATATAATGCTGTTGATTCAGCTCCAGATGGACTCTCTGTAACTGCTGTTAAACCATTCCAAGCAACGCCCTTTGGATATTTTCCGTTCTCGTCCTGAACGTATAATACACCATTGCTAATACCTGTTTCATATAAACGTTCCCCAGAAACGTCCCATTTTAACTTAGCCATTTATGTTCCTCCATTAAAAATATAGTGTTAATACATCATGGTAAAGGTTGTCAGATATATACTGCCTGTCATATGAGCAATACTGTAATCCCAGTAACTTATCAATTACTGAATTATCTGGTTGTTTATCAATTACCGTGACTGTATATCTTGTGTTTGTTGTATATACTGAGTTATCCGCTTTTCTTATATCTCTGTTGTTCAGTGAATACACTATAGCTGGATACTCCATTTTGACTGAGGCGGGGGATTGATAATACACATGCCTAGTTCCCAATAACTCTTCAAGTTTTTTCTGCAATTCAAGCCTGCTCGCCATTGTATACACCCCCTACGGTCAGTATTAATCGAGGAGGAGTAGAGGCATCTACATCAGTTACCTTCCATTTCTCCCCCTTGATTTCAACGTAAACAATCGATGAGCAATGCTCAAAAGCATATGGATTTGCGATTATGCTTATAGAATTTGATAAGTTGATATTGTCGTTAACTCCACTGGAACTCTGTCGTCTCCATCTGTCGCTAAGCATTTCGCCTTTATACGCTTTCTCAACTACTTCATCCACCCATAATCCAGGCTCAACTTCACCGTTAACTGCAAATCCAACCTTTCCAGTCCATTTACTCATCTTTTTATCCTCCAACTACTTAGACTTAACTGTTGCGAGCTTAGCTGTTGTAGCCGCAGAACTGTCAGCTGTTACATATGTAACTGTTGCTACCTTTGATGCAACTTTGCAGCTGATTGGCTTATAAGAAGCGCCATCAACTACTACAACCATTCCTTCTAAGAACAGCTTTTCAAGAGTTTCAGCATCGATTGATACCTTGCACTCTGCATCTGAATAAGCAACTCCGTCAGCCTTTGTATAGACCTTATTTACAGCAACATACATGCTGTCACCATGGTGAAATACTCTATCCATCATTCTTCCTCCTACTTCTTTACTTTTTTAGACTTATTAGGCATCTTCTTCAAGTGCAATAGCTGAATACAGCTTTGTGAGCGAACCTGAAAGTCTTGTTTCAAGCATATACTTGTATCTATTGAAATCCATATCAAAGTCATCAAACTTTGTGATTTCACCGCCCTTTGTAGAACCGAACTGATAATCTCCAAGATTAACAAAGAGTCCTACAAGCTTCTTAGTTCCGCCCGAAGTTACCTCTCTTGTCTTTCCCTCAAACTGCTCTACAGTGTAGATATTCTCTACATTAAGTGCAGCTGCAAGGTCAGCCTTTGAAGAGTAGATTCTTCTACCGTTAAGATCTCTGGCGAGTAACATAACATTAAGTGCATGTGGTGTGCAGTAGTAATCAAGGCTGCCTGAACCCTTATACTTTTCTCTTGCATAGAGTGCTGCTGCAATTGTTGCTTCAGCCTTAATGTATTCTTCTCCGAAGTTAGCTCCAGTATTAGTACCATTGAGCTTTGCCTTCATTCCTTCATAATCGATTGACTGATGGATACAATAAAGGTCATCATCATTCCAAATAGAACGAACATGCTCTTCATGAATCTTATCTGGGTCGGCTTCATCTCTACCATCGCCGATTAAAGCAGCAAGAGCAAGTTCCTCGTCCAGAATATGTCTCATGAGTCTCCACTGATATCCTACAACATCAAAATCTACGATATCAGTAATATCATCTCTGTGCATATCTGATTTGATGAATATTGTCTGTGGATCAGTTGTTCTTCCAATAAGCTTGATGTCAGCCATTTCCTGCTTATAAGAACCCTTCTTCTGATATCCCTTTGCCCTAAGTTCAGCAATACGAGCATCAGCCTGTCTTGTTCTGATTCTACTAATCGGACTCTTATGAATGCCAGAAATTACATGCCCAATCCAGCTCTGGTCTCTCTCGAGTGTTTCTGGCTCACCCTTCTTAAGAAGCTCATATTCTGGGAATAACTTCTCGGTTTCATCTCCAAACACACCATGAGCTAATGTACCGTTCTCTTCTGCAAAGATTTCCATAGCAGCCTTAAGACTTCCAACACCTGTCTGCTTAGCAAGTGAAATAATCTGCTGCTCATCTGAGTGACTAAGAACATTAGACTGTCTTGTATCACCTTCATTGTCGAAAACATTATGTTTCATGTTTCCATTTCCTCCTTCTTCATCTTCTTTATCATCATCTTCTTCACCGGCTCCATCTTCTCGAGCCATTCCAATAAGTGTATAAAGAACATTCTTCTGTTCTTCATTCATTGTGTTGATTACGTCTTCAAAAGTCTTATCATCGCTGTTGTTTTCCTGTGACTTTGCGTTGTCAGCCATTTCCTGCTTGTCCTCCTTTTTCTCTGACTCATCAGCCGAGTGATAAAGCATGATATTCTCATCATACGAAGCGTATAATGTATCCTCTTCCTCAATACTGTGAGCCATAACAAAATCCACGTACGCACCTGGGTTCGATCCAGCCAATACAAGACTGAGTTCCCTGATGTTTCCGTGGATTACATCATTACCTATCTGCTTTAACTGATTTGCCCATATCGACAATGATTTAACATCGCCTTTCTGAACCAGTTTCTTCGCCATCTGACCCTGTTCAGTATCATTGAACATACCGTATGCATAAACACCATCTTTACGATTTTCTAACACTGCATGTCCTAATACGGCATTAGGGTCGTTGTGTTCATGATTCCACACAAGCGGAACCTCACAGCCATCGTTATCAACGAATGCATTCTGTCGTATTGTTCGACCATCCTGACACAGCAAGTCGTTTCTAGTAGCGTAGCCACTAAAATCATAGTTACTCATTTTGACTTTTTCCTCCTTCTTCATATTTTTCATAACCCTCACTAGGAACCACATCTTCTTTAGCTTGACTAATATTACTATTAATAAGCTGGTCCGCCTTAGGGTCATTAGAAGGTTTCATTCCAACAATCTGGCGAATTTCATTTGAAGTCATAATTTCATTTCTAGTGAATTTATCTGCGATTTCAGCAATATCGTTTACTGGAACCAGTTTAAATGGGTCTCTAAAGAACGATATTGATTGCAGCTGAGTACGAGCTGTTTTTGTAAGGAACTTACGCTTCAGCTCATCAACGATAGCCGATACAATCGGTTCGACTGTTCGGTTGTTATAGTTAAGCATTGTTTTTTCATCAGCAGTTCCGTCTAAAACTGACTGAGTAATGCCTATTTGACTGTATACCATATTAGTCAGGTATTCGACTTGTTTCATGAGATTATTTTCTACCGAACGGTTAAGCTGAGTGATTTTCTCGGTACCATCGGTATATGCAATTCCATATTTACCTTCTGCTAACTGTTGTTCGATATCTTTTCTACGCTGATTAGCCTGTTCACGCCTAGCCTCTGACTTGACTACATACGGCAACTGAATGATTAAATCCAACTTTCCTGATGCCGTTTGTTCATCTGTCACATCTAGTAAACTTAATTTTCTCATAAGTCGCTGCATTGTTGAATTAGGCTCATTGACTATGGCAAATAATGGATTTTCAATAATTGCCACGTCTCGCTTAGCCAGCATAAGGTCTTCTTTCTCTCCAGTACGGTCATTGTAAAGCCTTACTTTGACATGTGCTGGATACCATTCAAGAATCTTTCCCGTTCTCATTGTAAGTATGTCATATGAATCAGTGCTTGCTGGATTCAAATCAGTGTCAACTGGAACCAATGCGACCACGCCCTCATCTAACATAGACATAACTGCATCCTGTATAAACGCTCGTCCACTCTGGTCTACATTTGCTTCCAGATTCAAACAATTGTTGAGTCCAGAATCGATTTTTTCTATGAATCGATTGTTCTCATCCAATCTACAATGCATTATATTTATTGCCGCCACATCCATCGCTATTCGATTGAATATTGCAGTAATAATTGAACGCTCATTCCCCCGACTTAATCTCGGTCGGTCGGGTCGTATGGAATAACTAGAACCAAGATTCCTATTGTAATAAGCTGTAGGATCTCGATTCATAAAAGCATTAAATGCGTGCTTCATTCTATCTGTAATAGACATTTCCATCTTTTAAAATTCTCCTATCCAAAAAGCTTCTTTAAGAACGCTTTTCCTTTTGCAGCTGCTTTACTAGCTTTTGGAGTTTTAACTCCGACACTAACATCAAGATATTTATCTTTCTTGCTATATTCGCCAGAAACAGTGACTCCACCAACCTTCTTGTTGATTGACTTATAATCATTACTTCCGGATTTTTTACCTCCAGAAGTAATACCTACATAGTTGCCAAGAGAATTACTCTTTCCAGCAACACCAGTTACATATCTACCAGACTTATTATCACCGACCGTCGCATAATTCTGATTTGCTGACTGATTTTTAAATCCACCTGTTGCTGTATAGAAATATCTCCATCTGCCATTACGCCATACTTTCTTTATGTACTTATGGCTGCCATGCATTAATTCATTCTGTTCCATATTTCCTCCTACTCAAAAGCCTCACGATTGTGCTTATATGCTACGAATGCATCCATCATTGCAGCCACAGCATCAATCTTGGCATCATATCTGTTTTTATATAATTTACGGTTACCGTTGGTATCTTCGATTGTGATACAATTTCCCATAGTAAATGTCATTAACCCCTCATCGAACAACAGCATTCTTTCTTCAGCTAATTTCTTTAATTCACCTAATGGTACAGATTCGGTCTTGGCTCCCTGTATAACTTTTTCTATGTTATATGCCCCATTCTCTCGTTCCCAACGTTCTACAAACTCTTTAGCGTTATATGGGTCATAACCGAAGCATCTTACGTCGTAATCGGTTCGAATTATGAATTCATCCAAATCATCATAAACCTGCATCATATCCAAGATATTTCCAGGCATAACAATTAAACTACCTTCGTTAATGAACTCTTCATATTTATTCCTAAGAGCCAAAGGTAGTTTCTTCAATGTTAATTCAGTTATATAATTACGGGTTTTAACTCCAAACGAGCCGCTGGATAGAGGAAATAGAAATGTAAAAGCACAAAAATCGTCGCCTTGAGAAAGGTCTGCTCCCAACGCGCAAGGCATCTGCCAAAACTCTTTCTTTCTATGTGGAAGAGTTTCTTCATATGTAAAATAATATGTATAACCCTCCATCGGAAGTCCAAATCGCTTTGCCAGTATATCGTTTCTCTTAGCTGGGTTTTTCTCTGCTGTTTCAACTGCTTCTTGATATGTCTCATATGTAACCGTCTTATCCAGATTTGGATTAGCTTTAAGCCACTTCGATGGGTCTCCAACCTCATCAATACTGTCAAGCTTATACCAGAAAATAGATGTATGCGGAGCATTGTGTTCACCCTTAAGGATTTTCATTAACTCCATTTTGATTGTGTCACCAGACCCATTACGAACAGTACCTTCAGAACTAATGGCAACTATAAGATAATCATCATTCTGTCCTCCACCTTGTTCCTTAGCAGCACCCTGTTCAAGTGTCTCGACAACATCTTCTCTAACATCACCAGAAAGCCATTCATCGACGGTAGCTACTTTAACTCGTAATCCCTGCAATTTATCTATTGACATAGGTCTTACTTCTAGTAATGAACCAGTAAGGAAATTCTGTATTCCCTTCTTGGTACTTGCTAACTTGACACGATTAGCCTTTGAGCCTGTTGTATTCTGCAATGAGCCTTCTGTTAAGAATTGATACAATGGACCTCTGGCTCTTGTTATGGCTGTTCTAAAAGGCGACATAACCTCTTCTGCCTGAGCCATTGTTGGGGCTGTTGTTATCTGATGAGATGTAGATGTATCTACATTCAAGAAATAATTTTGTATGCATGATGCATACATTGACTTGGCTGCACCTCTGGCAACAATTAAATACTGCTTATTTATGAGTCGTTTTCTTATGATTTTTTTCTCGTAATGTCCACCATGATTATCTTTGTCTGGTACATAAATGCTTCGTTCTATATAATAATACCAACCAAAAATTTCCTCTGCCCACAGCTTAAATGAATCGAGAAGAAACAAATCATCACCATTAGTTAATGTAAGTTCACTCTCACAATATTTTATAAAGCCATTTACCGCTTTATCGTCATACCATACACCAGGATTTGCTATAAGAGCATCTATACGATTCATCTCCATAGAAATTTCCTCGCATACTGGTATTTCGCCTCTAATTACGGCATCTCGAAACCTGCCATAATAAATCGGTGTGGCTGTATTCGATAACGCCATATATTCTCCTTAATCTACATATCTTCCTGAGAACAATCGGTCATGTTCTCTTTTGCGCTTTTCAGCATCTGATTCGGTTTTTGTTTCATGATTACCAAATAATGCATCATGTTCTTTCTTCCGAACTTCTGTCATAGTATATCCAGAATCTTTCTTAGTCTCAGTTGCTGTATTCTTACCTTTATCTCGCTCTTTAAAGTAATCTTCAACCTGAGCAATTACTTTCTTGTTTGCCGCATCTTTGGCATCCTGAGCAAGTTTCTGAGATTTGGTTAATGTGTCTTTCTTATTAAGTCCTATAGCATCTCGAACCTGCTTATCGACATAATCACCAAGTATTCTAGTTCCCTTATCCTTAATTATGGACATTGAGGTGTCCTTGACAAAGCCGACAAATTTCTGACCAGCTGTTTTATACTCTGGCGTAAGGTCTTTTAATTGCTTCTCTAATCGAAGTCTATCGACCTTTGCCTGTAATTCCTGATTACTCATCTCACTAATACTCTTCTGATGAGGCTGCTTGTTTGCACCAGTCTTATTATTGAATGCTATAAGGTGTTTTTTACCAGTAACATTTGTATATTCATTCTGTAAAGCAAGAGCCTTTTTACGCCCAGCATATGTCATATTACCATTACGGTCTCTATACTTCTTATTATTAGTAAGTTCTGTATAGTCATTCTGGATTCGCAACGCACGCTTCTTTCCAGCCATAGTAAGACTTCCATCTTTATTCTGGTATCTTCTTACGCCCCATTTCTGACCTAGGACGCCATGATGGTATAATTCGTTTTCCATTTTGAGCCTCCTACTTTTTATTTGATACGGCAACGTTTAATCGCCATTCAAATTCATCAATTGACCGCTTCATAGAATCCATTACTGAACTGCTAGTCGGTGGGTCAAAAATCATTCTAACTTTCATATAAACATAGGTCTTCACACCTTCTAATGATTTATCTTCGCCAAGAAAATCTGACCATGTTGCCGAATCATCACTTATTGTGAATCCTTCATCTGGACCAACACCAAGCTGATTAAGCACCATAAATACAGAATTGATATGCATAATTATGTCACTATCAAATCCTTTTTCAGATTCATCTATATATAGCAATCCTTTGATTGAATTTAATATACTATCTGTCATATTCCTCCGTTAATGTCTCCAAGGACATGTGTCATTTATTTTTCGTTCAACTGGATTCTTCATTAATAAATTTTTATCGCCATAGTGAATCGCATCATGAGTCTGTTTAATCGTACATACAAGATTTTCTGGGTCCAGTAATTTTCTTGTATGCTGAATTACATCTTCTTTAGTCAAAGGATTAAGATGATGAATAATTATTCGCTCATAAATCTCCCTGCCAGAAAAAGCCAAATCACAACCATTATCTCGGATTATCACAAAATCCCGTATACGCTGCCATTCTTTAGACTTGTAAAATGCCTGATTTAGATATCTATCAAATCCAAATGTTGCATCACCAACTCGTCCATTCAAACTGAGATATTCAAATCGCTCCTCAAAAGTGGGAATAGTAATTAGTTCCGAATATGAAAGAATCCTACTCATCTTCATCCTTTCCAGAATACGACTGCATTGCCTTTATAGCTTTTTCATACATTACAGACATATCTCCTGACTCTCTGATAGCTTTGGTCTTAGCCTTAAGTAACTCGTTCTCTTCTTCCATCTGTTCTCTTTTAAGTCGTTCACTTGGAGAACCCATCTTTAAATAATGCGTAATTACCTGAGATGAAGCTGTTCCCTCTCTTAACTGCTTTTCGGCAAGGTCTACAGCTAAAGAAATGAGCTGATTCTCTCGTGCTTCTGGTGTTAATGCCGGACGCATTCTTCTTTGAGTATCAGAATTCTTGACTTTGGGCATCCTTACCGCCTCCTTTCTTATACTTCTCAGTTAGTTTTGTAGTCTTTATAAATGATAAGACAGCACTTAAAAGAACCTATAATACCCAAAGAAAGGAGAATTTACATCATGGCGCAATAAAATATAATCGAGAGGTGACTTACAACTTGTACTAAATGCTTTAAATATTATAGGTTCTTTTAAATGCTGTCTAAAAAATGGATTTGCTTTTTCGAAAATTCCCTCCGGGGAAAATATAAAGACCGGCGCGATGATAGGAGGGGGTGTTCATTTTTAGACCCCCCTCTATGCTTTTACACATATATCATGCGATCTGTTCATTTATTTCTTCATTTCTGTACACTTTTTTATAGATGTTGAGGAAATCGTTCTGTATAATTTCATCAATTGCTCTTTCATGTTCAATGTTTATTTCATTCTCAGACATACTTTCATCAACTTGTTCAATTCTAGCAAGTTTGTTTAATGTAAAGTAATCTTTTGAATTGTCAAACAACAACCATTCAGCAAACTGTGTGAACGGATCGTAAGGATTGTCAAATGTAGTCAATCTACAATCATTAGATGTTTTAGTCATAATTAATTTCCTCCTTTCAAAGCTTTAGAAATAGTTGATGTTGAATAGCCAAGTTTATCGGCTATCTGTGCAATCGTGTACGAAGCAGACATAGCTTTAATTCTGGCTATCTTAGCATCTGATAATGCTGATGATTCTTTAGGCATTGCTTTTGCTCTCAATGAATCTGGGTCTGAATTATTCAGTATTCGTTTAAGAATCGTTTCACTCACTGCACCTGCCTGAATAGCTTCCCATTCATTATCAGTGATTACTATGTTTCTATCTCGTCTCTTAACAGAACCAACCTCAAGTCTTGCCTTACTTAAAGCCTGCTGAGAAACCTTCTTTTTATCCTTAGCTTTCATGTCAGGATTAGCTTCTAATTTCTCATTTATGCTGGCATTAGCAATTCTCTGTGCGGCTCGTTCTCTAACAGCATTCTTTTCAGCATTATTAAGTTTTTCTAAGAGAGATTTTACCTCCCCCTCATACTTACTTTTAGCCTCCCTACTGTATGCAACCTTACCTGTATCTGCTATAGCAATTCTAGCCTTGTTAGCCATATCTTTCATTGCATTAGCATAATCAGCATACACTAATTCCATAGGATGACGATGAGTAGATACCAGTGTATTGGCATCATCTGTCTCGGCCATCTTAGTACTCTTCTGTTGGCGGGTTTTAGTAATAGTGGTTACCTCGCCAGTTCTCTTATTAACCTTGGTTATCTGATAATCAGCATCATCAGCTTTCTTGTAGAGAAGAGCACCTTCAGGTCGACTTGGGTCATACCAAATGTCTCCTTTTTCTGGATTGTTCTTATACTCGTTACGCTTAAGATTAGTACGAGGAGTGCCCTGTCTTTTATCTACATCATACTCACCTTTTGATTGTGAGATAATTGTAGCAGCACCACCTTGAGCTTTACCCTGATACTTCTTCTTAAGTGCAACGATATTATTATCAAGTTCACTCTGTTTGTAATCCAGATGATGTTTCTCTGCATCAATAACAACCATCGAATGCTTTACTGCTCTTGCAAGCTCGTCTTCAGTTGCACCAATCAAGGTCATATCAGTAATAAGATTAGAAATCTTTCCCATCTCAGTATCAGTCTTTGTCATCAGGCGATACTCTCTACCATTACGATAATAATGTTCTTTACCAGCACTATCTTTTCTACATTCTCCGCCGTAATTAAGCTTAGGGTCAAATCCCTCTAAGTCTTTTAATTCTGGAGTAGATGTAATTTTTACTTTTCCGCCCCTATCATGGGTTGGAATACACATAACAGTATCACCATCAAAATCTGCACCCGATAATCTTCCTGCGACATTAGCGTTAATGCCTATAGCATCTGTTGAAGACTTACCAATCATCTTAATAGCTTCTTTATTTCTATTATTAACAGTAACTATAGGTATTTCAAATGTTCCACCATGTGGGTATCTTACCAATGCAAGTTTAGTTCCATCCGCATAATCAGGAGCATAAGCTTCTCTATCACTCATTGTAGTTAATGGTAATATTACATGATACTTCTGACCTGGCAACGCAGCTGCCTGTAAATGTACTGCTGCTGAGTCGCATGATGATGCAAATTTATCAAGATAATATTTTTTAATAGTAGGATTGTTCAACGCCATTATGTCATCAAACTCAGACTGCTTATCTGCCTTAGCTATTCCCAGTTGTTTCTCGGCTAATACCTTATTCTGCTTTGATAAAAACTGAGATGGTAAAGAATCTTTCCATTCTTCCCATTCTCCTTCTTCTCTTGTTTTATTAATTAATCCAAGTTTCTTTTTACCCTTTGAATCTGTATACCAATACTGTCCACCTTCTTCTTTGATGAGGGCTCCAAAAGGATTGTCCGGGTCGCTCTTAACATCTTTGAGACATTCCAGCTTAGATAACTTGTTTGATTTATTGGTGTTAAATCTAACGTCTATGCCTTCTGGTAAATCATCAGCATATACTGCCATTCCTTTTATGTATTTCTTACCATCCACCATAATACGAACCTGAGAATATCGAGACTCTCCTAATGAAAGGTCTGGAACATTTCTTCTAAGTTCAATAAGGCCATCTTTCTTTATACCACCATCTTCTGCATAACAGATTTCAAGACGCTTAGAATTTAAACTCTCAGGATAATGAAACTTCTTTTCAAATGTTTTTCCATCATCTCTAGTAATATAATCACCAATAGTCTGAACCTTACCAAAATCGTATATGGCGCTGTGTGGTGTTCCTGGAACACACAGAACCTTCTGAGTTGTCAACTGTCCTTTATTAGTTGCCTGTGGAAATCTATTTCCCCAGATTTCATAGCCACCTTCTGCCTGCAACATATAAAGAGCCTGATCCATTTTCTCTTTAGAAACATTTAATTCAAGGTTGGCTTTTGAACCAACATCTATCATTTTCTTTTTATCAACTTGTTCCTTTAAAAAATCAGCAGTTGCTCTAGCCTGGTTCATTCTCTCTTCTGCTTTTTCATCGAGTAAAGACCTAACAGACGATTCATTAATTCCCATCTGCCTACCAATTTCAGTTGCATTAAATCCTTTTTCTTTTAATGCTTTAGCGGCAGCAACTTTTACAGCCCTACGTTCATTATTAGCGATGGCACATACAGTTCTAAAATCGCTTGAAGTGTACCCAAGAGATTTAGCTATTGCATTGTCGCCAGTCCATTTCACCCCATCTTCGTCAGTATAAGTAAACTTAGATTTTCTCATCTCTTCAACTCTTGATAAGAAATCTCCACTATGCTGAAATGGCTCCTCTCCTGAGCCCCATGGGTATCTTCCACTTCGACGAGGCATTCCATAATGAGCAAGAAATTCTTCTTCACTGAATGCTTGACTTCCCATATAGGAAAGAATCTCTTCTGCTACTGAATTCATGTTATATTACCCCCTCGTCAATTTCTTCCATAATTTTATTAAGACTAACAATTTTATCCATGATTGGTAAAATATCTTCTGCTGTAGGATTAAATACTTCGACCTCATCATTTTTATAAAGACGAAGCTCTATCTTAATATCCCCAGGCTTCACTCTGTATTCCAAACAGAACAACGCAGCATAAACCATAAGTTGTTCCATATGTCCTGAATCGCCAGTCTTTAAATCGTGTATTCTCAATACATTTTTATTAAAAGATATAGCATCTGCTGTCCCAAAGAAATAATCTGAATAATATAGAACTACTTCAGTGTCCATCCGAAAACCAATTGCATCATTGACATATGCACATAGTGTTTTATTACTCCTTGCCTGCTTGATACCTAGATCAATTGTGTCTTTAGCCCATGCATGAAGTCTGGTTCCCATCTCTGCTGCTTTCTTTTTTCTATAAACAGCAATTGCTTTATCATCAGAATATCGTAGCCATGCTGATTGACTTGCACTAAATGGTGCATGTAATCCTTCAAGATTCAAATGCTTTACGAAGTTCATTTAATACTTCCTCCTTATTCTCTGGATATATAAATCTGGAAAATGACATATCATTCATCTTATTAACATAAAAATCCTGATTAGGTCTTTTCTTAGCATTAGCACTCCTCTTATTTTCAAGTGTAGCCCAATGCTTTCCATACAGAATAAGTAGGTCTGGTATTCCTTGAATACAACCAGCATCCAATTTGGTCACAATGCATCCAGGAAACATCTTTTTTAATTCTTTCTTAAGACTTGCCTGGAATTCACTTTCTTTTTTCATAACTATTCTCCTCTCAATTAATTAGTCACAAAAATAAAAAGACCCAGGGCCCGAAGGTCACCTGAGTACGTTCCAAAAAAAATATAAATAGCGCGTTTTTTAGTTATCTCTCCTATAAAAGGGCATGTTTTTTACGCTCGCATAATTAATACCATAAGCAAAAAATAAGAGCCTTAGTTTGTCACACTAAAGCCCATAAATATAATTCACACATATGTAAAATGATAACCGTTATATGTATGAATATTATTGTAACCTGTAAGAGCATCATGTATTCTCCCACTACTACAATTCATAAATTCTGCGCACTCTTTGATTGAATCGAATTCATCGCCTGTCTCAACAATCCTTACACGAATTCCAGGTCGTCCGACAAAACTTCTCGATAAATCAATTTCAGGAATTGGTTCATCTATTCGAACTATATGATAACCTTTGCAAGTCATTCTCGGATTCCGACTTACAATGCTAGCATGTCTTGCATTTCCTCCAATATAATTTGCACATGCTGTTATAGAATCAAATACTTCACCGGTTTCTATTATTTCCACCCTTACATTATTTTTCATAAATATAAATCCTCCATTATATCTTCTAATCAATCATTGCATATGTTGGTATTAAATCAGTTATTGGTACACAAAGTACATATGATAGATTTACCAGTGCTTTTAATGTTGGCATTCTTTTTTTATTAAGATACCTGCTGATTGCCATTTTGGATAACCCAGTCCTTCTTGCTAACTCTCCTTCGCTTATATCCATTTCATACATAATATCTCTTAAGTTATCTGCAAAGATATCTATAAACTCGACTTCACTTATATATTCGTTGTTATGCATATCTATCTCCTTTCTTTGTGCTAAAAATGAAGGGTATTAACCAATTGGTTACACCTGCAAAAAGTCCTTTAATATATTTAATTTTTTATTATGTAATAAGGGGGTGTAACCAGTCGGTTAACACTTTGGTATTAATTATGCGATGTTAGCCAAAAATGGGCAAAATATAGCCAAAAATGACCAAAAATAGCCGTTTTTTAGCCTTTTTGTATCATAATAAATACCATCGAGTAACCAAACGGTTACACCAGTCAAAAATGCAATTTTTCAAAAATATAAAATCATATAAAAATTCTTCAAAAAAACATACCAGTAACCAATTGGTTACCCATAAAATCACTGCTTTTTCTGTCCAATCCATAACTCAGGATTACCCAAATCCCACACAATTTTTGCTCCACACATAGGACATTTTTCATCTCTTCCCTCTTTGGTAGATTTTACCTCTCTACCACAAGTACAATATCCGTACGTAACGGAGCCATCAATACTCTTCCAATATCCACTAACTATATTCATAAACCCTCCTAAATATATAAAAGAAAGAGCCCAAGCATTATGCCTGAGCCCTGTTCTTTAATGTGACTCCAATGTTTTTACAATCTTTTTCTGTCATTGCTGCATATTCATCTGGAAATATATCGCTGATGTCTTTTTGAGATCCAGTATAACCTTTTTGATATGTGTATTTTCCTATCAATATCAATCCAAGCATAATAGATGCAACACCACCAACAAGCCTTCCAATTTGTTTCTTTGCAATTCTGTCATTAATTTTTGATATTTTATCCATATATATCACACTCCTTTCCATAACACACCATGTATCTCACACGACTATATCCGACAGAGCAAAAAGAAAAGCCTCAGCAAATGCCAAGAACCTTTCTTTTAATAATTATTATATATTAACCCTTGCAAAATATGTATGTTCTTTTCCATGAAATACTGCTGAAATTCTAGGAACCTCATTGTATTTTTTAATGTGATCCTCTCTGAACTTCACCAATTCCTCAATAGTGTCAAACATAAATGTAAGCATAATATAAATCCTCCTTATTATTTTCTCATAATATAATAAGTATATGTCGCGTATGTTAATCAGTCTTACGAACTAACCAAGAATATAAACGGTATCTAACGCTAGCCGGCTCAAACCCGTATTTCAGAGCCTTACTAGCAAAATATAGATTAAGCATCTCTTTCATTGTATTTCCTCCTTGCTGTTGCTTTCATATTTATCACAAGTTTTAACAGCAGCATGACCAGTAATCTCACATATGGGACAAGGTTGAATAAAGTCTCGCTCAGGTTCATCAGAAATATAATGTCTGCATGTAAAACATTTATGTTTATCATATGCGCTTTGTAATAGTTTTTTATATTCATCTTCATAATATTTTTTCTGTTCAGGAGTAGGGTTAAATACTTCATTCCAATCACATATCATTAGTCTTTCCTTTCCTCAGCCATATCAAAATTTAACCATTCCATTAAAGATGCACAGCAGTCTGCACACAAATCATAAGTTTTATGATATTCATGGTTCCACAAATCTTTTGCATTCAAAGTAATGGTAGTTAGATATCTCGTTTCAGTATCAGTTGGTTTGTCAGAAAAATCATACTCATATGTTTTTCCACATCTATCACATTTTTTAATATCAGACATTATTCATCTACCCCCTCTGTTTTCTTTTCTGGTTTTCTAGTGTCTTTCTGAATGCCAATTAAATATCCATAAATCATAGCACTTACAATCTCGCCATTATTAAGAGCTTTCATAGCGCTCTCACTTAATAATATCTTTGCCATAATTAATATCCTTTCTTATCAATCCAGCAAGCCATTATCAATAATCTGAAAGTTGGCTCTATGTATATATAAAGCCTTACCATCTATTGATAACTTTGTAGTTTTAGGTAACTTCTCACAAACTTCGTAATAAACACTATCTCCTGAATATGCACATATTGGATCACCAAGTTGCGATTGAATTACTACTGTTCTCGCTTTACCAAACATATTCTTATAACGATTTACTGTATTAGCTACAATTGGGAGTTCCCCTATATTTCCAGTACTATCACTTTCAATATCCTGCTGCTCGAAGTCTACATCTGGCTCAAGTCCTTCCTCTGCAAAAATCACTGTACTTCCACAGTTTTCCACTTCTTTACCGTCTATGGTGATTGTTACAACTGATGACTGTACTTTGTTATAACCACCCTCAGCATAATCATATTCTCTTACGGTGTTAGCATTAAGGTCTATACGCTCACCATGCATAGTCATGAATTTTTCACCGTTATTGGTATAAAATTCAGCCAAATATTCATTGCCTTCGATACTTCCTTTTATTGATTGTACGCCGCTGTTAAACATTTCACAGCCAGTTAAGGTACATATAATAACCGAAATCATTAATCCTAATAATATAAATTTTGTTGTTTTCTTTGTCATAATTATTTCCTACTTTCCAGAAGTCATTAAGTCAGCTACCTGCTCAAGTAAACTGACTGTCTTTTTTATTTCCTGCTGCATTTCTGATATAGTCGCCTTAATCTCATTGTTTGCCATTTTTAACTTCATGATTTCAGCTTCCATCTGTTCCTGTGTCATCATTGAATATTACCTCCTAAATATAAAAAGAAAGAGCCTAAGTCATAAGACTCAAGCCCTTTGCTTTAATAAATTACTACTGTTTAGTCATCATGTTAATACGATTGATTTTATCCTGAAGGTCAAGAATGCCGTATATTTGAACTAACGAATTATTAACAATCTGTAATTGCTCAGACATGATGTCTAAACGCTTTCCCAGATTATCATTTTTCAGTTCCATAATACGAACCCTCTTTTCAAGTTCATCAATTCTTTCTTCTGATGTCATAATATAAATCCTCCTTAAACCATAATTTGTTCATTAAGGAACATGTTTTTACCGCGAGTTTTTAGCCTCACTACAGAAATCATGCATACAAACCCATTTATCAGTATTTGTGCATATGCCATCTGTATGTACCTTTTCTGCCGCCTCAAACGGGTAATCCTTGTATTCTGGGTCTTTTTTCATATCTTCCAATGGTATGAAGCATTTACAGTCTTTACATCTTGTTACCCGCACATAGTCATAAGAAGCCATCTCTTTAATTTTCTCAGCCCAATCTGGATGCTTTTTTGCGTACTCAGCTGTATCATATTCTTCTGGTAATCTCTTAGCTATCCTGTCTAAAGCGTTGGCAATCCTTGTAAGCTGCTTTAAAACATCATTGTCATATTTATCGTGCGTTGCCATAATATAAAATCCTCCTTATAATGTTTATTGTTGCTCATTATCCATAAGACTTCCTCTATATTTCATGAAATCCTGCAATTCTTTTTCAGTTGCTACATGTTTATTACATCCATTTTTACAAGTATCGCAGGAAATCCAACTAGTCAGCATAGGGGCATCACAGTTATCACAAGGACTTGGTTTTCTATGGAATATCTTATTTAACAATTTAAGCATCATTTTATTATCCTTTCTGATTCTTTACTAATGCAAAAAATATTGTACATAATGTTATACTCCACCATTGCCAATCCGTAGTACTATGTATTCCGACACTATTTAAAAAAATTGACTGAAGTATAAGAATGAATGTACTGACTATGAAATTGTTTGTTTTATCATTAAGCATTTCTTAATTCACCTCGCATCAATCATCATCGCCTGGCTGCCATAATCCAGTCCCCCTAGAATTATCAGTTTTTTCTTTGACTAACAATGGGCTAAGTGGAAACTGGGTTTCACCAATAATCAGCTCACTGTAAGGAAGAGTCTCAATCCATTTACAGAATGCTCTCCACTCATCAAGCTTATGGTCTTTACGAGATTTATAGATATTTGCCAGCACCTCATAGTTTAACATAACATTACGAGTCTGGTTATAACTACTCGGAAGAAGCTGAATCATCTGCCACCAAAACATCTTATTTTTTGTTTCAAGATATAAATTTCTTGCATTATTAAGAATCTCTATATTGTCTTCTAAAATCTTTTTATACTCAAATATACTTGTAATATTTGATGTATACGGAATAGTTACATCAAACACATTTTTCAAATGCTCGCATGAGAAATCCTCCAACGTAAACTCTTTCTCAGCAATCTTATGCATGGTACTACAACTATTAGCAACTGTACCTACCTTGTATGTATCAAATTCCTTCCACCAATATAAAGGCGCAGTGATTCTCACATACACCGGCATCATTCTCATAAATTTTCTATGGTCTGTACCTGCCTTGGATAAGCGCTGCATCAAATCGAGATCAGCTTTCCCAAGATCGAACCCGACAACATCATATCCAGCTGTCTCCAGTCCACTATCACTCTTCTCCCAGCTATTCATAGGATTCCGCATCCCCTCAATAATAAACTTCATCTGCTCTGGACTTGCCAGAACCACGTTTTCTAATTTAATCATTTCTTTTCCTCCACAATTTTAAAATAATATTCTTCACGAACTGGAGCCAAAGTTAGTCCAATCTCTAGTAATGTTGCTTCATCAATGATGTCTAGTTCTCCTTCGTTGTGCCTTTTATATATAATATAGTATCCACCAACACCGATCTTTCCATCTGTAAGAATATCCCGGATATCTTCGATGCCAATATATTCATTGGAAAATGTTTCTGCTGTGGCATAAATGCCCTTATCATCTCTGATTGGCGTAGCAAATCCAATAGGTTTATTATGCTCAAAATCCCAAGTCAAAGGAACTTTTTCGGGCATAGTAAGTTTACAATCTTTAGGTATTTTATTAGAGAGTTGATTGATCACATCAAATAATAGAACTCTACCTTCTAATTTAATCATTTTTATATCTCCTTCTATGAATATCATAATCGTCATTATCACCATTTGTTCCAATACAGTAACAAGTGCATTCGTTGTCTAATTTAAAATACAACTTAACAAAAGAACACATTATTAAAGCTACTATTTTTCTAATCGTTTCTTCTCACCTCTTTTTGCAACATATCTTTTATGTATTTACATCTGTTTCTATGCTCGCACATAATTACTGTGTTAGTAATTTGTGATTCATCGGCGTATACATGCGTTTTTTCTACATCAGCACAAAATTCAGGACAGTTTTCACAATATCTATCTACTATTAATCTAATCATTCAACATATCCTCCTAAATCTATATCAGTAACCTGATTCACATCGACTTCCAAAATATCAATTTCAATATCAGAAATACTCTCAACATTGGTGTTTATATTATGTGTTTCTTTCTCATAAAGTTTCACTGTTACTTCAGCCCTAACTTTCTCAGCCATTTTTTTATCGGTGAACGCACCATAAAAATGCTCATCATGCCCGTAGTCATCGTAATAGGTATTTCCATGAACCAAATATAATTTATCCATTATCTTGTACCTCCTCCTATTGTCGTTCTACTTTATTGTCTACTTTACACTCCGGACATGTAACTCCACTAGTCCAATATCCATTTATTTCTTTTAGTTCCACATCTTCTTTTTCAAAAGAAAAAACGCACCCACAACTAATGCAAGTACACAAATTAAATATGCCATGCTTTATAACTTTAATCATTTCTGTCATCCTTCCTCTTAGACTCTTTAAACTGTTTATAAAATTTCTTTTTATTATGTCTGTTAAATGCGCTTTTGATAACATTTGCAATAAACATTATTATAAAAAACATAGCTAAAACAATAAGGCCATACAGTGTATCAGCAATATTTTTAGATAACCAAAAATCAATCATTATCCCCCTCCTCAAGTAAAACCCTAAACTCTCCATCACCAGCTTTAATTGCCTTAATTTCTCTATTCAAAATATCGGTGTTAAGATATTTAGCTGGATTAATATCATATTTAATATAAACTTCTGTTTCGCGACGGGCATTAACAATGGCAACATCGTTATATGCGTTTAATAAAAAATCTTCTAATTTCATAGTGTTTCTTCCCTTTCTTCATCATCAATAACAACTTTAATATCATCTGGAACAACCACAGCATCAACGCATGATGGTAAAACAATCACACCAGTTTCTTTCTGTGCTAAAATATTTCTTCTCAATTCTCTCAACCTTTCAGGTCTGACTGCGCTTCTACACTTAATAACCAAAATATCACTCATCGTTTGACTCTCCTTCTTTAAGTTTTTGTTCAAATTCAGAGAACATATTGTGATACCCATCGATAATATCATGGCTTATTCTACACCATTCATTATTTATATTCTGACATATTTCAAACCATTTTTCGTTTGCCTCATTAAATTTCTTGCTCCACAAATAATCGATGTAAAAGCATAAACCAGACATGACAGTAAAGCCAATAAAAAATATGAATCCTATTGTGTTCATCTCTTCTTACACCTCTTTTTATATAATTTATCTAATAATATTGTTGCAGCTATATATAATTTTTTAATACCATACATGGAAAATAGCAAAAATAATACAATAGGCCATAATAGTAATACAATTATGGTAGCTGCCAAAGAAAAATCATATGTAAAATAGTCGTCGATATCAGTTCGACAGCTTGTTTTATAATCAATATTTGTATTCAATAATCGACACTATAAGACATATTATTAAATACAAATCAATTAACAACACTATCATCTCTTTTTGCCTCTCTTTTTATCCTGCAAAATATAATCACCATAAGCTGCTGGAGGTATTATTGCCACCTTCTCATGTTTCCATGATAAATATCCTCGACGCCCAGCTTTCTTATTTTGATCTTTTGTGTACATACTGGAAATATCATTACTCATGATGCAAAACCTCCTCGTCTGATTTAATATCACGCCCAGCATAATAACAATGTGCTAAATATTTTTTAACCGCCACATCAATTTCATTTTTTAACTGGCCAGCAGTATCAACAAGCTCTTTATCATAATAAGTATTCTTAAAATATACACCTACATTAAATGCATAGCTTATACAAATAGCATCATTTAATAATGGTGTTTTATTGCCTAAAAATATCGGCATATTATCATATCCATTATTCGATAATTCATTCAATAGTTCTTTTAGATCCTTGACTGTACATTGGTCCTTAGCATTATCTAACATCTAATCCTCCTAAATTATTGTTATTGTTTTTGTGTGTTAAATGAAAAAGAAAGAGCCCTAGTATATTTCAACCAAGGCTCTAATTTTATTTAATAATACTATGTCCTCTTCGTTCATACATCTCAACAATCTTCATTACATGTCTTTTATTAAATTCTTCTGCTTGATCATCGCTTCTTAAACCTAAAGCATGTAAAGCATTATGAATATCAATTAAGTTTGCATGATAATGAGTTGCTACATTTAGTATCATTTTTTCTATTGACATACATATCACTCTCCTTTCTCATTACAGAGTGCGTGAAACACGCGAGCTATTTTACTTGTTTTTTCTTCTTACCTCTCTTTTCGAAATATTGTTTGTAAATTGCATTAGTCATGCTATTCAATATTTCTTTAGCCTTTTGAAATTTTTCATCCATAATGTAAATCCTCCTAAATAAAAAAGAGCCTTAGATTTCTCTAAAGCCCTTAAAAATGTTTATTTTTTATTAACAATTTTAACCTTATGACCGAGTTTATTTTCAATTTCTTCGATTGTCATTTCTTTTGTTGCATATTCCACTATACGGTCTATATACGTAAAATCAGGTCTTACATCCTGTTCGCCAAATCCGACATTGATTGTCTTGGGTATGTAATAAGGACCAAACAGCGGAGATCCGTGTGCTTCCTTAATTGTTATATCGTCTAAATGATTATAAAGTGGTAATGGAACATTATCAATTACTCTTTCATGGATATTACCATATGCATCATGATATTTATATGTAAGACACAAAACATATCTATTATCTGATTTATTGATTTTTATGTCCATCAGCTCACAATTATTAATCTCTGAAATCATTTTTCCTCCTTAAATGTATTTTCCAATCTCTTACGTGCTTCCTGTATGCCATCTTGAAGACCTTTATTATAAGCACGATTTAATTCTGCTGCATTCTGAGTGGCAGTTGCCCAACGCTCACCAATACTAGGACCATATTCTCTGCTCATTCGAATTAACTGAATGGCACGTACTAATTCTTCTTTTTCAACTGTAATGTTATACTGTTTAGCGGCATAACTACTCAGCGTTGAAAATATAAATGCATCTTGTGTCTCATTTACAGTAGTTACAACTTTATCAACTGTACTGCTTATAATATCTGATGTGTCTCCAAAAGTTCCCATAATTATGCCTCCTGAATAAATTTTTTAAAAACGTCATAATAGCTAGACTTTGAACTGTTAGTTCCTAACATTTTCTTAGAAATAGCCATAGCAAGTCCTTTTTCTTTATCAAACGTGTCATCTTCTCCGCATCTAACAATTGTCTTATCTCCATCTGACCACAGAACAATTGTGCACGGACCTGAAAATATAACATTCTTGATTTCTGGCTTATTGTTACATATTCCATAACGAGCGTTCATAATTGCTGCATATCTCCCACTATTTCTTGGTGTTACCATATATTGTAATTCCTCCTTAATATCAAAATCATCTATAAGTTGTTTAATGATCATGTCTTCGATATGCGATGTATCATAATATTCATTTATTCCGTCGCATGGAATACGATAACTAGCCGCAGCTTTACCAAGCATACTATATCTGCGAAAATAAAATGTGGTAACATCTGGGTATGTGCAATATTCAATCTCTATAGCAATCCCATGTGTCTTACAGAATTCTCCAAGTCTAATCATTGGATGTCCTACAATATATGGTGTATACCACTTAGGTGTTGTCAGCTTTACGCTCATATCTGTATCTAAATAGTTCATAATATTAATCCTCCTTTATAATTCCAAGAAACTCTACTCGTTCCTCTGCTAAACTTACAAAATATCTCTTACCTTCAAATTCAACAATATCTCCGTCGTAATCTGTATCTTTATCTGGTTCTGAGGCATACGCTAGTATTCTTATTTTTGTTGTATTATTCATAAGCACCTCCTAATATTCGCTCGGAAATAGAACAGTCGTAACGCTTCTATCCCATTCTGTAATTATCCAAATTGTAGTAGTATCGTTATACTTATACACTGCAAGAATTCTGTCGATGTTCTTAACAGCATAATCGTTAGTCATCTTATCCTCATCGCAGGTATCACCCCAATCACATTGAGCGTATCTAGCAATAGAATCATTGACGAATTTATCAAAGTCTTTGTTTTCCCGTCTAAGTGCAACCTCTCTAGTCATAACAAGAAAACCCAATTCAAATCTCGTATCCATAATGTAAATCCTCCTTAAAATGTGTAAAAAGAAAGAGCCCTTGTTAGGACTCAGTCTTGTTAGTGTTATTATTTAATTAGCCTTCAATCTTTTTGTTATAGCTATCATAAGTCCTATGAAATATCCAGTAATACCAACAATCGCTAATTTGACGCCCTGTTTCATAAATATCACACTCCTTTCATAAAAGTACTTGTAAATTACACGAACTATTATTTTTCCTCTTCAAAACATATTGGTTTGTGTGAGTACTCGTTAAATGGTGCATCTAAGCAGGCATTACAAGGGTCTTTAACATCATCTAAATCCTTGTACTTACACCGCTCACAATATTTATCAAAACGAACTTCTCTATCCTGTTTGCTTATCATTCCTGTCTCCTTCGAGCATCAACCATTATTCGGTTAATCTCGTTATTACTCTTAGCTTGTTTAATGGCATCCACAACATCATCACCGTATCTCAAATCTTTAGCTACGGCTTTACATCGTCTCTTACATTGCGACAATGATTCTTTTTGGGGTATTGGATTGTCAGCCCCACATGAACCCATATTTTTTCACCTCCAAAAAATATAAGAGGCTCAGTCTTTTTTAACTAAACCTCTTAAATATGTTACTTAAAACTGTGACTTAATATTATCCGTCTGTATCGAATTACAACGTCGTTACATGCATCTTCTACAGAATATCCATTAACGATTAAATCTGAAAAAGGATTTTCGGTTATAATGCGTACTTGTGTATTAATCTCTCGTTGAGTAATACTAACAAATAAACGATTATTATCGTCAACCCCAACCCAAATTTTACCTCTCACTTTTTCTCTTAGTTTGCCATGTAACGCTTTACAAAATATAATTTCATACTCGCACATATACATCACTCCTTTGTTTTATTCTCATTAAAGGATGTGTTCTCATCGCGAATGTCATCTTCTGCTTCATTAACTGCAAATATAATATTAAGTACTGTTCCAATCGCCAAGACCACAATTATTCCAAATAGTATCAATATCATTTCACCTACCTATCCCATTTAGTAAACTTCCGTTCATTAAATTTTTTCTTTTCATTAAGTGCCTTAGTTATGGCTAAATCAATACCAGCTCGGCTTTTCAAATGATAATAATATAGATTAACAAATGGTGTATTCATTCTATCTATTCGACCACATGCCTGTTCCATAACTTTATAGCTGTAATTTTGCGAGTAAAATATAATTGTATCAGTAGTAATGCAATTCCAGCCTTCGCAACCAGCCGTATACTGTACCAAATATATCCATCTCTTTGAAGTTGGAACTGGCTGATGAGCATGTCCGCTCCATTCAGTAACCTCATAAATGTCGTCGTAATTATCAAAGGTTTCGTTCAAATCAGCCATAGTATGAAGCAATATATCTCGTTCATAATCAAAATTGTAGAATATAATTGCCTTATCAGTTTTATCTAGTAATTCAAGTAGAGCTACAACTCTTGATTCGTCTTCATTAACTAGCCGCCTCAGGACATAGCAAAGCCCAGCCGCTTGCTCAATTGGTTCTTTTTTATATGGGTCCCATCTTGTTTTCAGTATCTCTTTATACTTAGATATATCATATGAGACATGAATGTCTTGATGGTGCGGTACGGTACTTCTCTCGAAATCCATATCTATAAGAATTCTGTCTCTTAGCCTAATCAATCTATTTGTATCAATGTATCTGTCAACTTGAGGCCATTTGGTATATCTTGAATATATGATGTGTCGCTCTCTGAATTCTGTTACATTCTTGTAGAACCTATTGGCTATAAATACTGGAATATAATCGCTCCATGTATCTCCTGGAGTTGCCGACAATATAATCCAATCGTTATGTTTAGATATCTTTAAGAATGCCTTAACCCATACTCCAGAACCAGTAACCTTGTCCTCATCAAATATAAAGAAAGCATCTGTCGTATCAGCATACTTTTTTATGTTATTCCATGAGTCAACCACAATCTTATTAGAATATAATTTATTATTCTTTGGATTACTGGACATACAGAAGTTGGCAAGTTCGCCTTCCCACTCCAATGAATCTCTCTTCTTAGCCGTGGTTATGATATATAAGTCTTTGGGATGCTTCATATAAACTGTCTCATTATTATCTAAACATCCGCCCTGCTCTTTAAAGTAGTAATATAACCCAGTCCGTGATTTTCCAGAACCAGTACCGCCATTTAAGATGCAGCCATTATTCATTTTTTTTACAGCATCCATCTGATAATCTCTCAAAAATGAATTAGCCATTAGCATCATCCTTTTTTATGACAGTAGTCAGCTTCTTATATAGCTCTTCAGCTTCCTTACCTTCAAAAGCATTTATTATAACTGGTGCATCGTTCATCCCTTTTCTTCCAACAACCATCACAGGAGGTGAAAATGGGTCTTTACGACTATAACCGATAATCAGTCCATCATCTAATCTCTGAACCTTTAACTTATTACTCATCTGCTTCCTCCAATTCGTATATTGTATGTGCTGTTTTTATAACATTCACATATAATATCTTCACATTTTCAAAGTTATTCTCAGCAACGAAGTTGTTAAACAGTGTATTTAACTCACCGATATTTGGATAAGAAATATCAAACTGTGTCTCGTCTTCATCATCGTTATCATTATGAGAAAATCCAACATTTACAGTTGCGTAAGAATCGACCTTATCTACATATAAATTCCATGTTCCACCTTTTACAAAATATTTTGTAATCATACTCAAAATCTCCTTTAAAAAAGAGCCTCAGCATAAACTAAGGCTCTGTAAAATATTATTCATCTTCTTCAGCTTCGTCTTCTCTTTCATACTCAGCAGCGAATCTATCTAAATCCTGGGTTACTTCCATGGATGCAAGATATGCAGCTCTGAACGGCTTACCATTAACTACATCATCATATGGTCTTATATCCATTCTCACAGAAGCTATATTTATATCATCAAGATATCCAACATTATCTTCTGTAAGAAGTTTACGGTGTCCACCAGTAACCAAATAGATGTTAGGTCCTTTTCTTGAAAACTTTACCTTAACTTTCATATGCATACGAGGTGTATCTTCTGGGTCAAGTGAATCCTTAACTTTAATATTCCAACCTACTCCGTATGAATTTGTATCGTTGGTCAGCATATCTGCAAGTTCCTGATCAGGTATAACCAAACTAAAGTTTCTGTCTCCAGCATTATTGTACTTAGATGCCTCGCCTCTAAAGTTTCTGAATATGATTCTTGCGTCGTCAATCTGTAAGTTTCCGTTTTTTAAAATCTTTAATTCCATAGTCTAAATCTCCTTAAAATATAATTAATAAAAATAAAAGACCCAATGCATTTTGCACTGAGCCTTTTTAAATTACATATGAAATCCCATTTTAATATCATCAGGATTTTCTGTTGCTGTTTTATCATAAGCAATATTAGCTGAATTACAGAACTTCTGAGCTGTTTTATCACCATTATTAGCCAATGTAGTAAAACTCGGTTCTATTACTAACTTGTTGATTATACTGTTAGCAAATAACGCAATGTTTTTACCTATGTAGTAGCCAACGGTTGCTTTAAATACAACTTTTCCAATCTGTTTGCTATTCAATGTTAACATGTTCATAAATATAAATCCTCCTTAGATTTGATATGTTCATCCATAACATGCCATGTTTTTCAAACGAACATCAATTAAATGGCATCCCTTCGTCTTCGTCAGCATCTTCTGGTATATTCATAAACCCTGGAGTCACTTTACAAATATAAGGGTCGTCCGAAACGAACCATTCAAAATCTCCATACTTTGATATTGTATCGACTGCATCATCTATTAATCGCTGATAGAATGAACGGTCAATATCATCATACATGTTGGCCGCTTTCACCGATTCTGATTCAAGCCATCTAAAACCTGTCGAGCCAGATGCTGCATAATTCTTACCATCGTTAACACGATATAATATTCCGCCGCCGCACCCCCTTTTTATAGGAGTAAACTGTCCAACTCGTCCAACAAAATGCAAGTCATGACCAGCTTTTATTTTCTCTACAAGTTCTGCGGCCTGTGGCTCAAAAGTTGTATCTGATATCTTTCCCTTCTTATATGAAGATTCAAGCTTGTCCAATTCTTTTTCTAAGCCACTTACATCTGTCAATCCTTCATTCATATCCAAATATAAGTCACCCTTAGATACCGAGAATGTCTCACACATATCTACAAATTCGATTTTCTCATGTGAAAATAACGTCTTGAACAAATATGGAACCGCAAACTGTGTTCCAGTAGCAGTCCACTGATTACCGTGTTCTTCGTTATCACCCGGAATATAACCATACATCTTTTTACAGTCGTCTGCGTCCTTATACTTAGCAATATAAACGGCATCGTTAACAAGACACATTCGGTCATATGTAGCCTCATGCTCAAATGTATATCCATATCGTTCACCAAAGTCCATAACAAACTTAATGATCTCTGGTGTAGCATCTGGAATCTTAATTGAATCTGTCTTAATATGCGCAACTTGGAATCCTCGTTTCAGAACCTCGTTCTTAAGGTCAATCATGAACAGAGCTCCTCGCTTGGCAACAATATTATCCTTATTACGGATATCTCTGAATGGATTATCAAAGTTAGCTGAAGTAAGACCATAAACTGAGTTGATGGCCGTCTTAAGTGCATTAGCCAACTGTTTAGCAGACATCTCACCATCAATAACCTTCTGAATATAAGGTGTAAGCTTTCCATCTAGCATGTGATTTACTTCATCCCATGCCTTATGCTTGATGGATACTCGACCCTCCACAATATCCTGAAATGCCTTAGTATATCGTACTCCAAATAAACATTCAGCAATAACACTGTGTGGATGCATACTGGCAATATCTAACAACGCTACATTACCATATATTCCTGGAACTCCCTGAGCAAATCCGCCTTCACCAACATCTTCTCCACGATAAGTTGATTTACCATTTTCAAATTTATAGCCAGGAAAATATGGTAATAAACTTCCAGCATCGCCATGAGTTTTTTCCATCATCTTAGGACAAGACCTAGCTAAGAATTGATATGTCTCCTCATCAATATCTTCTGGTGGAACTGGCTTTGATAAATCTCGATAATGAAATTCATTCTGAGGTTTTTTATTATTACCAAATATGATTCTTGTTGTTAGAGTGTTTGTCGTATCATTAACTGTCATATCTGCTAAATCGGCCAGAATCTGTCTTGCTGTCCAGTCTGCCGATAAATAATTAAAGGCCGCCTCAGTAGCGATAACGTCATTATCACAATACTCAGCGACCTTCACCCATAATTCTTTAGGAACTGGCTTATCCCATGGTAAACCTAATTCCTGATGCTTGATAGTTTTCAACATCCGTCTAAGGCTGTCGTCCATTTTTGATGTTGGATCATTTGCCTTATTGGACATCTCAATTTCAAGCTTCTTTAAACTCTTTTTATTTCCAGCTGATGCAAAATCATATACATCGGTATAACTTAAATTATATGCAGCTCCAAAGAACGCGTTTCTATCACCAGATATAATTCTCTGTGATAAATCGTATAATTGCTCATTTGTATACCCCATCATTCGTGCATATATCAAATGATTATCATACCTTCTACAATTGAATCCGACCAGTTTGAATCTGGTTAATTCTTCAATATCTGATGGACTAGGATTAATCATTCGTATAACTGATCGTCCTTCTCCCTGTATTTTCCAATTAACAAGAAACAAATTAGGGAATACTTCAATATCATAAAATATAGGTTCATCTGAATCTGCATCATTTGAACTGTCCATATCTTCTGATTTCCATTTAATCTGGTCAACCAGTTTCAAACAATAATCTGAATGATTTGAACTCTGCGCCGCAAATCCAATTATTGCATTTTTCATATCAGACACATCATATTTAAGTCCGCTAGAATATGCGTCATCCAGAATTTTTACTATAAAATCCATACTAGGCTTTGTGCCTGGATGAATCTCTTTGAGCAAGTTACGCTTTATTAACTCTCGTAAACTTCGCTCAGATTTAATCACCTCTCCACTTACCATTTTCTTTTCCTCCTTTAAAGGTAAACCAGAACTGATAGTTGCAATTGGTAAGTTATTACATTTAGTCAGTTTCCTTCGCAATGAAGATTTTCCAGTAAATACCTTAATTTCTATTTCATCTGCAAATATTCGGCTAAGCTTAGTAACATCTCCAGTATAAATATAATGAAGATGTATCCCAGCGCCTCCTTTACTGATTTCAGCGTATGTAGGAGGCCATTTACTAGCCTCTGCCAAATTCTTTTCAAATGATTTTTCTCCTTTCTCATCCTTGATATCAAAATCAATAACTATGTGATTTTCAGGAACCTTGACATAATGAAGTCTCGATTCGTCAATATCACTGAGTTTTGTTGTGACTTTATCCCATGGCATGGTTGGAGTCTCATTGTCTGTGGCATATTGAGCTGGACACCTACAGCATTCTTTGCTGAAAGTTGTGTTGCCTGTAGATTCTTCAATGACGAGCCATGATTCTGAATTGACATTCTCATTTTTACCCTCCGACTTTTTTTCAGATTCAAATATCTCTTTCTTAAACTTTCTATAGATATTTTTCATACGACCTTTACTGTCTGGTTCTTCTTCGTATTCCTTGAAATAATTTTTCAACTCTTCTTTAAATATTCTTTGTGAATATGGGTAAGGTACTTTTGCGTCATCACAATATACCTTGTACATTTCCCAAGAAGCTTTCAAAGTTGTCTCATCATCCCTAGAAAATACAAAATATGAATCCATAACAAAGTTATAAAAGTCATTTGACGCTCCCATCATATCAATCGGGATATAGCTGTCGTAGGCATCTGGTTCTTCTTCATAAACAGTTTTACAATGATATGCTATAGCGCCTAATTCAAAACCAACCTGCTTAACAACCTGTTTATATTCCCTACTATTCAATTTATTTCCTGATGGAGTTACATCGATAAGTCTTCGAATAAGACCAGATTTGCCATCCGTAATCTTTACAGGTTTATTTGTACCCATAAATAAGAAAGCATTAAATCTATTAGAATATGTTGACTTGAACTTTTCATTTACAGTCATAAGCTCGTGAGATACAAGACTATTTAACCTAGTGTTATCCTCAATATGAGATAAATCACCATCATGTTGGATAGCCACCAAAGGATTTGTCTTGAATGCCTCCAAAGCAAATACATTGCTAGACGAACCTAATGCTTTAGCATCAAAGACCGAATAATATCCTTTAAATAATTCTTGTATAACGTTAAGAATTGTTGATTTACCTGTTCCAGCAGCACCATAGAATACCATAAATTTCTGAATCCATTTAGAGTCGCCAGTTATTACGGCTCCTATAGCCCATTCAATCTTATGTCTTTCTTCTGGAGAATATAAAGTTGAAATGAGCTTATTCCATGCTGATGTGTCGCCTTTTTCCAAAGGATATTCCAATCGCTTACTTGCGTAATCCTTCTTAGTTGTCTTAGTGTTTGCAAATATAAGTGTTTCATCTAATGGATGAAAATTATCTCTCATCTGCTTTTGGCAATATTTATGCCAAGAATCTATCACGCCAGTTTCGCTGTCCCACATATGAAGAATATAAACACTTTCGCCCATGGAATGTTGCTTATACTCATCAGCGAATTTATCCAATTCATGGTCTATCATTTGAATTACATCCTGTTCATCTGTAGACCACAAACCAGACTCTTCAATCCAGACTGCATAAAAATCACCACCTCGTATCATGAGGTCTGTGCTTCTATTATTAATGATGAATCGAGGATATATCTCTGTAACGCCCTGCTTTTTGCTACGAGCAGATATTTTTAAAAAATCAAGCATTACATTTCAAGTCCTCCTTTCTAAGATATACCGTCAAGATACCAACACATCTGGTCCCATATCTCAACCATTGCTAAATCACATTTACAATCCCTGATATAAAACAATCCACCTTTACCATTTGGTGAGTATTCCCTATCAATGAATCTATCAATGACATCATTTACATATCGCTTGTCAAAGTTATTATTATACATACCGCCAAGTTCCATGTTATTTATCATTTCCCAAAACCACTGCGCAGTTCTATCCCCAACTTTGGGGTTGTCCATAATACTTACTTCACATCTGATTGCAAGTGCAATCATCATCTCCAATACAGTACAAGGTCCTGTTATATACGGTAAGAAATAATCTTCTTCAAATCCCATGAATGTTGCAAATCTACGACGAAGCATAAGCCCATCAGACGCACGATTAGCATCATTACGCATCTTCCATCTAAATTCTGTTTTATGCAATACATGTAATAACTCAGAATATGAAACATCCTTGGAAAATCTATCTTTGCAAACTTTATTACTCAGCCATGCAAAGTACTCATCGTTTATTTCATCTATGTTCATTAATTATTCCTCTCATCTGGATATAAATCGTAATATTCTTCTGAATTTCGAAGAATTTCATAGTCAACCTTTTTATCATCATCTCTGACATATACAGTATCTTTCTCATACTCACCGAAATGTTCCAAAGATTCAAGACCAACCATATCATCAATATCGTCAATCTTATTATCGTAGATATCTGTAAGAACACCATCTGCATAATAATTAAGAGTTGTTGGCTCGTATTCAGAGCAATCATATTCATCTGGTGTGATCACATATGGTCTAGTGTTATTCATACTTTCTTCTTCCTCCTTTTCTTCGCTCTTGTTGTAAGCCACATACTCCTGTGTTTCTATTATATTTTTAGCGTTTTTTTTTACACCTTCGATGCCTTCTATGCTAGTCGGTTCACCGTTTTCAGAATTGCCTTCTTCAATAATATCTTCGTATGGACCCAAATCAAATTTATATTTTACAACTTCCCAGGTGACTACAGAACCTGCCGCAGCACCAAGAATAAATGAAAATATCATATCAATCTTATTCATAGTAAATTCTCCTTATTTCGAAAAATAATGATTTCCTTCACAAAACAGAGGTGTACCATATTCACTGTAATGCCCTGCTGTGAAATATAAAACTTCGTCATTTGTTCGACTGAGTAACTCATCAATCACTAGCTGGTAAATATCTTCCTTAACATAACATCTGTTTATTCGTCCGTTATGCACCGAAGAAAACTGACCAGGAGCGTATATAACTTCACTTAACGAGTCATCAAAACGCTCGCAGTCAATGCGATTCAGAATAGTATCAATAACCAATCTTTGGCCGTATTCGCTTTCTCCTTCTGCTTCTGCCATAGTAACTAATGTTAACAATTCAATCTCGTCATTTGACATTACGAAGGTCTGCTCAATCACAGACTCTTCTATTTCTGCTATTTCAATGGTTTCATCTTCAATTAATTCATCAAAATATAAATCTTCCTCAACAGTATCGTCAACTTTATACTGCATTGGAACAACAATTTCACTTGAAACACTTGCTTTGAACATTTCGTTCGTAACCGGCTTCTTCATATGAATAGGAATTAATGAAGATATACCAATTACAAATACCATCCCGATAGCAGCTAGTTGGTTCTTAATTTGCATAATACTCCCTTCGTAAAAATACCCTTGGCTCGATTAGTAACCGAATAACCAAGGGTAATCAAACATATCTCGGTATATATTACCCGAGCCAATGCTATCTAATCCTGGAACCAAAATATTCCATAATATTTCCGTCGCAATTATAATCAATTATGATGCTTCGCTCATATCCATTAACGAAATCTGTGGCTCTAGGGTTGTCTAAATTGTATAATCCAAAGTCAATACAATTGTCTCCTATAGGATTCTTATTATCATAAATCCAACCTGCAATCTGTCCAGCAGCTGTTAACGGGAATCCAAGTGCAGCATTAACTTCATTGACAAACATATACCCCTGAGCTTTAAACTTCTCATTCAAGTATCTCTGTTGTTTTAAAAGGAATAATTTATTAGCACCAGGTGTCTTACTCCAGTTAACATTAGACTCATCGAATATAACCGCAAAATCGCCAAGGGTGTTAGGATCAAACACTTCTATAGTCTTCTTAACCTTCTTCTCTTTGCCAGTCTTCTCATCTATAATAGTTTCTTCAATTTCTTCCTGCTTTGTATTAAATCTAAGCTGTTTGTCAACATCTTCTCCAAAACGCTCAACAACTCTCTGTCTGTATTCCTTAAGTGTCTTGTTAGTTGAAGCATAAGCAGCTGCAAGTGCAATATTTCTCTTCCTGAGAATATTGTTAGATGTAAGAATCGCTGTGAGTGATAATCCACCTAATATAACTGATGGTGCATACAGCTTTACAATATCCATTACCATATGCGCTCTTATTATCACTTTATCCTTAGCGGCATCTTCTTCTGTATACTCTTCTGACCCCTCTGGTAACATATCAGGGTTAGCTATAACCGCATCAGTCTTGATGATGTCTTCATTAGCCTTATCAATGATATCGCTTAGTTTTGTTGTTGCTCTGCAAGCCATTACACCACTTGCACCTACACCAATTACACCGGCACATATAAGAATCTCAGGGCTATATTTCTTTACCTGAAATCCTACCTTATTCAACATTCTTGAAGCCTTGTTTGCTACATTATTAAAATTAAACATTATTTATCTCCTTTCAAACCATCAATAATAGATGCAGTTATTCTCTTATTTTCTTCAAGCTGCACATCAATTGCATTTTTAGCAGCCTGAATTTCTCCGCCCAATGCCGCATAACCGCAAATATCAATCCAATTATCATCTTTATAAACACCGCTAGAATTCCTAGCAACTTTCATAAGAATCATCATATTGGCAACATCTTCAGATGATATCTCTGTGTTCAGATATGCGCTCCACATATCTGCAATTGTCTGAAAACTATCTTCAGCATCGCCATATGTTCCCTGACGCTCACCATTAATGATTGACTCTGCCTTGCTTAGAATTCCATTTCTATTTATTGGATTACTACTATTCGTGTCATTTTCTTTAACGTATGCCATAATATAACCCCCTATAAAATCCACATAACCAGCTTATATGTAAGAGCCATAATAAGCACCATTACACATATTGCTATAACAGTTGCAAAAGCATTTCCTAAATAATATCCTAATGATTTCTTCATAGTTCCTCCTATCTTAAAGGCTTAGCCTTTGGTAATCTGAGCATGTAATCGCCTCTGATACAAACAACCTCTGCTGAACTTAAATTGGTCCATCCATAATCATTGTCCGTGTAATTGTGACTCATACCTACTGCATCATATAAATCCCCGACACTTACTGAATCATAGGTATCGAGAATATCAAGTAGAGTGTCCAATACTTCTTTGGCATCAGACCGATTATCAAATATTAATTCTTTATAGTCATATGCATATCTTGATTCTCGTCTCCGCTCTCTGTCGTCGCGGTCTCTATCAGAATAACTTCTATAAGATACGTATGTTGCTCCATTAGAATACCTGTCTCTGTCGTCACGGTCTCTACTTGATCTCCGTGTGTCGCCATACAGAAGAATGTCAATACCATCTTTTACGATATCGGACATCAATTTCTTTACAGCTGGTATAAGCACACTTCCAAAAATATAAGACTGCATTCCACTAGCTTCTGGGGATATGATAGAATCTTTCATCTTCGCAATCTCAGATTTCTTCTTAGTTCTGACCCTACCACTGGTTACTTTGCTTACCTTTTTCTCTTCTGATAATTTAGCCTGCTGTTCAGCTTTATATCTGTGAGAGTTTGGTTTAATATCCATTTTTACTTCGCTCATTGAACGTCTCCTTTAATATGTTTCTAGCAATTTGCCAGGAAGAGAAATATTTGTTCCTGCAATCCTGTTATTCTGCTTTTTAAATTGATAAGCTAAATTGTTTCTTGCTTTTGCCTCGGAAGGAGCATATGTCTCTCCTTTCCAATTACTAGCAATACAAACATTAAACGACATAATTGGTCCGTTATAGACATATCTTGGCATATTAATATCTCCTTTCAGCCAAAAGAAAAAAAGGAAGACACTCTGTTAAGAGCATCTCCCTCTCGGTTTAATAAATATTCAATTTTCTTCTACAGCTTCATCATTGCTGTCATCGTTATCAAGAACTGTGTAATCGCCATCCACATAATCATTCATAGCTTCCAAATCACTATGTCCAGATTTCTTTCCCAGAGCGTAACATAATATCATTCCTAAACCTGCGCCAACTCCAATTCCGAGTTTCTTGCCGTTTTTCTTAATAAAATTACGTACTTTCTGTCCTTTACTCTCCGAAACTGCTGTGATTTCGGTAGCTTCTTCTGATACCAGTGTATCTTCCATTTCAATTACTTCCTTTTCTTCGTTTGACATAATATGAATCCTCCTAGAATATAATTAATTGGATATGTATTTATCCATTAAAGGTGTTGTTTTTAACGCGTTTTTTCATACTTGTAATGTGGTAATACCGCATACTCAAGTACCCAGCATAATTCACCATCATCTGTTGAACTTGGGACCTCAGTTACTGTAATTAAGCCGTCACTGTAAATATTCCAACCCATGTAATCTGACACATCCGTATGCTTTAATCCAATTTCGTCATACCATTCCGACAAAGAGATACATTCTTCCATACCTCCTGTCAGCCTATAATTAAGCCTATTTATAGCAGCCTTGACATCCTCCAAATCCATTTCAAATGGGCGACCAGATATTGGTTCAATACATAAGGGTTTCCCCTTACGTACAAAAGATGGCTCTGTAGAATTAATTCTTTCTACTTTCTTAGCATCCACCTTTTTCTGAACCACTCTCTCTTTTTCTTCACCGATTGTCTCAATCACTTTCTCTTTATAGTCACTGAGCGTATTAGCTGCTAACTGATATGCCGTAGCAAGAGCAGCATTTCTCTTTACATGAACTGTGCTTGCTCCAACTATGCAACCAATAGATAATGCTCCTGAAATCATCGCTGGAATATATGGTTTCCATGCAACTTTTACCGTGTCAAGGATACTAAGTCTATCAATCAACCCGACAGTATCTTTCCCAGATTCTTTTGCTTCTTCTTTTATTTCATGATTTCTTCTTTTTTTTTCAGCCTCTATTAATCTTAAAGATTTTGGCGTTGCTCTAACTGCAAGAATAGTTGTCGTAATCATTCCTGCAATACCTACGCCAACAGCAATTTCCGGACCATATTTTGACACCTGTTTTGCTATGGGTCTGAATATCTTTTCTAAATTAGTTCTCATTCTTTTTCTCCTCTAACTTCTTATCAAACATGCCAACATACCTGTCACCAAATATCTCTTTCTTATTTTCAAAACTCTTATTGACACCAATAGCTGATTCTATAGTGTTCTTTTCAGCGTCAAATGTCAAAAATACAAACTCATTGGCTCTTAAATAATCCTTAACGATGTCCAATGCTTCATTAAATTCTTTCTGTGTTGGGTTAGTAATAATGTTGTTCATAGTAAATTCTCCTTTTTGATATTAAATATTTTAGTGTTACATAAAAAGAAAAGAGGCGCCGTTAGGCAACCTCCTCGTCCTTAGATTCGAGCTTATCAATCTTTTCGCTAAGCTCATCGATTTTCTTGCTTCTCTTACTGTCCACAACTGCTGTGATAAATGTCATAATTCCCATAGCAGCTGGTATTATAAGAGTTTTAAAATCAAACTTATCTTTCATGATTAATCCTCCTTTCCATAATAGGCTAAGTATTTGACACGACAATCAATAATAATCGTCGAAATTAACTCTTGGTTCGAATGGCATGTCGATTATATAGCATCTCCTACCATCTGGAAGGTCCTTTGGAACATGATTGAATTCAATCCAGAATTCACCCTCATCCGTTGGAGCCCATCCCATCTCTTCCAATTCCGGTCGTTCTTCTATTCCAATAAAATCATAAAACTCATTAAGCAAAGCTGCACCAGCCAGAGCAAAGTTCCTATTAAGATGATATTCGGCGTTCATAACCTGCTCAACAGTAGCTTCAAAATACCTATCGGATATCGGTTCATAAAATAATACAGGCTTACCAACATTTTCATCTAAATATAATGCACAAGATTTGCATCCGAGATATGAACTAGAAATGTATCTGTTCTCTGCTTTCTCAGCTGTAAGTTCAGTGATTATCTTTTCATGAGCATCCTGTCCGTATAATTCAATAAGTTTTCTCCGATAATCTTTGAATCTCTGGTCTAATAATCCATATGCACTTACTAAACTTGCCTGGCTCCTTTTATTTAATATATTTGCGCCAAATATACATAAAATAGTCGCTGATCCTGTCACTATGGCTGGTAAATATGCAGGTAACATAGCTGTTGCCTTTTCTGCAAATGTAAGTTCCTCTCCTTTCCCATCACTAGCTTCCTTAAGTAATCTTAAAGCTTTAGGTGTCTGTTTAGCTGTTGTTACAGCTGTTGCTACTACACCAGCCGCGCTAATAAATGTTAGTACAGTAGCAGTTTTACATTTCCATCGATAATGTGACTTCATGCTATAAATCCTCCTTATTATAAAAATAAAAAAGAGAATAGAATGGGGTTCGAACCCATGGCTCGCAGAATAAATCTGCTGCTCTACCACCTGAGCTACCTATTCTCTCATTAGATAAATTGTTTTTTACGCGGATAAAAAGAAAGAGCCCTTGTTAGGACTCAGTCTTCATGTTTTTCAACATATCCTCCAACAAATCTAATTTGTCATCAATTCTATCAAGCATTATTGCTTCGCTAATTAATACCGATTTTGATGTCTCTATTAATCGCAAAGAACTCTGAACAATTAACAACATATCAGAATCTAAATTCTGTATGCTCTCCTTGTTTCCGAATTTCTTTGTGATTGCCTCTGTAAGAACATCTGTCTCATTGCATAATCTTTTAACGCTTTCTGTCATAATACTCATAATATAAATCCTCCTTATTGATTTATTGTTTTCTCATAAATGTGTGTGTTTTTAACGCGAAAAAAGAAAGAGCCCAAGTCCCAAGACTCAAGCCTTTTGCTTTAATAAATTATTAATGTTTAGTAACAAGTTTTTTTATTAACCATACCAAAAAACCAATACATACTATAACGTCCCCAAATATAAGTATAGCTGCACTACCTATTGCACTCACGCTAAGTACTACAACCGTAGTTAGTATAAAAACGATAAGTATCAAAATAATTAATAGTATCATTTCAACCTCCTTATTACTTTCAGTCATTAAAGGGATTGTATATCGTGCGAAAAAGGAAAAGCCCTTGCGGGCTCAACCTTAAGTATTTGATGATGACCATCTCATATCATTCTTTGAAAATATTTCATTGATACCGTTAATTGTCCGTACCCTATCAGAAACTATGCTGTTACGACTACAGATTGTAACACCTATCTCAAATTTAAAATCTTCGATGGCATTAGCAGCCTTAATCATTTCGTCAAATTTCTCCAAGAATTCGTCAATCTTCTGTGTTCTCTGTTCTTTTTCCATTTTGAAATCCTCCTTAATGTTTCATCATTTTCTCATAAAGGAACATGTTTTACGCACGAAAAAAATAAGAGCCTAAGTCCTAAGACTCAAGCCCTTTGCTTTACTTTCTACATATCTTTGATTTAATTTTTTCTTTTACTATCCTATATGTATCTACAACCGGTTCTCTCAACTCTGGAGTAACCACAATAGCTACACCAACTGCAACTGTTGGTATCACTATCTGAGTCGTCCATTGTCTAATCTCCCTAGCTGCTTCAATAGTCTTCCAAGTCATATTAATATCCTCCTTATATGTATTTCATTAAGGAGTATGTTTTTTATGCGAGCTACTTCATCTTTTCAAGATGCCCTGGACAGTATTGAGTCCCTCCAACTGGAATAGATAAACAATCTTTATAATGACAACTGTGAAACTCGCATAAACTTCCATAAGTGCTTCCCGCTTTTTTTGCCGGATACGGGCAATTAGATTGTGAACAATCATGAGTATCACAATATTGAGTGTAACTATGACTCACTTTTTTTCCACATATCAAACATTTCTTTGTCTGTGTTGTTCCGGATGAATTATTACTTTTACTACTATTATTACTGCTTGAATTATTTGATTGCACACGTTGTAAAGGCTCTCCGTCAGTTTCTCCGCATGTAGAACAAGTTTTTGGATTATTATAGGTTGCATCTATCCACGTATGACCTAACGCTTCTCCGTCAGTTTCTCCGCATATAGAACAAGTTTTAGGCTCTATACATGTTGCATCTATCCAAACATGGCCTAGTGCCTCCCCTTCCGTTGCCTCACATACAGAACAGGTTTTAGGATTGGTACATGTTGCGTCTTTCCACATATGACCTAGTGCTTCTCCTTCAGTTTCTTTGCATCTTGTACAAGTAACAGGTTCAGTACATGTTGCATCTATCCATGTATGACCCAATGCATTTCCAGCTGTTTTTCCGCATTTTGTACAAGTAACAGGTTCGGTACATGTTGCATCTATCCATGTATGATTACACGGCCAAAGTTTCCATATTAATATCCCACATAATACAACAGATACAATTGTGCTTACTGTAATAATCATTTTTTTCTTCATATGTTTAACCTCTTTAATTATATTAATTGAGTTAATAAAAATACAAAAAACAACAAAAATAGCAATGAATATATAAATATTTTAACTTTTTTATCTTTTTTATATTCAATTTCTTTCATATATTTCTCATGTTCATATTTCTTATCAAGCATTACCTCTTCATGTTTCATACCTTTTATTTTAGTTCTTGATTCATATGCAGCGTCGCTCAGACCGTCCATAAAAATCTGACCACCACAAAAATTACAATAGAACATATCAATTTCATCATTAATTTTCAAATCTGCCCCACAATGCGGACATTTAATGCCTATCATATTCATTGCTATTTCCTCCCGTACATATCTATTATTATAAATATATCACAGGATTAATACAATAGCAATCAACAGTTTTAAATGTCTCGCTTATCAAAGCAAGTTTCCCAACGCTCTCTCGGAATCGGTTTCATTTTGAGCGCCCACATAAGCTGTCTTACAGTTATCGTAGGATATAATCCGTCCATACACTTCCCGGCACGAGCATCAAATAAATCTTTAAAACCGATATCCAAATATATTGGGTCAGTAAGCCAAGGGTCTATAGCAGTCCACCATGTATGTTTTGTTTCAGGGTTATATCGCTGCTGTATAACCGCTAACCCTTTATCATCAATCTGATATAATGTGCATTCATCATATACCGGATGATTACAGATATATCTTTTTCCGTATAACGAATAATATATATCCGGTTTATCAAAATGATATCTCATTAACTCACCACCTAAGTTAAAAGAAAGAGTCCTTGTTAGGACTCAGTCTCTGATTTTTTAATCACTTTTCGATTCTTACCAGCATGTATTCTGGATTATTCAAATAAGATTTAAGCTCATTAAACATCAAACAATCCAATCGTTTGGAACTAAACACATAATTATCCGTACCGCTTCTTGTTTTAGATTCCACTAAAGTTAAGAAGTATATCTTATTATACTCGTTCATATCCAGTGATTTTATTGTTTCTAAACTTTTGTTTAATTGAATAATTGTCATAAAATACCACTCTCCTTTCATAAAGGTATATGTTTCTTACACGAAAAAAGAAAGAGCCTAAGTCATAAGACTCAAGCCCTTTGCATTTAAATTAATCAGTTTTATCATAATTATTTTTGCCAGTATATCCATAAGATACATGATTTGTTCTTCTTTCTGAACTAGATGGCGATTTTAATGCCATAAGGGTAAAACCCCACATTCCAAATGCACCAATCTCAAGTCCTGCTATAAACATCACTATACCTGCTAGAATATGTTTCATAATTTTAATCATGAAATCTCACCTCTCTTTCATAAAGGTATATGTTTTACGCACGAAAAAAAGAAGACACTAAGTTTCCTTAGCGCCTCCTAAATGTAACTACTTCTTAAATCTGATCAAGTTCTTAACACTGTCTCGTCCAAATGTAGATGAAAATATCCGTCCGTCACCATCGAATTTGAATGCTTTAAGTGCAGCCCAAATACTTACAACTCCTCCAGATATGCCGCCCACAGCCCACATAACCACTTTAGCAATACGGTCTTTCTTAGCTTCATTAAGCTGCTGAGTCTTAAGCTCGTTACTCTCTTCCCTAGCAAGAGCTTTCTCATCAGCATCATAATCAGCCTTTTCGAGTTCCGTACGCCTGTCGATGTACTTGTGGAGTAGATTTGATAGCTTTTCGTACTCATCAGTACCTGGCTCCATTACATTCAATTTTGCTGAGATTCGTTCAATCTCATCTTCCAATACACTTCTTGTGTTCATTGAATTGACCTCCTTTATTATATAGTCATTAAAGTGCTTGTTAATTCTGCGAATCTTTAATAAGAATAATTCGTTTCTTATTAAGTAAATCCTGGTTAGGTACGATAGCAACATTTACTGAATATAAACCAGTGTCACCATCTTCGTCGGATACAGGTTTAATCTTGAAACTTCCGTATGCATCTCTATTACTGCATCTGATTTTATCCAGTAGAATAGACATGACTACACCGATTGCCGCTCCAAGAATAAATGCTAACATAACAGCCATTTCCATTTTGAACTCTCCTTTCTATTCAATTTTCATCAATACGAATATAAGACCTCTCATTGTCACCTTCGTACTGAAAAACAAAAAGAGAAAGCTTCTTTTATTCTTTCTCTCATTAAAGGACATGTTTTTAATGCGAATTTATAATTTATTAACATTCTGTTAATTTACTCACCGTCGTATATTGTAGTATAATATAGACGAAAAAATTTAAGGAGGTATTTCAAACATGAAAAAAGAAGAGTATAGCGTTTTTATTGAAGAAATGGCTGATTTGGGTGATGAATGGACTGAAGACGAATTAGAAGGAACATCTTATTCCAAAATGTCCTTAGAAAGGGCCATAAGAGAAAGACGAGCATCCCTTGGCAAAATGGATGGCATAATGGGAATGGTCGGTCTCTAATCTAGTTTAGAGGATATGTCGGAATAATATCTGGCATACCCTCTTTTTCTTATTGTCTTTCAATATCTAATAACCAGAAAAATCGTCTGTAAAGTTCATAGTAAACATCTTTGCAACACGGTATATTAAACCTAGCTTTAAGAATATCGTATGAATACCCTTCAGTAACACCCTGCAAAATATAGAAAGATAGTTCCAAATCAGTTAGTCTTGCGACCCTTTCAATCATATCAATTCTATTAGAATAATAAGCCCTAGCCATTCCATAATCAGCCGTACGGTCACTAACTCCTGATGATTTAACGCCAAGCCCAACTTGATATGGGTCATATCCATCTAATATAGAATAAGATTTCTTCCAATCTGCATACTGTAAACAAAAATGCTTAAGTTCATAGTATCTATGCTTGTCTATGTAATATTTGTTTTTCTCTGATAGTACTGGTCGTATCTTTGTTGCCATAATATCATCTCCTTGATTATTATTGCCGGCAAGTCTATTCTAGGTTAAACTCGAGAACCAGTAAAAACAACTTCAGTGGAATTCATTAAGCCATCTATGCATTGTTGCCTCGCATGGGTAATCTTCATATTCTAATGTATCACTTGTAATACTACCATCTAGCACCCCGTTTATTATCTCCGCAGAATATTGTTTATATGGATATAAATCATCTGGTAAGACCCTATGTATGTGTTTACATACTGGGCATTTGAATCGTTCTATTTTAACGATATTTGAATTTCTATTTTGTGTTCGTACACTTCTTGACACAAAGTCATAGTGTTTTAGGACAGCGCCACATTCAAGACATGTATGGGTTCTCATAAATACTCCTTTTTGTTGAAGTATAATATAAGATACCTATTGCATTATGTGGTAAATAATGGTAATTATTTTACTCCAAAATTATCTACATAAAATAAAGAGCATCAGCTGTATGCCAATGCTCCTAAAATTATTTTTCTATTCTATTCATTTCATCTATCAATTCAGATAACTCTCTATGTGTATATACATGTTCCGTAATATCTTTTTCTTTATGACCAGATATAAGTTTTAATACGTACTCATCCATATGCGCCCTTTTCGCTTTTGTTATAAAGGTATGTCTTGTGTAATGGGGTGTATACTCGATAGAGAATTTTAATTGTTCCATAACCTTATTAAACCTAGTTAAGTATTGATCGTAGCTCAAACCAATACCTTTCTTTTTATTAATATCATTGAATAAGAACTTGCTTCCTACGGACATTGCCTCGTCATAGTATTTTTTTACAATATCAATTACCAAAGGATGTATTGGAACTATACGGTTCTTTCCTGAATCTGTCTTTATACCGCCTTGTATATACCCTTCAGCTATATGTACATTTTCCATTTTGATTTTAACCAACTCACTGGGTCTCCAACCGCTATAGCAAGCATAGATAATCATATCCGCAAATGGCACAAATTCAATACTTCTCCATAATGTCTCCATTTCATTTTCTGTAAATGGACTTTTATCTTTGTGGTTCTGCTCTTTCTCTATAGCCACTTTCTTATCAAGTGAAAATTCTTTTGCAAAATTTCTATCAACAATTCTAGCCTCAACAGCGTATGAAAACATATGATTAAATAGATATTTCATACTTTCCTTTGTTGATGGTGATGCTGTTTTTAATTTGCCTTTATATTTTCCTCTGGTTTCCATGATTGAACCATTATTTATACAGTGCTTCATGTCAATTATAGTGATATCTCGCATCTTTTTATCATATAATGAAGAACAATATTTATATGCTGCTTTCGCTCTGTATCGATGAGACTCGTGGTCTACAATCCAATCATCAAACCAAATAGAATACAACTCTGAAAATGTAATGTTCTTGTTATCAATGTCAAATGGAGTTTTTAAATATTCTGATAATGCACTTGCTGCTTCACCCTTTGTTTTATAATTAGAACCAAGTGTTTTTACAATCTGTTTACTTCTGCCAGTCTCAGGATTTAGTTCCCAACCTATGGTTACTTTTGCTCTGTAGCGTTTTCTACGGCTATCATAACTGATACTTCCTTCACCGTTACTGCGTCTTCCTGCCATGTTTCTCTCCTTATAAATGCGTCTTGTTATATGCGTCTTTTGCGTCTTGTTTGCGTCTTGTCTCATCGCTTATCACACAAAACCACACCAAATTTGACGATAAGTTGAGATGGCGTAAACAACAGAAGAGAAATGTAATTTGTGCCTCAAACCCAGTATTTATGCTTCTTCCATATACTTATTCCTTAACTGTCCACAGGCACCATCAATATCTCTGCCCATTTCCCTTCTAATTGTAACATTTAGTTCTGATGCTTGATATTACTGCACCTGCGAATCAAATGCGTCTTGTAATGCGTCTTTCTCACACATAACCACATCAATTCAGAACATATTATATATTACAATCGCACTCAACATTTTATCACAACAAAATAAAAAGGACAAGATTTATACCCTGTCCTTCCCGTGTAATTTATTCTTCTTTATATAATATGCCAGTGTATTCCCATAATAGTTTAGGACTTATATAGAAGTCATACTGTGTAGATTCTTTTTCTTGGTTCCATTTTGAATCTATAATTTTCTTTTTAAAAGCAACTCCTATTGGTAATACACCTCGTATGATTCCCTGCCGAATGAATTGCTGGTCTTTACCCATCAGTCTTGCAGCTTCTTTTACAGGTACATTCTTACCAGAGAATTCTGGATACTCGTGTACATCTTGTTCCATTTTGAATTCACCTCCGTTCTGGAAGTAATGTTAATATTTTTCTATGTAACCTATGTACGGAGTTTTAACCTAGGTAAAAATAAGAGGGCATGTTGTATGCACGCCCCCTGATAATCTACTATTCAGTTGTATTATTATCCTTATGGTACTTGCTTGATGATATACCAAGCATTGTTCCCATCATTGCATCAAACGCACCTGCGATTGTGAGCACTGCGTCTGTATATGGGATGTGACAAGTAGCACCAACAATACCGTAAAAAGTAATAAGTGCTGGTAAACCAATCATTGCAATCCACTTAAGCATGTCGTAAGTTTCATTACTCATCTTCTTCATGATTTTCCCTCCTTGCATTTGAGATGAAGTTCTTCTATCTCTTTATACATTTTTGTAGCCATACCGTTCCCTCCAAGATTGTGATAAGCATCATACATTTCGCAAAAGTTTGAATACACATCAGACGGAATCTCTCCTATCTCCATAAATTTGTCATGATACTCTATCAACTGTGCTCTTAGGAGCAGCATAGTGCCTTTGCTGTTCGCGTCCCTATCTTTTTTCTGACACTGTAATAACCATGCAATATATCCCATTAACGTCGGCATTGCTGTTGATAAGATAATTATGTATGTCTGAAACAATATTTCTTTCATTTTTTAACCCTCTTTTATTTAGTTTTCTGTTTTCTGGTCGTCTTCCAACATAAAATCTAATGCTGCTATCTCAGACGGAGTGAGTGCATCGTACCTTGGGTCTTCCAGCTTATCAAGTTCCTTAATGCCGGCTTTACAGATGGCAATGTCTATCTTTGTCTGATAGTAGTCATTAAGTTCATTTGTAAACGCCACTTTATTCTTGTCTGAGAAACAATATACTCCATTATCTGTCTTAGGTTCGCCGTTATCGTCTTTATCAGCATAGGTCCGTGCCAGCTTAATTCTATTATCATCAATTATACTGGCTTCTTTTTCTAACACTGAGAGATTCTTTGAAATTATGTAAGATAACTTTATTGGTAGTTTCTTATTAGAGATTGAAATGATAACCCCATATATATTTCTTATTTTGCCTAAACTTAATTCCATTTTGTTTTTTCCTCCTAATTCATTTACGAAATAAGATTAAACGCCATGGCTTCAAACTCTTTCATATCAGCATCACAAATCTCTTTATTTGCCAAATATGTCGTCTTATCCTGTATTGTTTTATTAATGTTAATACTACTTCCATCATCAGGAATCGAGGCCGAAAGATATACTGCAACAACTCTCTGCTTTACGCCTGATTCATTTGCTTCCTTTTCCACATAACTATTTCCAGTTAATGATATATTTTTTCTTGTTTCTAACATAAATCCTCCTTAAATTATCCATACCAAGCGCTCAATCCCATTATCGCTTGTACATTCATTCTTAAATATTTAGTTCCTTCTTTTGATGACCCGCCTTTAATTACAAAGCTTTGATTATTAGCATTTTCAACCCAAACTGCATATGTAGCATTTGCAGAGATTCTGTCTCCGTACGATTCTGTAAATCTATGTGCACTCATTGATGTCGTAACTCCTCCATAGATAATTTCGCAATATGTAGTTCCATAATCATTAGTTGAATCTGTCCATACGCTAGCATTTATTAACAACAATCCCGTTCCGGAGCAATGAAATTGAGCATTAAAGCCATTTTTCCAATCGGTGGCTTGTGTTTCCCATGTACAATTGAATAAATTATATCCTACACTGGTATACATGTTACTAACAGACATGGTGCCAATATCTAATTCTTTTGTATTTATTTTTTTAAAATTTCCAGTAACATTACCATTTGTACTGACATTTATTATTCCTGGACTGATAACCCCAGGATAAGTTATCATTATACCATCGTATCCATATTTCAATCCTATTTTAGAATTGTGAGTTTCGAACCCTTGTGAAGTAATAACATTACTGCACACATTATCTTCTGACTTTATTCTTATTAGTCCGTCGTCATATTTTGCAGATGTTAGATCAATATTTCCACCAGTAACAGAAACATTCTTACAAGCCATACTACCGTCGTTTGCTATTGTAAGATTTGTGCTCTCGACACTGAATCGGTTCCCTTTCAGATTTAATCCGCCTTTTGCAGTAATGTTAATGGTATCAGCTATAGCCTCAATCATGGATTTAAGTTGTCCAGTATCTGTTTTAGATAAATACATACTCAACGATGCCGTTGTAGCATAATCTTTGAATTTACTATCCACTGTGCTTATTGAATTATCAACATCTTCCGGAGCCGGTGTCCAATCAGTCGGTTTATTACCTTTTTCAAGTTTTATCCATCGAAGCCAATACTCCTTATTTCCACCTACAATACTACCAATACTACCTGAATCATAAATAAATGGTCTAAACAGGACATATTTGTAATCACTTGGCTTGGAAATTGTTTTAAAAACACACACAATGTGATACCAAACATTGGCTGCTATGGATGTAACTATTTTTCCTGAATCACATTCATAAACATTGATTGACTCTATTTTATGAGCACCGTTACTAGGCATCATAGTATTAAAGATATTTGTTTTATATATCCAATAGTGTAATGGTGCATAAACATTGAACGAGCCAGCATTAGCGAATTTCATTACTGCATGATATGCATACTCTGTGCCCCATTCTAACTGATAAATCATGCCTGATTGTGATGAACATCCAAATGTATGCATAATTTTATAACCATTTTCAGTAACAACTTCGAGTATTTGTGAGGCACTAGACTCGTATTTTTTCCATTTTGAAAATGATACAAAGTTCCCACTTTCTTGTAATAGATTTCTACCGCCAACTCGGATACTATTAACTTTTAATTCAATAGCATCACCACGGGCTTTAATCGCAGCATCTGTTTGAGAAACTGTGTAATAATTTCCCATGGCATCTTGACGCTGATATATGTTAGACGCCGACAATTCAATAGCCTCTTTTGTTTGAGATATCTTTGTATCGACTTCGTTTCTTCTATATACATTCTCACTCAAATTATCAAACGATTCATTCATAGCATCTAAAGCGTCATTTGCTGAACTAATCCTGTCATTCGCATCATCAATTGCTGTATCGATATCCTCTGGAGCCGGCGTCCAATCTGTAGCTTTATTGCCTTTTTCAAGTTTTGGCGCCGCATAATATATAAAACCGTCAAATGTGTAATGTACATCATCTTCTCTATAATCGGTTTCTACACGCATTTCAGTAGAACTTAACGAATATTCAGTAATATCAAACACAAATTCTAATTTATACCAAATATTAGGACTCATACTAATTTGCTTCCGTCCAGTCATTCCGGAATTATCAGCTCTATATAGAGCGAAATTAACATTTTTTTTGGGCGTGAAATTAGCCATGGTCATAATTGAGTAGGCTAATGTGTCACCAACTTTTAAATTATATTTGTCAATGATACTTTTTAAATCTATTGAAATGCCATGCCATGCAGTATTGGTTGCAACGGCAGAACATCCATTATAGAAGTTCTTATAGGTTTGAAAACCGAGGTTTTTACTAATACCATTTCCTATTGTTATTGTTTTAGTTCCTTGTATTAGATTTCTCCCGCCAACTTGAATGCCATCCGGGGTTGCCCCAACACTATAAGCTACACTTTGAGTGCCGTCAGAATACATTATGGTAGTTCGTGTCCACACATACGGTAATGATGCTGATGTTGTTGGCATAGATGCAGACCACATTCCAGTAGGAGCATCTATTCCGCTAGGACCAGCCTGATACTCTACTATAGATTCTATAATCGACTTAAACGAATCTACTTTTGTTTGTATATTGCTTACCGTCTCTTCAACAGTCTTTCCTGTACTCAGTGTCATACTTTCGGCAGATATAGCAAGCTTATAGTTACCGTCCGTATCCTTATAATATTTGATATAATGTTCAGAATCACCAACTGCCATTTGACCATCTTTGCTAAGATATATTCCTCTAACACTGCTAATAGCCGATTCTTTTCCTATTGAGTGTATAGCTGTATTATCTATTTTGAATCCTGCAATGGTCGCATCAAAAGCCACTAAATCTTTAACATCTATTTTAGATGCTGTTATTGATTTAGCCCGGATTACACTACCATTTATGCTATTAAAATCTGTCTGTTCGACCTCTGTTGTCATTCCATCGGTATTAAGTTTATAATACAGACCATCTTCGCCTTTTATCACCAGTTTATCGGCAACAATGGTATTACCATCGATTAAATCACCTTTAATCGTAACACCAACCAATTCTCCAGTTATAGTCTGATTTCCAACCACGACATCTTTAATAAGACCAGATTGCGCATAAAAATACTGCATAGCAGCAACACCAATATTTGAAAAATCTATATTGGCGAACTTCAATGCAGCATCCGTTGCGTTAAGCTTATCAGTATCCAATTTTTTGATTTCGGCATCTGTCGCATTAAGCTTATCAGTTGTTGTATTCTTAAAAATCGAAAAATCACCACTTAATGTACCAACAGTACCTCTCAGAGCTTCAAAATCTTTAGTTTTTGTATACTGTGATTCAACAATGCTTGCATCAATTTTATCAGTTTTTATAGATTTAATATCAGCTTCAGCCGCTGTAACTTTTTCTTCAACTTCAAGCTGTTTTGTCTTTATATCATTGAATTCGCCTTCAGATGCAGATAGTTTTTGTTTAATTATTGTGTTATCAGAAACAAGAGTGTTGATTCTACCTATCTGAGCATCGAACTCATCTGTACCAACTTTGTCAGCAAGTACTGTGTTAAACTTTCCAATTTTATTGCTATTTGCTTTGACTGCATCTGTCCTAGCCGCTGGAGAACTAAGATTACCCGTTATCACAGCTTTATGATTCTTGACTCTGACAGTTACTCGATCACCATCTTCCGCATCAGTGACGGTTTCAAATGGAGTAGCAATATTTGACCCATCTAAAATCACTGCTTTGGTGCCGTCAGAATAAACTTTTACAGTACCATAGATAACATCATCTGAACTACTGTTTGAATCGCTCTTATTATTGACCATCTTGGCAAATTGGTCTTTAAGATTCTCACTTAATTCCATTTCGACTATTACCCCCATAAATTTTTTGTATATTTGGCCGTCTCTTCTACTGGACATCCTGATTCACATGTTATTGATTGAGATATCACCTTTGCTTTAATATCAGTCAATCCAGCGGCGCTATAATTTAATCGAACACAATCTCCAAGACGTGTTTGGCAATAGCCATGCGTGTATGTTATTGTGTATTCAACTGTAGATAATGATTTCAATAGTTTTTCAGCATATTCATCCACTTGTGCATTTGTAGGTATTCCAGCCAAACTTAAATCGGTAACTCTATGCACAATTTCTCTTCCACGATTAATGGTCGATGTAGGACTATTAGGATCATCATTTACTACGCGTGAATAATAAAAATTATTACTATTTGAATATACAATCTCAACAACATTTGGTATCCCATATATATCATGCTCTGCTGTTATGCTAGGATACAAAATAGAACTATTACTGTCATCATAAGTTGTGACTGGCTGTAACGATTCTAATTCCTGAGTCGGTGGAAATATAATCCTTCCCATCTCATCTAATGCTATTTCATATTCAGCATTAGCGGCCAAATCTTTGTTATATGTCAGCCATGTATCGCTTGTATTTGCGACAAAATCAGAATACAAGATTTTATCAGACCTTGATGGGACTACTGGCGCTCTACAATTATCCCTAACTAATCGATACACCTCGTCCATAGTATTGCTACCTTTGGGCGTGAAATATCCCAACGCTGGTGGATTTTCGTTTAGTTCTATTAACGGGGTATAAGCGTCTAATGTGATACTTCGAACCTTTCCATCAAATGATGAAGAAGGGGTTTGGACTAGAAATGTTCCTAATGGTTCCTTATATGTGACTCCATTTTGAATTGCTATTAAATATATTCGTATGTAACATTCCCCGACCAAACCGGTTATTTTAATTGACGCTGAACCCAATGTATCAGACTTAGCGTCTCTTTTTATTGTCGAACCAGATTTTACTGTGGTAAGTTTTTGTTTGTCTTTCCAAGTTCCCGGATCAACAACACAATACTCAAATGTCTGTTCCATTGAGTCATGCCAATCAATCATCACTTTCCTCCTTCCACTCTTGTAATCGTTAACGATATCGGTATAGTCAATTCGTTATGCTTTATGTCATATTTTACTGTTACACTCGCCCAATAACCGCTTCCAGATGGCTCTCTAACATACACATCACCCATCCATGTTGAGAGTCTTCTTATTGCGTATAATGTATCTTTGTCTTTTTTAGGTATTACCATATCCCAAGTTGAAGAGCTACCAATCTGTGTACCATAATACGAAACAGGATGTTTTCTTCCAACATATTCGACCAATGATTTGTCTGGTGCATTACTATCGCTCACATCCAAGTTATATTTCAAAAGTAATAACGAGCCTGTCCATGGAGTCTTCTCCTGTGCGTCAGCACTAGCGTTTTCAAGGTTCCGCCATTTTTCATCCCACTGAATAACTGCAAATTTACATCCTATAGGATATCCTGGTGCATCATAATAACTAATAGCCCCAGTTGTCTTCTCTGTAGCAACGATCCTATATCGTGCATAGTCCAAACCCGGATGTGGGTCTGTTATATAAGTATTTCTGTTATTTTCAATGTTCGAAATTATTTCTGTAAATGTCCCATCAAATTCTCTACGATAAACAGATAATGTAACCTTATCAGTTTCAGTATTATTTTTATCTAAACAAAATGGTCTAAGATATGCAATATATAATGTTTTATCAATGCTAATAGATATATTAGGTTTATATTCTATTGCATCCCATGCAACATTAAACGATAACGATCTTTGAACTGACAGACCTGAATCCATAGATGCGACACAAGTCACGGTATAATGCATGCCGTTTTTAATTGCTATGTTGTATGCTGATATTTCAGCGTCCAATCTTGTATAGATATCAAAATATTGTGAATATACTTCATCCCCAGAGTTTACAAGTTTTGTTTCGCCTACAGCATCAACCGTTTCATAAGATTCCTGTGCCGTTATGGATAAATGATAACCTATTGGCGACTGGGTTTTTGGACCCGTGACTCCTTTTATATAAAAAGGAAAAGATGACACAGTTGTTATAGAATTTCCCCCAGCATCAACGATACTGAGCTCCAATGTTGGTTGAGCATAAATATTAACCTGTCTCTGAACAGACCATGGGCCATATTCGTTTGTAGCCCCGGCTGTCCTGACACGCCACTTTAAAACTACTCCCTCGGAATATTGCGATGTGTTTACAGAAAAGGAACTTGTTTTATCTTTTTCTTCTTCATCGGTGCTATTCCGTTGAGTATATGTGTTTATACTACCATTAACATCTATTTCAACCTCTGCAACCGTCTGACTAGAATTATCTTTTGAATTGTGAACCCAGTAAAGATTTAAAACTTCTCCGACTATAGCTGTCGATGTAGATGACCACGTTGTTGGAGCAGCCGGTTTGGAACCAATAGTGATTGAAATTATATCACTCCAGCTAGAATCTCCTTTACTGTTTGTTGCACATACTCGGAAAAACCATTCCTTACCACTATCTAATCCGACAATGTGTGCCCTATTAGTTGATACACTCAGATTACTTGTTTGTGATGATGTGTCAAAATAATCTCTATTAATTGCGTATTCAACTTTATAACCGGTTGCGGTTGAAGATTTGTCCCAAGACAATGATACTGAAGTTTTACTATCGGCTGACACAGAAACATTTGTAACCGGAGCCGGTATCGTTAATAATTCATTTGTAAAATCCGAATATTTTCCGTATATTTTTGATGAATAGTAAAGGTTTATGGCTCTACATCTAACACGGTATTTACCGCCGGCTATGACATTTGTAGACATAGACGCCATACATAACTTTACATCAACGACAGTACTATTAACTTTTACCATATCATTGTATACTTCAAATTCTATCTGATCTGTTCTTGGATCTGATATATTCTCCAATGACGCTGTTAATTTAAGAACATCAATATCTGTCGATGGGGTTTTCGGGGTTTCCGGAGGATCTCCGGCTAATGAAAATTCTGCTTCTCTTGATTCGCCTGTCCAGTAAGATGTTTCATTATCATTAACAGTGTGTGTCTTTGATACTGGTGTAACCTTAACTTTTATTCTAAGAGCGTTACTTGGAGCTGAATAAGTTGACTGTGTAGATGTTGGTGAAGCGGACGAGCCTTCAAACCACAAATTGTCTCCTGTATCGTAATACCATTGAACATCGTATTTATCCAATGTGTTTGTTATGGTCTCAACTGTTTCTTCTTCACTACCACCGTTTAAGTCATTCACATTTATAGGGCTCTGAATGTCGTGAGAGCCGTCTTCGTTTTCTCCAAGGACAGCCCTATCGCCACTCAATTGAAATACTTTCCAAGTATCCTGCATAACCCAATCTGGTATACCAACACCATTATAATAGGAAGCCCCTTCTTTTATGGTTACCCAGTCACCCTCTCCTATTCCGTTACTTGTGGTAACGATTTGTGATATGGTATCATCAAAACTCCATGTAGCATAATATGTGCTACTGCCAGCCTGTCGTTTTATAGTCAAACCTGATACACTAGCCATATCATGACCTCCTATCTATTCTAGCCGCTCTTATTAATTCCTGTACAGCATCGGATACTGCACTTCCATCATCATATGTTATTCCACCAACGTTGTATGTTGGTTTAGAAAGACCATTTAAACTCTTATCAAGTTTGTTAATAGCCGAAATAACTTCGTCATTATTTCCATTTTGACGATTGCGATTCATCATTGTAGCAACGGTATTAAAGCCTCCAGAAATACCTATAGTACCTCCTGTAGGCATCATAGCTGCTATCGCTCCAACACCTGTCTGAACATCCGACAAATCCACGACAGGTCTTATAGTTGGTTGCATATCCATATCACCATTTATAAGTTCTGATATCTTTGATATAGCTGAACTCATTCCGTCTATTGTATCTGAACCAACAGATTTGGCAGTGTCATACACTTTGGATGAGAAAGTTTTTATACCATTCACAAGTCCTAAATCGATGTATTTACCATATTGTTTAAATACTCTGGACGGCGAATGGATACCAAGAACATCTTTGAATTTTGCACCTATATCGGTTGCTATGCCGCCAACTGTAGATTTGATTTTATCTTTAGCAGACTCCATTCCATTCCTAAGACCTTCCATTGCATCTTTACCCCATGTCTTAAAATCGTTTTTAGCTTCCTGTATTTTCTTACCAGCTTTTTTCATAGTATCGCCGACACATGACACAATCTTAGGTGCTTTTTCTTCAAAACCGTCTTTGATTTTTTGACAAAGCTGTTGTCCTTTTTCTTTCATGTCAGAAAACTTATCTTTGACTTTGCTGACGAGTTTGGATGCTAACTTTCCAACTGCTTCAACCGCGTCTCCAACCTTATTACCAAATCCTTTAATAAGACCAGCTATTGAAAATTCGCCGATTTCTTCAAATTCAGTGGATGGTGAATGAATACCTAAAAAGCCTTTAATTCCGGTAATTATAGAATCTACAAGTTTCTTAAGTGCTTCTCTTAATCGTTCGCCGTTATTCGCGATGGCGTCTGAAAATCCATCAAGAAATGCAAAGAATACATCAACGCCACACTGAATTATGTCTGGCAATTTATTAGCGATTGCTTCTGCAAAATTGATTATTATATCAATTACAACTTCTGTTATCTGACCTATATTATCCCTGATGCCGGTTAACAGTGTCATAATTATAGATATTCCAGCAGCTAATATCTCTGGCAGATGCTCTGCTATTGATGTTAATAGCGATGTAATAAGCAACAACGCACCCTCTACAATCATCGGAATACATGTTGTAAATGTGGTTACAAGCGATGTAACGATTGTAGTAATTATGGTAGGTATCAATGTTATGAATGCCTGTATTGTTGCAGTAAATGCTTGTATCGCCGCTGGTCCTAGCATAACAAGTGTAGTAAGACCTTGAGCAAACATTTGTAGTCCAGCTCCAGCGCCTAAACATCCAACCCCAAGTAAAGCAATAGCAGCCGCTATACCAATCATTGGCGCAACAACTGGGCTAAGCAATAAACCTGCTAATCCAAGAACTGCTAATGAACCCGCCAACGCTAATAATGCAACACCAATCTCTCCTAATGACATCGAACCTAACTGCTGCAACACTGGTAAGAATACTGATAAGGCTAAGGCGACAACCACTAATGCAGCAGCACCTGCAACACAATTATTCATAACCATTACGTCCGCGCCTATAGATATTAAACATCCTGCGAGTAATAACAAACTACCCATCAGACTAGCATCTACGTTAAACGATGTTAATACTTGAATAAGTGCGGTCAAAGATAAAACCACCGCAGCCATCATTGCTAAAGCGGCTACAGCCTTAATTGATATGTTTCCAGCTTTGCCTATAAGATACATAGCACCTGATAAACTTAAAAGCACTAACGATATGGCTCCTGCCGCAACTAGCGCTCTTTCTGTCGGTATAAATGATATTCCAATAAGCAAACCGCCAAGTAACCCAATTATTACAGCCATTACTATAAGTGAACCAGTTGCTTTCTTTATATAAGAAGCATTTCGCTCAACGAGTGCAAACAATCCTAAAAGGATGCCAAGACAAACTGTAGCACCAGCTATCTTTTCAGGTTTGAGCAACGATAAAACAGTTACCGCGGCTGCCATTACAGCAATAGTTACTGCTATCGCTAATATTGCTCCACCAGCATTTTTGTCTATTTTCTTTGCACTTGCTACAACTTTTATTAAAGCGCCAATAACAACACCAAATACCACAATTGCAGCTACACCCTGCTTCAGCTTATCTGGCTGGAGCAAACCAAGGACTAAACAAACACCAGCCATTATTGCCATGCATAACGATACAGCTATTAGCAATCCGCTTAGTTTAGCTATCTGCTGTTCTTTGCATATGAGTGTAGCTTTGACTAAGAGACCGATAAATATTATAAATACCGCCATCATTGCAATACCACCAACAATCTCATTAGTGGTCATATTTCCAACAATCTTAGCAACTTGACACATTAGCAACATTGATACCGATATGGCTATTAGCAATCCACTAAGTTTAGCGATTTGTTGTTCTTTAACCATTACCGTAACTTCTACCAAAGCGCCGACGAATACAACAAAGAATGCTATTGTAGCAATTCCTGCGACAATTTCATTAATTGTCATGTTTCCGACAATCTTAGCAACCACGCACATTAATAGCATTGCTGCTGATATTGCTATCAGCAATCCACTCAGTTTAGCTATCTGCTGTTCTTTGCCTATTTTTGTCACTTTCATAAGTGCAACTATTAAAAGCGTGTAAATTCCAGCTATAGCAACTATTCCGCACATACCTTGAAAATATTTATCGGTGTTCATAGAACCTAATATTGACACGGAAGCAACCATCAACAACATTGTAATTGCCGTCTGCTTAAATATTTTGTTAGCTTGTTTTAATGCATTGCCTTGGTCAGCTTTTACAACCGTTCCCATAGCAACCATCACAAGAATCATTTCACTGACAAGAGCTGTTATCCCACACATACCTTGAACATATTTATCGGCATCCATGGAACCAAGGATTTTCACAGTCGCGGCCATTAATAATAAAGCAACGCTAAGATTGAGTAATGTTGTCTTCAAGCCATCAAGTTTGAAACTCTTACTTTCACCGTCAAATTCGACAGCTGATTTTGAAAACCTATCCATGACTGTGGCTATGGCGGCAAGTGCTATTGTTAAAACACTAATTGCACCAACAGATTGCCACAATCTATCCGGATCAACTTTAGAAAAGATGAACACTGCTCCAGCCAACATTAATGCTGCCAGTGCAACGTTCTGTATTGCTTTTGTTTTCTTTTCCAACGCAGATGCTTTAAGATTCTTTGCCATGGCATTTCCGACGTCTTCTATTGCATCAGAAATTGACTCCATTACAGCTAAAGGTGATGTAAGTCTGTCGGCGGCTTCAGATAATTTCTTAGCAATTACCAGCATACCAACGCCAGCACCAGCAGAAACAATCTTACTGATACCATCGCCGAGTTTTAATTCTTTGAATTTCTCCAATATATCTGAGCCAAAATCTTTTATTGTATCCCAAACTTTTGATGCCGTGTTGCTAATACCATTAATTAAGCCCTCTACTATAAACTCGCCATCTGCTTCAGTTTCTTTTGAAGGTGAATGAATACCAAGAACTTCTCTGAATTTAGATAACAATTTATCAGCTATCTCTTTCATTGTATCTGGGATAATAGATAAACCTATAGACAAACCTTTCTTCAATCCAGCTATAACAAATTCGCCAGCTTCTGAAAGGTCAATATTCTTAATTGTATCTATAAACTTTTGAATCTTAGGTGACTCACCAAGATAATCTAAAAGTTTCTTTATTCCGTCGATTACAACTTTTAATCCTTCTCCTACTTTCTTGAAAGATTTTTCGATGTAATCATTATTTTTCAACCAATCACGAAGATTAACAAGCGCTTCACCTATATAACCTGTAAATTCAATGATGTCTATATCAAATGCACTAAGGATTCCTTTCAATGCTTTAAATGCAACTGTAAGACCAGAACTTAAAACCATTCGCACAATATCAATTAGCGCAAACAATCCTTTGAAAGTTTGCTCTACATCATATGCATGTGTGCTACTGAATTCTTTCATCTTTTCAGTGAGTGCATTAAATCCATCGATAACACCATAAATCTTAGCAACGGATGGAGCTGGGAATATCTCAGAGAACGCATCCTTTATAGCTGTAAATGTAGTTATGAGAGTTTCTCCAATATTACCAAGTCCGTCCCATAATAAAGTTCTACCATCCTTCGCACTCATATCGCTAATGAGTTCTTCTATAGATTTGCCAGTTTTCTCGGACTGTTTTTCCAAATCTCTATACATAGAAATCTCGTCATCGGTCAAACCAGCATGTCTTAACTGTTCGTCTGAAAGCTTCGACAATTGCTTAGATTCATTTTGAATTTCTTCAGTAGAATCTCCTAATGAATCCGCAAACTTAGCTTCCGCTCCCTGCACATCTTCTACTGTAAGTTCATATTCATAACCTTTATTAACTAAATCCTGTATAACTTGATGATTATATCCAGCTTCATCAAGCAATTCATATCGTCCTATATCAGAATTCTTATAATCGCCTCTCCATACATCAGTTACCACTTTCTGATAATATTCAAGACTATTTGCTAAATTATTTACCTGTTTAACAGTTTTTCCAACGTCAGAATTCTCGAGTTTATTAAGCATATTAGTAAAAGGATTAAAAGACATAACTCCCTCTACTAATTTATTTCTTGCCTCTGAAGCGTTGTTGATTAACTTGCTAAGAACATCTGAAACATTTGTCCAGAGTTCCTTAGCCTCTTCAAAGTCGCCAATTATTAATCGCCAGGTCGTTGTCCAGCCAGAACCGAGAGCCTCTTTGAGTGTACCTATAAGCTGCGTGAATGTCTTGACCTTTGTTGCTGCTTCACCAGCAGTTTTAGCCATATTGGCCATATCTACAGCCTGTTCTTCTGAATATCCTTCATCAACAAACTTCTGAATAGCAGCTGCATATTCTTCTTCAGTATCAGCGGCTGTAGAAAACATATCTAAAGTCTCGGTCAGAACATCTGTCGTCAACCAACCTTTTGATAGTGATTCTCTAAATGAACCAGCAGCATCAATATATGCTTGTGCCCCCGTTCCCAGTTTTTCAGATGTTCTTATTAATGCATCCTGAAATACCTGACCGCCCATGCCGGCATTAACAACTGAATTCCAGTCCATAAGTTTAACTGTACCAGATGCCAAAGCCTGTGAAAGCTGATACATAGCAGTAGACGCCTGTTGAGATGTTGAACCTGACACTGCGGCTAGATTGGCTATACCCTGAATGGCCGACACGGAAGCGTCCAACTTAACACCTGCTGCTGTAAAAGTACCAATATTACGTGTCATCTCCGTAAAATTATATATGGTCTTATCAGCGTAAGTATTTAACTGGTCAAGTGCAGCATTAACCTGTTTTACATTTGTTCCCTCTTTCTGAGTATTTGCCAGAATCGTCTGAACTGCATTCATCTGAGTTTCATACTCGTTAAAACCATCTCGAACTGGGTCAATAGTTATAGCTGATGCAATTCTCTTTCCAGCATTAACCGCAGAATTAGTTATATTAGCCAATGCAGTAACACCTATTACTTCCATTGCTGAGAGCTTCGCCTGCACTGCTTCTATACCAGAAGTCACACCTGAAAACTCAAGTTTTTTAGTGGCATTTCCAACATCTTCAAGACCTTTAGAAACACCATTAAAATTAAGTTTGGCTTTTAACTTATCTAATGTTGACATACTCGTCTGAACATTTTTCTCAAACTGAGCATTATCAAACCGCATTTCGACGACACGCTCGTCAACTTCTTTGCTACTCATGCTTTAGTAACCTCCCTCCAAGCGTTATCTGCGATTGCATCAAAAATAGGCTGGATAGCAGGATTAATATAATCTCGACCCTGAACCCAGCCTCCGTTTCCAGTGGCATGTCCGTATTGCAAAATTATTGCTATAGGAACACCATTGTTTATATTCGAATTTTTAAACTCGATTGAAACACTTCCATTTTGACGATTTATCTCGTAATACCACGAATTGGCGGTTACTCCTGTGTCTATAGGTGTAGCAGACGCAAGGGCTGCCACTCCCTCTCGACCATACTTGTCTAATACGCCGATTCGAGCAGCCTCTCTAACCCTTTCAAAGTATTTATTCAACTTCGAAAAGTCGCCCTTTTGTCTGAAACTAATCATAGTTATACCTTTATTATTTAATTTTTAATATAGTGTTAGGGTAAATTAAATCTGGATCATCAATTCCGTTTAGTTCAACCAGTTCATCTACCGTT
>ERZ1034913.179-NODE-179-length-61857-cov-5.529772_pt1 | contig 61857 bp, 53 predicted proteins | sample MGYA00520697_ERZ1034913 | MGnify/ENA primary metagenome ERZ1034913 (study PRJEB33766, sample SAMN09781786) | gut metagenome | biome: gut microbiome | host: Homo sapiens | place: Madagascar | study: EMG produced TPA metagenomics assembly of the PRJNA485056 data set...
ATATGCGCTTTTTCCACGCTGCAGATGACAAGCAGGTGATCGCCGGCTTGCTGAATATCGTTCACCCTGCAAACTTCCCATGCGTACGCAAGCTCGGGTACGGGAACGGGGGAGCCGTTTTCGGCGGTGGCGATGAAATGGGGGACCTGCGAGGCCTTATCGACGATGTTTCCCGAGGTGGTGCCGCAGTATTCTGCAAGCTCGACGGCCTTTTCGGTTGCGGGAAGCGTGGTGATGCTGCAGGCCCTCGATTGCTGGATGAGCTGCATGGTGCGCGATTTCGCACGGAGGGCGAAGGCGATGAGCGGAGGATTATGGGAAAGGGGCGTGACCCAGATGACGGTGGCGAAGCAGGTTTCGCCGTTTGGGCCGCACGCGCCGATGATTGTCATGGGGCGCGGGTCTTGCAGTGCGGCGATGTCGCGGCCGGTCACTGCGGGGTATTCTTGCGCGCGACGCGCGGATGATCCGCTCATGGGGCTCCTTTTCCAGGTGAGAGATAACGATTGCAGAGCTCTCGCAGTCGAGGGGCTCACTGTCATGAGCGAATCGAGTACGAGAGCTAGTGCGAGCAGGTCGGTGCGTCGGGAAGATCGATGCCGAGCGCGTCGGCGGCGTCCTTGCGAAGCTCTTCGAGTGTGAGCTCGTAGCAGGCGAGTGCGTCGATCCAGCGACGCAGGCAGTGACGGCCCTTTTCCGTAAGTTTGAACAGGCGTTTCGCCGATCCCTCGGCGGGAGTTTCCCACTCAGAGGTGACGAGCCCCGATTCCTCCATGCGCTTGAGCGCACGGTACACGCCTGTCGCGTCGGGCTTCTTTCCGCCAAACATCGGGGAGCTGGCCGCTTGCTGGACGATGATGTAGCCATGAAGCGGGGTCTCCGATTGGGCAAGCAGGGTGAGAATGGTGGGTTGGGAAAGACGATTGAGCGATTTGCCCAGCTCGCCGCATTCCTTCAAGTCGTCATCCGACTTTGGATGGCAGCTGCTCCACATAATGCAGGACCTCTTTCGAACACGTATACGTCTGAAACAACTTCTTATTATCGCTCAAAGCCAATCAGCCTGCCAATCTTTTCCGTAAGATTACAGGGGCATTCGGTTAGTCGCGCGAGCGTTGCGGATTGCTCGTAAGCCGAAGCGCGCAAGGATGTGCCACTGCCGATTGATTTTCTGCTTTGACGGTCATGGGGACTTCCAACCTTCACGAATCGCCTAGAATAGGTGCGGAAAAAGCGCCGCCCGCGCCTGACGACAAGGAGCTCTCATATGTGCGGAATCGTGGGATATACTGGTAAACGCCCAGCTCAGGGCATTCTCATTCAGGGTTTGACACGGCTTGAGTACCGCGGTTACGATTCGGCTGGCATCGCGGTGCAGGAGGGCGACTCCCTTGCTGTCGTTCATCGCAAAGGCAAGGTGGCGAGTCTGGAGCACACGCTGTCACATTTTGATTTCCAGGGCACGTGCGGCGTCGGGCACACGCGTTGGGCTACGCATGGCAAACCGAGCGAAGCGAACGCGCACCCGCACACTTCTTGTGGCGGACATATCGCCGTCGTGCACAACGGTATCATCGAGAACTTCGCTGAGCTGCGCGAAGAGCTTGAAGGCCGCGGACACGTGTTCACGAGCGAGACCGATACCGAGGTAGTCGCCCATCTTCTTGAAGAGGCCTATCAGGGCGATCTCGTTGCGGCGCTGCGCGATGCGTGCTCTCGCATCGTGGGCGCCTACGGCCTTGCCGCTGTTTGCGACATGGAGCCGGGCGTCATCGCGGTCACGCGAAAGGATTCCCCGATTGTTATCGGGCAAGGGGAAGACGGCGCATACGTCGCTTCCGACATGATTGCCATGATCGACGCCACGCGTGACGTCGTCATCTTGGGGGACGGCGAGTACGCGCGCATGACCGCGTCGGGCATCGAATACACCGACGAGGCGGGGCGTGCGATCGAGCCGCGCATCACGCATGTCGATTGGGACCTTGACCTGGCAGAAAAGGGCGGATACCCCGATTTTATGCTGAAGGAGATTCATGAGCAGCCGCGCGTCATTCGCGACACGCTTGCTGGACGGCTCGTGAACGGCGCGCTCTCCATCGACGAGCTCGATCTGACACCTGAGGAACTTAACCTCATCGACCGCGTGTACGTCATCGCGTGCGGCACAAGCTACCATGCGGGCCTCATCGCGAAAAACCTGATCGAGGGCTGGGCGCGCATCCCCACGGAATGCGAGGTCGCAAGCGAGTTTCGCTATCGCAACCCCATCATCACCCCGACGACGCTCGTCGTTGCGGTGTCTCAATCGGGCGAGACGGCCGACACGCTCGCCGCTATCCGCGACGCCCGCGTGAAGGGTGCCCGCGTGTTCGGCATCACGAACGTGGTGGGAAGCCCCGTGGCGCGCGAGTCCGACGGCGTCATCTACACGAAGGCGAACAAGGAAATCGCCGTCGCGTCGACAAAGTCGTTCTTGGGCCAGGTGGTGAGCTTGACGCTGCTCGCGATGCTGCTCGCCCAGGCGAAGGGCAAGCTGCGTATGAACCAGATCCGCCTCCTGTTCCGCGAGCTGGCGGATACGGCCGAGCAGGTCGAGCGTATCCTCGCCGAGTGCAAGCCCTCCATCGAGGAGGCGGCGCGCGCGTGCAAGGATGCCCGCAACGCGCTCTTCATCGGGCGCGGCATGGGTGCCGCCATCAGCTACGAGGGTGCGCTCAAGCTGAAAGAGATCAGCTACCTGCACGCCGAGGCGTACCCCGCCGGCGAGATGAAGCACGGCCCGATTGCGCTCATCGACGAGGGATTCCCCGTCATCGCCATCGCAACGAAGAGCCCGGTCTACGACAAGGTCGTTTCCAACCTGCAGGAGAGCAAGGCTCGCGGCGCGATGATCGTTGCCGTGGCAACCGAGGGCGATGAGGACATCAAACAGCACGCTGACCACGTGATTTACATCCCGAAGGTTCGCGATGCGTTTTCCGCCATCACGGCGAGCGTGCCGCTGCAGCTGTTCGCCCGCGCCATCGCCGTCGAGCGCGGCTGCGATGTCGATCAGCCGCGCAACCTCGCGAAGAGCGTGACGGTGGAATAGGGGAGCGGGGTCTTGATGCCTGCACGGAAAGAGGAAACCGTTCGCGCGGTCGAGGACGCCGCCGCGGTGTCGCTGCCCATCGACGGGGCGGTCGGCCTTGGCGTCGACATCGTCGAGATTGCGCGCATGAAGACGATTCTGGAGCGCACCCCGTCGTTCGCGCGTAAGGTGTTTTCCTGCGAGGAGTGCTGCTACTGCGAGGACACGGCCGCACCCGAGGTTCATTTTGCCACGCGCTTCGCTGCGAAGGAGGCCGTGGTAAAGGCTCTTGGAACGGGCTTCACTCGCGGAATCGGAGTGCGCGATATCGAGGTGAAGCGCTCGTCGAAGGGACGGCCGTATGTGGTGCTGTCGGGCCGCGCGAAGCAGGTAGCCAAAGAGCTGGGCGTTCGCGAACTTCCCATCTCGCTTTCGTATACGCATACCGATGCCGTCGCGTGTGCATTGGCCATCACGGAGGATTCCCAGAAGGCGGCGGAGGAGCGGGTCGATCAGAAAGCCGAGCTCGCGAAGCGCTTCAAGGAAGCGCGCTCGATGCTTGGCGAGATCGACGCTCCCGCCGATGCGACGCCGTCTGGCGAGAAGGCCTCCTCGCCAGAGGGCGTCTAGCCCCAGGAGGCCGCTTCGCCCGAGGATGTCAAGCCGTCCGCCCCGCGCCCGCCTCGCCCAAAGACGTCCTCGGGGATGGGGGTTCGCCTGCGGGCTTCGGGCGTCTAGCTCGGGAATGCGGTTCCAACTGCTCGACGTTCTCCTTTCGCTGGTGTCGTGTACAAAAATGACGATAAGTTGTGAATTCTCTCCACAACTCGGGGGATTTCACCCCAATTTCGCCACACATGTCCATAAAAATTGATATTATGAGGGGAATTTGCGCTTTATCTGTCCCGTTTTTAGTACAGGTACAGCATTTCTCCACAACTTATCGTCATTTTTGTACACGAAGGAGCGGGGCTAGCAGCTGCTTGCGGAGCTTCATCTGCCGACCGCGGAACTCTTCGCTGCGGGGATGGATTCTATGCCGAAGCTGACGGGAGAGGATCCGCGCTGTCTTGTCGAAAGCAATCAAGTCATTGAACTGGCGTTTCGTGATGCATATCTCCGTTATCCCCAGATGCACGAGGATATTGCGCCGGTGAGCGTCGTTCGCAATGCGCGAAGAGCCGGTGTGCCATTTGTCGCTGTCGTACTCGACGGCGATGTTCTTATCGGGTCAGAAAAGGTCGGGGAACAGCACGCTGTTTCCCGTAAGCCGCTGAACGTGCGCCGGAAGGTCGATGCGCGGGTTGAGCTGCGGATGGGGGATTCCGTAGCCGCCCATGCGGTAGGGAAGGCAAAGATGCAGCACGAGCTGGGTTTCTCGCGGGGAAGCCGCTCCCGCGAGAATGTGTGGTATAAGCCGACGGGCGAACTTGGCGCCGTTCAAACCTGTCATGCGGTCGAGCATCTGGTTGATTCTCAGGGGCGTGGTCAGGGGATAGGCATCGTTGATGCCAACGCGATATGTTCCGCAGAGTGCGAATGCGATTCGAAGGAACTCGATTTCGCCAAGCGTCTGGGCGGATTGGATGAGTGCGAACTCGGGCGAGCAGACGAAGACCCCCGGCGCTGCAAGATGGAAATCCGCAGGTCCGAGCTCAAGAGTGGTCGTATGAATCGCGACATCGTGCGAGTGCCTTGCTGCCTCGTGTGTTTCGACAAGAAGATGCACTTTCTCGTGTTGCCGTTCTTCGGGAAGAATGCTCGTGGCTGCCGTTATCTCGGATTCGCGAAGGGGAACGCTAAGTTGAGGAGTGCTGGCGGATCGAAAGTCGTCCATGCGGGGGCTCCCGACGTGCGAGAGCCAGTAGTGAAGAGCAGATATGTGGCAAACGATAACGTCCATGCCGCGATTGTAGCAGGGTGTATCCCTAGATAGATTGTGAATCGATAAAAAAGGAAGCTCGCTAATAATTACTAAGAAAAACAGGTAGGAAGCGAGCAATTTTCGACGTGAGCGTTCGGTTTGGTCCCTGCCGGCTCCCGGATTGGCGCTCGGTTGCCATCTTCCTCGAGTGGTCCTTCGCATGCCCCTTCTCTCGATGCGCCTGCGCTTCTTTGCTCTAGGCCGATCGTCGCGTCTGCGGAAATCGAAAATCGGATAAGATGGGGAAAGTTTGAGGTAACCGATCGGAATGCGCAAAGGCTATACTCAAGCAAGATAGTAAAGAATGCGAAGGAAATCCAAGATGATTGCATGGAGTTATTCGGACACGAAGCTGTGCGGCCTTCTTCCCGAGCTTGCGCAAGATGCGAACAAGTACACGCGCGGGAAGGTGTCGCTCGTTGCCGGTTGCTCGCGCTATCCTGGTGCCGCAGCCCTCGCTGCGTTGGCGTCTCAGCGCATGGGGGCGGGGTATACCGAGGTCATCTGCGCGCCGAAATCGGTCGATGCCGTTCGCGCGGTAAGCCCCTCCCTTGTCGTTCGCTCATGGAAGAACCTCTCTCCCAGCGATTTCCCGTCAATGCGAGCGGGCCATCCATCGGCGTATGTCCTAGGCCCCGGCTTCGACGCGTCGAACGGGTCGTGTAAAAAGCTCGCCTTCACCGTGATCGAATCGGCCTGTGCGCCGCTTGTGGTAGACGGGGGTGCTCTTGCCTTCCTCGCCACGAAGAAGGGCCGCAATCTCGTCCAGGAGCGCTTCGAGTCCGGGCTCGATACGGTTGTGACGCCCCATGCGGGCGAGGCGGCTCGGCTCGCCGCCCCCTTTGGCTTCCCGACCGATGATGCAGGCGAGCTCGCACGCCTTATCTCGCTCGCGTATGGCGTGACGGCACTCGTTAAGGGACCGAAGAGCTTCATATCCGATGGCGAAATCGTCGCGGTGATGGGCGAGGGGACGCCTGCGCTCGCGAAGGCTGGTACGGGGGACGTGCTCGCGGGCATGATCGGCGCGCTTCTCGCGCAGGGGCTTGCATCTTTCGACGCGTGCGTGCTTGCAGCGACGCTTCACGCCCGGGCAGGCCGTCTTGCCGCATCCGAGCTTACCGAGCGATGCGTCGTAGCGGAAGACCTGCCGCGCTATCTTCCTCTGGTGATTCGGGAATTCGAAACGCTTAGAGGCCGCATGGGTGAGCGCGAATCGGGGGCACGTTATTCGATACATGGGTAAGAATTATTCACCGAGGAGCGCGTGCGCGGTAGAATAAGGCTGTTACATGAGGGCGCTGCGCATCGATTGCGGCGCGGCGCGCGTCGATATCAAAGGAGGTCGATCGTTATGGCAGAATCGAAACGTCACGATTGGGGGCTTATCGTCGCAGGTGCGCTCCTTGTGCTCCTCGCGATTTTCATCACCGCGTTTCCTGGGCTCACGTTGGCGACGATCACGGCGATACTGGGCGCTGGGTTTCTCGTGAGCGGCATCCTCGACCTTGTGGGCTATGTGCGCCTGAAGGGGAACCTGTTCACCTCGCCTTCGCCCTGGATGATCGTGTATGCGGTCCTCGACATCATCATCGGCATCATGCTGCTGCTGCACCCGATCGTCTTCGCGGGCGTCGTGTCGTGGCTTGTGGGCATCTTCGTTGTGGCGTTCGGCGTCATCGAGGTCATTGGTGCGGTTCAGCTGCACAAGTTCAGCATGCCGATGTGGGGCTGGATGGTGTTCTCGGGTATCGTAGACATCCTGTGCGGCGTGGTGTTCTTCGTCTACCCGGCGATGCTCGCTGTTTTCTTGGCGGTGTTTGTCATTATGCGCGGCGCTTCCCTTATCATGTACGGGTGGCGCGCCGACAGCGTGCTCATGTAGCGTCGCCTCGGTGGGCGACCGCATAGCGAAACGGTATCAGGCCCCGGCATGCCCGGGGCCTTGTTCGTAAAGGGGACGGGTATGCCCGAAGAACAGCAGAATTTGTTCAGCGGTGAGGAATTGGCTGCTCAGACGAGTGATCCGGCGGCGCGTATCGAGGCGCTCCGCCGCGAGATTGAGCACAACAGTTATCTCTACTACGCTCTCGATGCGCCGGCAATCTCCGATGGCGCGTTCGACTCGCTCATGCACGAGCTGCGCGCCCTCGAGGCGGAGCATCCGGAACTCATCGACCCATCGAGCCCGACCCAGCGCGTGGGCGGCTACGTCGGCGAGCAGTTCGCGCCCATCCAGCACGAGCGCCGCATGTACTCGCTCGACGACGCCATGGACGCGGGCGAACTCGACGAATGGCTCGGTCGCGTGGAGGACTTCTTCGGCGAGATCCCCCCACTTGTGTGCGAGCTGAAGATCGATGGCTCTTCTGTCGCCTTCACCTTCGAGAACGGGTGCCTTCTGAAGGCGGCGACGCGCGGCGACGGTACGACGGGCGAGGATATCACGGTGAACGTGCGAACCGTGCGAGACGTTCCTCTGCGTCTGCGCGACGAGGCGCTTTCAGCCATTCGCGACACCGAGGAGCCTATCGAGCTGCGCGGCGAGTGCTATATGCCCAAGTCGAGCTTCGAGTCGCTCAACGCGGCTGCGGAAGCCAACGGCAAGTCGGGGTTTGCCAATCCGCGAAACGCCGCTGCAGGCAGCCTTCGCCAAAAGAATCCGCAGGTCACGGCGCATCGTGACCTATCGACGTTCGTGTATGCCGTGGGCGATGAGCGCAAGCTCGCGCTCGACACGCAATGGGACCTGCTGCAATGGCTCAAACGTGCGGGATTCCATGTGAATCCCGACATCGAGCTTGTCCATTCGGCTGAAGAGGTTCATGCGTTCTGCGAGCGCTCGTTGGAGCGTCGCAACGCCCTGCCATACGAGATTGACGGCGTTGTGGTGAAGGTGAACTCGTTTGCCCAGCAGGAGGCGATGGGCTATACGGCGCGTGCTCCGCGCTGGGCGATCGCCTTCAAGTTCCCGCCCGAGGAGAAGACGACACTGTTGCGCGATATCACGGTGCAGGTCGGGCGCACGGGCAAGCTGACGCCCGTAGCCGAGCTCGACCCCGTACGCGTGGCGGGCTCCACCGTGGCGCGCGCGACGCTGCACAACGAGGACGAGGTGCGTCGCAAGGATGTGCGCGTGGGCGACACGATCATCGTGCGCAAGGCGGGCGACGTGATTCCTGAAATCTTAGGACCCGTCCCTTCCCTTCGTCCAGCCGACGCACAGCCCTGGGAGATGCCGCGCGTGTGCCCGAGCTGCCAAAGCCCCGTTGTGCGCGAGGAAGGCGAGGTCGATTACCGCTGCATTTCCATTGATTGCCCAGCTCAGGCTGCTGAGCGCCTTATCCATTGGGCGAGCCGCGGCGCTATGGACATTGACGGCATGGGCGAGGAAATCATCGGGCGCCTTATCGAGAGCGGCCGCGTGACCGACGTCGCCGACTATTACACGCTTGATGTGGTCGAGCTCTCAATGCTCGACATGGGGCGCGTGAACAAGGACGGCGTGCCAATCCGTTTGGGCGAGACCGTGGCGAAGAAGCTCATGGCGGCGATTGACGAGAGCCGCACGCGCTCGCTCGCCAGGCCTCTGTTCGGCCTGGGGATCCGCCACGTGGGAAAGACAATGGCGGAAGCGCTCGCTGCGGCGTTCCCCTCCATCGATGCGCTCATGGCGGCAAGCGAAGAAGAGCTTGCCGCGGTCGAGGGCGTGGGTCCGAAGATCGCGCGCTGCGTGTACCTGTTCTTCCGCACGCCCGACAACGTGGCTGTGATTGAGCGGCTCCGCAAGCATGGCGTGTCTCTGGAAGACGACGTGCAGGCTGCCGAGGAAGACGCGCTGCGGCAAACGCTTGCAGGGCTGACTTTCGTACTGACGGGAAGCCTCACGCAAAGCGGGATGTCGCGCGACGAGGCGGGGGCTGCCCTCAAAGCGCGCGGTGCGAAGGTCTCGGGCAGCGTGTCGAAGAAGACGAGCTATGTTGTCGCAGGTGAGGCTGCGGGCAGCAAATACGACAAGGCAATAGCGCTCGGCGTTCCCGTGCTCGACGAGGATGCGCTTCTGCGCATTCTGGAAACTGGCGAGGTGCCTGCAGGGAAATAGGCGGGGGAATAGCCGTAGGCTGTGCCGTCTCCCTCGACCTGATTTTCCCCAGCAAGATGTGAGGCCCCTGCGAACATGGATTTCGCGGGGGCCTCGCTTGTATTTGCATGCAGCTTATTTCGCCGGCTTGATGAACATGGCGTCGCCGAAGGAGAGCATACGGTAGCGGTTCTCGATGGCGTGGTGGTACGCGGCCATGATGTGCTCGCGGCTCGAGAATGCGCTTACGAGCATCATAAGCGTGCTCTTGGGCACATGGAAGTTCGTGATGAGCCCGTCGATTACATGGAAGGTGCTGCCTGGCAGAAGGTAGAGGCTCGTGGCGTCGCGATTGCGCGCCGTGATGGCGCCTTCGCCGCCGTTTGCCTGCGGATCCCAGGCGCTTTCCAGGCTGCGGGTCGACGTGGTTCCTACGGCGATGACGCGCCCGCCCGCCACATGCGTCTCGTTGATGGCGTCGACAGTGGTCTGCGGCACGGTGTAGAACTCGGTGTGCATCTTGTGCTTGGTCGGGTCGTCCTCGTCCACAATGCGGAAGGTGTCGAGGCCCACTTCGAGCTCGACGGTTTCCCAACGAACCCCTTTTGCCTTCAAGCGCTCGATGAGCTCGGGCGTGAAGTGAAGGCCCGCGGTGGGCGCCGCCGCCGATGCCTCGCGGCGCGAGTACACGGTTTGGTACAGCTCTTCATCACCTGCGTAGTTTTTGATGTAGGGCGGAAGGGGTGTGTGGCCAACGGCGTGAAGCGCCTCGTCGAGCGAGGGGAGCGTTGTGGTGAGGCGCGCGATGCGCTCGCCTTTAGCTGCCGACGCCTCGGTGTCCTGGCCTTCGCCCGTCGCCGCTGCGTCCGTCTTCGCGCTCGCCCAGTCGACGACTTCGGCGGAAAGCGCGATGTTTCCCTGCTTGTCGGTGAAGTCCACCACGGCGCCGCTGCCCGGTTTCAGACGCTTGCCGGGGCGCACGAGCACCTCCCAGATGGCCTGTTGGTTGGCTGATTCGGTGAGCGCTTCATCGAGATAAGGCTTTGCCTTCTCGCCTTTGACCTCGCGAAGGAGGAACACTTCCGCCTGACCGCCCGTGCCGCGTTTCGCGCCTAAAAGGCGTGCGGGCATGACGCGCGTCTCGTTTGCCACGAGCAAATCGCCCGGGCGCAGGTACTCCTCGATGTCGCGGAAGATGCGATCTTCAAGTTCTCCCGATTCGCGATCCATCACCAGCATGCGGCAGGCGTCACGCACCGCCGCAGGTTCCTGCGCGATAAGTTCTTCGGGCAGGTCGTAGTTGAAGTCTTCTGTTCTCATATAGTAGTCCTTTAATCGTCGCTTTGCGTTCGGTTAATCATCGATGTCGATGAACGCAAAGTCATCGATATCTTGGCGAGTGTGTATGATTCGCCATACGATAAGGTTCTCGCTGTTGAAAGAATAGAAAATGCGGTAGGGGCTGACAAGCCATGATCGGTACCCTTGGTGAGAAAGTCTTTCGTCGGCGAAGGGACGGCCAAGCTCGGGCGTTTCGCAAAGGTGATCGATTGATTCTACGATTGAATCGTAGACTTTGCGGGCTGATTTCGGGACTTTCTGCACCTCGCCTAGATAAATCACTATCGATTCTAAATCGTATGCAGCGCGAGGACGGTAGAGGGGGGCGAGCATTTAAATGCCCCAATGTGCGAAAAGGCGCTCGATGGAATCGCCGACTGCCTGTTTCGTGAGCGATTCCGATTGATATTTCTCCTCGATTTCTGCTTCGCGGAGTTTCTGCACATAGCGTTCATGTCGCTGTTGCCCTTCGTACGCTTCGCAGTCGATAACCACGAGGCTCGCCTTGCCGTTCTTCGTCATGAAGATGGGCTGTTGGCTCTCGCGCGCCAATTCGCATACATCGTTCAGATTGGTACGAAGGTCGCTGATGGGCCTAATCTGCGGTATGGGCAATGGCATAGATTCCTCCTTAGAACAGAAGAAATTATAACATATATTTATGCAAAATTTATACGTAAATATATACTACTCTGATTTTTCCAACGCGAGCAGAGCAGCGCCGGTCGCTCCGACGATTTCGGGGTCCTCGCAGATGAAGAGCTTCTCGCCGATGAGCTCCTCGACCGCGCGCACCACGCCGGGGTTTTGGGCAACGCCGCCCGTCATCATGTAGGCACCTTCCAGACCGACGCGCCTCATGAGCGAATACGCCTTGCCGGCAACGGCACGGCAGACGCCTGCTGCGATGTCGGGTTTCTCCTCGTTGTTGGCGATGAGCGAGATGACCTCGGACTCCGCGAAAACCGAGCACATGCTGGCGATTTCCAGGTACTTCTTACTTTCGAGCGCCGCTGGCCCCAGCTCGTCGAGGCTGATCTCGAGCGAGCGCGCGATCATTTCGAGAAAACGTCCCGTGCCCGCGGCGCACTTGTCGTTCATCGCGAAATCGGTCACCTCGCCCGCGGTGTTCACGTGGATGGCCTTGCTGTCCTGGCCGCCGATGTCGAGGATGGTGCGAACGGCGGGGTTGAAGTAGTGCGCACCTCGCCCGTGGCAGCTGATCTCGGTCACGTTCTCGTCGGCAAACGGGATGCTCACGCGACCGTATCCGGTGGCGATGGTGCATGCGATTTGGTCGGGTGTGATATCTGCGCGCTCGAGCACTTCGCGGTACGCGCGCTCGGCGGAAGCGCCAGCCTTTGCGCCCGTTTTGATGACGACGCTCGCGACGATCTCGCGCGCCTCGTTCATGACGACGGCGTTTGTGGAAGTCGAGCCCGAGTCGAGCCCGACGACGAAGGTTGCGGTTTTGCTCATGGGGAAGCCTTCCTGTCTTGCGAGATGTTCGGTTTGCGAGGCGCCGATCGATTCCAGGAACGCCTCGAGGCGCGTGAGCATCTGCCCTCGGCTTTGCGCGGTGCAATCGGTCTCGAGCGCGAGTATCGGCGCAGATGATGTCCGTTTGAAGTCGCTGTACTCATAGGAGTACATGTCGCAGAACTGCACAGTGTGATAGACCAGCCCATCGACTTGGGGAAGGACGCGGTCGAAGAAGGCTTTGCGCGGGGATATGTCTCGCATGCGTGCGCAGGGAAGCTGTGTGAGCACGTCGTGCGCATAGTGGGCGAGCGTGTCCGCCTTTTGGGGCACGAAGCGGCGGCTTGCGTTCGTGCAGGTGATGTCGAAGGCGATGTTCACGCCATGCTCTTCGAGAATGCGTTTGATTTCAGCGTTCGCACGCGCGCCTGCGATGCCTACGTTGGGCATCGTGGGGGAGAAGTGCGTCTGCGGTTGCAAGGTGCAGTTGACCTGCGGGACGGCGACGGCCTCGTCCGCATTGCGCTCAGAAGCTTCGCAGCCTTCGCTCCATGCGGCCGAGTCCGCCGCCTGGTTGCTGTTGACGAAACTTTGCGAGACGGAGCTCGACTTCGCGAGGCGGAATGAAGGCTGCGAAGCTTCTGAATGAAGCCTTGCGTAGTCGAGCTCCAAGGATGAGTCGCAGTTCCCCTCCTCAGGGCAAAGGGTGCCGCCGAGCTGGGCGAACAGCTTCTCTTCCGAAAACGTTGCATTGGCGAACTCGCCGTATGCGGAAAGGAGTTCGGCCACGCGTCGCTGGTACAGCGCGCAGGCTGCCTCGCCCGTGTCGCGCGGCACGTCGAGCACGTGGATGAACAGGTCGGGAGCTTGCGCGCGCAGGGCGTCGGCGAGGCGGCGCATGCTGTCGCAGCAGGTGGTCAGCACGATGCCGTCAAGGTTACCCGAAAGGACGGTCTCGAACGTCGCCTTCGCGAAACTGCACACGTTCGCGTGCATGCAAGACTCGGCAGCGTCGAAGCTGACGAGGCTCTCATCAGGCTCGATGCGCTCCACATGCGCGCCCATCGCCTCGAGCGCCTCGGCGGGGACGTATTTGCAGACATACCCGATCCTCATCGCGTACCGCCTTTCGTCTCGGCGGTCCCGTCCTGCGCAGTGCTTTCTCCGTTGACGTTTCCGCCCTGCGCGGCGCCTTCTGCCCGCTTCGCCTCGAGCACCTCGAAGAATGCCTCGAGGCGCGTCTTTATCTGTCCGTCATGGCTGTTACGCTCGTCGATGCCGTCGCCGTCGAGCTGCAGAAGCGGCACGCCGGCTTCGTGCAGGTGCTCACGCAAAAGGGCGCTCCCGCCTGAGGACTGCTTGCATCCCCAGTGGCAGAAGTGGATGACGCCGTCGGCGTGCGTCGCGTCGAGCAGACGGTCGACGAGTGCGAGCTTGCGTTCGTAGGGGCCGTTCATTGCGTTGCCGATGAGCTTTTTGGCGAGCGCGCGAAAAGGATCGGCGTCGGTGAGGTCGCTCATTGTGCAAAAAGCCATATCCACGGCGACGATCTGATGGGCCGGGCTATAGTCGAAGGCGGCTTTCAGGCTTTGCTGGTAGTACGGCATGAGGTGCACCCAAAGAATCTTGTCGCCCTGAAGCCTCGGCGCACGCTTGATGTCGTCCACCATGAAACGCAAAAGATCGCGCAACTCCTCGCTTCCCGCCGAAAGCTGCATGGCGAGCACGAAGAACAGGTGATGAATGAACTCGGCCGGGTAGAAGTGCTCCGCTTGCAGGCACATGAATTCCCAGGCGAGGGCGTTCGTCTCGCGCTCGACTTTCAGAAGATGGGAAAGGCGGCTCTCGTCGAAGGGGGTGCCCGTCAGCTTCTCGAGCGTGCGCGCGAGCTCTCGCAGCTGGTCGGCGAGGTAGTCGATCGATGCGTCATCGTTATCGTAGGGCACATCGAGCAGCACCATGGGGACGTCCATCCGTCGCCCCAGTTGGCGGAAGGTGCTCAGGTTGCCGTCGCAGGCGCAGGAGGTGGTCACGGCGAGCCGTGGCGCATGCAGCACGCCCGTCTCCATCATCCCCATGACCGTTTTGTGGTACGTGCACAGCGTGGACGCGATGCCGGATTCCTGTGCGCGGTCGATGAAGTACGGCGCTGCGTGGTATCCCGAGAAAAAGCTCGCCAGGCACTCGACGCTTACGGTTCCCAGCCCGAAACACTCCATGATCTCCACCGGTGCGAACACGTTGCCCCATACGTAGTTGCTTTCATGTCCGAGCTGGTCGGAGACGAGGCCGAGTGTGTAGGCCTCCAGTTTGTGATAGCCGCGCGCCGCATGGAAGTTGGGAAGATGGCGTGATCCCCAGGTGTTGCCGCGAAAGCCGATGAGGGCATCTCGCCAGGCGCGCTCGGGGTCGGTCTCGCACGTGCGCCGCACGTGATCCATGTAACGGTGTATGGGATCGGCGAAGGGTCTCACTCTGAAACTTCCTGTTTTGCCTGCTCGCGAAGCGATTTGAGAATCGCTCGCTTGCGGGCTTGCTTCTTGTCGTATGCTGCGCGTGCGGCGCGATGCTGTTTGAGCTCCGCCTCGGCGGCGGCGATCTCGGCGGCGTGCTCGGCGCGTTCTGCCTGTTTTGCGGCTGCTCGCTGCGCCTTGCGCTCTGCTCGCTCGGCGGTTGCTTCCTCGTCGCTTATGCGGCAACCGCAGTAATTCTGGCGATACATCCCGAGGGCGCGGCTTCGGCGCGTGGCTTCGTCGTAGTAGGGGCGGAAGTCCTCGAAGACGCCCTCGATTCCCTCTCGCTCGGCCGCCCGGCGCACTTCCTGCTCGATGACCTGGGTGTATTGGTAGGGGCTTACGGAAAGCGTGGTGCCGATGCCGTCGAAGCCCTGCTCGGCAGCCACCCGCGCCGTCTCTTCGAGGCGTAGCCGATAACACGCGCGGCAGCGTGCCTCTCGGCGCGCGGGGTCGACGGAGAGGACGTCGGCGCGGAGGGGCGCGTCCTCGCCTATGGCCGATTGCGCTTCCTTGCGTGCGGATCGGACGTCGGCGAGCGCTGCATCTCCGATGCGCCCCGCAGCCTCTTCCCAGGTGGCAGGGTCGTAAGGACCCTCGATGACGGGAATGCCCTCGCTTTTCGCCCAATCCTCGAGCGCGGCGAGGCGGTGCGCGTACTCTTCGCGCGGTGCGATGTTCGAGTTCGCGTAGTAAATGGCGATATCGTGCCCCGCCGCTTGGAGAAGGCGCACAGGCTCGAGCGAGCATGGCCCGCAGCATGCGTGCAAAAGCAATTTCATCTGCGGCTCCTCTCGCCCTCGTGGATTCAACCTGTCGATACTAGCACAGGGTCGAACTCGGCCTGTGCCGCCGCTGGCGAAACCGCCAAACCTCGATGTTTGCAAAGGCGTGGCGTGCATGCTTTCGCCCCTCGTTTTCCGCACTTTGCATGTTTGGCGTCGCGCTCGGCGGCCGAGGCGTCCCACTCTTTTATACTGTTGTTCGTATCGAATGTGCGGTCCGCCCGTTGGGGTGGTCTTTTTCTGGGAAGGGTCTTTCATGGCGAACACGTCATATCGCGCGATATTGTTCGACCTCGACGGCACGTTGTGCCCGATGGAGCTCGATGAATTCTTGGGCGGGTACTTCAAGGACATCGCCCGTTTTGCGGCTGAGCAGGGGATCGACGGCGAGAAGTTCGCGCGTGCGTTCGGTGCAGGCGCTTCCGCCATGGCCAAGCGCGAACCTGGCGGGAAGACGAACTACGATGTGTTCTGGGACGCGTTCTTCGCCGTGCTCGATCGCGACGCTGCCGATTGGGACGCGATGTTCGCGGGCTACTACGAGACGAGGTTCGGCGCTATCGGTGCAGATGTTCAGCCGAACCCGGCAGCGCACCGTGCCCTCGAGCTGCTCGTTGCGAAGGGGTATCCGCTCGTGCTGGCGACCCAGCCGATGCTTCCCCGTAGCGCGGTCGAGTGGCGCCTTGCGTGGGGCGGCGTAGGCGACGCGCCGTTTCGCTACATTTCCACGTACGAGAACTCCTCGACGGTGAAACCGCAGGTGGAATACTATGCGGAGGTTCTCGCGAATTGCGGGCTTTCCGCCGACGAGGTGCTCATGGTGGGCAACAACACGCTCGATGACTTGGTGTCGGCCGATCTTGGCTGCGACGTGTACCTGGTGACCGATCACCTTATGGACCCTCGGGGCCGTGGGCTCGAAGGCGTGAAGCACTCAACGATGGCCGAGTTTGCGGCGTGGGTGGACGACCTTCCGACCTGCGATGACCCTGCGACGATCGAGGGAGGCGCGAACTAGCATGGCGCTTTTCGACTGCACGTGCGACGCTAAAAGCGGCAACGCCCGCGCGCTCACCTTTACGACGGCGCACGGCGATTTCCGCACTCCTATGTTTATGCCCGTCGGCACATCGGCCACGGTGAAGGGCATCACCCCACCGCAACTTCGCGAGCTGAAATCCCAGGTGGTGCTTGCGAACACCTACCATCTCTCGCAGCGCCCCGGTGAAGATGTGGTTGCGGAAGCCGGCGGGGTACACAAGTTCATGAACTACGATGGGCCGATGCTCACCGACTCGGGCGGATTCCAGATCTTCTCGCTCGCCGATACGCGCAAGCTCGACGACGACGGCGTCACCTTCCGCTCGATTTACGACGGCAGCTATGTGCGTTGGACGCCCGAGGAGAACATGTGCATCCAGGAAGCGCTTGGCGCCGACATCGCCATGCAGCTCGACCAGTGCCCGCCGTACCCTGCGACGCGCGAGTTCGTCGAGCGCGCGGTCGACCTGTCGGCTATGTGGGCGCGCCGTTGCCTGGCGGCGCACAAACGACCCGATCAGACGCTCTTCGGCATCGTGCAGGGCGGCATGAACCTCGATTTACGCCTGGAGAGCATCCGCCGTTTGCGCGAAATCGAGGACGAGAGCCTGGCTGCCGGCGGGCGCCGATTCGGCGGTTTCGGCATCGGCGGTTATTCGGTGGGTGAGGACCACGAGACGATGTTCGAGACGTTGGGCCAGGTAGCGCGAGCGCTGCCCGACGATCGCCCGCGCTATCTCATGGGTGTGGGCAATCCCACCACGCTCGTGCGCGCGGTGGGCGAGGGCGTCGACATGTTCGACTGCGTGCTTCCCACGCGCACGGCCCGCATGGGCACGGCGTTTTCGAGTCAGGGTCGCATGAACATGCGCAACGCCAAATATACGCGCGACTTTACGTCGCTTGATCCCGAGTGTACGTGCCCGACCTGCCAAAACCACACGCGCGCCTACATTCGCCATCTCGTGAAGCAGGACGAGATGCTCGGCGGCATCCTGCTTTCCATCCACAACCTGCACTATTTGCTCGACCTCATGCGCCGCGCGCGCGAGGCTGTGCTTGCCGATGCGTATGCCGAGTTCGAAGCGCAATGGATGGCAAGCCCCGCGGCGAAGGACTACTAAGAAGCTACGGATTGCAGCAATATGCAGCTCATACTCGTTGGGGAATGAGGGAAGATGCTTCGGTTCCTGCAAAGTTAAAACCGATTTTACTAAAACGTTTTTAGTAAAATCGGTTTTAGTAGCGAGGGTTTAGCGGCTGCTAGCCATAATCGCTCTTGGAATAAATCGGAATGGGTGCCGGTTCTTGACGTGGTTAGAATCAACTGATTACCATCGATTGCATATACAAGCAACCAATCGGGTTTGATACGGCATTCGCGAAATCCAACGTAATTACCCGATAGGGCATGGTCGTGATTTCGATTTTCAAGCGGTTGACATGCACATAGCTTACGATCTCAAGTGCGTCAAGGTCATAGCCGCGTTTCCCAATTCGCTTGAGGTCTTTCTTGAATTGGGATGTCGGGACAAGTTTTAATGGTATAGGCGTTACTTGTCGAGAGAGGAAAAAAGCTCACTTGCGCTATCGTAGGATTCTGCCTTTACCTTACCGGCCATGATGTCGCGTGCTTCGCGCATTGCAGCCTCGGTAGTTGCGTTGTATCGCGGTTGTCGCACGCCGAACGGCAAGCCACCTTCCATGATAGACTTATGCAGAAATACGTTGATTGGTTCAGTGAGGCTCATGCCTAAGCTGGCAAAAATTGATTCCGCGTCGCTTTTGACCTCGGGGTTCACGCGCATGTTGATAGTTGCCGTTTTTGACATAGCAATCACCTCGTTTATTCAATGTAATTGTAATGTGCATCGTTTTCATTACATTTGCAAGATGTTTACCCAGAGAACATGCTCGATTTTGCTTGCGAACCCACAAGTTCCTGCAAGAGCGAATGATAGAGAAACGGTCGAGTTGATATATATCACAGACGGGACGCTTTTGAATCGATGCCAAAAGCGTCTTATCGAGTAAAAGCTATTTGCAGCAATATGTGGCATTTTGCTATAATATGATTGAAAGTAGCTTGCTATAAAGCAAAGGAGGCCGGCTATGGTTCAGCTTGCAACACGTGTTGACGATGCGGTAGGCGAAACCTTCAAGTCACTCACAAAGCAGTTGGGGACAACGCCAGCGGATGCCATGCGCATGTTCGTCATGGCGTTCAACGCGAATCAGGGGTTTCCTTACGAGGTGAGGGTCAAGCGCTCTGCTGTGGAACCTCTTTCAAATGAAAGGGAAGCTCTCGACTTCATCGATAGCACCTCGTCGGAGCTGATTTCCGATTCGTGGTGAGATTTGGACGGTTTGCGCAGCGAGGTACGCTTCAAAGCCTCGACCTGCGATTATCGTGCAATCAGATGCGGTCAACGGTTTCGAATCAACGGTTGTGTGCTTGCTCACTACCGATAAAAACATAATAGGGCCCACTCGTATTCGAGTTGCGGCAACCAACCAAGGAAAACGGCCTTTCGAAAGACTGTTTCGCAATGGTTGAGAAACAGTCTTTCGATCAAGACCTCGTCGCTCGGTCAAAAAACGGCGTACTGGAAGCCGAGCCCTTGGCCGAGGTCGATAAAGCCTTGAAGTTCGCGTTGGGATTAGCATAGCGGGAGCGAGTATTTATAATATTGCGCGAACGGTGCCTTCTGATATCCCTGCGAAAAGCTTCTGCCATAATTCAAGAATTACCTGCTTTCTGTTGGAAGCTACTTGCAAACCTTCGCTTGTCAAAGTCAGCCCCGTTGATGTTACGCCATCGCAAGGTTTCTGCGAATCTTTTATAAGACCAGCTTGCTTGAGAAGATTTACTCTATCTGCGAAATCCGGCTCTGACAAGCAGAGAGTTTCTGCATCAACATACCAGTTGCCATGGAGTGCTTTTAAAATGTCGATGACATTATCTTCGGCAGTTGGATTTTTCTTTCTTGGTCTGTACTCGATTTTGGCAGCGTCCGGAATATTCCATATACCATTTTCTTTGATTGCTCCGCGAATTCGACCTTGCGATAAAAAGTTATTAACATCGCTTATTCGGCTTTGTCGATATCGTTTTGCATATGTTTTGACATCCATTTGCTTCCCCTAAACTTCGGGATTAAGTAATTTCTTGTTCAACTCCTCAAGCGTTTTGTTTAATGCTTTTATTTCATTATCAAAAGTCTCCATGGTGTCTTTATGCGGTTTCAGCTCGTTCTGTTTCGCTATGACCTGTGATCTAAGTTCTTTCCTTTTCTTGTTTTCGAATAGACCACAATTCCCTATGCTCGCTCCGAGATCGTCAATCTCTTCGCCAATCTCTTCAAACTTTCTTTTCGCGGTGAGATAAGTATCATTTTCTTTCTTTTGAGAGATAGCGGCTTCTGTTTCAGCCTTCTTTTGGAGGAGTGTTGCTTTTTCCTGGGGATGTTCGCTCCAGTATTCATCGGCTGCAGCTTCTCTTACTTGCCGCTCGCAGAGGAGCTTCCTCGCCTTCCATAATGTGATTCGTGTTTCTTGCGATTTTTTCGCTTCATCAGTGAGGTTGTATTCTCTGCGCCATACATAACTACCGGGTTGATTGCCTGGATAGAGGCTAACAGAGCATGTGGGAAGCGCTTTTTCGATAATGAAAATGAGATTTCCGTATATCGTCGCATTCGATTCGCTGAACTTGGGGTCATCCTTGATTGCTGCTTTTAATAGCATCGTGCAAGCGTCGACTCTATTCAGAAAGCGATCCCATTCACTATGGCTGGGGCATGCATATTTCAATCGGTCATTCGAAACGCAATAGCTGCTATTACCATCTTTGTCGAATGGGGGAAGCTCTTTTCCGCCGGTGTAATCTTTCCAAATCGTCTGCCAGCCATCTACCGCAGCGCCAACAAGAAGTTTGCGCTCGCGTTCTGGAAACGTTTTAGGAAGAACGCCGCTTTGTTCGGTAAGTGTTAGCCAACGACTATAGGAAGCATTTCTCTCGTCGAGAAGGTCAGTTGCATTTTGCTTAGAAGGAAACGATGCATATCTATTGCAGTAGGATTTAAGCATTGCTAATGAAAGTGCTGATGCGCTGGCCTCTATGGCTTCTATTGTCTGCTTTAAATTATCGAAGCCGCAATTGTATATCACCCGAGAAAATATATCATATGCCTCAGGGATTCGATTATTTTGAATGGTTGATTGCCAACCTACGGCGGCACCTTTTATGAGGAGCGCCCTCCAATCGTTTGGATCGATTTCTAAAACTTTGTTTGCATACGATTCCGCCTCTTCTGAATTTCCAGCACTGTTGGCTTCTTGCGCCATGGTGAGATAATTTTCAATTTGCGCTGTTTTGTCGACTTTCACGGTACCTTCAACCTGAACAACGCCTTCGACCATCATTTTCTTGGCCTCTTCGACGGAGTATTTGCATCCGCAGTTTTGGCAGACGAATACGCCATCCGTTTTGAGGAGGTCGGTGCTTCCGCACATTTCACAAGATAATTGTTTCATGAATCTCCCTTATTCCTTGGTTCATCATCTGGTTTCAGGTTTGAATGATGAGCTTGGACCTCGTTTCCCTAATCGCCCCTGGTTTCTGACTCGATTTTTTGAGCATGAACTGCGGCGTAGCTCGTGGCTATGGTTGCTGAACCTGCTAAGGCCAAGACGAGAATGCTTGCAACGCATCCCGCTATAAGACCGTTGTTTCCGACGCCAGAGGCAATGAGGTCGATTATTAGTTGGCAAATGAACGAGACAGTGACTATAGCGATTATTGGAAGTTTGAAGATAAGTTGCGGGTGTCTCGAAATCCTGTTTATCGTGAAAGCAAGCAGTGCGAAGGCTGCAATGCTAAAAATCGCCTCAACGGCTGATGTCGTCGATAGCCCGAACAGCAGGAGACCAATTGTCTCAATGCAGACGAATGCAATACCGGCAATAGCAACGATTGTCGTGTTTGCTTTGCGCATGGCTACCTCTTCTCTCCGCATTCGGGACAAAAATTCTCTGACTCGCCGAATTTGTGTCCGCAGTTGAAGCAAAAATTAGGCAGCGTATTTGCCGTAACGGCGGTTTGCTCTTCTGGTGCGCATCTGGCGTCACGGGGTTGGAGATCATGCTCTTTTTGCGTGTTGTCGCCCACAGCGTGAAAGACCGCCCCGCCGACCATCTGGCTTATGGGAGCTCCAATTCCCGACATAACTCCCAGGCCGATGCCCATATTCGCAAATTCTCCGATAGCTTCGTTTTGTGCCATTTGCTCCGCTACGTCGAACCCGCGTTCTTGCTGGTAGGTGTATCCTTCAATCTGTCTTTTGCCTGCCGAAGCTCGCGCTTGGATCGCAGTCTTCTTTGCTTCAGTTTCTTGATTTATTATGCTGACTTGTTGGTTAATTTGAGCGTCTCTCACGTCGGCAAATTGCCGAAATTGGAGTGTTTTGAAGTGTTCGTAGATAGCATCACCGTCGGGTTTAACAACGGTGGTGATCATCATCTGCGTAAGCTCGATACCGTATTCTGCAAAATCAGGTTTGAGTAGTTCTTTTACTTCGGCAGAAAGGTTGTCCAGCTGCGAGTCAATCTCGAAGATCGACAACTTCTGACGTTCGATGGCTTTCGCGATTGCGCTTTTGACTCGTGTTTGGAGAAACGATTTGAAGTAGTGAATGAGCTGTTGCTGGGAGAGCGCCACTTCGGTGCCTACAAGCTTAATAATCAGGGCGCGGGGGTTTCTCACTGCTAAAGCCATCTCTCCCGATGCCCCGATTGCGAGAGGGAAGCCATAATTTGGTTCAATATATTGAACTTTAGAGCTCGTGCCCCACGCAATGCCCATTTGTTCGCACAAGTTGACAAAGAAAACTTCTGCATGAAATGGGCTATCGCCGCCAGTGGGAAGGTTGACTAAGTGATTGACGAGTGGGAGATTTTGCGTCGAGAGTTCATGTCGGCCTGGGCCGAATGAATCGAGGATCTGGCCATTTAAAAAGAAAAATGCTTCTTGTGATTCGTGGACTATGAGTTGGGAGCCGGTGTTGAAATCTTCGCAAGGATGTTTCCAGATAAAGGTTTGGTTATCGCCTTCGAATTTGATAACGCTGACAAGTGCCATGGCATTTCCTTCGTGAATGAATCCAAATTGCTACATTACAAACGCGTAGCGAGTTAGTTCACGTTGATTCTATCGGGGGGGGCATGTGTCAATGCGCTTGAGCGGTGATGCCAGATTGATGTGGATCCTCACCTTATGATTGCTGCCATGCCTCTGTCGGCATCGTCGACATGGTTGATTTTTTGCCGATATGTCAACTGCGCGAGGGGTCATGCTGCGATTCTGACGTTGAATTCCAATAGAACGCATAGTGAGCTTGGCAACGGGGGCTGCAAGGGTAGGGGCGCCTGATGTCGAGGGCGAGCGACGAGGGCAGCTATCCTTCGGATATCGATGGGATAGAAATCGTGAACATCATCGACTTCCTCCTGTATCGGTAAGCCACATACGACCCTCGCAGGCTTTGCGGGCCGGCGGAGGGGCTCTTACAGCAGCTTAATTGCGGCGGCCCCTAGAATCATGATGAGGACGCCGAGTATTTTCTGCCTGTTAACTGCCTTTTTCGGAGACTCGAATATTCCGAAATGATCGACTAGAATGCCGCCCGTCGTGGAGCCAACCAGAAGAACGACAACCGTCATTCCAGTTCCTATGATTCTCGACAGATAGACATTTGCGAGAACGTATAGTCCGCCAAGGATTCCGCCAATCCACATCCACCAGGGGTTTTTAGCCGGTTTCCCTTCCTTTGACTCTGGTTTCCCATTCTTTACGCGCAAGACGATGCAGATAATTGCCAGCAATATAATGCCGACAGCGAACGAGATGACGGATGCTTTTATCGGGGAACCTGCCGCTACCCCAAGGTAGCCGTTAACGGCAGTTTGGGTTGCAACTGCCATTCCGCTAAAGACGGAAAACGCTCTCCAGAGCCATAAAGAGGCCGGTGCTGCTTTTTGCCGATTGGTGCGGTCCGCCTTGCTTTCTTTCGCCGTCGAAACTAAAATCACGCCGAGTAGCACCAGCACCGCACCTGCAATGCGAAACGCGGTCAATGATGTTTGCTGCGAATAGAACAGTCCGAAATTATCAATGGTCAATCCCATTAAGATTTGGCCGAGAACCGGAAGCACGACCGTCTGCACTCCGCCTAATTTCGGAAACAGCAAGATGTTTCCCGTCAGAAACACTACGCCGCAAATGCCGCCGATCCAGATCCATGCGGGCTCATTCAGCAATTGTGCGAAAGGGATATGCAACCCCTGTCCAGTGACCAGCAGCAACGCTGACAGAAACAATAGCCCTACAAGAAACGACACCAGGGCTGCGTTGAAGGGGGAGCCGACTTTTTTCCGTAACCTTGTGTTTACGCTCGTCTGTATGGGTAAGCCGACACCTGCCAGAAATCCAAGAATAATGGGCATACTTCTCATCCTTCGTCGGCGCAACGTTGTTCGGGATCGCGCTCTTGCGACTTTGCGGCCATGCTGAGGTCGATATCAGCAGCATAGCGCACCCGCATTGGAATGCAAGTATCCTGACGATGGGGTGCTTCCCGACGATGTCCTTCGGTGCTTTGCCAAGCTTCTTTACCACAATTTTATCTACCTTTAAGAATAATTTTTTGCAACATGCCGCAAGTTGCTTTCTCATGCGGCTTAGTTGTGCAAAAATGTGAGGGTTAGGTTTACTGGCAGATTTCCCGTCGCGCATGGTTTTGCGGTAGGGGGACAGGGCAAGGAAGAAAACGCACATGGCGGAACCTCAGAAAAAGAAGAAGCATCATAATAAGGATAGGCGCAACGTATGGCTGCTCGTGGTCATGGCGCTTTTGGTCATCGGCTCGATCGTGATGTTCACGCCGCCGCAGGAAAAGATCAATCAAGGCCTCGACATTCAAGGTGGCCTTTCGGTCGTGCTCACGGCGCACAACAACGACGGGTCGGATGTTTCCACTGAGGACATGGAATCTTCGCGCGCGATTATCGAGAACCGCGTGAACGCCCTCGGCGCATCCGAGGCAGTCGTGCAGATTCAGGGCAACGACCAGATCCTCGTGCAGATCCCCGGCCTATCCGACACCGAGGAAGCGCTCAATACCATCGGCAAGACGGGCAAGCTCGAGTTCGCGCGACTTGACTCTTTCACCGATTCCGATGTGAAGACGAAGATCCAAAACGGCCAATACGGCACGCAGGGCACGGTGACCGATGCGTTCGGCAATTCTTTCCCGAGCGAGAAGGTGGAGCACCTCAAGGTCGAAGAGGGCACGTACACGCCGATCATCACCGGCTCGAATCTCGAGAAGGTCGACGTGGGCCAGGCTTCCCAGACCTCGACCGACTATGCGGTTAACCTGCGCCTCGACTCCGAGGGCACGAAGGCCTTCGCCGAGGCAACTGAAGACCTCGCTCCCACCAAGGGCCAGATCGTCATTATCCTTGACGGCGAGGTGCAGTCCGCGCCTGCCGTGCAGTCCGTCATCTCCGACGGCAACGTTTCCATCACTGGCGGCTATACGCTCGACGCGGCCAAGCAGATGAAGACCGTGCTCGAGTCCGGCTCGCTGCCCGTGAGCTTCGAGTATGCGCAAAGCCAGGTCGTCGGCCCGACGCTCGGCCAGGATGCGCTGCAGTCCGGCGTGCTCGTAGCGCTCATCGGCCTTGTGATCGTTATGATTTACCTGCTCGTGTTCTACGAGGGACTCGGCATCATCACCGCGGCGGCAATGGCCGTGTTCGCGGCAATCTACCTGGGCATCCTCGCGCTGCTTTCCGCATTCGGCTTGTTCAGCCTTTCTATGGCGGGCATCGCCGGCGTCGTTTTGACCATCAGCATGGCGGCCGACTCCTCCATTCTGACGCTCGAGCGCTTCCGCGAGGAAATCCGCATGGGCCGAAGCGTGCGCGCTGCGTCCATCACGGGCGTCCGCCACGGCATCCTGACTTCGATCGACGCCGACCTCGTGACGCTTGTCTCCGCGCTCACGCTGTTCTTCCTGGCAAGCGCCTCGGTCAAGGGCTTCGGCATGACGCTTGCCCTGGGCATCGTGTGCGACATCGTCATGATGTTGCTGTTCAAGGCGCCGCTTATCCGCCTTCTCGCCCCGAAGCTCATCGCGAAGCATCCTAAGTTCTGGGGTGTGGAGGACTGCATCGAGGCTGTGCCTTACTTCCAGGGTGTGAAGCAGGCTGCTTCCCGCAAGGACGTGCGCGGCCGCTTCATCAAGCTCGACATCAATCTTTTGGGGCTTAAGAAGATCTTCCTCACCGTGGCCTGCTGCGCGATGGTGCTTGTCGCCATTATCGTTGGCGTGCGCGGTATGAACTTCGGCATCGAGTTCGTCGGCGGCACGTCGGTGACCTTCCACGGCACGGGCGACGTTACGACTGAGCAGGTCCGTGATGCGTTCAGCGATGCGGGCGAGCCCGACGCGGTCATCCAGACCACGACGGCCGACGGCGAGCCGGGCTTCCTCGTTCGCACCACCACGACTTCCGCTGAAGATGCGACGGTGACGGCGAACGAGGTGGCGGGCACCTTCGGTTGGACCACCGACAGCTTCGAGGTCACCACGATCGGCCCTGACTGGGGCGCAAGCGTCATCCAGTCGTCGGCGATTGCGTTCTTCATCTCGTTGCTTCTGATCATCGCCTACATCTCGATCCGCTTCCGCGATCCGAAGATGGGCGTGACGGCGGTCGTCGCGCTTCTGCATGACCTTATCATCGTTGTGGGCGTCTATGTGCTCGTCGGTCGCGAGATCACCCCGAACACCATCGCCGCCTTGCTCACCATCTTGGGCTACTCGCTCTACGACACGGTTGTCGTGTTCCACCGCATCAACGAGAACATGAAGGACGAGTCGGTGAAGTGCACTTTCGCCACCATGGCGAACCATTCGGTGAACGAGGTTCTCGTGCGTTCGCTCAACACGTCGATCACCTCGCTCATCCCGGTTGTCGCAATGCTGCTGTTCGGCGGCGAAACGCTGAAGGACTTCGCGCTTGCCATGACGATCGGCCTTGTGTGCGGCTGCTACTCGTCTTACGCCATCGCGACGCCGCTCTACGTCATTTGGAAGACGCACGAGCCGCGCTTCAAGAAGCTGCAGAAGAAGTACGGCAACGACATCCAGCGCTGGTTCCTAAACCGCCTTCCGGGTGCGGCTGTTCCCGCTGCGGCTGCGGCGGCTGCTGGCGATGCGGCTTCTTTGGTGGGCGCTGGCGCTTCCGAGGGTGCGACGGCTGTGACTTCGGCAGTGTCGCCTCATGACGCGGCGGTTTCGCCCGACTTCGGCAAGAAGAAGCCTTCGCGCGCCGAGCGCAAGGGGAAGAAGTAAGGCGGAGCGGCTTTTGCCGGTTTGCGCGAATGCGATTGATTTGCGAGCCCTCGCACGATAAGGCGGGGGCTCGCTCTATACTTACGGGTAAGACTTACAGCTACGAGAATGCGGCACCCAATCGGTGCGCGAAGAGAGAGGAGCGCCCCGTGCGCGAAGGTTCGAACCCTAATTTTTGCCCGCCCGTCGAGGAGGGCTTGACCATCAATTTCGAGGACTCCAAAGGCGACGCGACCGTTCTGGAATTCCTCGGCCTGCTTCTGCATGGCGGCCACCGCTATGGCGTGTTCTTTCCGGTAAGCGAGGAGGAGCCGGCGCTCTCTTCGGGCGAGGTGATCATCCTTGAGGCGGTGGAGTTCGACGAAGACGACCAGCCGTCGGCCTTTGAGCTTGTGGAGGACGAAGGCGTGGCGATGGAGGTGTACGCCGCGTTTCAGGAAGCGACGAGGGGCCTCTACGATTTCGAGTAGGAGCTGCTCCTGCCGCGTCAACCAAGGGAATGGATGAAGCGCTGTATCGATAACGGTGCGGCGCTTCGTTGTTGAGCGGGTCTATTTTGTCGGGCGGGTTTACTCGCTGCCCTCCGTTGCCGAGTGCTGATGGGGTGCGACTTTCAATGGCTGCTCGGGCGTGAGGCTGCGAGTGCGTGGCTGGCTTTGCGAGGCGCCCTATTTCGCGAACGCTTCCTCCAGTATGCGCTCGAAGAGCTCTTTCGATGCGGCAGCCTTCGCGAGCAGGGCGTCTTTCTTGCCGCGCGTGAGGTGCTTGAAGCGATATTCCGCGCTCATCGCGTCGTGCTTGGTGGGGAATTCCGCGCTTGCGAGCAGGGTGAGCGGCCCGCGCCCGCGCGTGTACTTCGCACCTGTGCCTGCGCGATGCTGGGCGAGGCGTGCCTCGATGTCGGGGGTGTAGCCGGTGTAGAGCGTGCCGTCGCCGCATTCGAGGACGTAGAGGTAGTAGCGCTTGGGCTCGTTTGTCGGCGTGCTTGCGGCAGGCGAGGACTGAGCGGTGTCAGTGGGTGCGACGTTTGCGGGTGTGCCGTCGGGCTCGGGCTCGTGCTTGGGGCTGGCGCTCGTGTTCTCGGGCTCGACCGCGCCATCTTCGGGCAACAGAATCTCTTTTCCCAGATCATTCGCGATTTCGGGGAGAAGCTTCTCCATGGTCTCGTCGATCGTCTTCTTCTTCAGCTCGCATTCCCATACCACGTGAACGCGCCAGCCGTCGGCTTCGAGTGCGGCGACGTTCTCCCGGTCGCGTTCGACGTTTCGCTCGAACTTCGCGGTCCAGTACTCCACGTTCTTCTTAGGGGTCGATAGTTTACAGTGCGGGCATCGGTGCCAGAAGCATCCGTTCACGAACACGCAGACTTTCTTGCCTGGCCAGGCGATATCGGGGTGCCCTGCGACCTTCCACTGCAGACGGTATCCGCCAAGTCCCGCCGCGCGCAGCCGCTCGCGCATCAAAAGCTCGGGCTTGGTGTTGGCGCGCTTGTTTCCCTGCATCGACTTGTGCACCGCGAAGTTCGAGGCGGCAGGTGCGTCGATTCGTATGGTGCCATAGGAAACGGAGCCGCCTTTGCGGGTGCGCACGGTTGCGCTTTCCTTTGCGCGGCTGCGGTGCGGCTCCTCGGTGGCGCCTTCGTCCGCCGCCGTTTCCCGCTGCCGGTCTACTTCCGCCAGCTCGTCGGCAATCGCGCGGAGCTCGTTGCCCCAGCGCTCGATGAGGCGCTCGGTTTTCCAGGAGGCGTTCGCAGGGCTTGTCGAGGGAAGCACGTGCGCGACAAGCCCGACCTTCCACTGCAGGTAGCGCTTGTAGAGGCGGCCCGCCGTGGCGCCGTTGCAGATGACGGCCTCGATATGCGCGCACTCGGTGATGCGCTCGATGTGCGCGGGCACGACGTTTTTGATGCTCGCGTCCGAGGACCCCTTGATGTCGCATTCCTCGATGGCATCCCACAGCGCGATGCCGCCCTCGAGGAGAAGCGCCTTCTTCGCGGCGATCGACTCCTCAAGCGATGCTGTGCTGCCGTTCGGGGGCAGGGGCTCGCCTTCGTTGGGCGGCACCGGCTTGCCGAGGGAGTGCGCGATGACGCGCCAGAAGCGGTTTTGCGGGTTGCCGTAGTAGAAGGCGTTCGCACGCGAGAGCACCGAGGGAAACGACCCTAGCACGAGGACGCGGGAGTGCTCATCGAATACCGGGTCGAACCCGTGCGAGATATGCTGATAGCTTGCCATGCGTGAAAGTATAGCGCAGCCGCAGCGTTGCGCTTGTCAACCCCCTTGTGCGAGCTTTCAGCGCACAAAAAATTTTCTCCTGGGGTTTTACGGTGGTGGAAAACTGCGTTTTCGAGGCACCCAAACAATGCGCGCCTTTCGTGACGAGGTGGGGTTATGCCGTTTTTGGGACAAGTGGAAAACTATCGGGAAAATACCATCTATGGATTTTTCAAAATAAGAAAACACAACATCTTGTGTTTGAATGTCGTATCATAAGCACATAAGATAGGCGGGTGCGCAGGCGTACGCACGCAGAAAACCCCTTAAAGATCGTGAGTAGCGTCTCTGACGTCGGGAAATACCTTCCCGCGCGGTCGCGTCCTCATTGCGGGCGAGCAAGACGGTTTCAGATAAGCAACGAAGAGGAAGTGCCATGAAGATTATCAAGCGCAGCGGCTCGGAAGTGCCCTTCGACATCGACAAGATTGTGAATGCCATCAAGGCTGCCAACAACGAGGTTCCGCAAAACGAGCGCTTGACCGACGAGCAGGTTGCGCTCGCCGCCCATAGCGTCGAGTGGCTGTGTGGTCGCTCGGGCCATACCGTGTCGGTCGAGGAAATCCAGGACATGGTGGAAGACCAGATCATGGCGCAGGGCCGCTACACCGTGGCGCGCAAGTACATCATCTACCGCTACGTGCAATCCTTGAAGCGCCATTCCAACACGACCGACGACAAGATCCTCTCGCTCATCGAGTGCAACAACGAGGAGGCGAAGCAGGAGAACTCCAACAAGAACCCCACGGTGAACTCTGTGCAGCGCGACTATATGGCCGGCGAGGTGTCCAAGGACATCACGATGCGCTTGCTGCTTCCGCCCGAGGTGGTGCGCGCGCACAACGAGGGCATCATCCACTTCCACGATTCCGACTACTTCGCGCAGCATATGCACAACTGCGATCTGGTGAATCTGGAAGATATGCTGCAGAACGGCACCGTCATCTCGGGCACCATGATCGAGCGCCCGCACAGCTTCTCCACCGCCTGCAACATTGCGACGCAGATTATTGCGCAGGTGGCCAGCTGCCAGTACGGCGGGCAGTCCATCTCGCTCACGCATCTAGCGCCCTTCGTCGACGTTTCCCGCCAGAAGATTCGCCGCCAGGTGCTCCAGGAGATCAATCAGCTCGGGCTCGAGGCCAACGCCGACCGCGTCGCCGAAGTGGTGGAAGGCCGCCTGCGCGACGAGATCCGCCGCGGCGTGCAGACCATCCAGTACCAGGTCGTCACGCTGATGACCACCAACGGTCAGGCCCCGTTCGTCACCGTGTTCATGTACCTGAACGAGGCTCGCTCCGAGGCCGAGAAGCACGATCTTGCCATGATCGTCGAGGAAACGTTGCGCCAGCGCTACGAGGGCGTGAAAAACGAGGCTGGAGTGTGGATCACGCCGGCGTTTCCCAAGCTCATCTACGTGCTCGAGGAAGACAACGTGCGCGAGGACTCGCCGTATTTCTATCTCACGCAGATGGCGGCGAAGTGCACGGCGAAGCGCATGGTGCCCGACTACATCTCCGAGAAGAAGATGCGCGAGATGAAGCTGTCCAAGGGCGAGACGGAGGGCAACGGTGATTGCTACACGTGCATGGGGTGCCGCAGTTTCCTCACGCCCGACCGCTCCGGCAACGGCTACGACAACGTGGCGAACGCGGGCAACTACGAACCGGGCAAGCCGAAATACTATGGGCGCTTCAACCAGGGTGTTGTCACCATCAGCTTGCCTGATGTGGCGCTTTCTTCTCATGGCGACAAAGCGAAGTTCTGGGAGATCTTCGACGAGCGTCTCGAGCTGTGCCGTAAGGCTCTCATGTGCCGCCATAATCGCCTGAAGGGCACGCTTTCCGATGCCGCGCCGATTCTGTGGCAGTACGGTGCGCTTGCGCGCCTTGAGAAGGGCGAGCCGATTGACAAACTGCTCTACGGCGGATATTCCACCATTTCGCTCGGCTACGCGGGGCTCTACGAGTGCGTGAAGTACATGACCGGCCACAGCCACACCGAGGCGGAGGGCACGCCGTTCGCCATGGAGGTCATGCAGCATATGAACGACAAGTGCGCCGAGTGGAAGGCTGAGACCAATATCGACTTCTCGCTTTACGGCACGCCGCTCGAGTCGACCACGTACAAGTTCGCGAAGGCGCTGCAGCGTCGCTTTGGCGTGATCCCCGGCATCACCGATAAGGGCTATATCACGAACAGCTACCATGTGCATGTGACCGAGCAGATCGACGCCTTCGACAAGCTGAAGTTCGAAAGCGCGTTCCAGCGTCTGTCTCCAGGTGGGGCTATCAGCTATGTGGAAGTTCCCAACATGCAGGACAACCTGAAGGCTGTCATCCGCGTCATGCAGTACATCTACGACAACATCATGTACGCGGAGCTCAACACGAAGAGCGATTATTGCCAGGTGTGCGGCTTCGACGGTGAGATTCAGATTGTGGAAGACGACGGCAAGCTGGTGTGGGAGTGCCCTCACTGTGGCAATCGCGATCAGGAAAAGCTCAACGTTGCACGCCGTACCTGCGGATACATCGGCACGCAGTTCTGGAACCAGGGCCGTACTCAGGAAATCAAGGATCGCGTGCTGCACCTGTAGTGAGCGCAAATCCCTCAACGTATGGAAGGCCGCCCAAGGGCGGCCTTCTTTCGTTTCGCGATGGGGGTGGGATGGATGGCCGCGAAGTGCTCGGGCGTATTCCAGCGCTGGGCCGAACATGTGCGCCGTTCGCTCGCGGTTCGCCGGTTGCGTTGGGCGGCGCAGCACTCTGCAAAGATGCGCTATTGCTGCGTCGGAGGCGTGGCGCCTGTTGCTTTCTCGACGAAGCCCTCGGCATAAGAGCTCGGCACGACAAGCGAGCCGCCCGATTCGCGCAGGCTTTGGTTTACCAGGTGCATCTGGCGTAGCTTGAAGGCGATTTCGTCGTCTCGGTAGATTTCGGTGGCATCATGGAGCATGGCGGCCACATCCTTCTCGACCTCCGCGAGCACGATGCGCGCGTCCTTTTCACGTTCTGCTTTCGCTGCTGCCGCCATGGCGTTTTGGAGCTCTTTCGGGATCACGATGTCGCGGATTTCCACCGAGATGATGGATATGCCCCAAGGGCTTGTTTTCTCTTCGATCTTGTCGCGGAGTTCCTGGTCCAACTTGTCGCGATGGACGGTTACGTCGGACAAGCTGTTTCTGCCGATCGCGTCGCGAAGTGCTGTCTGCGATGCCATCGATACGGCGTCGTAGTAGTTCTCCACTTCCATGCAGGCTTTTTCCGCATCCCAAATCATCCAGAATATGGCAGCATCCACATTGACGGGCACAAGGTCTGAAGTCAAAATCTCCTCGGCGCTAAAGCCTGTCAGCATCGTGCGCAGGTCTGCTTTGAGTGCGACGTGCTCGATGAAAGGGATAGTGAAATAGGGGCCGGGTCCTGCCATGCGGTTAAATGCGCCTAGGCGCAAGATGACGTCGCGTTCCCATTGCGAGGCGATATGCACCGTGAAAATGGCTATCGTTGCCAAAGCGAATCCGATGCACAGAACCCAGATATTCATTGCGCTGGCAATTAAGTATCCGATAACTGCGACAAGTGCGAACACGATGATGAACACAAACGCCGAAAACACATTCGCAGCGTTGTCGTTCACGTGCCTGGTGCTCGGAGAATTCAAGAACTCGATTTCGGCGGAACGGGCGTTTACGGCTTGTGCGGCAGCGTTTTTCGTCTTGTTGTTAAGAAATCCCATAGTCACGCTTCTCCTCTTCTGCTTCGCGGGACTTGCGCTCCATATCGTCGATGACTGAAAGCATGCGATCGCGGGTCTCGCGATACGTCATGCCCTTCGATCGGTATTGCCTGATGCAGTTTTCGAGCAGGGCATCGATTGCATCCTCTTCGGATTCGTCGGGCGAAACGTCTCGCTGCACGAACATGCCGCGTCCTCGTACGGACACAATCAACCCAGAAAGCTCGAGGTCGCGATACGCTTTCGTCACGGTGTTGTAATTGATCTTTGCGTCTGCTGCTAACCCGCGTACACTGGGAAGCTGCTCTCCTGGCTTGAGAACTCCCGTGCGGATCAGGTAGGAGAAGCGGTTTCGCAGCTGCGCCCATATGGGCAGGTCAGATGCTTCGTCTACGCGAAATACAACGTTGTCTTCATTCGTTTGCAATCTGTCACCTTTTTGGATCGATCTTGTCGTTTTTTGTCGTTTGCGGTCTATGTCGGTATAGATTCATCAATGGGCCCCGCATGCAATCAGGCAGTACCGCAGGCATAGCCCGCCGAACAAGCATACAAAATCGGATACGGGTATGGTGCGGCATTCCTTGCGCGTTGCCGAGTAGGTTTCAAGCGTGAGGGGCACCCAGATTCCTGCGCCCATTACGCCGACGAGTGCTATGGCCAGCATATCGGGCTCCATCAAAAGATTGACAGACGCGTTTGCCGAGGGGTTGCCGAATGCTGCAAAGGAAAAGATGGCCAGAAAGACAGTTTCTGCAATAAGGCAGGCTATATGGCAAAGTTGAAGCGGCTTGGTCGCGCGCAACAGAAGAGACTGCCCTTGCGTGACCCAGTCAATTAAAAGCACTACGGATACGCCTGACGAAAGAGATGAAAGAACGAATAGGGCGATAATTGACCAATGATTCCAGAAAGGTATGCCGCCTTGGAGCAGGAATACTCCCGTATAGGCCATTGTCGTCAGGGCCCCTACGCAACAGAGTATCTCGACGGCGCCTCGTGCGCGTCCGCGAAGCGAAAGGGGGCCTTGCGATAGCGATGCGAGAGACAGCAAAGTTGCCACAAGCGTTTCAATGGCAAGCGAGTAAGCACCGAAGGTGATGACGGTGGGATGAGGATGGAGAAACACCAATAACGCGCGTCCGGGATTCCCCAGATCCCACAGCAGGCAAACCATGGCGAACACGAGCAAGACGACGCCTGCAATATACACACGCCGTCGTAACGCTTCGAATGCGGTCTGCAAACGAGAGGGGCGCTGTGCTCGTCGAAAGAGGAGACTCCACGCAGAGATGACGAAAAGCGCACCTGCAGCCGTGCCACCTAGAAATAAATATGCTATGACCAATGAACCGTAGAGCATGTCCTCGTCTGTTCTCTTCGACCATCGTTATTATCCCACGAAATGATGCAATAGGGAAATACCTATTGACTGATGCAGTGAATCGCAATACTATGACACCAACGAATGGATACGGCTTATTCTGTCGGCCGCGGAGGGGTGCCGTAATTCCATCCGGGGGGTGTATCTCGCGAAAAAGGCGAGCGCTCAAAATCTATTGGGGGTCAGTCCGAAGGGGAACGGCGTAGCGCGCGATCGCTTACCTATCTTCGGCACCGAGGCTGATAGCGAGGTGTTGCAATGATTTCTGAGTTTCCGTTGTTTCTGTTTACGACATTGGCCGGTGTAGCTGCTGGCGCGTATGTGGTGAGTGTTGCTTTTCCAGTGGGCAAAGACGCTAAGAAGACGTGGCTGTTCCCGCTGGTGTGCTTGGTGCTTTTGGCCGTGGGTCTGGCGGGTCTGCCGTTGCACCTGGGTCGTCCCGAGCGTTTGTTCGTCGCGCTCTCGCAGCCTGGCGCCATGATTGCTCAGGAGGCGTACTGGTCGATCGCCCTGGGCGTTATTCTGCTGATTGATCTGGTGATTTCCAAGACGAAGGGCTCTTCTCCTCGTGGGCTGCGCATCGTGGGTGGTATTGCCGCATTGGGTCTTATGCTCGTGATGTCTAATGCTTATTTCGTATCCATTGGCGTGTCTGCATGGGCGTCGTGGCAGACGTTCCTGCTGTTTATCCTTGGTGATTTTGCCATGGGTGCTGCGTTGCTTGCTCTTCTCGAGTCCGACCTGATGAAGGACGGCACGTATCTGACAGTTTCTGCCGTATTGAGCGTGCTCGCTGCTGTGGGCGTCGTGCTTGAAACTGTGCACTTCGCAAGCGTCGGTGCGAGCATGGTGCTTTTGATCATTGGTGCTGTAGTCGTGGCTGTTGCCGCCGTCCTGCAGTTCATGGCAAAGTCGGGCAAACTGTCTACCGCAACTGCCGCAAAGGTTGCGTTTGCCTGCGCGTTTGTCGGTATTGCCTTGGCTCGCTACGGTTTTTATGCCGCGTGCGCTCTGTAAGGAAAGGGAGAAAAGATGACTGATATTGCTTCCAGTAATTCCCGCGGCTTTTCCCGCCGTTCGTTTATCGCAGGAGCTGCAGCCCTCACCGCTGCTGGCGTTCTTTCTGGCTGCTCGTCAAACACTGGTGGTTTGGCGCCGCATACGGCGGATTCGTCGAAAGCTGGCACCGAAGAGATATTTTCTGGCTCATGCCGCTCGCAGTGCATCCAGGGTTGTTATTTGAACGTGCACGTGCGTGATGGGCAGATCGTGCGGACGACGGCAGGCCACATTGAAGAGGAGCCTTTCTACGAGCATATCTGCCCGAAGGGTCTGAGCCATCCTGCGCGCGTGTACAGCGCAGGACGTTTGCAGTATCCCATGCGTCGCGTGGGCGAACGAGGTGCAGGCGAGTTCGAGCGCATCAGCTGGGATGAGGCCATTCAGGAGATAACCGACAAATGGAAAGGTTATCGGGAAGAGTATGGTCCGGAGTCCATCGCGTTTTTCTTAGGGAGCGGAAACACTGCCGTTTTGGGCGGAGGAACTGCCGACGGATCGGTTATGCAGCATCTTCAGACTGTTATGGGGGCTTGCAGTGTGCTTCCCGATCGCGATATCGCTTTCCAATCAGCTATGGTGAAAGTATTCGGCCCTGGATCTGCGTTTGTCAGCCCGCTCGAGTGGAACGGCGCGAACCATATTGTCATTTGGGGCTGCAATCCTGCCGTTTCCTGCAAACGCATGATGCATTTTTACCTCGATGCCAAGGATGCTGGCGCGCAGCTTACAACAATCGACATCCAGTACAACACGAATGCGGCAAAGTCCGATTGGTTCGTTCCGGTGCATCCTGCTACCGATGGCGCGCTCGTGTTCGGCATACTGAGCGAGGTCCTGGCGCAAGGCTGGCAAGACACCGAATTTATGCGCGCCCATTCCGAAGCTCCGTTCCTTGTGAAAGAGGACAACACTTTCCTTCGTATGAGCGATTTGGGTGTTGCTCCTACTACGGGGAAAAATGCATATGGCATGGAAGTGACCATCGATCCCGAAGTCGTATGGGATGAAGCGACGCAATCTGCGAAGTCCCATCTGGAAGCCGAAAAGCCGGCGCTCGAGAATGTTCCTGAAGAGGTCGAAGGCTTTAAGGTGCGTCTGGTGTGGGATATGGCTCTCGAGGCTATCGGCAAATGGACTCCCGAGAAGGCTTCTGAGGTTACGGGGGTGTCCGTCGAAGACATCAAACGCCTCGCTCGCATGTATGGTCAGGAAGGCCCAGTGCTTACTGGCATGAATCAGGGTCTGAACCACTACTTCAACGCTATCTATACGTACGATCTCATCTTCTTGCTTATGGTCGTTACCGGCAACATTGGCAAGGAATCCGCTGGTCTCATCTCCGGAGGCGGGAGCTTCGGCATCAGCAACTCGAACGGCTGCATCAATCAGCCGAGCTCTAAGGGTGAAAAGCCTGCTGGACCTGGTCGAAATATCAACTGGACGGCACTGTACGGCATCATTCACGACCAAGAGCTTCTGGGCAAACCGTTCCCTCTGAAGAGCCTGTATTGTTCGTGTACTAACATTGTGTCGAACCAGACCGAGCAGAACGAAACCGTCAAGTCGCTCAAGGAGGTTGAGTTCTTGGTTGTCGAGGAGATGACCATGAGCGATACGGCCTTGTACGCCGATATCCTGCTTCCTGCGTGCCATTGGTTCGAGTGCGAGGACTTGCGCGTTCGCTCGTACAATATGCCCTATCTGGTGTACAACGATAAAGCGACTGAGCCTCTGTATGAAAGCAAGTCCGACTTCGAGATCTACAAGATGATCGGTTCGGCGATGGGCTTCGAGGACTTCTTCGACTTCTCGGAAAAGGACTACATCTCTTTGTGGCTCAACAGTCCCGTGGCGAAAAAGGAAGGCATTACGTACGATTCTCTGCGTGAAACGAAGATTGCCCGCAACCATCAGCTCAAGGAGAATCCCTTCATGGGCGGCAAGTTCTTCCATCAGAGCGGCCGTGCGAAAATGTGGACGGAAAAGGTCGTTCCTGAATATAACTTGGGCCAGGAAATCGACGAAAGCAAGGAGCATCTGCTTTTCTATTGGGAGCCTGCGCGAGAGGCAAACTTGGAGGCGCCAATCCGCGAAAAGTATCCCTTCTCGGTCCTCGGCGAGCATATGCGCACGCGCAACCATACGCAATGGTGGGACGTGGACTACATGAAGGAATACGAGCGGCAGCCTATTGCCCGCTTCAACCCCGATGATGCAAAGGAACTGGGGATATCCGAGGGTGATACCGTGCGCCTTTACAATGACCGCGGTTCGGTAACGTTGCTTGCCACTATCAATTCCGGCCAGGCACCAAAGACCATCAACTGCCCTCGCAGCTTCCTTACCCGTGAGCATATCGATGGCGACTTCGCCACTATTTCGTTTAACGACTACAACCAAGTAACACGAAATCAGTGCTACTTCGACCAGGCTGTGGCCGTCGAGAAGCTGTAGGAGGATTGATATTATGACTCGATACGGAATGGCTATCGACCTTGAGCGTTGCGTTGGTTGCCAGGCGTGCGCCACAGCATGTAAAATCGCGAATAATCTGCCTAAGAACATTACTTACAACACGGTATATACGAAAACGAGCACCGATCCAGATGATTTTGGCACGGCGGTTGTGCACGGGGCCGTTGCTAACGACAACGCATTTGGCGAATTCCCGAATTGCGTGCTGGAATTCCTTCCGGTGCAGTGCCAGCATTGCGAGAACCCTCCTTGTCTGAGAGTGTGTCCGACGGGTGCGACGAAGAAGCGCGACGATGGGATCGTATATGTGGACTCGTCGCTGTGCATAGGTTGCCGTTCGTGTATGATGGCGTGCCCCTACGATAATGTCCGCTCGATGAACGAGGGGGAGCCCGAGTACTATCTCGATGTCGTGGTGGGAGAGGCCGATGCCCCTATTCACGAGGCAGGCACGGTGGAGAAGTGCACGTTCTGCCACAATTTGATCGACAGGGGAGAGGTTCCGGCTTGTATGCAGCTGTGCATGGGCCGTGCACGGTATTGGGGTGATTTGGACGATCCGGAGTCGGAGGTTTCAAAAGCTATCGAGGGGCGCAACTATTACAAGCTGCGCGAGTCGGTAGGGACTGGCCCTAACGTGTTCTACCTGACCAAGTAACTGTGTTATTCGAGCCGTCGTTTCCCGCAGGATGCGGCGGCTCTGAACTGAACGGAGCGATTCATGAGCGAAAGCGTTGATCGAAAACTGCACAGAGCCGTGGGTCTGTCCGATCTCGCAGCGCTTTTGGCAGCTGGCTTCTCTTTCCCAAATGAGCAGATTGCGCAGGCACTTCCCGATGGGCGGTTTCTCGCCGATTGGCGCGCGAGCATGATTGATGCCTGCGGGGAAGAATCGGAGGGGGATGTGGGTCTGGCGAATCATTGCGTTGAGGCGTTTGCGGGAGTCGAGCAGGAGCCTCTTCGCCGTGAGTACAGTCGATTGTTTTTGGCGCCAGGCGTCGACGTGCTGATCTGGCCTTATGAAAGCCCTTTCGTGCACCGTATGATGGGCGCTGAGGGCGATCCGTCGTTGTTCCGAACCCGAATCGCTATGGATGTCGAGCGCCGTATGGCTGAATCAGGTGTGACCACGGTCGATTTGCGTCGTGAGCCCGTTGATAGCATCTTTCACGAATTAGAGTTTTTGGCGCATTTGCATGCTTGCGTGGCGGAAGCTGTGCGGGTCGAAGATGTCGCTGCCGAAGCAGAGTGGCGGAATCGCTTAGGCTCTTTTGCCCGTGACCATTTTTTGAAATGGTGCCCTCGTTTCATGTCTGAAGTAAGGAGTCTTAGTCAGTTGGCTGCATATCAGGCTCTGTCTGACATGGGCATGCGGTACATGTGCGAATTGGCTGCCGAAGTGGGCCTCGAAGCGAGTCTTGCATTGGAAGGCTCTGGGGACGAAACCGTTTCTCCGCGTATTTCCTGAAGGGCGGTTTCATGACATTCTTGATTGTGCTCATGTGCGTTGTGGTTGCGGTGCTTTTGCTGAAGCCTGCCATTAAAAAAGCGCCGGCAATTTGGTATGCTGCGGCGATTGCGCTGGCGCTGCTCTATATAGGGGTATTGCAGGGTTTGCTACCTCTGCCAGCGCCCGTGCGCAATGTGCTGTTCTTGCTATTGCAGAAAGGCACGTTGGCGGTTGCCCTGTTTACCGTGGTGATGTTTGTCGGGGTCTTTCCTCGTGATTCGAAGCCACGCAAATACCTGTCTCCCATACGGGCAGAGCTTTCCATTGTCGCGTGCATGCTGATAGTTGGGCATATTCTCGCATATTGCCTGACCTATGTACCGCGCGTGTTGGGCGCGGGTGTGATTACCCCGTTCGTTTCTGTGGGCTTGGGCGTAGCGTTGGCCGTCACCGTGCTTCTGGTTGTTTTGGGAGCCACGTCGTTTAACAACGTGAAGGTTCGCATGAGCTCGCAAACGTGGTCTCGTGTGCAGAAATGGTCATATGTGTTTTTCGGCCTGACCTACGTGCACGTGCTTGCGATGCTTTTGCCGAGCGCGCTCTCTGGCGGCATGACGGCTGTGCAGAGCGTTGTGGCATATACCGTTGTGTTCGGTGCGTACGCAGTGCTTCGCATTGTTCGCGCCATGCTGGACCGGAAACGCGGAGGCCTCTTGTAGACTACTCTCTTCCAACTCGGGGGGAGCGTTTCCCCTTCAGCTTCCCCCGAGCCCCTTTCTTCTCTTTGCTGCTTTGCGGAGAAATCGGTCTTTTTTGTTCGCTAAAATGGACGAGCGCGAAGCTGTGGATTGGCTTTGCAGGAAGACAACTGGTTGGAGGAGACGGTGGAAAAACAGGAATCGATTGATGCGTGGTTCGCGCTCGTTCCCGAGCAGGCGAAGGCGACTGCACAGCGATTGCTCTTAGAGGTTGACGACCTGCGAAGGGAAGAGACCATCTATCCGCCGCAAGGCGACATCTTAAACGCGCTTGCCTATGTAGCGCCTGAAGACGTCCGCGCCGTCATTCTGGGGCAGGACCCCTATCATGGCCCAGGGCAGGCGATGGGGCTTTCGTTCTCGGTGCCCAACGGGGAGAAGCTTCCGCCGAGCTTGCGCAATATCTATAAGGAAATGACATCTGACCTGGGATGCAATATGCCGGCAAGCGGTGATCTGTCCGCATGGGCCCACCAGGGCGTGTTGCTCTTGAACACGACGCTCACCGTGCGGGAGCACGAGGCGAACTCCCACAGCAAGCTGGGCTGGCAGGTGGTCACGACGGCAATCGTCGAGGCGTGCATGCGTTTGCCTCAGCCGGTGGTCTTTTTGGCGTGGGGGCGCCCGGCCATCAAGATGATTGAGAGCGCAAAATCGCGCGCGGCGAAGGACGCGTTCGAGGGTGGCGCTTGCGCTGGTGCTGCGGACTCTGGCGCCGATGACCACGCATCGATCGGTACCGCCCCCGCTGTTGCCGACTCAAGCGGTTCCCTTGCGGGCGGTGCCCTTTCCTGCAAGTTCATTCTCAAAAGCACGCACCCCTCGCCACTTTCGGCATCGCGCGCGGCTGGCGATCTTCCCGCTTTCTTGGGCTCGCGTCCGTTCTCCCGCGCAAACGATTTGCTGAAGGAATGCGGGGTCGAGCTTATCGATTGGTCGCTTGCTGGCTGATCGTCCAGGTGATTCCGCGCGCCATGCGAAGCGCGGGTTCTTTAAAGTGGTTGCCGGGGTTTGACTCGAATTGCGTCGGTACCCCCTTGCTGCGAAATGCGGCTACGACCTCGTCCGTTCCCGTTGCAACGTTGCGCAGAAGTCGGCTCGGGGTCTTCGCTTCCTTGCTGCCAAGCGAGAAATACGCGCAGTCGATTGGGCAGGCGAGTGGCGTCTCAGTGGCAAAGTGCGCGAAATCGGGATACCAAAGCGAGCCCGAAGCGCTTGCAATGCGGGAGAAGGCCGACGAGTTGAGTGCTGCCCAGGTGGCGAAAAGCCCTGCAAGTGAGTAGCCCGCGACGGTGCGGCAGATGCGGGGACTGTTGGGTTTGCCGCATTCCCGCTCGACCTGGGGAATGATTTCTTCTTCCAACAAGCGAAGCTGGTCTTGGGCGCGTCCCGCAAAGGGGACATCGTCGGCAAACAGGCCGGGGCATTTCCAAGGCGTAAGGTCGTCATTCCAGCAGGCGGGTTTGATGGCGACAAGCGTGAAAGGCGTGCAGCCGATACGCTGGCATTCGCTGAGGACGTCGAGGCCGTCGCCGTCGTAAACATGTAGGTAAACGATGCGATTGAGGCAGTTGCCGTTGTCGCCGATACGGTTGTCGCAGTCGATACCGTCGCTGTCACAGCTGTCGCCGATGTGGTTGTCTCGCGTGTTACGGTTGGCGTCGTCGCCGTTGCTGTCATCCTCTTCGCCGCCTTCGCCAATGCGATTGCGCGCGTTGCCCGAAGATTGCGCAGGCCAAACGGTGACGCGCGCTCCTTGAACATCAAACGTGAAGAGGGGTGTCGGGGTATATTCGGGACAGGCCGCTCCCGCATTCGGGGTCGACGCCTCGCCGTCATTCACGGCAACCACTTTGGCCGAGGAGGCGTTGGCGACAAGCGAAACAGAGCTTCCGCCCGCAAGCTCCCTTGCGCCCGCAGGATGATCTACGGGCGCAAGGGCGTCGTGTCTGCCTCGTCCCATCGCCGCCCTCTTAGATGGAGAAGTTGCCGACCTCGGAAAGCTCCAGATCAGCGTTGCGCTCGCTCGCCCAATTCACGTTCCACGCGCTCGTGAACAGAAGCAGCTTGCGGCCGCGCATGTCCTCGACGCGCAGCGTGTCGCTTGTCAGGTTGAGCTTCGCGATGTCGTAGGTGGAAGGGTCGTTCATGATCCAGCGAATCTCGGAATAGGGGAGCGCCTGCCTGCGCACCTCGACGTCGTATTCGCTTTTCAGGCGCTGTTCAAGCACGTCGAGCTGCAGCACGCCGACGACGCCCACGATGACGCTTTCCATGCCGAAGCCTGGCTCGCGGAAAATCTGGATGGCGCCTTCCTGCGCGAGCTCTTCCATGCCTTTTACGAACTGTTTGCGCTTGAGCGTGTTCACCTGTGTGACGCGCGCGAAGATCTCGGGTGCGAACGTGGGGATTTCGGGGTACTGTACGCGGCATTTACCTGCGCAAACAGTGTCGCCAATCGAGAAGATGCCCGGATCGAACAGTCCGACGATGTCGCCCGCGTACGCCTCGTCGACCGTCGCGCGGTCGTCCGCCATAAGCGAGGTTCCCGTGGCGAGCTTCAGCTTTTTGCCGCCCTGCATGTGCATTGCGTCCATGCCCCGCTCGAACTTGCCCGAGCAGATGCGCACGAAGGCGATGCGGTCGCGATGGTTTTTGTCCATGTTCGCCTGGATTTTGAAGACGAATCCCGAAAACTCGTCGCGCATCGGATCGACGGGATCGCCTGTGAGGCAGTTGGTGTAGGGAAGCGGCGTGGGGGTGAGACGCAGGAATTCTTTCAGGAACGGTTCGACGCCGAAGTTGGTGAGTGCGCTGCCGAAGAACACGGGGGAGAGCTTGCCGGTGCGCACTGCATCGAGGTCGAGCTCGTCGCCTGCGCCGTCGAGCAGCTCGATGTCGTCGATGAGGTTCGCGTGGTTCGCTTCCCCGATAAGGTCGGCAAGTTCAGCGTCGCCGAGCTCGGCCTCGATTTCCGCAACTTTCTTGGTGGCGTTGGCGTGCCCGTCGCCCTCGAAGGCGATGACGCGGCGGGTCTGGCGGTCGAACACGCCGCGGAAGTTCTGTCCGCAGCCGATCGGCCAGTTCATGGGGTAGGTGCCGATGCCGAGCACCGTCTCGATCTCCTCCATGAGGTCGAACGGGTCGCGCGTCTCGCGGTCGAGCTTGTTCACAAAGGTGAAGATGGGGATATGGCGCAACGTGCACACCTTGAAGAGCTTCTTCGTCTGCGCCTCGACGCCCTTTGCGCCGTCGATGACCATGACCGCGGCGTCCGCAGCCATGAGCGTGCGGTAGGTGTCTTCCGAAAAGTCCTGGTGGCCGGGGGTGTCGAGAATGTTCACGCAATAGCCGTCATAGGAGAACTGCAGCACCGAGGAGGTCACGGAGATACCGCGCTGCTTCTCGATGTCCATCCAGTCGGACACGGCGTGTTTCGAGCTGGACTTGCCTTTGACCGAGCCTGCGGTTTGGATGCTGCCGGTGTAGAGCAGGAGCTTCTCGGTGAGGGTCGTCTTGCCCGCGTCGGGGTGCGAGATGATGGCGAAGGTGCGCCGTGAGGAAATCTGATCCGTTAGGGTCGACATGCTGGTTCTTTCTCGTGCTCGGAAATGAAATGCCCTGCTCGCGCGGATTGCGAGCGCGGTGCTCGGCGGGCGCACAGGGCGACAAACTCATATTGTACTATTCCCGCGTACGAGGTAGCGCGCATTCACGCAGATGACAAGGGGCCGCGGGTGGAGCGTATCGCGAGGCGGGAAGGCGGGCGATACGCGCGAGGGGATGCGTGCGCGAGTCCGAGTGGCACGCGGGCGTGCGGACGCGAAGTCTGTCGATGCACGAGGCGCAATGAGGTGCGGGTCCCCGCGCCGTCGGGTGGCTTATGTGCTAGCGACCTAAGATGCCCTTCACATCGTTAAGGTTGCTTGCAAAGTGGACGTGCCTCAGGCGCTCGGGGGTGGAGAATCCCTTCTCGATCATGAGGTTGATCTGGGCTTTCAGGTGGTTGTAATAGCCATCCAAGTTGTAGATGATGCAGGGCGCGTCCAAGTGCGAAAGCGAGAGCATCGACATGACCTCTGACACTTCCTCAAGCGTGCCCGAGCCACCGGGGAAGGCGATGAACGCGTCGCCGAGCTCGATCATCTTTGCTTTCCGCTCGGCCATGGTGTCGGTCACGATAAGGCGCGTGATGGTGTCGAGCTGCACGGCTTGGTCGATGAAGAACTGAGGCTCGACGCCGGTGACCTGGGCGCCTGCGTCGAGCGCGCTCTCTGCGAGAATTCCCATGAGCCCGACCTTCGATCCGCCGTAGACAAGGTTGTTGCCGCTTTTCCCGATCCATGCGCCCAGCTCACGGGCTGATTCGGCGATGGACGGGTCGTTGCCTTCATTTGCTCCCAGGTAGACGGTGATGTTCATGGGTTCCTCTCCGCGTGCTTGTTTGTGTCGAGGAAGATTATAGCGAAGGCGAGGGCAAGCGATGAGGGGCGCGTGGGGAAGCCTACGATGAAGGGCGCACGGCGCGACCCCGCGATTCCCTAAAGGTCTTTCGCCCGGAAGATCCGGATGCTGATAAAGCAGCTTGCGGCGTAGATGTCGAGGGCGACGATGATGAGGGCGATGAACAGAGGCCAGCTGTACGTGTCGATCCACGCGAGGATCGATTGCATGACGTCGGGGGCGAGGAAGTTCGTCAGGATGACGACGTCGATACACCCCGCCAGGATGAATACGCACATGAGATAGCGTATTCCCTTCGTGTTGCCGAATTTCACAAGGAATGGTTCGACGATAGCGGCGATGATGAGGACAGCCATCGTGGCGGCGACGCTCGACGAGATAATCTCGATCGGCCCGGCTGCCTCGAAGCCTTCGAGAAAACGGGGAAGCGCCCCGTTGAGCACGATGCCGAGTACCGAAGCGCAAACGATGACGGCGGCGGCGCATGCCAAGATGGTCGCATAGCGGCTCGTGATGATGTCGCGGCGCGCAAAGGGGAGTGCGGCACGGTAGCGCAGCCAGCCGTTTTGGTCGTCATACCCCATGAGCGAGAACATGATGAGCATCGGAGTCATGGCACACACGACTGCGGCGGCGCCCGCTGCGCTCTCCATCGTCCAGCATATGAAGACGAACACGAATGCGAGGATGCCGATGAAGCTGAGGACGAAGGTGCGCACAATGGCAAGTTCGGAGAGGAAGGCGGCTTTCATCAGTTGTTTCCTTTCAGGATAAAATGCAGGTAGTCGTCGATGGAGGTGCGGTCGCAGGGCACTTCGGGGAATGCTTCGGCGAATTCGAAGCGGTTGGGAACGAGGACGTCGCAGCTGAACTCACGCTTTGCAGCTCGAGCGCCATCAACGCATGCGAGAATCTGTTGTGCCTGTTCAGCCGTGCAATGCGCGATACCGGCAACATCGGTTATCTGCTCGCGCGGCATGTCGAAGATGATGCTGCCCGCGTCGATGCCCACCACGCGATCGGCGATGCGTTCCAAATCGCTTGTGATGTGGCTCGAAAGCAGCACGCCGCGATCGCCGGTCGAGGCATAATCGCGCAGCTCATCGAGCAGCTCGTCGCGAGCGAGCGGATCGAGCCCTGCGGTCGCCTCGTCGAGGATGAGCAAATCGGCGTCGTGCGAGAGCGCGCAGGTGAGCTGCAGCTTCATACCCATGCCGCGAGAGAGCGACTTCATCTTCTTTTTCGGCTCAAGCCCAAATCGCTCGATTAGCGCCTCAAAGCATGTGCTATCCCAGGTGGGAAAGGCGGGCGCGATGCATGTCCCCACTTGGGACACCGTAATCTCGGAGGGGTAGGGGCACGTGTCGAACACGACGCCGACACGGGAGCGAAGCCGCCGCACGTCGGCATCGGGGGTGTCAGCGGCGAGGGGTTCGCCGAACAGCGCCGCATACCCGGAATCGAGTTTCAAAAGGCCGAGTGCGGCTCGGATTATCGTGGTCTTTCCCGCGCCGTTCGCGCCGACGAGGCCGACGATTTCCCCTGATCCAATGGAGAGATTGGCGTTTCGAAGCGAGAAGGAGTCGCTCACCTGGCGGCTCGCGTCGCGTATCTCGAGAAGGTTTGACATGGGCGTTCCGTATCCTTTCATCTGGTATATCGCTTTCACGTGCGCGTTGATCGCGGCTTCATTCGAGATTCTCGGGAGCAACGAGGTCGAGCATGTCGTGCAGCTCGGCCCGCGTGACCCCCAGCTCAGTCGCCTGTTCGCCCGCTTGCGCGAGCAGTTCCTCAACTTGACGCAGGCGCCTTTCGCGAAGGAGCTCGTGGTTCCCCGCGGCTACGAAGCTGCCCTTTCCCTGCACGGTCTCGATAAAGCCCTCTGCCTCGAGGTCGGAATAGGCGCGCTTGGTGGTTATCACGCTGACGCCGAGGCCGTTCGCGAGCGCGCGAATGGAGGGGAGCTTTTCCCCGCTCGGGAGCGCACCCGACAGAATCTGGACTTTCATCTGCGAGGTTATTTGCTCGTAGATGGGCTTGTCGCTCGAGTTGGATAGGATGATATTCACGGTGAGTCCTTACGTGTGTATATCTGATAAGCACAGTATGTATACACTATGCACAGTAACGCAAGCACTTTTTGGACGTTGTTGTAATTTGATGAAAGGACCGAGCTGACTTCTTGAGCGCAAGTCCCACGCTAGTCGATGCGCCCTCGGTTACAAGCTGAGATCGCTCGCGCATGAACTGGGGAAACGTAACGCTACGGATTGCAGCTTCTGCAGGGCGAGTATCCCTCGTCGATCAGCGTCTGGCGCAACCCCGTGAACTCCTCTTTGTTGGAGGGGGACATGGACTGCACGCCGTCGCACTCGGGACGATGGAATTTGTGGCTCCTCTTGTTCAGGACGTACGTTTGCTGTTCGGCGGTGTTCGCGGAAGAAGATGAGTCGCCGCTCGTTTTCGCGTCCGAGGAACCGGATGGTGCTGCTCCCGCTCCATTCCCCGCTGCCGCGTTGCTGGAAGTCGATGAGCCGTTCGTGCCCGAAGCGCTCGCCTCGCGCTTGCTCGACGCGCTTTGGGGTAGCGCCGCATCGCCACCCGTGCCGCGGGTTGTGGTTGCCTCGCCCTTGGTCTTCACGGCGGGAATCTCGCTCGACTCCCAGTTGTCGCCCGTCACGTAGTCGATCTTCACGCCGGGCTCCACGTTGTAGACGAAGACGTTGAAGCGTATGGCCCGCCCGCCGTCTTCCACGGATTCCGCCTCCATCTGAACCCCGTGCGCCACCAGGTCGTTCGCTGCAAAGAGCGGGGTCACGCGATAGAGGACGTGGTTGTTCGTGCGGCGGACGTAGTTGCCCACAAGCTCCTCGTAATAGGTCATCCCCACGGCGTTCATCGTGCGCGTACCAGTGATGAGGTTACGCTCGTTGGCGTCCTCACCGCACAGCTGGTGCGCAATGAGATGGCTGCGGTTGTAGAGCATCTCGTGGTCGACGAAGCTGTAGCGATGCTGGACCCAGCCCGAAGGGTGAACCTGCGAGATGTCGCCGCGCTCGGCATTGGAGACAGTCTCGGGTCCGATGAGGCCGAACGCTGCGCCGCAGCGCCCCTCGAAGTCGAGCTCGCTGAAATCGAGGAACGATCCGCGCGCCGCGTCATCGGCGGAGAATCCAGGCTGTCCCTCGTTGATATCGATGCAGAGCGCGCCCGAGTATTCGGGAATATCGGATAGCTTTGCGGCGGCGCTGCCTGCGGAAACTTGCTGCGAGCTTCCCGCGTTGCCTTCGTTTGTGACGCTTTCGGTGCCTGCACACCCGCCAAGCGAGGGAAGGCACAGGCTCACTGCCAGAAGAAGGGCGGCAAGCGTGCGGATAAGGCGCTCGCGTGCGGGGGATGTGGTTTGCTGCGTTTGCAAGGGGGTGTCCTTCCGATAGTGGGGCATGCCGCGAATGGCGCGCCTTCTTATCATGATACCCGATACAGGCTGCCCGAGCGCGAGGGCTGTCCGCGGTTCCCGTCCTCGCTCCTCGTTCGCGTTGCGAGCGGCGGCAGGCAGCGCGAGGGCACGAGGGGTGTGAGGGGCGCTTCGGAAAACTCTTCCAGTTGGGCTGCGACTGTCCAAAAGCATGGACAGACTGGTTCGTACGCACGTTCTACAATGGCGCCAATCGAGAAAACGACGGGAGGCACACGCATGGCATTGCAAGGCGCGCATCAGCTCTTTGGCGACACGGACGAATCGTCGTGCGTTCCCGATGCGGCATGCGCACCCAGAAGGTCGGGTGTGCGCGGGGTGTCGGATGAGCCCGCCGTGCCTGATGCGGCGTGCGCGATTGGGATGTCGGGTGAGGTTTGCGAGCTCAAAGCGTCGTGGATGCTGGGTGCGCTGTCTTCTCCCGAGGCTTTCCCCTTGGGCGATGATTTGGCCGACGCGTTTATAGCCTGGGATTTCTACGCTGACGCGCCGATTTCCGATGCGCCTTTCGTCCTGCGTTTCTCCGAAGGGGATCTCGTGGCGTATCGGGCGCTGGACGGCAAGCTTGCCGTCTGCGCGGGAGCGGTGGACACCTCGCTTCCGCCTGCCAGTTTGCGGCGCGACGCCGAAGACTGCTGTCCCGCGTGGGTCGTTGTGGGACCCCTCTCTTGCGCGTTCGGCCAGCGAGCTTGTCGGGCTTTCCGCAAAGCAAAAGATGAATACGTCATCGAGTTGGAAGGGTGCAGTATCCGTTTATCGCTTGAGGGCGGCACGGTCCAAGCCGCTGTTCGCGAGCTCGACATGTTGGCGGCAGGCGCTTATTCTTCGAGGAGGAAGTGCAGGTAGGCGCGGTATTCCTCAACGAGGCTCTGCGGGGCCGCGATGCTCACGGCGCGGCCCATGCTCGCTACCCAGCCGAAGAATTGCTGGCTCTTGCACACCTTCACCCGCGCCCGTACCTGCTGCCCGTCGAAGGGGAGGAAGGTCGCGCCCTTGCCGAAGCGGTCAGTGATGATCTCGACCTTGTCGGGGTCAACGGTCAGCTCGCAGACGACCTCCTCGCCGTTAAACCGCCCGAACATGATGGCTTTTCCCTGGTCGAAGGCGTAATTGGCAATCTCTTCGTTGCGGGTGGCGGGTATATCGCGTTCGACGCTCACCTTCGCCATGCGGTCGAGCCGGTACTCGGTGAGATTGGCGTGGTGGTCGTTCCATGCGGTCAGGTAGTAGAACCCGTCGTCGTATGAGATGGCCACGGGGGTTACCTCGTGGCGCTTGCCCTCGCGCGTTTCGTGGGGCTTGCCGTCTGCGCCGATCTTGCGGTAGGAGAACGCTACTTTGCAGCGCAGGCGAAGAGCCTCGTGGATGGTGTCGACGGTCGAGAGCACGCTTTCGCTTTTCGACTTGATGCGTCCTTCGACGTGGATGCGGCGGTCGAGAAGCGCCTGCTCGCGGTTGGTGGCGAGTTGTTTGATGTTGGTGATGAGCATGCGCGCCTGCCTCTCGGTGATGGCGCGGCATGATTGAACGGCGTCGACCATGAGCATGAGCTCTTCGAGGGTGAAATCGCGTCGCTCGATGGCATATTCCACGGGGTTGCGCTGATAGGTTTTGATGTCGATGTCGAAATCGCGCAGCGTCTTGATGTCGTCGTAGATGCTTTTGCGCTCGGCGGATATCCCGTATGAATCGAGCCGCTCGAGAATCTGCGTCATGGAAAGGCCGTGCTCGGCGTCGGTTTCCTCCTGAAGGATTTTCCAGAGATAGAGAACTTTGAGCTTCGCCTTGCTGTTGTACGCCATAGCAGTCGCTTTCTCGAGGGGCGCAATAACGATATGTATCCTCATTGTAGCAGATGGGAAGGAGAGTGTCCCATAGTTTCCGTGTCCGATAGCACGGACAGGCATATTTTGTTGGACTGATAGAGTGACAACTACATTGAAAAGGACAGAAGAGGAGAAGGAAAGGACGGCTTCGATCATGAGCTCGAGTTCTCGTTATGTCGCGGATTTCAACGTTGCTGGCATGCGTTACTGGGATGGCGCAAAGGTGATTTCCAAGCTCAAGACGGGCAAGAGGCTGCGCCTTGTCGCGGAGCCGCACAATCCGGCGGATCCCAACGCCGTCGCCATCTATTGCAAGGACGTGAAGCTCGGCTACATTCCCCGCGATCAGAACGACCTTGCAGCCCAGTTGTTGCGCTTCGGCCACGACGACGTGCTTGAGTGCCGCATTCTTAAGGTTGACAAAAAGGCTGAAACCTGGAATCAGGTTCGTGTCGGGCTTTACATGACCGACAAGGTGAAAGGGGAATAGCGCAAAGCGAGGCGAGCTGTTCGGGAGAGGGTTTTTGGCGGTTTCGAAGGCTCTCGACGGCATGCCTGCCTTCGGTTTTCTCGGGACGACCACTCGGATTGCATTGACGGCGCCCTATAATGTCTGCAGGAATATACGCGCAACCAAGGAGGTTCATCATGGAGAAGGAACTGTTCGATTACGTTGCCGAGCGCGCGGGCATCCTCGCCACTGCCGACACGAGCAAGCAGGACACCAAGGACGCGGCTGCTGCCTGGAAAGACGCTGTTGCCGCCGATAGCAGCGACGCCGCTGTTGAGGCTGCGACCACCAAGCTGCTCGATTTCCTTGAGGGGCGTCCCACCACGATTGACGGCGTTATCGCGTTTGCCCAGGGCCCGGCGAAGGAAATGATGGGCGAAGAGGCCGCTGCCAAAATGCTCGAAGCGCAGCTCGCGCGCAAGGAAGCGGGCGCCAAGTATTGCAATTGCCCCTCCTGCGCCGCCGCCTCCGAACTGCTTGCGAAGTTCGGTCGCATCGAGCTGTAATACATCTCACGTCGCAAACTATGCATCGAGCGCGCGGGTCCTTCAAGGTCCGCGCGCTTTTGTTTTGGCGCACGATAGGCGCACGATAGGGGGCATGCGTGCGAAAGCGCGAGTTCGAAACCGAGCGCGGGACACTGCGTTTTTGGATGTCGGAAAACAACGAGGAAACGGCGCAGCTTGTCTTCTTGCAAATGCAAAACAGGCCGCGTGTGCGAGACACGCGGCCTGTCGAGTGCGCTTCTCGGGTAGCTGCGAAGCGGCTTGTCTGAAAGGTGAAGCTTAAGCCTGAATGACGCGGCGAAGCGCTACACCTCTAGATTCTTGAAAGCCTCGGGGACTTCCTTGTAGCCCTTCGATTTCACGGCGCCGATGATGAGGCCGATGACGAGCCACGCGATGCCCACGATGTAGGTCGGCACGTCGAAGCCGGTGAACACGTACAGCAGGATGAGCACGCCCAAGATCGGGCAGATCAGGTACTTCACGATGTCGCCAAAGCTGTTGCGCTTCTTCTCCTTGATAAAGAAGAAGACGAACACGGCGATGTTCAGCAGCACGAACGAGGACAGGGCGCCGAAGTTGACGAAGCGGGACAGCGTTGCCATGTCGAGGAACAGCGGCAGGATAAGCGAGACGCAGCCGATCGCGATAGCGGCGAACCAGGGCGTCTGGAACTTCGGATGCACCTTGCCGAACGCGCGCGGAATCACGCCGTCGCGGCCCATGGAGTAAAGCAGGCGGGCGGACGCGGTCTGCGCGTTCATGATGTTCGCGATGCCCACGGCCACGATGTTCACGATGAGCAGCAGCTTGTAGAAGACGGGGCCGCCACAGGCCAGAGCAGCGTCAAAGAAGCCCATTTCGGGATCGATGTTCTGCCAATCAGGCTGGATGAGCGCGGCGATGTAGGTCTGCGCAACGAACACGACGACCATGATGCACAGAGCGATGATGATGCCCTTGCCGATGGTCTTTTCGGGCTTCTCGGTCTCCTCTGCGAGCGTGGACATGCCGTCGAAGCCGAGGAACGACAGGCATGCGATGGAGCAGGCCGCCGCGATGAAGTGCACATCGACCTTGCCGGGCTGGTAAATCGGGTCCATGGTGAACTCGCCGGAGCCGCCGCCACCTAAGATGAAGTTCGTGCCCAGGGCGATGAAGGCGATGACCGCGAGGATTTCGATTGCGAAGATAACCCAGTCGACGCCCTTCTGCATGGTGATGCCGCGGATGTTGACAATCGTGTTAAACGCCACGAACACGAGAACCCACAGATACCAGGGGCTTCCCGGGACGAGCGCTACGCCCCAGTTTGCCACCATAACCAGAAGAAGCGAGGGGACGAAGATGTAGTCCAAAAGGATAAGCCAGCCGGCGACGAAACCGACATGCGGATTGATGCCGCGCTGCACGTAGGAGTACACCGAACCCGCGATGGGGAAGCGCTTCGACATGTGCATGTAGCCCATTGCGGTGAAGCTGATGGCGATGAAGCCGATGATGTACACCAGCGGGGTCATACCGCCGGATTCCTGCTGAATTTCACCGTAAATCGACTGCGGCGCGATGATAACCATGAACAACACGCCGTAGAGAATGACGTCCTTCAGCGTGAGGCCGCGGCGCAGCTCTTGCTTGTAGCCGAAGGCCTCGATTCCTCCGCTTTCTGCGGAGACTTTCTGCTCTGCCATTTCCCTTCCTTTCATTATCTCGATAGGAAAAAGCATTACGCAGAGCTAGAAGCGCTATCCGGCTCTGAGTAATAGGCTAAACTTTAGCACGATAAAGCAATGGATTGTTCACTAAATAGCGAAATGGTTGCCGATTCGAACGGAACGGCAACCATTTCTTCGTGAGTGGTAAGTTTTTTGCGCTCTCGGCCTTCCTCGGCGTGCGCTGCGGAAGCGGGAAGCCTTACGGCTGGGGAATCAGTACGGGGAACTGCGGCAGCTTCGGAGTGCCGATGCGCAGCGACACGTCGACTTCGCACGGCTCGCAGCCCTGGTTCACTTCGACGTCGCTTTGCACCGACATGTACATGTAGGTCTCCACGGCGTCCCAGCCCGTGACGCGCATCAGCAGGCGCTGCAGCTCCTTCGAACCGTTCATGAGTGCCTGCTCGTAATGCTCGCCGCAACTGTTCACGTACCACTTGCCGCCCTCGCCGAAGGTCTCGAGCACCGGCCAGTTCAGCTCGAAGTCCTTCACCAGCTGCACGCGGCAGGTGATTTCCGCCGGGATCTCGATGCCGGTGCCGCACAGCTCGGCGTCGCCCATCGTGGCGTGCACGTCGCCCATCTGCAGCAGCGCGCCGGGGACGCGGACGGGGAAGTACAGGCGCGTGCCCTTGGTGATCTTCTTGTTGTCCATGTTACCGCCGTGGCTGCCGACGAAGCCGTCGATGACGTCGGGGCCGGAAGGCGCCGTGCCGATGACGCCGATCATCGGGTCGATGGGGAAGCTGACCTCGTTGAACGTGGCCATGCCGTCTTTGATGGGAATCTTTTTGGTGCGATAGCCCGTCGTCTCGAAGAGCGGGCCGCAGTGGTCGTCGGTGGCGATAGTTCCCTCATCGGCGACTTCCACGTCGAAGATGTCGACGACGAGCACGTCGCCGGGTTCCGCACCTTCGATGTAGACGGGGCCGGCGGCGGGATTTGCGAAGCCGTAGGAGTAATCCAGGTCCGCCATCGTCGTCTGCTCGTCGGGGATGCGGTTGCTGAAGCAATCGAGCGTCTTGAACAGCAGCACTTCGCCCGGCTTGGCGGTGGCGCATGGCTTGTTGTCCTTCGAGAACACGGTGACCTGGTCGGTGATAACCTGCATGATGCTCATCCTTTCGTTGGCTGCATGGCATCGTGAGGTTGTGCAGCGGGGCTACCGAGGGCTTTCCGCTTGCGACGCCGATGCCGATGAGGCGATTCTACACCTAATCGGCATCGCGGCGCGTATCGCCTCGGCGTGGGACAGGGACCGGTGGGGCAGGGGCCGGCGTGGGGCCGGTTATGAGGCCGGGGTAGGGCGATTCGCCTCGCCTTGGTGGTGCCGAGTTCTCGCTGATGCATCGCTTCTTTCTATCGATGCAGGCGCACTTTGTCAAGTGGCGAAGAGGGGCGCGCGAAACTGAGGTGGGAAAGGGCGTCGTCGCGCGCGAGTGGTCGCGCGTGGGACGGGGTCGGGCGGAGTTGGGGGCCGCTTCGTTCGCGGCCTCGTGGCACAAAACGCCCGGGGCGCGCCAGGTTCAACCGACCTGCGCCTCGGGCGTTCGCGTTGATTCTCGAAAAGTCGTTTGCGGAGGTTTGGGGACACGCGGCGGAAGCAGCTTACGGGCGTTGGCCCATGCCGCCTTCGAGCGTGATGGTCTCGCCGCTCATGAACTTGAAGTCGGGGCCGCAGAGCTGAACGACCGCGCGGCCGATCTCAGTTTCGACGTTGCCGTAGTGGCCCATCGGCGGCATATGGACGTTGGCCTCGTAGGCCTCGGGGTATTGTTCCTTGAAGTTCTCCAAGGCGGCGGTCCACGCAAGCGGGCACACGATGTTCACGTTGATGCCGTCCGGGCCCCACTCGGTTGCTGCGACGCGCGTCAGGCCGCGGATGCCCTCTTTGGCGGCCGCGTAGGCGCACTGCCCGTAATTGCCGAACAAGCCGGCGCCACTTGCGAAGTTCACGACGGACCCCTTCGTCTCCTTAAGATGCGGGTAGCACGCTTGCATGTAGTAGAAAGCGGCGTAGAGGCCGGAGTAGATGGCGAGATCGAACTGCTCGGGGGTGTGGTCGGCGAGCGTAACGCCCGACGCGGACGCCTGCGCGTTGTTCACGAGGAAATCAATGCGCTCGAACTTGGCCATCGCCTCGTCGACGACGCCCTGCGCAACTGCCTTGTTGTCGGCGGACGCGTTGATGTCTGCCTGCGCGGTCAGCACCTCGATGCCGTAAGCGCTCTCGAGCTTCTCCTTCGCGGCGTTGAGTTTCTTCTCGTTGCGGCCGGTGATGACGAGGTTTGCGCCTTCCTTGGCGAACGCCGTGGCGATGCCGTAGCCGATCGATCCGGCGGAGCCGTCCTTCAGTGCCGCGAAGCCGGCACCCGTGACGATGGCGGTCTTTCCACTGTAGAAGCCCATGGGTCCTCCTTATTGATGGGGATTCCCCCTGCGATTGGGGTATGGGCCGATTCTAGCCATATGTGGCTTGCGAGGTAGCAATCAATTCCTGCGAGCTTGCCCAGCGGTAGATTCTGCCCGTCATGCGCGATGGACGGGAGAAGAAGGCGGGGGGAACGAGGCGCGGGCGGCGTCCCTCAAGCAGCGACAATCCTGCATTGAGAATAACGAGGAAGCGAAGCAGATAAAGCGTGCTCGCGCGGCAGGAAGAGAAAGGGGAAGGAGAGATGTCGCAACGGGTGATAACGGTGCGCTTGCAAACCCCTATGCCACTGGTGGCTGCAGATTCCCGCTTCGGCTGATTGGGGTTTGCGGGCTTTGATGCCGAAATGGTAGGGTGGGAAATCGTGAGAGCGACGCATATCACATGCGTGTCACATCTTATCACATTTCATCACTCAAGCGATGAGGGGGGTCATATGGCAAGACTATCGGTCGCGCCACGTGCCAAAGACGACGCCAAGTTCGCAACGTTTTTGGACGAGTACGAGCGCAGGGTGGAGGCTACGCCGCCTGGCATGTGCGCCGTGGCGATGCAGCTCGACCTATTGCGCGCGGGCGGATGCCAAACGTGCGGCAAGTGCGTGCCGTGCCGTGAGGGCATAGCCCATATCGAGATGCTGCTCGAAGAGGTGCTCGCGTTCGACGCCGAGCTCGATGCGCTCGAGGAAATCCGCGCCCAGGCCATAGTCGTGCGCGACACCGCCGACTGCGCCATCGGCTGGCATGCAGCCGAAGTGCTCCTCGCTGGTCTCGATGCGTTTAGTGAAGAGTTCGAAAGCCACGTCAAGCAGGGGAAATGCCGCGAAGGCGTCGCGCAGACGGTGCCGTGCGAAACGCTGTGCCCGGCACACGTGAACGTGCCTGCCTACATCGCGCTTGCGGGCTCGGGCGACTATGCTGGGGCAATCGGCATGATTCGCAAGGACAACCCGTTCCCCACGGCGTGCGCGTTCGTGTGCGAGCATCCGTGCGAGAATCGCTGCCGCCGCACGCTCATCGATGCGCCGATCAACATCCGGGGCATCAAGAAGTTCGCGGTCGACCAGCTCGCCGCCGATCAGGTGCCGACTCCCGCCCCCGCCGCGCCCACGGGCAAGAAGATCGCCATCGTGGGTGGCGGCCCCTCTGGCCTGACCTGCGCATACTTCTGCGCCCTTATGGGACATGAGGTGCACGTGCTCGAGATGCGCAAGCAGCTTGGCGGCATGATGCGCTACGGCATCCCGGCGTACCGCTTCCCGCGCGAGCGTCTCGACGAGGACATCCGCGCCATCGTGTCGGCGGGCAACGTCACTGCGCACACGGAGTGCCGCATCGATGCCGAGGGCATGCGCCGTCTTTCGGAAGAATACGACGCGGTGTATGTGGCCATCGGCGCCCAGGGCGGCAAGACCTTGAAGCTCGATGGGGCCGACGCCGAGGGCGTCATGAGCGCTGTCGACCTGCTCACCAAGATCGACGATGGCGAGTACCCCGACTTCACGGGCAAGAACGTGGTGGTCGTCGGTGGCGGCAACGTCGCCATGGACTGCGCGCGCACGAGCGTGCGAGCCGGTGCCGCGAGTGTGACGGTCGCCTATCGCCGCCGTCTCGAGGACATGACGGCGCTGCGCGCGGAGATCGACTCCGCCATGCAGGAGGGCGTCGAAATGATGACCCTGCAGGCACCCGACCATATCGAGGTTGAAAACGGCCAGGCCGTGGCGCTGTATACCCAGCCGCAGTTCATCGGGCCCGTGAAGCGCGGCCGCCCAGCTCCGCAGAAGGCGGACAAGCCGCTTGTTCGCGTGCCCGCCGATGTGGTGCTCATCGCCGTTGGGCAAGACATCGAGAGCGCGCCGTTTGAAGAGGCGGGCATGCAGGCCGATCGCACCTACTTCGAAGCTGACGATGGCTTGAAGTCGGTGGGGTCGCTCGACAACGTGTTCGTGGGCGGCGACTGTCAGGTGGGCCCGAAGACCGTGATCATCGCCATCGGCGCTGGCAAGGTGGCCGCGCGCAACATTGACGATTACCTGGGGTTCAATCACGAGCTCGATTGCGGCGTCGAAGTTCCTCCCGCCGCGGCGAACTGGCGTCAGCCCTGCGGCCGCGTGAACATCGTGGAGCGTCCCGCGCGCGAGCGCAAGGGAGACTTCGATGCGGTCGAGGTGGAGATGTCGGCCGAAGAGGCGTTCCAGGAAGCGCGACGCTGCTTGCGCTGCGATCATTTCGGCTGCGGTGTTCTTGACGAGGGAAGGGTCCAGTATGTGTAAGGTAACCATCGACGGCGTGGCCGTAGAGGTCCCCGAAGGCTCCACCATCTTGGACGCCGCGAAACGGGCGGGCGTCGACATCCCGACGCTGTGCTATATGGCGAAGATCAACGAGATCGGTTCGTGCCGCGTGTGCGTGGTCGAGGTCGAAGGGCAGGACGGCCTGGCCGCCGCCTGCAACACCTCCGTGTTCGACGGTATGGCCGTGCGCACGGCGACCCCGCGCGCCATCTCGGCCCGTCGCCAGAACGTGAAGACCATTCTCGCAGGTCATCGCAGCGAATGCACCACGTGCAAGCGCAGCGGCACCTGCGCGCTGCAAAATCTCGCGAACTCGCTTGGCGTGGCGGACCTCGAGCGCGACCCCGTGTTCACCTTCGAAGCGTGGGATGGGGAATTCCCCTTGCAGCGCGACGCCACCAAATGCATCCGCTGCATGCGCTGTGTCGCCGAATGCGCCAAGGTGCAGCACTGCTCGGTGTGGGAGATGTCCGGCCCCGCCTCCTATCGTGGCGTGTGGGTCGCTGGCGGTGCGCACATCGCCGATGCGGGCTGTGCTCTCTGCGGCCAGTGCATCACCCATTGTCCGACGGGCGCCCTTACTGCGCGCGACGACACCGACAACGTGCTCGCGGCGCTTGCCGATCCTCAGACGATAACGGTGGTTCAGGTCGCGCCCGCCATCCGCTCGGCGTGGGGCGAGGGCGTGGGCCTTGCCCGCGAGCAGGCCACGCAGGACCGCATGGTGTCGGCATTGCGCGCGCTCGGCTTCGACCACGTCTACGACACCGACTTCGCCGCCGACCTCACCATCATGGAGGAGGCGAACGAGTTCATCGAATGGGTCAAGGAAGGCAAGCAGCGGCCCATGTTCACGAGCTGCTGCCCGGGCTGGGTGCGCTTCGCCAAGCTGCACTACCCGCAATTTGTCGCGCAGCTCTCGTCGAGCAAGTCGCCGCACCAGATGTTGGGTGCCACGGCGAAGGCGCTTCTGTCCGAACAAGCTGCCGAACAGGGAAAACGAATCTTCGTCGTCTCCGTCATGCCGTGCGTCGCCAAGAAGTACGAGGCGGGTGTCCCGCAGCTGTCCTCGGAGGCCGGCCAGGACGTCGACGCTGTGCTCACCACGCGCGAGTTCGATCGCATGCTGCGCATGTTCAACGTGGACTGCACCGCGCTGCCCGAGCAGAAGTTCGACGACCCGCTGGGAACATCGACGGGCGCGGGAACCATCTTCGGGCGCACGGGTGGCGTGATGGAGGCAGCGCTTCGCTCGGCGGCGTTCTTCCTTACGGGCGAAAACCCCGACTTCAGCACGTGCGACACCACGGCAGCGACGCCCGACAAGCCCTGGGTCGACAAGACGCTCGAGATCGCGGGCATGCAGCTTCGCATCGCCATCGCGAGCGGTCTGGAGAACACATCGGCGCTGCTCGACGCGCTCGAATCGGGTGAAGCAAGCTACGACTTCGTCGAGATCATGGCCTGCCCGGGCGGCTGCGTGGGCGGCGGCGGCCAGCCGATCGCCTTCAACCAGGAGCTCGCGCGCGAGCGTGCTGCGGTGCTCAACTCGCTCGACGGGGCCGACGTGCTGCGCTACTCGCACGAAAACCCCGATATCGCGGCGCTCTACGAGAGACTCTATGAGCGTCCGCTTTCCGAGAAGGCCGAGGAGCTGCTCCACACCGATCAGCTGACGTGGGATATCTAGGTGCCTCGCGACTTACATAGCAGTGAAGCCGATGAGGGGCTCGCGCTCCTCATCGACAAGCTGTGCCGCACCCGCTCGCTTTCGCTTGGCGAATACGAGCGGATCATCGCGCAGCGCACGCCCGGCGCGGCCCGTGAGCTTGCGAGTCGTGCCGATGCCGTGCGCAGACAGGTATACGGCACGAAGGTGTTCACCCGCGGGCTCATCGAGGTGTCGAGCTTCTGCAAGAACGACTGCCTGTACTGCGGCATTCGTCGGTCGAATGCAACGGCGCGCCGCTACCGCCTTTCCGCCGACGAGATCGTCGAATGTGCGGACACTGGCTACAATCTGGGATTTCGCACGTTCGTTTTGCAGGGTGGGGAAGATCCCTTCTTCGCCGATGACGTGCTGTGCGGCATCATCGGCCAGATTCGGGCGGCGCATCCCGACTGCGCGGTCACGTTGTCGCTCGGCGAGCGGAGTCGTAAAAGCTACGAGCGCCTGCATGAGGCGGGCGCCGAACGTTATCTGCTGCGCCACGAGACGGCAAGCCCTGCGCTCTACAGGCGTTGGCACCCCCCCGAGATGTCGCTCGAGAACCGCATGCGCTGCCTTTCCGACCTGCGCGAAATCGGATACGCGGTGGGTGCCGGCTTCATGGTGGGCGCACCGTTCCAAACTGCGGCCGACCTTGCGTGCGACCTGCAGTTCATCGAACAGTTCCAGCCCGAGATGTGCGGCATCGGCCCGTTTGTCCCGCACCACGCGACGCCGTTTTCCGCCTTCGCGCCAGGCACGGCGGAACTCACGTGCTATTTGCTGTCGATCATCCGGCTCATCAAGCCGAATGTGCTGCTTCCCGCAACCACGGCGCTCGGCACGATTGCTCCCGATGGGCGCGAGCGGGGGATTCTCGCAGGCGCAAACGTGGTGATGCCGAACCTTTCGCCGGTTAATCGCCGCAAAGACTACGATTTGTACGATAACAAGATATGCACGGGCGAAGAGGCTGCGGAATGCCGCGGTTGTTTGGGCACGCGCATGCTGTCGATCGGCTACGAGCTCGTCGTCGATCGCGGCGATATGGCGCCCCTGCCCGAGACGTGATCGCCGTCGGGCGCTTGAAAGCACTGAAGAAAGAAGGACCCTATGGGGTATTCGTATAACCCGAAATCGCTCTGCGCCGATGAGTTCATCAACGACGAGGAGATCTTGGAGACACTCGCCTTCGCCGATGCGCACAAGGATGACCTGCAGCTGTGCTACGACATTCTGGAGAAGTGCAAGCCCCACCTGCACCCGGCCAACGAGCACGGCGCCATGATAACCCATCGCGAGGCGAGCGTGCTTCTGGCTTGCGAGGATGCGGGGGTGAACGCCGCCATCAAGCAGCTTGCGCACGACATCAAGCAGGCCTATTACGGCAACCGCATCGTTTTGTTCGCGCCGCTGTACCTGTCGAACTATTGCGTGAACAGCTGCCTGTACTGCCCTTATCACGCCAAGAACCGCGAGATTCCGCGCCGCAAGCTCACGCAAGACGAGATTCGCGCCGAGGTCATCGCGCTGCAGGACATGGGCCACAAGCGCCTTGCCATCGAGGCGGGCGAGGACCCGAAGCACAACCCCATCGAATATATTTTGGAATCGATGGACACCATCTATTCCATCAAGCACAAAAACGGTGCCATCCGCCGCGTGAACGTGAACATCGCCGCCACGACGGTGGACGAGTACCGCATGCTCAAGAAGGCCGAGATCGGCGCGTATATCCTGTTCCAGGAGACGTACAACAAGGAGGGCTACAAGCGCCTGCACCCGACGGGGCCGAAAAGCGACTACAACTGGCACACCGAGGCGATGGACCGCGCGATGGAGGGCGGCATCGACGACGTGGGCTTGGGCGTGCTGTTCGGGCTCGAGAGCTACCGTTACGAGTTCGCGGGCCTCATCATGCACGCAGAGCATCTGGAGGCCGTCCACGGCGTGGGCCCGCACACCATCAGCGTGCCGCGCGTGAAGCCCGCCATGGACATCGACCCCGACGTGTTCGACAACGGCATTCCCGACGAGATGTTCGAGAAGATTATCGCGCTCATCCGCATCACGGTGCCCTACACGGGCATGATCATCTCCACGCGCGAGAGCCAGGCGGTGCGGGAGCGCGCGTTGCGCTATGGCATCAGCCAGATTTCGGGTGGGAGCCGCACGAGCGTGGGCGGCTACACCGAGCAGGCGCGCCCGCACGACACCGAGCAGTTCGACGTGAGCGACCAGCGCACGCTCGACGACGTAGTCTCGCGGCTGATCGACCAGGAGCATGTGCCTAGCTTCTGCACGGCGTGCTACCGCGCGGGGCGCACGGGCGACCGGTTCATGAGCTTCTGCAAGAGCGGGCAGATCTTGAATTACTGCCACCCCAACGCGCTCGTCACGCTTGCGGAGTACTTGACCGATTACGCCAAGCCCGATACCTCCCAAAAGGGCTTTGCGCTCATCGAGCGCGAGCTGCAGAAGGTCGAGGACGAGAAGCGGCGCCGCCAGTGCGCCGAGGCGATTTCGGCGGTCGTGCGCAAGGGCGAGCGCGATTTGAGGTTCTAGCGAGGTTTTCGCGCGGTGCGGAAGGCGCGCTGCGACGGTAAGGCGAAAGGACGGCTTCGACATGGGTTTGAATGAGACGCCTTCAGGCGAGCGCGTGCGGATCGGGTTCTTCGGGGTGCGCAATGCGGGGAAGTCGAGCCTGGTGAACGCGGTGTGCGGGCAGCAGGTGGCGCTTGTGAGCGACGTCGCTGGCACCACGACCGACCCGGTGCGCAAGGCCATGGAGCTTCTGCCGCTCGGGCCGGTCGATATCGTGGACACTCCCGGCATCGATGACGTTGGGGAACTGGGCGCGCGCCGCGTCGAGCGCACGCGCGAGACCTTGCGCACCTGCGACGTGGCGGTGCTTGTGACCGACGCCACGCGCGCGCTGGTCGCAGCCGAGCGCGAGCTTATCTCCCTGTTCGAGGAGCTCGGGTTGCCCTTCATCGTGGTGCGCAACAAGGCCGACCTTCTGCCAGGGGAAGGGGTCGCTGCGGGTTCGGGCGGCGCTACCGGGGGAGCCGCATCGGGCGCCGCCGACGCTTCCACGCTCCAGATCGCCGCTGCCCCCGAT
>ERZ1034913.180-NODE-180-length-61759-cov-7.169373_pt1 | contig 61759 bp, 59 predicted proteins | sample MGYA00520697_ERZ1034913 | MGnify/ENA primary metagenome ERZ1034913 (study PRJEB33766, sample SAMN09781786) | gut metagenome | biome: gut microbiome | host: Homo sapiens | place: Madagascar | study: EMG produced TPA metagenomics assembly of the PRJNA485056 data set...
CCGCGTGGGCCACCAGCTCCTTGCCCACGCCGGTTTCGCCGGTGATGAGTACGGGCCAGTCGCTGGCAGCCACGGTGGCAATGTCACGCTGCAGCTGGCGCATGGCGCTGCTGTGGCCTACGAGCCGGGAGGCCGATTGTGGGGCCTGGCGGCGGTAGTGCTCAGCACGCTGGCGTTCATTGCTGGCCGTCTGTTCCAGCAATTGAATGCGGTTGACGGTGGCCACGGTGGCAGCGGCCAGATCGCTGAAGGCCTGCAGCGCTGCCAGTGAAGCTTCTCCAGCAAACAGCCCGGGCTGCAGGGCATCCAGTGTGAGCAGGCCCCAGGGCTGGCCATCGACCTGCAGCACACAGCCCATGCAGTCATGCACGGGCAGCGGGGCATGGCTGTGGTGTTCCACCAGACCGTCATAGGGGTCGGGCAGTGTGGTGTCAGTGGGAAAGCGCATGGCCTTGCCCGCCTGCAGCAAGGCGGCAAAGCGCGGATGGTCTGCCACATGAAAGCGGCGGCCCAGGGTGTCGGCACTCAGGCCATCTATGGCCAGAGGGCGCAGCCAAGCGCCATCGGCTTCGTAACGCAGCAAGGCGGCTGCGTCGGCAGGCAGTACAGTGCGCAGGGCAGACAGCAGGCGGCGGTAGCGTTCGTGCTCGGGCATGTCGCTGGACAGTTCTGCCACCAGTGGCAGCAGGGCGTTCAGCAGCGAGGTGTTGGTCGTCATTCAGACATCGTATGCAGTCCATATGACTGCAGTTGAATGCTGTCAAAAAGACACTTTTGGGGCTAAGTGTTTGTATAGCAAGCCAATCAGCGCTGGCACGCAGTTTGCGCCTGTTTGGCCAGGCCCGCCACAAGGCGGTGGCTCCCTCTATGACCTTGCAGGACATTCCTATGCTGACTGAACAACAACGCGCCATTGTCAAATCCACCGTGCCTCTGCTGGAAGCAGGTGGCGAGGCGCTGACCACCCACTTCTACAACATCATGCTGTCAGAAAACGAAGGCGTGCAGCCCTTGTTCAACAGCGTGCACCAGCAGACCGGTGCCCAGCCCCGCGCCCTGGCGCGCAGTGTGCTGATGTATGCCAAGCACATTGATGACCTGTCGGGTCTGGGCAACCTGCCTGCACAGATCATTCACAAGCATGTGTCGCTGCAGGTGCAGCCAGAGCATTACCCCATCGTGGGCAACTACCTGCTGCGCGCCATTCGTGAAGTGCTGGGCGCAGAGATTGCGACCGATGAAGTCATTGCCGCCTGGGCCGCAGCCTATGGCCAGCTGGCAGACATTCTGATCGGTGCGGAAAAGGACATCTACGCGGCCAATGCCCAGGCCGAAGGCGGCTGGCAGGGCGCTCGCCGCTTTGTGGTGGCTGGCAAGCAGGCAGAGTCGGTGGAGGTGACTTCTTTCATTCTGTGCCCCGAAGATGGCGGCAAGGTGCTGGTGCACCAGAGCGGCCAGTTCATTGGTCTGCGTCTGGAGATCGATGGCAAGGAAGTGCGCCGCAACTATTCGCTGTCGCAGGCCGCCAATGGCGAGAGTCTGCGCATCAGCGTCAAGCGTGAGCAAGGTGGTGTGGTTTCCAGCCATCTGCACGACAAGGTGCAGGTAGGTGATGTGCTGGAAGTGTTTGCACCCGCAGGCTTTTTTGTGCTGGATAGCAGCGACAAGCCGCTGGTCTTCATGGCCGCTGGCGTGGGCATTACCCCCATCATGGCCATGCTGGAGCAGGCGCTCAAGACCCAGCGCCCCATCACGCTGATCCATTGCTCGCGCAGCCCTGCAGTGCAGCCTTTCCGTGCCCAGCTGCTGGCACTGGCGCAGCAGCACCCCCAGCTGAAGCTGCGTCTGGCCTATGAGCATGAAGCCGTAGAGTTGCCCATACAGAACGTGCAAGTGGTAGCAGGCATGGCCGATGCACGCCTGCTGCAAAGCTGGCTGCCTGAAGACAAGGATGTGCAGGCCTACTTCCTGGGCCCTGTGGGCTTTATGCGTGTGGCGCAGCAGGCGCTGCAACAGGCAGGTGTGCCCGCTGCGCAGTGCCACTACGAGTTCTTTGGCCCTGCACAGGCGCTGGCAGCCTGAGCGGCTGGCTGCACCCCCGTGCGCTGAGCAGGGCTTGGGGGTGAACCACATAACGCCACGGGTGTCAGGTGTTTGCTGCCTGACGCGCGTGGCGTTTTTTGTGCCAGCGGTCTGCATGAATATGGCGCGGAACTCAGATATTTTTTAGTTGGCCCTGCAAAATTCAATTTCAGGCCATCAACAGCTTTTTGCTGCCCTGTCGGCGCTGCTGAGACCGCATGACTTGGCTGGCGCAAGCCAGCTAAGTTAAAAACATCGACATAAAAAAGCGTGCAAAAAAGCCGCTGAGGCCCAAACGCACCACTGCCCGCATCAGCCAACGCAGGTTGTAGCCTGCAGCACACAGCACCGCATGGATGGCATCACCTGTTTGCCCTTTGAGCCAGCAGCGATCCATTCCATGATCTGCTTTGAGGTGACCAATCGCAGGTTCTACCGCTTGCCTCTGAAGCCTAAATCCACAATTGCCGTCTTGGGCTTTACACCGACGTCTTCCAGCAAGATATTGGTCTGCTCCAACTGTGCAGCCAAGATATGTCCATCGTAGGGGTTGCCTGCAAACGTACGAGCCCCCACCATGAGGCCGTGTGTATGGGTGACCACAATCGCAGTTTTAACCCCAAACTCATACGGCTTGCGGGCCTTACCTTTGCCAATGCACTCCACCTCTGGTGGCATGCATGGCGTACAGCTTGTTTTTGTCTTTGGGTCGCTGTTTGTGCACACGTGTTGCTCGGGCTACAACCGTGCGCAAGCGCTCTTTCAAGTGCGCTGCTGCGCTGGCCGGTATGGCTTGTAAATGGCGCTGCACCCAGCGCAGTGTGATGCCAAGAATAGTGCGCTGGCGCTTGACCACTTTGCGCAAGCGCTTGTATTGCCGTGCATGCCCGGCGCGGGGCTGGGTTTGACCATTGTGCAGCGCATCATTGACAGTGCGCAGGGGCAGCTCGTGCTGACGCCAGCACCAGAGGGTGGCTTGCTGGTGGAAATTCAGCTGCCCGTGCAGCAGCTGGATGCCATCGACTGAAAAATAAACGCAGTGATCAGGAGGCCGCGCGCAGAGGGGCTGCAGTGGCTGAGCTGTTCTGTGCCCATGCTGCGACGCCCTGCACCACATCACCAATCACCAGCACGCTGGGGCTGGCCAGGTTTTCTGCATGCAGGGTGTGGGCCAGCTGCTCCAGCGTGGTGATGGCATGGCGCTGCTGCGGTAGGCTGGCATGCTGGATGATGGCCGCTGGCGTGTGAGCGGGCAGGCCACCGGCTTGCAGCTCTGCGGTGATGTGTTCGGCAGAGCTCACGCCCATGTAGATCACCAGCGTGAGCCTGGCGGCCTGGGCCGTGGCCGCCAGCGTGCGCCAGTCCGTACCCTGGTCGCCGGGCTTGGCATGGCCGGTGATAAAGACTACGCCGTGGGCGTGTTCGCGGTGGGTCAACGGTGCGCCCAGGCTGCTCAGGCCAGCGAGGCCAGCGGTGATGCCATTGATGATCTGCGGCTCAATGCCTGCGCGGCGCAGGTGCTCCACTTCCTCGCCGCCACGGCCAAAGATGAAGGGATCGCCCCCTTTGAGGCGCACCACATGCTCTCCCTTGTGTACTTCAGCCTCCATGAGCTTTTCGATAAAGGCCTGGGGTGTGCTCTTGCAGCCACCGCGCTTACCCACGTAGATGATGCGCGCGGTGGGCGAGGCAAAGTCCACGATCTCCCTGGAGACCAGATCATCCACCAGCAGTACGGTGGCAGACTGAATGGCGCGCAGGGCCTTGAGTGTGAGCAGTTCAGGATCTCCGGGGCCTGCGCCAACCAATGTGCAGGTGCCGGAGGGAAGTCCCGTGGAAGTGGTGGCGCTGGCGGTCATGCTTGCGCTCCTTGTGCAGAGAGTTGGCGGTGCAGACTCACAATAGCCTGTACCTGGGTGGCAATCGATGCGGGAACGGGGCGCTGGCCGTTGAGCATCTCCTGAATGAGGGCGGCATTGGCGGCGGCATCCAGACCTTGCGGCAGATCGACGGCGGCTACGCTGCCAGTCTGGGGCTCCATGCTGCTGACCACTTTGCCGTGCAGGATGCCGCGCATGGCAGGCAGGCGCCGGGGATCGGCCACAGGCTCGCCTTCCATGCCGCGCAGCAGCAGGGCATGACTTTGTGCTTCTGCATGCGTGGCCTGCATGCTCAGGCTGTATTCGGGGTGGGTGTAGCAGCCCACGACCAGCGCCGGTGTGCCGCTGGCCGCCAGCGGGTTGAAGTGCTTGACCAGACTGTGCGCCGGATTGCGCAGGCCAATGGTGGCGCGGGCATCGAGCAGATCTGCCAGGCCTGCGTGCAGCTGGCGGGTGTGCAGGTGTACCAGCTCGCCAGCCTGGGGTATGCGCAGTGCAGTTGCGGCAGGGTGGCCGAGTTGTTCCAGCACCTCAGCCGCTGTGATGCGTGTCTCTTCGGTGGTGCAGCCGTGTAGCAAGACTGGCAGACCTTCACGCACCAGCAGCAGGGCCAGCAAGGGCGTGAGCACAGGCAGGCGGCGCGCGCCGTTGTAGCTGGGCAGTACGACCACGGGTGTGCCAGATGGTGGAAGCTGAGGCATGCGGGTCTGCAGCGCATCCATGAAACCTGCCATTTCCTGTGCGGTTTCGCCCTTGATGCGCATGGCCACGCAAAACGCACCGACTTGCAGCGGGTGCGCCTGCCCGTCGAGCAGCCAGCCCATGAGTTCCGCAGCCTGGGTGCGCGTCAATGCGCGTGCACCGTCTTTGCCACGACCGATTTCCTTGAGGTACTGCTGCATGCCCATGGTGTGCGATTTGCGATCTTCTTAAAATTAAGATCTGTATTTTGAATGCTTTGTTATATCCATTGGATATATAGAAATATGTGCACAGCGAATGCTCACCGGTGCTCGCACAATGTCAAAACATGTGCTGCGGCGCTGGCGGATGGATCAGGAGGCCTCATACTTGGCCGATGGCTTGCGAGCAGCAGGTTTTTTCAATGTCAGTGTCTGCCATGCGGCAGGCGTGAGCCAAGGAGTTCATATGAGTCAGCAACCATCTCTGGCGCAGGAGTTGCTCAAGCAGCTGCAGGGCACACCCATGCAGGAAATGTCTCAGCAACTGGGTGTCAACACGCAGCAAATTCAGTCTGCCGTAGGGGCCGCTGTACCCTTGCTGCTGGGGGCGCTGGGCAAGAATGCCTCGCAGGCACAAGGTGCGGCCGATCTGTTCAGCGCCTTGCAACGTGACCACGCACAAACCATGCCACAGGGGCTGGGTGATCTGGGCAGTTTGCTGGGGGCCGTGCTGGGTGGTGGTGCATCGCAGTCGGCCGCAGGCAATGGCGCAGCCATCCTGGGCCATATTTTTGGCAACAGCCGCCAGCAGGCAGAAGCAGGGCTGGGCCAGGCCACAGGTCTGGGCGACAAGGCAGGGCAGCTGCTGAGCATGCTTGCACCCATTGTGATGGCCTTCCTCGCCAATCGCGTGCAGGCCGGGCAGATGGATGCCAGCACTCTGGGCCGTACGCTGGAGCAGGAGCGCGCACAGGTGCAGCAGCAGGGTGGCCTGGGCGGCGGTCTGCTGGGCAGCCTGCTGGACCAGAACGGCGATGGCAAGCTGGACATGGGCGATCTGTTCAAGCTGGGCAGCAGCTTTCTGAGTGGCCGTCGCTAAGGGCGTTTCCGCCAGCAGACCATAGGCACCTTCGGGTGCTTTTTTCTTGCCTTGCGTGCAAGGCCATTGCCCCAGTCAGCCTGCTGCAGACAGGCGCTCGGCCTACACTTGCGGGTTATGAGTCAGCTGATCTTGGGTATTGAATCTTCGTGCGATGAAACCGGTGTGGCCCTGGTGCGCATTCCGGATGATGGCGGCGTGCCAAGCCTGCTTGCGCACGCCTTGCACAGCCAAATTGATATGCACCGCGCTTATGGCGGTGTGGTGCCCGAGCTTGCCAGCCGCGACCATATCCGCCGCGTGCTGCCGCTGACCAAGCAGGTGATGGAAGATGCAGGCAAAAGCCTGCAGGACGTGGATGTGGTGGCCTTCACGCGTGGCCCGGGTCTGGCAGGTGCCCTGCTGGTAGGCGCAGGCGTGGCATGCGCACTGGGCGCAGCGCTGGACAAGCCCGTACTGGGCGTGCACCACCTGGAAGGCCATTTGCTTTCCCCCTTTCTGAGTGAAGACCCGCCGGAGTTCCCCTTTGTGGCACTGCTGGTGTCTGGTGGCCATACGCAGCTCATGCGGGTGGATGGTGTGGGCCGCTACGAAATTCTGGGCGAAACCATTGACGATGCTGCAGGCGAAGCCTTTGACAAGTCCGCCAAGGTGATGGGTCTGCCATACCCCGGAGGCCCTGTGCTGTCCAAGCTGGCAGAAAGTGGTGATCCAGAAGCCTTCAAGCTGCCGCGTCCGCTGCTGCACAGCGGTGATCTGGACTTCTCGTTTGCCGGTCTGAAGACGGCGGTGCTGACGCAGGCCAAAAAGCTGGGTGATGAGCTTGAAGCTCGCAAGGCCGATCTGGCCGCCAGTGCACAGGCGGCGATTGTGGAAGTGCTGGTCAAGAAGACCCTCAATGCGCTCAAGCAGACGGGCATGAACCGCGTGGTCGTGGCTGGCGGTGTGGGAGCCAACAAGCAGCTGCGCGAGCAGCTCAACCGCGAATGCGCCAAACGCAAGATTCGGGTGCATTACCCCGAACTGCATCTGTGTACCGACAACGGCGCCATGATCGCCATGGCCGCTGCCATGCGCATGCAGGCCGGGCAGCAGCAGGCGGACAAGACGTATTCGTTTGACGTGAAGCCGCGCTGGCCGCTCGATGCCATTGTGGAAGCAGCGTAAGCACACTACGATCCCTCTCAAGCCCTCGTCATGAGGGCTTTTTTGTGTCTGTGGTGGATGGTCCTGCGGCGTGGCTTTACCAAAGCTTCACATGTTTTTAGCTGTGTCGCTACACAGGCTCTGCACAATTGCAGCTAGAAACAAGTCATTACGCATACTGCTTGCATAGCATGTCAAACCAACCCAACAAGATTGCGCCGCGTGCCGCCACACCCCGGGTGTGGCTTGTGCCTACAGCGCTGGCCTGTGCCCTGCTGCTGGCAGGCTGCAGCCATACCTCACAGTTCGCCGCTCAGAGTGAAGCGGTGGATGTGCCCGTGCAGTGGAGCACCACACAGGCAGCTGCTGCACCTGAGGACCTGAGCCGCTGGTGGCTGCAGTTTGGGGATGCGCAGATGGCATCCCTGATTGATCAGGCCCTGGTGGCCAACCCCAGTGTCCAGAGCGCGCAGGCTGCATTGCGTCAGGCGCGTGCCCAGCTGGAGCAAAGTGAAGCCAGCAGGCTGCCCAGTGCTGGAGCCAGTCTGGGTGCCAGCCGTGGCAAGCGCGAGCCAAGTTCTGCCAGCAACAGCTTTAGCACCGGTATTGATGTGAGCTGGGAGCCAGACCTGTGGGGCCGTCAGGCCAATGCCGTCAAAGCAGGTGAAGCCGGGGTGGCTGCTGCGGTAGCTACGCTGGAGGGGGCACATGTCTCGCTGGCCGCCGAGGTGGCGCTCAATTACATCGAACTGCGCAGCCTGCAAAACCGCCTGCAGATTGCCGAGCGCAACCTGGCCATTCAGCAGGAGAACCAGCAGATTTCCGAATGGCGCATGCAGGCGGGTCTGGCTACATCGCTGGACGTAGAGCAGGCGCGTGCCTCGACGGCGCAGACCGCGGCGCAAATCCCTTCGCTGCAGGCATCCATGGCCCAGAAGCGCCATGCACTGTCCATTCTGACGGGCCAGCCACCTGCTGCCTTGAACGAGGCCCTGAGCACACTGCAGCCCTTGCCAGCTCCACCGGCCCAGCTGGCGCTGGCATTGCCTGCTGACACCTTGCGCCAGCGCCCTGACGTGCGTGCGCAGGAGCAGCGTGTGATTGCGGCACTGGCCAATCTGTCCGCGCAGGAGCGTGCGAACTTCCCCAGCCTGTCGCTGCGCGGGTCGCTGGGGCTGAGTGCACTGACGCTGTCTGCACTGGGCTCCAGCGGCGCCACGCTCTCCACCAGTATTGCTGCCAGCCTGGCGCAGACCTTGTTTGACGGTGGTCTGAACAGTGCCCGCGTGGCAGAGCGCGAAGCTGCGCTGGAGCAGGCGCGTATCAATTACCGCTCCACCGTGCTGACGGCCTTGCAGGAGGTGGAAGACGCACTGGTGCAGCTGCAGGGCGACAAGCAGCGCCTGGTACAGCTGCAGGTGGCTGAAGAAGCAGCGCGCAATGCCCAGTTGCTGGCATCGCAGCGCTACACCAGTGGACTGGTGGACTTTCAGACCGTGCTGGACACACAGCGCACCCTGCTGTCTTCACAGGATGCGGTTGCCACGGTGCAGGCCGCTATTGGCTCGGACTATGTGCGCCTGTACAAGGCGCTGGGTGGTGGCTGGCAGCCGCTGAATGCAGAAGGTCAGCCCGTTGCAGCAGCTACGAGCGCTGCAGACGCCAGCCAAAAATAACAAGGAAAGCAATACCCCATGACAAAGAAAAACACCACAAGCAGCGCCAAGGAAGTACAAGAGCTGTTGGGCGATGGTCTGTCCCGCCGCTGGTGGCAAAGCCCCACAGTCTGGATCGGTGCCGTGGCCATTGCAGGTGCAGTGGGTGGCTATCTGTTCTGGCAGAGCCACAAGGAAGCCAATGCCAAGCCCCAGTATGTGACGCAGCAGGCCAAGCGTGGCGATCTGTCCTTGACTGTGGCGGCCAATGGCACGCTGCAGCCTACGCGCACGGTGAACATTGGCTCTGAACTGTCGGGTACGGTGCGCAATGTGCTGGTCGATGTGAACGACAAGGTCAAGAAGGGGCAGGTGCTGGTCGAGCTTGATACCGACAAGCTGCAGGCCCAGCTCAACCGTTCCAAGGCATCGGTGGCATCGGCGCAGGCCCGTCTGCAGCAGACACAGGCTTCGCTCAAGGAAGCACGCGCCAATCTGGCGCGCCAGGAAGAAGTGCACCGCCTCTCGGGTGGCAAAGTGCCCTCGGCTTCTGAACTGGATAGCGCCCGTGCAGCGGTAGAGCGTGCCGTGGCGGAAGAAGCTGCGGCCCAGGCATCGGTGGCAGATGCCCGTGCTGCACTCAAGACCGATGAAACCAATCTTTCCAAGGCATCGATCAAGTCACCCATTGATGGCGTGATCCTGACGCGCAGCGTAGACCCCGGCAATGCCGTGGCTGCCTCGCTGCAGGCCGTGACCCTGTTCACCGTGGCCGAAGATCTGCAAAAGCTGCGTCTGGAAGTCTCGGTGGACGAAGCGGATATCGGTCAGGTGCAGGAAGGCCAGCGTGCCAGCTTTACCGTCAGCGCCCATCCTTCGCGTACCTATCCCGCCAAGGTGACGCGTGTGGACTATGGCTCGACCAAGACCGACAATGTGGTGACTTATCTGGCCCGTCTGGATGTGAGCAATGACGATTTGTCGCTGCGCCCCGGCATGACAGCATCGGCCACCATTCACACCAATGAGCGCAAGGATGTGGTGCTGGTGCCTAATGCGGCGCTGCGCTTTACGCCGGTGGGGATGCAGCCTCCCGCTGTACCTGGTGCCAAGCAGGATGGCCCCGGTGCCGAAGGCCCCAACGGCGAACGCGGTCCCCGTCCGCAGGGTGCAGGTGCTTCTGGCAATAGCGGCGGCATCATGGGCCAGCTCATGCCCCAGCGCATGCGTGGCAGCCGTGGCATGGGTGGCAGCGAAGCACTGGGTGCAGGCCAGACCCGCTATGTCTGGGTGCTGGAAAACAATGCGCCTGTGGCTGTGCAGGTCAAGACGGGCCTGAGCGATGGCCGCATGACCGAGGTGCAGAGCGACAAGCTCACCGAAGGTGCACAGGTGATTACCGACCAGCGTAGCGGAGTCGCCAAATGACGCAGGCGCTGCACACAGACAGCGGTGGTGTGCCGCTGATCCGGCTGCGCAACATCGTCAAGGTCTATGGCGAAGGAGGTCTGGCGTTCAAGGCGCTCAAGGGTTTTGACCTTGATATTGAGCAGGGCGATTTCGTCGCCATCATGGGCCCCAGCGGCTCGGGCAAGTCCACGGCCATGAATACGCTGGGCTGTCTGGATAGACCCACCTCCGGTGAATACCTGTTCAAGGGCGTGCACGTGGAAGGGCTGGACCGTGACGAGCGTGCTCGCCTGCGCCGCCGCTACTTTGGCTTTGTGTTCCAGGGCTTTCACCTGCTGCCCCGCACCACGGCGCAGGAAAACGTGGAGCTGCCTCTGCTGTACCGCGGCGAGTCTGCCCAGCAGCGCAAGGAAGCGGCAGCCCGGGCGCTGGAAGCCGTGGGCCTCAAGGGCTGGGAGCACCACACGCCTGCAGAACTCTCGGGTGGTCAGCAGCAGCGCGTGGCCATTGCCCGCGCCATTGTGAGCAGCCCCACCGTGCTGCTGGCAGACGAGCCTACCGGCAATCTGGATACCCAGCGCAGTGAAGAAATCATGGAGCTGCTGTGGAAGCTCAACCATGAGCAGGGCATTACCGTGCTCATGGTGACCCACGAGCCAGAGATGGCGGCTTACGCGCGGCGCATTGTGCGCTTCAAGGATGGTCTGCTGGATTCCGATGTGCGCAATGAGCCACTGGCGCTGCGCCGTGAGGCTGCGCAGGCGGGTGCAGCCGCAGGTCAAGGAGAGGGCGTCTGATGTTTTTCAACACTATCTTGCTGGCGCTGCGCTCCATTCGCCGCAACCTGTTGCGCTCGTTCCTGACCATTCTGGGCATTGTGATCGGCGTGAGTGCGGTGATCACCATGGTCACGCTGGGCAATGGCGCGACGCTGGCAGTGCAGCAGCAGATTCAGGGCCTTGGCACCAATTTGCTGCAAATTCGCGGGGGCCAGCGCCTGGGGCCCGGCGCTGCACCAGCACCAGCCTTCAAGGATACAGATGCTGAAGCCATTGCCCAGCAGATCGGCGGCATTGCGGCCGTAGCCCCTGAAGCACGCGCCAGCACCACGCTGGTCGCGGATGGCCGCAACTGGTCGTCCAGCGTGATTGGCAGCAGCAATGAATGGCTCAAAACCGGTAACTGGAAGCTGGCTCAGGGCCGGGAGTTCTCACCTGAGGAAGAGCGTGCGGGCGCTTCGGTGTGCATCATCGGTGCCACTTTGCACCGGGAGCTGTTTGACAGCTCGCCCGATGTGCTGGGGCAGCAGCTGCGCGTAAAAGCCTTCTCGTGCAATGTGATCGGGGTGCTGGACTCCAAAGGTCAGGGCGCTTTCGGCAATGACCAGGACGACATGGTGCTGATTCCGCTCAAGACCCTGCAGCGCCGTGTGACGGGTAACAACCGCGTCAACACCCTGCTGGTGTCCATGGCGGAGGACAGTGACCCTGAGCGTGTGAAGTCCAGCCTGCGTGACCTGCTGCGCGAGCTGCGCAAGCTCTCACCCACGGATGAAGACAATTTCAACGTGCTGGATACCAAGCAGCTGGCCGACACCATGGCGGGAACGACCAAGGTCATGACCACCTTGCTCGGCGCTGTGGCTGCGGTGAGTTTGCTGGTGGGCGGCATTGGCATCATGAACATCATGCTGGTGAGCGTGACGGAGCGCACGCGCGAAATTGGCCTGCGCCTGGCCATTGGCGCGCTGGAGCGCGAAGTGCTGCTGCAGTTTTTGATTGAAGCCGTGGTGCTGGCCGCACTGGGGGGGCTGATCGGTATTGCGATTGCTGCGGTGGCTTCTGTGGGCTTGGCGCAGGTCATGCAGGTGCCGTTTGTGTTCAACCCTACGGTGAACCTGCTGTCCTTTGTGTTTTCGGCAGCGATTGGTGTGGTGTTTGGTTACTTTCCTGCACGCCGTGCTGCGCGCCTGGATCCGATCGAAGCCCTGCGCCACGAATAGTCATATAAAAGGGCCATGCCCAGACAGGCAAAAAGCCGGAGGCTCGCAAGAGCACTCCGGCTTTTTTACAGGCCCGTGGGGCTTAATCGTTCAGCTTGTGGCGAACGATAAAGCCATACACCAGGCCCACAATCGCCGCCGTGGCGGAGGCGGCCAGAATGCCCAGCTTGGCTGCGCTGAGCAAAGCTGCATCACTGAACGCCAGGCCACCGACAAAAATGGCCATGGTAAAGCCGATACCCGCCAGCACACCGACCAGCAGCACGCCGCGCCAGTTGATACCTTCGGGCAGGGGGCTGACGCCAGATTTGACGGCGAGGAAGGTGGCAAGAAACACGCCCAGCGGTTTGCCCAGCACCAGTGCCAGCAGCACCCCCCAGAATACAGTGTGCGGGCCGGTGGCTGCCAGATCCATGCCACCAAACTGCACGCCAGCGTTGGCCAGGGCGAAGATGGGCATCACCCCAAACGCCACCCAGGGGTGCAGCATGGCTGGCAGGCGGAACACAGGAGGCAGCAGGTCACGCTGGGCCGTGGTGGCAATGCGCAGCTCATGGTGCAGCACATCCACCTCAAACTGCCCGCGCTGTGCATGGCTGCGAATGCGTGTCAGCGCTTGCTCAGCCACATCCAGGTGGTGGCGCTGAGCAGGGCGCATGGTTACGGGCGTCATCAGACCCAGCACCACCCCCGCCAGCGTGGGGTGTGCACCGGTGTGCAGCAGGCCCAGCCACAGGATGGCGCCGGGCACCACATAGGCCCATGCAGCAGCTACGCCCATGCGGTTGAACAGCAGCACCAGCACCAGACCGACCAGCGCAATGCCAAAGCCGCTGTAGTCCAGACCGCCCGAGTAGAAGAAGGCGATGATGAGCACGGCCACGATGTCATCAATGATGGCCAGTGCCAGCAGGAAGATGCGCAGCGGCCCGGGAATGGATTTACCCAGCAGGGCCAGCACGCCGACGGCAAAGGCGATGTCCGTAGCGGTAGGAATGGCCCAGCCATTGAGCAGCTGTGCATCACCTCTGGCCAGTGCCACATAGATCAGCGCAGGCACAACCACGCCGCCCAGCGCGGCAATGATGGGCAGCAGCGCCTGGCGCACATCGGCCAGCGCGCCGTTGTACATCTCACGGCGTATTTCCATGCCAACGACCAGAAAGAAGATGGTCATCAGCACGTCGTTGACGAAAAAGTGCAGGTCTGTGCTCCAGGTCCAGGGGCCCAAAGTCAAGGCCAGCGGTGCATGCCAGGTGGCAAAGTAGCCGGCAGCCCAGGGAGAGTTGGCCCAGATCAGCGCAATGGCAGCGGCGATCAGCAGCACGATGCCGCTCATGGCCTCAATGTGCAGCATGCGCGCAAAGGCAGAAGATGCCTTCATGGTGACGCGATGCAGCGGTGGAATATCGGGGCTGGGTGCAGGGAACTGCGGATGGATGGGAGAAGAGGTGTTCTCGTGTGGCGGCATAGTGCTCCTTGTTGCTGAAGACAACACCACGAGCAGCCGGACCTGCCCGGCGCATGGCATGCAGGCAAGCAGCGCAGGCCGCATCAGGGCGGCGCGCAGTAGGGGCAGGTCAGACGCACGTGTGCTGTGCGGTACAGGCGGCCCGACCTGTACCTGAATGACCTGCCATCACCACCTGATGTGGTGGGCACCCGCCGCGAAGTGTACAGAACTGCGGTGGCAGGCATGGCAGCATTCACCCATGCTGCACCGGGGTAAAAAAAAGATAGCTGCCAGCGTTTGATAAATAAGGTTTTTAGATATAAATCGTTTTGAATTCTTTTATTTATAAGCGCTGATAGCTATATTTTTTATGGTTGATGCAGTCCATTAAACAATGAGAAAGCCCCTGTACACCGCAGCGTACAGGGGCTGTGAGCATGTGCAGCGTCTGCCTGCCTTTTACTGGCCCATGGACTCCTGCAAAGCCTTGAGCGGGTCATCGTCAGCCTGCTCAGAGCCTTCTTCCGGCTGGAAGTAGGGGTTGTCAAAGTCCATGGCAGGCATGCTGGATTCCATCTGTTCGCGGATGGCATCCAGGTCGTATTCCACCTTCTCATCCAGTCCGCTGGACACAATGCCCGGGAAGGCAATGATCAGCCCTACCATGAGAAGCTGGATGCACAGGAAGGGAATAGCACCCATGTAGATCTGTGTGGTTGTTACCGGCGCAATGCGCTTTTGCGTGACCTTGTCGGTGTATTCCTTGTCGGGAGCGACCGAGCGCAGGAAGAACAGCGCAAAGCCAAACGGTGGGTGCATGAAGGAAGTCTGCATGTTCACCGCCAGCAGCACACCGAACCAGATCAGGTCAATGCCCAGCTTGTCTGCCACGGGGGCCAGCAGGGGCACCACGATGAAGGACAGCTCAAAGAAGTCCAGGAAGAACGCCAGGATGAACACCATGATGTTCACCAGGATCAGGAAGCCCAGCTGGCCGCCTGGCAGGTCTGCCAGCAGGTGCTCCACCCACAGCGGGCCGTCCACACCCTGGAAGGTCAGGCCAAACATGGTCGCGCCGATCAGGATGAACATCACAAAGCACGACAGCTTGGTGGTGGACATCAGCGCCTGCTTGAGCAGCGTCAAGCTCAGGCGGCGGCGTGCAATCGCCATCACCATGGCGCCGATGGCACCCATGGCACCACCTTCGGTGGGGGTGGCAATGCCCAGGAAGATCGTGCCCAGCACCAGGAAGATCAGCAGCAGCGGGGGAATCAGCACAAAAGTGACTTTTTCCGCCACTTGCGACAGCAGGCCCATGCCTGTCAGGCGGTTGATGGATGCCGCCACAAAGGCCAAGGCCACGCCAAAGCACATGGCAAACACAATGGTTTCATCGGTAGCCACTTTTTCCACCACTTCACCGGTGAACCAGGTGTGGATGGTGGGCATGTTCTGTGCCGCAAACACCGACACCGCCACGCACAGTACGGTGAGCACCAGCAGCGAAGTCAGGCCGCTGGAGCCATCTTTTTCCTTCAGGCTGCGTGCCTCTGGAGGCAGGGCAGGCACCATGTGTGGTTTGAAGAAGGCCAGCAGGAAAATGAACAGCATGTAAAAGCCCACCAGCATGAAGCCGGGGACAAAGGCGCCCTTGTACATGTCGCCCACGCTGCGGCCCAGCTGGTCAGCCAGAATGATCAGCACCAGCGAAGGTGGAATGATCTGCGCCAGCGTGCCAGATGCAGCAATTACGCCGGAGGCTATGCGGCGGTCATAGCCGTAGCGCATCATGATGGGCAGCGAGATCAGGCCCATCGAGATCACGGACGCGGCCACCACGCCGGTGGTCGCTGCCAGCATGGCACCCACCAGAATCACGGCAATGGCCACGCCGCCGCGAATGGGGCCAAACAGCTGGCCCACGGTGTCCAGCAGGTCCTCGGCCATGCCGCTGCGCTCAAGAATCAGACCCATGAGCGTGAAGAACGGAATGGCCAGCATGGTTTCGTTCTGCATGATGCCGTAGATGCGCAGCGGCAGCGCCTGCAGCAGCGCCTCGGGCAGTACGCCCAGCTCGATACCGATGACCGCAAAGAACAGGCCGCAGGCGCCCAGGCTGAATGCTACGGGAAAGCCCAGCAGCAGGAAGCAGATCAGCCCCGCGAACATGATCGGGGCCATGTTGTTGGCAATGAATTCCATGGTGTTGTCTCCCTGTGGCGCTTAGGCGCTCTTGGCTGCGTTGCGCGCCGCTTCTTCTTCGGCCTTGCGGATGGCTTCTGCCAGCTCTTCTTCCGGCGTTTTGCTCACGACCTTGACGGTGGGGTCGTCAATCAGCCCCATCAGAAAGGCAATGCGTTTGATCAGCTCCGACAGGCCTTGCAGCAGCAGCAGGCCAAAGCCCAGCGGCATCATCAGATAGACAGGCCAGCGGATCAGGCCCCCGGCATTGCTGGACATTTCGCCCGACTGATAGGCCTGCAAGAAGAAGGGAATGCCGTAGTACAGAATGACCAGGCACATGGGGGTGAGAAAGAACGCAAAGCCCAGCACATCAATCCACACACGGGTGCGCAGCGACAGCTTGGCATTGATGACATCCACCTTGACGTGTTCTTTTTCCAGCAGGGTGTAGCCTGCAGCCAGCAGGAACGAGGCGGCAAACAGGTACCACTGCACTTCCAGAAAAGCATTGGAACTGGCGTTGAACATCTTGCGCACAACGGCGTTGATGCCGCTGATGATGGTGGCCGCAAGAATCAGCCAGATGACGTATTTGCCGACCCAGGCATTGAGCTGGTCGATCCCCCGTGAAAGTCGTAGAAGTGCTTGCATGGTGTCTCCAAAAGCGCGGTATGTGCCCGGGACAGCACAGAAGGCGTGTGGCCTTTGTCTGTGGGCTTATAGGAATGCACAGGTGCGCGATTCTACGGAGCATGCTTCTGCGTTGCTGACGTGTTTGTGACGAGTTGCCCGTCACCGGCGAAATTTTTTTGTTTTTTATGGGTGTTTTAAGGGTTTTTGCTAGGTTTTCCTGCAATTAGAGGAAGCCAGCAAGGGCGGGTAAACCCGCCATGAAGCGCCTCAATGGTTCAGCGGGAGCTGCACATGCTCACGCTCGATGTGGCGCAGCACGCCCTGGCAGGCATCTTCGATCAGATCCAGCACATGTTCAAAGCCATGGTCTCCGCCGTAATAGGGGTCAGGCACGACAGCACTGCGCATTTCCTGACAGAACTCGGTCAGGCGGTGCAGCTTCTGGCGCTGTGTGGGTGGGCACAGTGCCTGCGCACGGGCCATGTTTTCGTGGTCCATGACCAGCACCAGATCAAAGCGTACAAAGTCCTCACGTGTGAGCTGGCGCGCACGCAGATTACTCAGGTCATAGCCACGCTGCAGCGCATGCTTTTGGCTGCGCAGGTCGGGTGCTTCGCCGACGTGGTAGGCGTGGGTGCCACAGGAGTCGACCTGCAGCCGGTCCTCCCAGCCCTTGCGCCGGATCATGTCGCGCATGACGCCATGTGCGGTCGGGCTGCGGCAGATGTTGCCCATGCAGACCATCAAGATGGCATAGGGAGGAATGGCGGTTCTTGTGTTCATGTACGAAATTTCTTGCAGTATTCGTGCCGTGCCTTGGGTATGTGCGGCTTGGTCTGTGATAGATTAATGACCGTTGTTTGCCGCAGATGTCGGCGCACAGCGCATCTCACAGCGGCGGGTGTAGTTCAATGGTAGAACGCCAGCTTCCCAAGCTTGATACGAGGGTTCGATTCCCTTCACCCGCTCCAGCATTTGAAGCTGTCGATTTTATAGATGTGCCACAACCGCCAAGCGTCAGATTCTGGCGAAAGAGTTCAGGTAAAAAGCCCGTTTGCAATTCACAAACGGGCTTTTTTCATCGCTATGCAGGGCTCTTGGCATATGAAAAAAACCGCTTCCTCAAAATGAGGGAAGCGGTTTTTAGTTTTTATCGAGTGGCTTTGTAAAGCTTTATTCTCATATCACCTTTGATATGTCGTGCCCGGATTTTCAAAATGCCTGTGGCACGTCATGTATCAAATATGCATGCTTTACTTGCTTGCCACTCTCAGTGGCTCAAGATTACTCGTAACGCACTGCGTACATCACAGCGCCGGAAACAGGACCAACGGTAGGTGCAGTCGATTCAGAGTAGTAGCGCACGGTGTAAGTCGCCGAGGTGCTGCTGCTGTTGGCTTCCAGCGTAAATGGGCTGGCTTCGGCAGGGCCGTTAGACAGAGGCATTGCCTGGTTGGCTGCGTCATCAAACAGCTGCAGAGACACGCCGGTTGCGCCGTTAGCGCTGGTGTTATCCAGGTTACCGTTGGTGGTTACAGGGCCCACTGCCGAGAAAACGGTCTTAAAGCTTTCTGCGGTTTGCGAAGGTGTGCAGCCTGTCACTTCGATGGTGAACTTGGTTTCACCGGCAGTGTTGCCAACGCCACCTGCCAGATCGCTTTGTGCAACGCTGGGCAGCAAAACGATAGGATCAGTATTACCAGCTACCGAGAAAGTACAAGTTTGGTCGGTCACTTCACCATCAAAAGTAATAGTGCTTGCCATAGCGAAGGGGGAAACCAGACCCAACAAAGCGACGGCCATACCTGTGCGAATTACTTTACGGTTCATTTTTTGCTCCATATTCATGGTTAAAGGTTAGAAACGCCTTCTAAATTTCGTCTTAGCCTGATTCGCTTTTTTTTGACTCAATTTGTTGGGCACAGACGAATGTTATGAAATGGGCACCTTGTTCGGACTAAGACGATTCTGAATCGCAAAAATCGTGTGCTGCTTTTGTGAATGGGCTTGTGACCTGTAGATAGTTCACTGCCTGTTGATTCCGATATTGCGGATTGAGCACTGATCGGGATGTGTGTTTACCTGGGTCCGCAACATTCAGAAAGAGCTTGCCCATCACAAGGCGCAGCTGGCCCCTGAGTCAAAGGGCGTGGAGCATGGAATGCAGGGGGCTGCAGCAATTGCTGGCGGTGCAGCGATGCAAGGCGGTGCTGTCAAGGTGGGGCGATGGCTTTACATGCACCATCCATGCATGCCATCGGCAAAAAATGCAGACCTACTTCGAGGGACTGCGCAATGGCAGCTTGCTTTGATGGCCTGCTGACAGCCGCCCTGCATGCAGGTCTGCAGGTGTTGTGTGGCAGGTATTGTGTATATGGTGTGCGCTTGCCCTTTGAGTGCGCTGGGCAAGCACCACTGCATCATCGGAATGTGTGTGTCTGCAGGGCTATGCATGTGCAGCGTCTGCAGCAGTGGGTCGCACAGACTTGGCGGGAAAGACTGTCGATCTTGGCGGTGGTGTCTGGCTATGGCAGACCACAGGCGCGAGCTCTGGGGTACTAACAGTTCGACTCATTCCAGGTCAAAGGCCTGGCGCAGTGCATCACCAAAATCTGCGGTGCCTGAGAGGGTCAGGGTCACGGTGCCGTAGCCGCCAGGCTGTGGAGGCTCTGCATCCATCACGCCTTGTGCGGCCTGCCAGCGGATGCGTAGCGGGCGGCCACTGTCATCATCCTGGGCGCTGAGGTCGTAGTCCCAGTCACCACCTTCATCCAAGGGGCCGCGGCGGCCAAGATAGTCCTGGCTGGCCCAGTGCAGCACTTGCTGTACTTCGCCCAGCAGCGCTTGCCAGCGGCTGTCGGTCACGCTGGCCATGGCGTCCCAGGTGCCGTTGCCATCTTCGTCTTCGCTGTATTCAAAATCGAGGTAGTCGAGAGCCATTTGCTTGTTCCTTTGCAAAAAGAATAGCTATTGGCGCTGGCGTGAACTTGCTTTCAAAAGCAAAACACATGCAGGCCAAGGTTTTATAAGCGCAAGGCGCTTCTTTTTTTACAAGCACATGTGCATCTCAGCGTTCGCGGCCAAGCTGGATGAGCAGGTACCTACACACTTTAAGATTCTTCCGAACTTTTGCGGAAGGTGTGGTGCATAGCATCCACCAATGATTTTTCCGCTCAAGGAGGAAGCTCCGCGATCGCTGCGCTTGACGGTTCGCAAGATGACATGGCTGCCTGTTGTACTGCTCTACGGTATGACGGCGGCCGTGCTGTTGTGCCTGGGCGTGATGACAGTTTTTTATGGCTATTGGCTGATCGAGAAGAACAGTTCCCAGTACCGGCGGCAGATGAATGCCGCAGCCTATAGCACCCAGATATTTTTTGATCAGCGTGAGCAGCTCCTGCGTGCCACCGCGGCTTCGGTAGTGCCCAATCTGAAGAAGTTGTCTGCCAGTGAGATGCCCAGCCGCCTGGGGTCGTCACAGCAAATCCGGCTTTTCCCCTTGCGTGATGGTGCAGATCGCTTTCAGTGGTCGCTGGTCTTGATGCCTCGTGCTTTTGAGGCACTGGAGCAGGCGCAGGTAGAACTGGTCTACACCGCGATGGACACTGGTACTACCCAGATGGTGCTGAGGGATGAGCGGCCATCCTCTTTCACATTGAGTGAGCAGACGCAGCGCTGGATTCACGACAGGCTGTCTGCGCAGACAGGCCAGCTTCGCCCTGGCGAGGCTGCACCGGTGGTATGGCTTACCCCTCCCGGTACAACGGTGAAAAAGCTGTTCATGTATTTGCCGCTGGATGCTTCAGACCCACAAGCTGGCTGGCTGGGCATTGCCATTTCTGATATTGCTTCCCGGCTGGATTTTTCTCATCTGCATGGCAGCAGCTTTGCGCTGTATGCGCCTGATGGCCAGCCCATTGTGTTCGGTGCAGGCGCGCCACAGTCTGCTTATCTGGATCTCACTGAAGAAGATGGCTTTTCATCCGAGCCTGGGCACTCGTATTTGGAGTGCTTTGTGCTGAGCAAGTCGGTGGGGGATGCCGGCTGGCGTCTGCGCTACTTCATGCCACGTGACCAGCTGCTCAAGGATGTGCTGCCCAGGTGGAGTTGGGCATTCGGGCTGTTTGTGCTGGCACTGGTGGGTATCTGCAGCGGCAGCCGCCAGATTCACCGACGCATGCTGCAGCCTGCCAGCGCACATATGAAGCAGCTGGCAGAAAGTGTGGCATTGAACCACGCGCTGCTGCATGCCACGCCTGTTGGACTGGCGCTGGTGCGCCGCCGTGACCATGCCTTGCTGCTGTCCAATGCGCAGGGGCGTGACTGGCTGCCTGAGCAGTTGCTTCGCGCGCTGCCGCATGAATCGCTTTCCTCTTTTGAGCAGGAATGGCACCGTGAGGATGGCCAGGTGCTGCAGGTGACTTTGACCCCTTTGTGCTACGAGGGGGAGGCCGCAGTGCTGTGCACGCTCCACGATGTCACCAGACTCAAGCAGGCGGAGCAGAGCTTGATGGCGGCCAAGCAGGAGGCCGAGCTTGCATGCCAGGCCAAGACAGACTTTCTCACCACCATGAGCCACGAGATCCGCACGCCTTTGTACGGTGTGATGGGCTCGCTGGAGCTGCTTGCTCTGACATCGATCACCGCACAGCAGCGCCGCTATCTGGACGCATTGCAGCACTCATCGAATGCATTGCTGGCCACTGTGAACAACACGCTGGATCTGGCGCGCATTGAAGCCGGGCATCAGTCTCTGGAGCAGGCTCCGTTTTCCCCGCTGCAGCTGGTGGAGGAGGTGGTGTCCAGTTTCGCCATGCGTGCTGAGAGCAAGGGCTTGCAGCTGTATTGCATGGTGGATGCCTCGACCCCTGCGCGTGTGCTGGGGCATGTGCAGCTGGTGCGGCAGGTGCTCGATAACTTTGTCAACAACGCCATCAAGTTCACCGAGTCTGGCAGTGTTTTGCTGCGCCTGCACAGTGAGGTGACTGCACAAGAGCAGGTCGGCTTGCGGTTTCAGGTGATAGATACCGGAATTGGCATGACGGCGGAAAACGTGCAGCGTGTGTTTGAGCCTTACTTCAGGGTGGAAGGGGCGAATGCATTTCGCGGCACAGGTCTGGGATTGTCTATTTGCGCGCGCCTGGCTCAGGTGTTGCAGGCCAGGCTGAACGCCAAGAGCCAGCTGGGCGTAGGAACCTGCATGGAGCTGGAACTGCGTGTGCCAGTAGACCCAAGCAGCGAGACCGACGGTATGCCGCAACTGCTGGCAGCGCCTGTGTATGTGCGTGGGGGGGCTTCAGATGCTGTGGCTTTGACCTGTGCCTGGCTGAGGCGCTGGGGGGCCAAGGCCCTGCCGTATCGTGCGGATCTGCCCGAGCAGGAAGGGGCAGTCTTGCTGGAAACATGGCCACCTACGCAGTCCATCGCCGACTGGAGTGGCCCCAGAGTGCTGGCTCAACCTTTATCGCAGGCTGTGGAGCAGACATCTGCTGCAAACACCTGGCAGGTCAGTGCATACAGTTTGCTGGAGATGGGGCGTGCCATACAGATGGCGCAGGAGGCTGGGTTGCAGAGGGCGGACAGTGCAGCTGCAAAGCAGCCGGGGCATGTCCGAACACCTATGCATTTGCGTGTGCTGGTAGTGGAAGACCACCCTGTGACACGAATGATTCTGATCGAGCAGCTGCAGCAGCTTGGCTGCGAGGTGGAGTCTGTGCAGAACGGCAAAGAAGCCCTGCAACTGCAGAATATCATGAGCTTTGATTTGATCTTTACGGACTGGAATATGCCGATATTAAATGGGCTTGAAATGACCGCAGCCTTGAGAGGTCGTGGATACGGGCGCCCGATTATCTGTATGACCGCAGCCATGGCCGAAGCAACTGCGGTGCAGGGCAAGGCAGCAGGGGTGACAAAAATGGTGGGAAAACCTATGGCGATGCATGAGGTTATTAAGATTTTGCAGGATTTTGTCTAAGCGCTTTGACAGACAAGTCCTGTATTGCTGCGGTGCTTTTTCTGATATTTTTTGTTTTTTCTGAATAATTAAAACTATTGAATATGGGGCGCAGTTTCAAGCTGTATGTCAGATATATTCATGTCATTCGCTGGAAGCTACATAAAAGATGGACCAGGCACCGTTTGCACGATTGACACGAAATGCACGCTGGCAGACCTTGGCCCTGATGGGCTTGTTGCCCGTGGCCTTGCTGTTGCTGGGGGCTTTGCTATGGGGGGGCATGAGAGTCCTGGAGCAGGAAAGATCCCGTCTGGAGCTGGATTTCAATGCTTTGATCGCCTACCTGCAAGAGCAGGAGGACTTTCTGCACCAGCTGCAGCACCAGAGCGAAATGGTTCGCCGGGTACCTGTCGCGCAGGCTGCAGAGCTGAGAAAACTCCCTGCACCCAGTGGCTGGGATGTGCAGCTCTACGAAGGGCAGGAGTCGGCGGTTGATCTGCCGTTTACTTTTGCATGTGCACCATCCGCTGCCTGCCAGGGCTCCAACGCTACGGTGCTGTCGCTCGGCTCCTATCTGGCAAACTTTTACGCTACCTACTGGGCATCTTCCTACTTTCCGGCAGCTGCCGTGTTCTTTGTGTCCCGCACAGAGGATCTCAGTCTGGGCGTGCCTGCCATTGGCGCATTTGCTGGCTATGAGCCCATCAGCGTGGACGTCTACCGCAGTACCACCCGTGTGGTTCGAGATGCCTTGCAAAGTGGTGATGTGCCCGTACGGGCCCACGATGCAGCCAGGGATGCATTGCATGCTCATGTCGATCCCAATGTGCAATGGTTTGCCATACCGGGTGCGCCCGAAAAAATGGTGGGGGTGCTGGCTGCAGGATTTCAGGAAGGACTGTGGTCGCGCCAAGGCACGTCGCCTGCAGATGTTTTTCTGGCCAGCCTGCTCAGCAGGGAACGCCTGAATGCCTTCAAACACCGTGGTCACAGCGGTGATGGCTATGCCTTCTGGCTGGCACACAGAGACCAGGGTGTGCTGATGGGAGAGGGGGGGGCGCCGGTGCAACACAGTCTGGGTCTATCGCTGCGTATGGATGGACTGGTCTGGAAAGGGCAGGACGCACGTGGCGACTGGACAGGCTCGGCGCTGGTGAGCTACCGCAGTTTCTTTTATAAAAACTGGTGGCTGCTGGCAGGCGGAGCGATGGTGATGCTGTGGCTGGTGATAGGCGGCATCTGGTACACACGCTGGTATAGACGTCATGTACTTGCGCCGGCGGAGGAAGCACAGCGCCAGATCATGGAAAGCGATGCCTTCAATCGCACCCTGGTGGAAACCGCTCCTGTCGGGCTTTGCGTGCTGCAAAGAGACACAGGTGCTGTGGTCTTCATCAACACGATTGCCCAGCGCTGGCTGGACCTCGCGCAAAGCAGCGCTGCAGGTGCAGGCATGGGCCAGCAGTTGAAGCACATCTGCAGCATGGGTGCCCCTGGCGTGTCACACGGTGCTTGGCAGGTAGCGGACAAGCACCTGTCCCTGGCCTATGCCCCTTCGGTCTACCGCGAGCAGCGGGTGATGGTGTGTGCCTTTATGGATATGACAGACCGCGTGCAGATTGAGCAGGAGCTGGCGCGGGCCAAACAGGCAGCGGATGAGGCCAGTGAAGCCAAGTCCATGTTTCTGTCGACCATGAGCCACGAAATTCGTACACCGCTGTACGGCTTGCAGGGTACGGTGGAGTTGCTGACATCGACCGAGATGGATGCACGCCAGCGCCTGTATGTGGGACGTATCCAGGAAGCATCGCAGTTGTTGCTGCAGCTGATCAGTGACATTCTGGACATGGGCAAGATTGAAGCGGGGCAGCTGAGCCTGGAGCTGACCACTTTCAGCCCGCGGGAGCTGGTGCAGAACTGTATGCGCTCCTATGCAGGCATGGCGCAGCGCAAGGGCTTGCTGCTGTTCTCGTGTGTAGACCTAGACATTCCTGCACTGGTAGAGGGTGATGCAGTACGCATCCGCCAGATACTGAGCAATCTGGTGAGCAATGCCATCAAGTTCACGGATGTAGGGCGCGTGGCGGTTCAGGTGCACGCGCATCAGGTTGAGGCTGGCCGGGTGCAGATGCGCTTTGAGGTGTATGACACGGGCATCGGCATTGAAAAAGAGCAGCAGGGGCATTTGTTCCAGCCCTTCTTCATGGTCGAAGGCCGCGCACATACCGGGCAGGGGGCAGGCTTGGGACTGTCTATCTGCGAGCGTCTGGCCAAGCTGATGGATGCATCCATACATGTGCGCAGCGAATATCAGATTGGCAGCTGTTTTACGCTGGAGTTGCCGCTGAAGGTGCAGGCAGCACGTGCATCGCAGCAGCCCAATCTGAAGGGCTGCCAGGTGGTGGTTCGCACGCCACATGATGCCTTGAGCCGGAATCTGGCTGCATGGCTGCGCTTCTGGGGGGCAGAGGTTGAGGTTGCGGAAGATGGCAAAGATGCCTTGATGGCGCACCAGGAGGCCGCAGCGTGGATAGATCTGTTCATGCATCGCAGCAGCCAGCCTGCGCAGTGGACGGGGCTGTATCTGTGTCTGGACCCCATGCAGGAGCCCTCGTCACACCCGGAGATTGATGGCCAGAGTGTGCTGAGCATTGCGCAGGGCCTTGAACGTTTGCTGCTGAATGTGGCGCTCGTGCAGCAGGAGCTACTCACCCAGCGCCAGCTGGGCATGAAAGTGCTGGTAGCAGAGGACAACCCGATCAACCAGATGACGCTGCGTGATCAGCTGGAGCAGCTGGGGTGTCAGGTCACGCTGGCCGATGATGGGGAAGATGCGCTGGCGATGTGGGACATGGAGGCGCATGACGTGGTGCTGACCGATGTGAACATGCCGCGCATGAACGGCTATGAACTGGCGCGGACATTGCGGGCCGAAGGGGTGCGCAGCCCCATTGTGGGGATTACGGCCAATGCCATGCAGGATGAAAAGCAGCGCTGCCGCGACGCGGGCATGGATGTCTGCGTGGTCAAGCCCATCACACTGGATGCACTGGCCAAGCTTTTGCAGCAGTTCCAAGGGATCCATGCTGACGGTGTAACTGCTGATGTGGGGCAGGAGCCTGCTGGGGCGAAGGTCCAGGTTCCGGCGAAATACCGGCAGCTGTTTCTGGAAACCATGCTTCAGGATGTCGGCACCTTATCCGACGCCCTTAAGCAGGGTCAGGCTGACAAAGTCGTATATGCCGTGCACCGCATGAGTGGTGCCTTGGTGGATGTGGGGCATGTGGTGCTGGCGCAGCGACTGCAAAAACTTGAAGAATCACTCAAAGCGCATGGCCTGACTGACAGTGCGCAGTCTGATGTCGCCGATGTGCTGGAAGCACTGCATCAACTGCTCTCTGAGGTGTGACAGGGGAGAAAAATTTAAAGCATGGAATTTCAAAAATGGCTGTCAGTTCATTAAAAAAACTACGCGTTTATTTGGCAGATGACCACCCCTTGACGTTGGCTGGGGTGCAGGAGTTTTTAAGCCGGGATGTCAATATCGAAGTGGAGCAGGCAGTCTCCAACTCCAGTGAGCTGGTGCGTGCGCTCAGGGAATCTGTCCCGGATATTGTGATTACCGACTACACCATGCCAGGGGACAGCCAGTATGGGGATGGCATTCGCTTTGTGGAATATCTGGTGAGAAATTTTCCGGAAGCCAAAATTCTGGTGCTGACCATGGTCAGCAATCCCATGATTCTGGCTGAGCTGTACTCGGCTGGCGTGTGGGGTGTCCTGCTGAAGCACGAAAAACTCACGGAAATTACCGGCGCTATTTACAACGTGAGATTGGGCAATAAATATTACCCACAAAGCTATTCCAAGCAGGAGCAGGAAAGCGCCGGAAAAGACACGATAGAAGAAAAGGTCAACGCCCTCTCGCCCAGAGAGTTTGAGGTGCTAAGACTTTTTGTTCGCGGAGAAGGTGTGGCACAAATTGCGCAGAATCTGAACCGAAGCGTGAAAACCGTGAGTACGCAAAAGCGCTCGGCCATGAAAAAACTGGGCGTGCAAACCGATCAGGATTTGATTGCATTTTGCGTAGAGCATGCCATGTTCAGTTAACCGGTTTTCCGCAGGAACGCTTGCACTATCTAAAAGGCTAGCGGCTAGCGCTTGTCATTCAATAGTTTGAAAGTCATTTGTGCTTCAAACCCTTGATAGGTCAGCGCTAGCCGCTTCAGTTTTTGCGAAGGCTAGCCGCAATCTGCAAATTGCGCCACTGCGCTTCAATGGCGGCAGCGGTGGCCTCCGGGTGCTCCATGGGAAAGAGGTGGCTGCCTTCGAGCATCATGATGCGCCCGCGCGTGACCTTCTGTGTCATGTCCATGCCGACCTGCTTCATTTCTTTGGACTGCAGTCCGCCAATAAAACCCACAGGGCAGCGCAGCGGGTGCAGGTGCAGCAGCTGGCCCAGGTTGTGGGGCAGGGTGTTGTAGATGGCGGTTTCTTCTTCGCGGCTAAAGAACAGGGTCAGGCGAGCGTCATCAGTAGGCGTCAAGCCATGCGTTACATAGTCCTGCAGCATCTGTGGGTGCCACCTGGCAAATGACTTCTTGCTTTGAAACAGCGCCAGCGCTTCCTCCCGCGTGTTCCAGATATTGCGGCGCTTGCGGCTGATCTTGCCGGGCGAGAGGCTGTCTATCAGCTGGGTGCGCTTGGCCATTTCCAGTGACTTGGCGCGCCAGCCGTTGATCAGTGGTGAGTCCAGCATCAGCACGCCACTGGCCAGTGCCGGGTGCTGGGCGGCCAGCATCAGGCTGACAAATCCACCCAGTGAATGCCCCAGAAACAGCGCAGGCTGGCCCCAGCGCTGCACCAGTGGCTGGGTAAAGTCAGCGAGCTGCTGCACCAGATGCGGCCAGTTGCTGGTGACGGGGTAGCGTGCATCATGACCAAAGCGTTCCAGCGCTTGCACATCAAAGCCGCGCTCACGCAGCAGCGCAAACAGATAGCGGTAGGTGCCTGCGGGAAAGCTGTTGGCGTGGGCAAAGATCAGGGGCTGCATGGGGCAAAGAACGGGTGCTGCAAACGGACGCAAGAGCGTTGATTGTCAGCAGGCACCAGCTTTTGTCCATCACCCATGTGACGCAGGCTTGGTCTGTTAGCTGCGCTGTGCCAGCTTTTTGAGCTGATACAGCGCCTCCAGCGCCTCGCGCGGGCTGAGTGCATCGGGGTTGAGCTGCGCCAGTGCATCTTCCACGGGCGTGGCCTGCAAGGCAGATTCCGGCATGGGGGGCGCTGCAAACAGGTCCACCTGTGCCTTGTCGGCTTCGTCACGCGCTTCCAGCGCTTCCAGCGTGTGGCGTGCGTGGTTGAGCACTGCTGCAGGCATGCCGGCGAGCTTGGCGACCTGCACACCGTAGCTGCGCGAAGCAGGGCCGGGTTGAATCTCGTGCAGGAAGACAATGTCGCTGCCAGATTCGGCCGCGCCTACGTGCACATTCACCGCTGCCTTGGCCTTGGCGGGCAGCTCGGTCAGCTCAAAGTAGTGTGTGGCAAACAGGGTGAAAGCCTTGGTGCGGTCATGCAGCTGCATGGCAATGCCCGAAGCCAGTGCCAGCCCGTCAAAAGTGCTGGTGCCACGGCCGATTTCATCCATCAGCACCAGGGAGTGGGGCGTGGCAGCGTGCAGAATCTGCGCGGCCTCGGTCATTTCCATCATGAAGGTGGACTGGGCGTTGGCCAGATCGTCTGCCGCGCCAATACGCGTGTGGATGGCGTCAATCGGCCCCAGGCGACAGCCTGCAGCTGGCACATAGCTGCCTATGCTGGCCAGCAGCACGATGAGGGCCACCTGCCGCATATAGGTCGATTTACCGCCCATGTTCGGGCCGGTAATGATCTGCATGCGCGTATTCACATTCATGCGCGTGTGATTGGGGATGAAGCTGCCGCTGGATGTCTCCGCCATGCGCGCCTCCACCACAGGGTGGCGGCCTGCTTCAATCTCGATGCATGGCACGCTGGTGAACTCGGGCCTGCTCCAGTTCAGCGTGAGTGAACGCTCAGCCAGTGTGCACAGCACGTCCAGTGCCGCAATGGCCTGCGCCACGCGTGTGAGGCCCGGCACATGGGGCTGCAGCTGATCCAGCAGCTGCTCGTAGAGGAACTTCTCGCGCTGCAGTGCACGCTCTTGTGCAGACAGGGCCTTGTCTTCGAACGCTTTGAGTTCGGGTGTGATGTAGCGCTCGCAGTTCTTGAGCGTCTGGCGGCGCTGGTAGTGCGCAGGCACCATGTCCTTATAGCTGTTCGTGACCTCGATGTAGAAGCCATGCACCTTGTTGAACTGCACGCGCAGATTGGGGATGTTGGTGAACAGCTTCTCCTTGGCTTCGAGTTCAAGCAGGAATTCATCGCAGTTTTCCTGAATGCCGCGCAGCTCGTCCAGCTCGGCATCAAAGCCGCGTGCAATCACACCGCCATCGCGCACCAGAGCAGCAGGTTCTTCCATGATGGCGGCAGCCAGCAGATCGGCGCAACCTTCGGGTGGCAGCAGGTCCTGAAAAATTTGATTCAAATAAGCTGATGGAGCTTGTGTTGTCTGCGCAAGCAGCTGCGCTTTTTGCAGCGTTTTACCCAGTGCAACCAGCTCGCGCGGACGCACCTGGCGCAGCGCCGTGCGTGCGGTGATGCGTTCCACGTCGCTCACACCCTTCAGTTCAGCACGCAGCGCCTGCCAGGGCATGGTGCCGCCCAGCGCATCGTTGCCGCGCAGTACATCGATGGCACCCAGGCGGGCCATGGGTTCAGCCCGGTCGCGCTTGGGCTCGAGCAGCCAGCTCTTGAGCAGGCGGCTGCCCATGCCGGTCATGCAGGTGTCCAGTAGCGAAAACAGCGTGGGGCTGTCTTCGCCACGCAAGGTTTTCACCAGCTCCAGATTGCGGCGCGTAGTGGGTGGCAGGTTGATCAGCTGGTCATCGCGCTGCACGCGGATGCTGTGGATGTGTGTGAGGTTGCGGCCTTGTGTGTGCTCCGCATAGCTGAGCAGCGCAGCGCTGGCAGCATGGGCCAGCGGCAGGTCTTCAGCCTCCCAGGCCTTGAGGCTGGATGCGCCCAGCAGCTCCAGCAGCTTGCGCTCACCCAGTCCCGTATCAAACTGCCAGTCAGGGCGTGGAGACAGGGGGCAGGCCACAGCGCCGCTGTGCTTGAGGGCGAACAGGTTTTGCTCAAAGCGCTCGGTCACGCCCGCGCTGTAGATCACTTCGCTGGGGCCAATGCGTGCCAGCCATTCACCCAGTTCATCCTGCTCGCATTCCGCCATGTGGATGCGGCCTTGCGTGACGCTCATCCAGGCCAGACCGCAGCGCTGACGTCCTGCCGTGTGCAGGGCTAGCAGCATGGCTTCCTGCTTGTCGCTGAGCAGTTCGGTGTCCGTGAGCGTGCCAGGTGTGACCACGCGTACCACCTTGCGCTCCACAGGCCCCTTGCTGGCACCGACTTCACCGACCTGCTCGCAGATTGCAACCGATTCCCCCATCTTGATCAGGCGGCCCAGATAGCTTTCCAGTGCGTGAAAAGGAACGCCCGCCATCGCCACGGGAAAACCTGCCGACTGGCCGCGCGTGGTCAGCGTGATGTCCAGCAGACGTGCGGCTTTTTCGGCGTCCTCCCAGAAGACTTCATAAAAGTCACCCATGCGGTAGAGCACCAGGGTGTCGGGGTAGTCTTTTTTCAGGCGTATGTATTGCGCCATCATGGGAGTGTGGGACTCCAATGGGGCTTCAAAAGGCGAGGCAAAAGTCTGCACGCTGTTGTTGTTCGGGTTGTGCGTGGAAACGTCAGAGGTAGGCAAAACGAGGGTTCCTTGTGGTGGACGAGCGCTCAGGCATATGGCTCGTCGGGATCAAGCGTCAAATTATCCCGGATGCTCTGGGTGTATTGCATGCGCTAGGTAAACAGCCCGCTTGCAGGCAAGATGTTGCACCGATGCAGCTTTCAGAGCGCAGATAACCACGAAACAATGTCCTTGGAGGAGTTACCTGTGAGCCAGAACCTGTTGTGTTTTCTCTACCACAGCCAGATTGCACCGGATGCCCCGGTCAGCTGCGTGGCAGACATCGTCAAAACTGCTCGCAGTTTCAATCAGCAGCATGACATCACAGGCATGCTGATTTTTGATGGCATGCGCTTTGCGCAATATATTGAAGGTCAGGAACAGGCCATGGAGGGCTTGATCGCCCGCATTACAGAGGACCCAAGACACTGTCAGGTCGTGCCTATGCTGCATGCGCAGCTGCAGGGAGTGCGCCGGTTTGCGCGCTGGTCCATGGCCTATGCCTTCGTGGATGAGCAAGAGCCCATCGATGAACTGGCAGCGCTTCCTGCACAGGCTGCATTGCAGCATTTTGTGCAGATGCAGCCCATGCTGGATATCGCCTGAGAGTCTTTTAAGCCTTGATCTGCTTGCGCAGCTGGCGCACCTCTTCCATCAGGTCTGCCGTGAGAGCGGCCAGCTGCGGGTCTGCATCGAATATGCGTTCCAGATCTGCAATGCGCCGGGCACGGATGACGGTATGGGTGCTGAAGCGCCAGCTGGTGTGGGCGCTCAGATTCTGTGCATCGCAACCAGCGTCACACTGCAAAATGCCGGTGCTCACGCGTTCTATGACCCAGTGGCTGTCCATGCGGCAGGCCCGGGCCAGTTCTTCCAGGCTTAGCGCCTGAGCTTCCAGTACATCAGGTGGCGTGTAGAAGTGTGTGCTCATGCAGCTTCTCCTGTGCGTGGGTTGCGGCCCTCAAAAGCTTGTGACAGTGCTTCATAGGCTTGGCGTTGTGCATCGCTGAAGACAGGGGGGACGACGATCTGCAGCACCAGGTACAGATCACCGGGTTGCTTGCTGGGCAGTCCCTTGCCCTTGACCCTCAGCTTGCGCCCAGCCTGTGAGCCGGGTGGGATATGGATCTCCAGTGGCCCGGCCAGCGTGGCAAATTCCACGGGGCCGCCCAGCGCAGCTTCCCATGGGGCCAGGGGCAGCTGCTGGTAGACGTCCTTGCCCTGAGCATGCCAGCGCTTGTCATCCTTGAAGCGTACTTCCAGCAGCAGGTCGCCAGCTTCCCCTTTGCCATAGCCGGGAGCGCCTTGCCCTGCGAGCCGAATCATCTGGCCTTCATAGACGCCTTTCGGAATGGTGACCTGCAGCTCGCGTTCCACTTCCTGGGCGTGGCCGTGGGCATCGAGTTGTACGCTGCGCAGACGCAGCACGCGCATACCGCCGTGGTAGCTGTCTGGTACTTCCAGCTCAATGCTGGAGTGCTGGTCCTGACCGCGCATGTCAGGTGGTGGCCCGCTGTGGCGACGCGCACGCTGGGCTCGGCCAAACAGTTCTTCAAAAAAGCTGCTGTAGTCTGTTTGCCCGTCGGCGTTGCTGTGCTGAAATTCCCAGCCCGGCGGAGGCTGAAAGCCGGAGCCATTGCCAGTGTGCTGCTGATAGCGGCTGGCATCGCCGAGTTCGTCATAGGCTTTGCGCTTTTCGGGGTCAGAGAGCACGGCGTTGGCTTCGTTGACCTCTGCCATCCTGGCCGCAGCGTCTGGCTCTTTGCTGATGTCCGGGTGGTATTTGCGTGCCAGCTTGCGAAATGCTTTTTTGATCTCTTCGGCGCTGGCATCCTTGGAGACTCCCAAAATCTTGTAGTAATCCTTGTATTCCACAACTGTCTCCTGCGTAGGTGGCGGTGAGCATGCATGGAACATGTTGGCGCGCTCGTGATGGCATGTCCATAGGACGGGGACTGCAAAAAAAGCATTGGACGCAAAAAAACCGCAAGGCTTTCGCGCTTGCGGTTTCTGTAGACAGAGGAGCAGGCAGTGACTTAGTCGTTCTGCTTGTCTTCGTCTTCTTCCTTCTTGTCTGCGGCAATGCCTGCGTCCACACCCAGCTTTTCTTCCACGCCAGCAAACTTGCTGTACTTGCTCAGGATGGACACCAGCTGGCCGTAGGCACGTGGGTTGCCTGCCAGGCATTCACGCTGCTCCAGGAAGTCGGCTTCACCTGTGAAGTTGCCCACCAGACCACCGGCTTCGGTCACGATCAGGCTACCTGCGGCCACGTCCCAGATGTTCAGGCCGGTTTCAAAGAAGCCATCGGTAAAGCCTGCTGCCACATAGGCCAGATCCAGTGCAGCAGCGCCGGGGCGACGCACGCCAGCTGTGCGCTGGGTGATTTCGCTGAACATGCGCATGTAGGCACGGAAGTTGTCGCCGGGGCGGAAGGGGAAGCCGGTGGACACCAGGCAGTCCTTGAGCTGGGTACGCTTGGACACGCGAATGCGGCGCTCGTTCAGGAAAGCACCACGGCCACGGGTGGCGGTGAACAGGTCGTTGCGGGTGGGGTCGTACACCACGGCGTGCTCGATCTTGCCCTTGACGGACAGAGCGATGCTCACGCAGTAGACAGGGAAGCCGTGGATAAAGTTGGTGGTGCCGTCCAGGGGATCGATGATCCAGACGTAGTCCGAGTTGGGGTTGCCGAACTCGTTGCCGCTTTCCTCGCCCATGATGCCGTGTTCAGGGTAGGCGCCCAGCAGGGTTTCGATGATGACGCGCTCGGCAGCTTGGTCGACTTCGGTCACGAAGTCATTGACCTGCTTCTGGGCCACACGAACGTTTTCTACGTCCAGAGCAGCGCGGTTGATGAGGGCGCCAGCGGCGCGAGCGGCCTTGATGGCCACGTTAAGCATGGGGTGCAGGGAGGAAGACGACATAAATTGTGCAGTAGGCGCCCAGCGCACCACCCCCAAATTTCAACTATCTCTTCTCTCTCAACCTGGGATGGCACACCGCTGAACGCGGATGATGAACGGGTGAACGCACGCCCGGCGATGCAGGCAGCGACAATAGGGCGCAAATTCTAACCGGCTTGACCGATTTCTGCTGCCTGCTTGTGCAAGGCAGACCAATGCTCGAATGAAAACCCGTTTTATCCTGATTGAGACCAGCCATGCTGGCAACGTGGGTGCTGCTGCCCGCGCCATGAAAACCATGGGCTTTGATGACTTGGTGCTGGTGCGCCCACGCTGGGCCAATGTGCTGCGCAAGGAAGAAACCATCCAGCGTGCCAGTGGGGCACTGGATGTGCTGGACAACGCACGCATCGTGGACACCGTGGAAGAAGCCGTGGAGGGCCTGTCGCACCTGTGTGCCACGGCCATGACACCGCGCGACTTCGGGCCGCCCACACGCACGCCCCGTCAGCATTTTGAAATGCTCATGAAAGGAGCGCTGAAAGCGCAGGCGGGGCAAGCGCTAGAGGCTGATTTGGCAGATGTTGTGCAAACCGCAGACAGCATCCACGGCGAGCGCGGCATTGGCCTGATGTTTGGCTGTGAGCGTTTTGGCATGGCCAATGAAGACGTCTACCGCTGCGATGTGGCGCTGTCGATTCCGTCCAACCCACAGTTTGGTTCGCTGAACCTGGGTGCTGCGATCCAGGTGGTGGCCTATGAATGGCGCCAGGCGCTGGGCGGCTTTCCCGTGGTGGAGCACACACCTCGTCCTGAGCGTGCTGACGCGCAGCAGGTGGCCGGCATGCTGGGCCACTGGGAGCAGGCGCTGGCGCACATTGGCTTTCTGGACCCTGCTGCACCCAAGAAGCTCATGCCGCGCCTGAACCAGTTGTTTAACCGCGCGCAACTGACCCAGGAAGAAATCCACATACTGCGCGGTGTCGCCAAGGCCATGCTGCAAAGTACCCCACCAAAGCACTAAACTGTGCAGCCCTTTAGTTACAAGTAACGGCCCTTTGATGCTTTCCCGACTGCGTTCTGACATCCAGTGCATTCTTGACCGCGACCCTGCGGCGCGTAGCACCTGGGAGGTCATTACCTGTTACCCAGGTCTTCACGCGATCTGGTGGCATCGCCCTGCGCACTGGTTCTGGACGCACAACCTCAAATGGCTGGGGCGCTTTACCTCGCACATTGGCCGCTGGCTGACGGGCATTGAAATCCACCCCGGCGCGGTGATCGGCGAGCGCGTGTTCATCGACCACGGCATGGGCGTTGTGATTGGTGAGACCGCCGTGGTGGGCGATGGCTGCACCATCTACCACGGTGTGACCCTGGGCGGCACATCGCTGTACAAGGGCACGAAACGTCACCCCACACTGGGCAAGAACGTCGTCGTTTCCGCCGGTGCCAAGGTGCTGGGTGGCTTTGAGGTAGGTGACAACGCCAAGATTGGCTCCAACGCCGTGGTCATCAAGCCTGTGCCCGCAGGGGCAACGGCCGTGGGCATTCCAGCACGCATCATTCCTTCCAAGACGGGAGAGAGTGCGGACGTGACCGACATGGCCGATCAGCAGAACAAGGTGGCCGACACTGCCAAGCCGCATGCAGCCCCTAGCCTGCAGGCTGCCAATGCTGCGGCTGCCGCGGCGGCAGCTTCTGCTTCTGCGGCCAAGGCTGAGCCCTGCGCCGATCAGGCCAAGGGCTTTACTGCTTATGGCGTGACGGAAGACGACCCCATCACCCAGGCCATGAAGGGCCTAGCAGAAGGCGCAGCAACCCACGAAAAGCAGCTGCAGCTGCTGTGGGCCGCGCTGGAGCAGCTCTCTGCCAAGATCAATGCCGACTGCGTACCCTGCGAAGAGCAGCGTGGCGGGCACTTTGAGAAGGAAAAGATCGACCAGATTCTGGGCAAGTAAGGCCTGGTCCTGGGAACGCGCTATGGAAAGAGGCTTCGCAAGAAGCCTCTTTTGTTTTTGGCGCGTCACCAATGTTGCTTCGAACTGCTTGCAAGCTCCTGTACGCTTGAGCTTTTCAAGTGTTGATGACCCAGCATAGACAGGAACTGATTTCCATGGACGTTTCCCAAGCCTTGCGAGAGCGCCGTTCCGTGCGCGCTTTTACTTCCCAGGTGCCTTCGGCAGAGCTGGTGCAGCAACTGATGCAAGACGCAGCGCTGGCTGCATCGGGCGGCAATATGCAGCCCTGGCGTGTGGCTGCCATCACGGGCGAGCCGCTGCAAGCCTTGCTGGCAGATGTTGCCAAGACCTCGGCAGAAGAAAACCCTGCCCACCTGTCCTACCCACCGAACTTGTGGGAGCCCTACCGCACACGTCGTTTTGCCAATGGCGAGGATTTGTACAAGAGCATTGGCATTCCGCGGGAAGACAAGGCAGGGCGTCTGCGTCAGCTGGCCAAGAATGCACAGTTCTTTGGCGCGCCCGTGGGCTTGTTTGTCTTGATTGACCATCGCATGGGGCCTGTGCAGTGGATGGATCTGGGCATTTACCTGCAGTCCTTCATGCTGCGTGCCACGGAAGAAGGTCTAGCGACCTGCGCACAGGGCTTCTGGCGCCGCTATGACGCTGTCATCAAGCAGCACATTCAGGTGCCCGAGGAGTATCTGGTGGCCTATGGCATTGCCCTGGGCTATGAGGACAAGCATGCGCCCATCAACACCATGCGCGCCACGCGCGCTGAGTTTGCAGAGTGGGGGCAGCTGGTCGGGTTCTGAGTCGTCCAGCATGCGCTGAAAGCGGCCAGCAGGCATGCACTGCTGGCCGTTGTGTATTTTCAGGGAAGGTGTAAGACATCATGAAACAGCAACAACGCCTGATGGCAACGATGAGGCGTGCGACGGCGGTGCTGTGTGCCGCATTGCTGGCCCCCGCGCTGGCCCATGCACAGACGGATCACTGGCCCACCAAGCCGCTGCATCTGGTGGTGGGCTATGCGGCGGGCTCCTCGCCGGACGTGCAGGCTCGCCTGCTGGCCGAGCCGCTGAGTCAGCTGCTGGGGCAGCCCGTGGTGGTAGAGAACAAGGGTGGTGCCAGTGGCAACATCGGCGCAGATGCTGTCGCCAAGGCCAGAGACGGGCATACCATCGGCGTGATTGGCAATGGCCCGCTGACCAGTTCCAAATTTCTGTATCCACACCTGCCTTATGACCCGGTCAAAGATCTGGCGCCGCTGGCCATGATTGGCTCAGCACCGCTGGTGCTGGTCGCTCCCAGAAGTCTGGTCACACAGGACGCGGCGGCCTATCTGCAAAGCCTCAAGCAGCGCAAAGATGGCAACTACGCATCGGTGGGCACAGGCTCGGGTGGCCATCTGGGCATGGAGCTGGTGCAGCAGGCGCTGGGACTGGATTTGCAGCATGTGCCCTACAACGGCGGGCCTGCGGTGATCAATGGCTTGCTCGGCGGTCAGGTCCAGCTTGCTTTGCTGCCCACGTCTACCGTCATGCCGCTGGTGGAGTCAGGCAAGCTGGCGGCTCTGGCAGTCAGTGTCAGCCAGCGCAGCCCCCTCGCGCCCGGTGTGCCTGCTATGCCGGAAATTGGCGCTGGCCAGCTCGATATTGAAGTGTGGAATGCCGTGATGGCCCCGGCCTCCATGCCTGAAGCGCACCGCAACCAGTTGGCGCAGGCCTTGCAGCAGGTGCTGCAGTCGGAAGGTGTGCGTGCCAAGTTGACGGCACAGGGCTGGCATATGGATGACACGAGCGCACAGGCTCTGGCGCGGCGCATGGCGCAGGATGCGCGCATCAATGGCGAGCTGATCGCCAGAAAAAATATCCGTCTGCAATAGTGCGCGCTGCGCAGAGGACGTGTCGCGTGATGTGGGGCATTAATGCCCCGCAGTCCTGGAAAACAGGTTGATGACCAGGACCCCGGCCAGAATCAGTGCCATACCAATCAGTGCCGGGGCATCCAGCTTCTGGCCCATGAAGATCCACGCAATGGCCGACACCAGCACCACACCAGCGCCCGACCAGATGGCATAGGCCACACCGGTCGGGATGGTGCGCAGGGCCAGCGACAGGCAGACAAAGGCAATTGCATAGCCTGCTGCAACAATGAGGCTGGGCCACAGGCGCGTAAAGCCTTCCGCACTCTTGAGGAAAGACGTTGCCACCACTTCAGCGGCAATGGCAATGCCCAGGTAGAGATAGCTCTGGCTCATGGGTGGAATGCGTGGCTGTGGGGGGCTCTCAGGGCTTGGCGTACTTGCCTGTGCCTTCGGGCCAGGGTGTCAGTACTTCATAGCCGGTGGCGGTGACCAGCACCATGTGCTCCCATTGCGCGGACAGCGACTTGTCCTTGGTAATCACCGTCCAGCCATCGCTCAACTCCTTGGTGTCGTGCTTGCCTGCGTTGAGCATGGGCTCGATGGTGAAGATCATGCCTTCCTGCAGGGCCATGCCCTGACCGGGGTGGCCGTAGTGCAGCACCTGGGGCTCGTCGTGGTAGACCTGACCGATGCCGTGGCCGCAGTAGTCGCGCACGATGGAAAAACCGTCGCGGTGCGCCACGGTCTGGATGGCGTAGCCGATATCGCCCAAGGTGGCACCGGGCTTGACGGCGCGGATGCCAGCCACCATGGCTTCATAGGTGGTGTCGATGAGCTTCTGGGCCTTGGCAGAGACATGGCCCACGGTGTACATGCGCGAGGTATCACCAAACCAGCCGTCCTTGATCAGGGCGACGTCCACATTGACGATGTCGCCGTCCTTGAGGATTTCCTTGGGGGTGGGGATGCCGTGGCAGACCACATGGTTCACCGAGGTGCATACGGTCTTGGGGTAGCCGTAGTAGCCGATGTTGGCGGGAATGCACTGCAGCTCGTTGACGATGAAGTCATGGCATAGCTGGTCCAGGTGCTCGGTGCTGACGCCGGGCTTCACATGGGGCGTGAGCATTTCCAGCACGCGCGCAGCCAGCATGCCCGCTTCGCGAGACTTGGCAATGCCTGCTGCATCATGGATGGGAGGAAGACGGCGGGGAGGGCGTTTGGGCATGGGCAAAGTAGCAGCACCGGGGCTGCATGGATACATGAAAAACTGCTCACACTGTAGCGTGTTGCTCAAGGCGCTGTATGCGAAGTTGCAGCAACTGATGCGCCGAATGCGGATTTGCCACAGGCAGTGGTAAAGCAAGTCTGCTCTTTAAAAAGTAGCTGTTAGCGCTGAATTTATAAGCAATTCAGATATAAAACACTTTGAATTCGTTGTGTATCAAGCGCTAGCAGCTATCAAAAACAAAGCCCGCAGGCTTTGCAGCATACGGGCTTTGTGTGGTGCAGGCGGCTGCCCGAGGAGGGCAGCGCCAGGCGATTAACGCTGGTCGATAGGCTTGACGTCGCGGGAAGCAGCGCCGGTGAACAGCTGGCGAGGACGGCCGATCTTGTACTCGGGGTCTGCCATTTGTTCGTTCAGCTGAGCGATCCAGCCCACGGTACGTGCCAGAGCGAAGATGCCGGTGAACAGGTTCACTGGAATGCCGATGGCGCGCTGCACGATGCCGGAGTAGAAGTCCACGTTGGGGTAGAGCTTGCGCTGCACGAAGTAGTCGTCTTCCAGTGCAATCTTTTCCAGCTTCTTGGCCAGTGCGAACAGCGGATCGTTTTCCAGACCCAGTTCGGACAGGATTTCGTTGCAGGTTTCCTGCATCAGCTTGGCGCGTGGGTCGTAGTTCTTGTAGACGCGGTGGCCAAAGCCCATCAGCTTCACGCCGGAGGACTTGTCCTTGACCTGTTCCATGAACTCGCCCACCTTCTCGATGCCGCCGTTGGCCTGGATTTGCTCCAGCATGTTCAGGCAGGCTTCGTTGGCGCCACCGTGGGCAGGGCCCCACAGGCAGGCTACGCCAGCAGAGATGGCAGCGAAGGGGTTGGTGCCCGACGAACCGCACAGACGCACGGTGGAAGTCGAAGCGTTTTGCTCGTGGTCAGCGTGCAGGATGAAGATGCGGTCCAGCGCGCGCTCGACCACAGGGTTCACCTGGTACTCTTCGCAAGGATTGCCGAACATCATGCGCATGAAGTTGCCTGCATACGACAGATCGTTCTTGGGGTACATGTAGGGCTGGCCCATACCGTACTTGTATGCCATGGCAACCAGCGTAGGCATCTTGGCGATCAGGCGGATCGCAGCGATTTCGCGGTGCTCTGGGTTATGGATGTCGGTGCTGTCATGGTAGAAAGCAGACATGCCGCCCACCAGACCGGTCAGCACAGCCATGGGGTGTGCATCGCGGCGGAAGCCACGCAGGAAGAACTGCATCTGCTCGTTGACCATGGTGTGCTTGGTCACGCGCTCTTCGAATTCCGCCTTCTGCGTTGCGTTAGGCAGTTCACCGTACAGCAGCAGGTAGCAGGTTTCCAGGAAGTTGCAGTTCTTGGCCAGTTGTTCGATGGGATAACCACGGTACAGCAGCTCACCCTTGTCGCCGTCGATGTAGGTGATGGCGGACTGGCAGGAGGCTGTGGAGAGGAAGCCGGGGTCATAAGTAAACATGCCCGATTGGCCGTACAGCTTGCGGATATCGATCACGTCTGGACCGACAGTGCCTTGGTACACAGGCAGCTCAACGCTAGGAGCTCCGTTGCTGAATGACAGGGTTGCTTTGTTGTCAGCGAGTTTCATTTCCAACTTCCTTCTCTGATTGGCACACCAGCCTGTCTGGTGAGCCTTGTATTTAAAGTTGCTGACACCTGCATGAGGTATGGGCTGTAAAGCCTTGCCTCGATGGCAAACCTGAGGTTTGCCGCGCAGTGTCAGCCACTCTGACGGTGTGCAGGGTCAAATGGGCTTGCGCACCATTTGCAGCACTTCTCTAACTTCGGGGGTGTCCAATGCTCCTTCCGGCTCCTTGCGGCGCAGGAAAAGGTCCATCAGATCGTTGTCTGCCAAGTCCATCAAGGCAGACAGACCAATTGCGTGTCTCCGCGTCAATTGGTTGCCATAGGTGGCAAAGAACTGTTCGATGAACAGGTCGTTTTCGACCAGGCCACGGCGGCTGCGCCACCGTAGCAAGTCGCGTTCCCGTTCTTCGATAGGCGTGTCCAGCTCGTTCATGGCTTAGACGGCGCGGCGCACCATCAATTCCTTGATCTTGCCGATGGCCTTGGTGGGGTTCAGGTGCTTGGGGCACACGTCCACACAGTTCATGATGGTGTGGCAACGGAACAGGCGGTAAGGGTCCTGCAGGTTGTCCAGACGCTCGCCGGTCGCTGTGTCGCGGCTGTCCGCGATGAAGCGGTATGCCTGCAGCAGGCCAGCGGGGCCCACGAACTTGTCGGGGTTCCACCAGAACGAGGGGCAGCTGGTCGAGCAGCTGGCGCACAGAATGCACTCGTACAGGCCGTTGAGCTCTTCACGCTCTTCGGGCGACTGCAGACGCTCCTTGCTGGGCGTTGCGTAGATGTCGCTTTGCAGGTAAGGCTTGATCGAGTGGTACTGCTTGAAGAACTGGGTCATGTCCACGATCAGGTCGCGGATCACTGGCAGACCGGGCAGGGGCTTGAGAACGATGTCGCCCTTGAGGGTGTTCATGTTCGTCAGGCAGGCCAGACCGTTCTTGCCATTGATGTTCATGGCGTCAGAACCACACACACCTTCGCGGCAGGAGCGACGGAAGGAGATCGAGGGGTCCTGGGCCTTGAGCTTGACCAGGGCATCCAGCAGCATGCGCTCGTGGCCGTCGAGTTCGACCTCCACAGTCTGCATGTAAGGCTTGGCGTCCTTATCGGGGTCGTAGCGGTAAATCTTAAAAGTACGCTTCATTTTGATGTTCTCTCGTGGGCTACTGCTGGATTAGAACGTACGGACCTTGGGTGGCACGGATTCCACGGTCAGGGGCTTGAGGTTCACAGGCTTGTAGGTCAGGCTGTTGGATGCGCTGTCCCACAGGGTGTGCTTCAGCCATTCCTTGTCGTTGCGGCCCAGCGGGAATTCCGCGTGGTCAGCAGGATGCTCGTAGTCGTACACGGTGTGTGCACCGCGGCATTCGTGGCGAGCGGCAGCGGAGGTCATGGTGGCCTGAGCAACTTCGATCAGGTTGTCCACTTCCAGGGCTTCCATACGGGCGGTGTTCCAGACCTTGGACTTGTCCTTCAGGCCCACAGCGCCGACCTTTTCGCGGATGGCGTTGATCTTGACCACACCTTCGTCCATGCCCTTCTGGGTACGGAAGACGCCAGCGTGCTGCTGCATGGACTGACGGATTTCGTTGGCCACGTCCTGGGCGTAGATGCCTTCCTTGGAATTGTCCAGTGCGTTGAGGCGCTCCAGCGTGCGATCGGATGCATCGGCTGGCACCTGGTGGTGGTCGCCAAAGCCTTTGACGAATTCCACAATGTGCTTGCCAGCAGACTTGCCGAACACCAGCAGGTCCAGCAGGGAGTTGGTGCCCAGGCGGTTGGCGCCGTGCACGGACACGCAGGAGCACTCGCCCACGGCGTACAGACCGTTGACGGTGGTGTTCTGTGTGCCGTTCCAAGTCACCACTTGACCATGGATGTTGGTGGGGATACCACCCATCATGTAGTGGATGGTAGGCACCACAGGGATGGGCTCCTTGGTGATGTCCACGTTGGCGAAGTTGTGGCCGATCTCTTCCACGGAAGGCAGACGCTTGCGGATGGTTTCGGCACCCAGGTGGTCCAGCTTCATCAGGATGTAGTCCTTGTTAGGACCGCAGCCACGACCTTCCTTGATTTCCTGGTCCATGGAGCGCGACACGAAGTCACGGGGTGCCAGGTCCTTCAGGGTAGGAGCGTAGCGCTCCATGAAGCGCTCGCCTTCGCTGTTGAGCAAAATTGCGCCTTCGCCGCGGCAGCCTTCGGTCAGCAGCACGCCAGCACCAGCCACGCCGGTGGGGTGGAACTGCCAGAACTCCATGTCCTGCAGAGGAATGCCAGCACGCGCTGCCATGCCCAGGCCGTCACCGGTGTTGATGAAGGCATTGGTCGATGCCTGGAAGATACGGCCTGCACCGCCGGTAGCCAGCAGCACAGCCTTGGCGTGCAGTTCGTACAGGTCACCGGTTTCCAGCTCCAGTGCAGTCACGCCCACTACGTCACCCTGGGTGTTGCGGATCAGGTCCAGCGCCATCCACTCCACGAAGAAGTTGGTCTTGGACTTGACGTTCTGCTGGTACAGGGTGTGCAGCATGGCGTGGCCAGTACGGTCAGCAGCAGCGCAGGCGCGCTGCACAGGCTTTTCACCGTAGTTGGCAGTGTGGCCGCCGAAGGGACGCTGGTAGATGGTGCCGTCGGGGTTGCGGTCGAACGGCATGCCGAAGTGTTCCAGCTCGATCACCACGTTGGGTGCTTCGCGGCACATGAACTCGATGGCATCCTGGTCGCCCAGCCAGTCCGAACCCTTGATGGTGTCGTAGAAGTGGTAGTGCCAGTTGTCTTCGTTCATGTTGCCCAGCGATGCGGACACGCCACCCTGTGCAGCCACAGTGTGCGAACGTGTGGGGAACACCTTGGACAGCGAAGCCACGCTCAGACCAGCGCGGGAAAGTTCCAGTGCGGCACGCAGACCGGAGCCGCCAGCGCCGACGATGACAACGTCAAACTTGCGCTTGGTGATGTTTGCTTTTGTGTAGCTCATTCTTAACTTTCAATCGTGGAAGCGGTCTTGCGCCAATTACAGACGCCACAGAACTTGGAAAGCCCAGCCTGCGCAGCCAACCAGCCAAATCAGGGTCGCAACGTGCAAAGTCAGGCGAAGGCCCACGGACTTCACATAGTCCATCCAGACGTTACGAACACCCACCCAGACGTGCCAAGCCAGGGCAACGATCACGCCAAAGGTGACAAACTTCATCCACTGAGCGGCAAAGATGCCAGCCCACAGTTCGTAGCCGATTTCGCCCTTGGCGAAGATCAGCTGCGCCAGAACCACGATGGTGAAGATCACCATCAGCACAGCGGTAATGCGCTGTACCAGCCAGTCGCGCAGGCCGTAGTGACCGCCGACGACGATGCGTTTGGAACCGTAATTCACAGACATGATGGATCCCTCTTTTTCTTAGTACAGGCCAAACAGCTTGGCACCCAGAACCACCGTCAGGCCAATGCTGATGATGAATACGGTGATGGCGGAAGAACGTGCATAGGACTTGCTGACCAGGTCGTGGTTGGTGTCCATGAGCAGGTGGCGGATACCAGCGCACAGGTGGTGCAGGTAGGACCAGATGATGGCCAGCGTGACGAGCTTGATGAACCAGCCGGGCACGAAGCCGCAGCCTTCGTTGAATACGGCCTTGAACTGCGTGAACGAGACCTCGGAGGACAGCGATGTGTCCAGCATCCAGATCACAAACGGCAGCAGGGCAAACATCAGCATGCCGCTGATACGGTGAAGAATCGACACATAGCCGCCTACGGGCAGGCGGTGTGGAAGACCTTCTAATACATTGATGTTGCGGAACTCAGGCCGCTTCTTTTTTTCAAGCTCTGTCATAGCGGGGGTGCTTTCTTGGATGTAACTGCGTTGTAATCGCACGGAGCAAAAGAACCAAAATTCTATTGCATGCAGCCCTGCTGGGGCTACTTGGCGTACGAAACTTTCCCTGTGGCTTGAGCTGGTGCAGGCCTAGCTCAAGGCGTTTCTGTAGTGATGTGTGTCTGTTCTATAGATACCGCGTCGTAACTCCATGGGAATATCGTTGTACGTATAGGCAATGCGCTCCACGCTCAGCAACGGAGTCTGAGTGGTCACATCAAGTAATTGGGCCTGCGATTCGTCAGGCAGGACGGCCCGCAGTTTTTCATCGGCACGCACCATGCGCACGCCGAAATCCGTTTCAAACATGGCATAGGTCGGCCCCTGACAGGTGGCCATCTGCTCAGCCGTCAGTCCTTTGAAAGCATGGCCGGGCAGCCAGATGTCTTCCAGGATGGTGGGGGTGCCACTGAAGGCCAGTACGCGACGAATCTGTACCACGGTATCGCCGCTGCGCAAGGCCAGCAGGCGTGCAATTTCGGCAGGGGCGCGCACGCGCTTGCATTCGAGTATGAAGCGCTGGGCACGGCCTTCGCCCTGCAGGTCGCCGACATCGGGGTGCAATTTCAGAAAGCGGTACTGCACCTGCTGCGCAGAGTGGGTGGCAACAAATGTGCCTTTGCCCTGGCGGCGCATGACCAGATTTTCAGCAGCCAGCTCATCAATGGCTTTGCGCACGGTTCCCTGGCTGACCTTGAAGCGTGCAGCCAGTTCCATCTCGCTGGGGATCAACTCTCCGGGGCGCCACTCGCCAGCTTGCAGGCTTTGCAGGATCAAGCCTTTGATTTGCTGGTACAGAGGGCTGAAGGCAGGGGTGAGTGCACTGGCGGAATTAGCGTGAGCGCCAAAAGCACTGTCGGAAGAAGTTGGTTGCGATAAGGACATAGGGGGTGTGGAAAAAGCAAAGCCTCCGGATGCGATTCTGAGCCTGTGGATGTTGTGTGGCTCAGGGTGAGATCATATCTTATATAAGACATAAGACAAATTGACCGAGAGGCAAAATCAAGAGTACACTTTACGCCTGTTTACGGAGCACAGGCCGCTGGTTGCACAGGCTGGGGCAGCAGTGCACCGACAACTATTTATTTCCGAAATCTGGAGTTTTCACCATGAGCAAGAAGCCCGTTCGTGTTGCCGTTACTGGCGCCGCAGGTCAAATCGGTTACGCCCTGTTGTTCCGTATCGCATCCGGCGAAATGTTGGGCAAGGATCAGCCCGTTATTTTGCAGCTGCTCGAAATTCCTGACGAGAAGGCTCAGAACGCGCTCAAGGGCGTGATCATGGAGCTGGAAGACTGCGCATTCCCTCTGCTGGCTGGCATCGAAGCTCACTCCGACCCCATGCAAGCCTTCAAGGACACCGACTACGCGCTGCTGGTTGGTGCTCGTCCTCGTGGCCCCGGCATGGAACGTGCCGACCTGCTGGCTGCTAACGCACAGATCTTTACCGCTCAAGGCAAGGCGCTGAACGCAGTGGCCTCGCGCAACGTGAAGGTGCTGGTGGTGGGTAACCCTGCCAACACCAATGCCTACATCGCCATGAAGTCGGCACCTGATCTGCCTGCCAAGAACTTCACCGCCATGCTGCGTCTGGACCACAACCGCGCTGCTTCCCAGCTGGCTACCAAGGGTGGTTTCAAGGTGGGCGACATCAAGAAGCTGACCGTGTGGGGCAACCACTCGCCGTCCATGTACGCCGACTACCGTTTCGCCACCGTTGATGGCAAGTCTGTGAAAGACATCATCAACGACCAGGAATGGAACGCCAACGTGTTCCTGCCTACCGTGGGCAAGCGTGGCGCAGCCATCATCAACGCACGTGGTCTGTCGTCGGCTGCTTCGGCTGCCAACGCTGCCATCGACCACATGCGCGATTGGGCCCTGGGCTCCAATGGTGAGTGGGTGACGATGGGTGTGCCCTCCACTGGCGCATACGGCATCCCCGAAGGCATCGTGTTCGGCTTCCCTGTGATCACCGAAAACGGCGAATACAAGATCGTCGAAGGTCTGGAAATCGATGCCTTCTCGCAAGAGTGCATCAACAAGACCCTGGCCGAACTCGAAGGCGAGCGCGACGGCGTGAAGCACCTGCTGTAAGGCGGTGACTTCCCACGAATCTTGATGGATTCATCCCCTGCAGTGCGGTATACGCGTTGCAGGGGCTCTCTTTCCTGGAGAGGTCTTTTGCGCAACATGCAGGCGTGCTGGTTGAGCAAAAGATGTTTTACAGATGGCTGTATGGAGTGATCCGGATCAGCCTTTTCTGAGTGCTCTGTTCACTCCTGCCATTCATGCGTACAGCCAGCCATCCCCGCGAGATCCTGTTGGGCGCCCAAGCAGCAGCCCATATGCTGCCTGTCTGCGACCATTACAGCGGCGTGGAAGTGCGCATGCGCAAGAGCCTGGAACTGCAGGCGCAGATGCTGCAGGAGTTTGGCACCTGCGTGTTTGATGTGACGCTGGACTGTGAAGACGGCGCAGCCGTTGGCCAGGAGAAAGCCCATGCTCTGCTGGTTGCGCAGCTGGCCAAGGACGTCCAAGACGGCTGTCGCGTCGCAGCACGCGTGCATGCCGTAGATCACTCCGCATTTGCCGAAGACATTGCCACCATTGTGGGCGAAGCAGGCCACAAGCTCTGCCACATCATGCTGCCCAAGGTGGAGTCGGTCGATGACATCGTGCGTGCGCAGCACGCTCTGGAGCGTGCCGGTGGTGCACATATTCCGCTGCATGCGCTGATTGAGTCGCCCGCAGCCGTGCACCGTGCGTTTGAGATTGCCGCGCATCCCAGTGTGCAAAGCCTGTCTTTCGGGCTGATGGATTTTGTCTCTGCCCACGGTGGTGCCATTCCGGGATCAGCTATGGGGGGGCAGGGGCAGTTTCAGCACCCGCTGGTGGTGCGAGCCAAGCTGGAAATTGCAGCAGCCTGTCATGCCCATGGCAAAGTGCCTTCGCACTGTGTGGTCACTGAATTCAAGGATGCCACGGCCTTGCAGGCGGCCGCGACCCGGGCCAGCCGTGAGCTGGGCTACACCAGGATGTGGAGCATTCACCCTGCACAGATTCGTCCTATCCTCGCAGCGTTTGCGCCTGCGGTGCAGGAAGTGCAGGAAGCGGCGGAGATTTTGCTGGTGGCTGAGCAGCAGGCCTGGGCGCCCATCAGTTGGCAGGGCGTGCTGCATGACCGGGCAAGTTACCGTTATTACTGGCATTTGCTGGAACGTGCGCAGCGCACTGGCATTGCACTGCCTGCAGAAGCGCGACAATGGCTGGATGGGAGCACGGTCTGAAGTGCCGTGTTTGTTATTGACAAGTTAATTGGAATATCCGCTGGAGTTCGCATGAAACAACTGATTGCCTCCGTACTGCTCATCGCTCCTGCTCTGGCTTGGGTGGGTGCAGCTCAGGCTTCTACCGCCAAGCCTGCTGCAAGTGCTAGCAAGGCTGCGACAGCCCAGAAGAAGACTGCTGCAGTCAAGAAGACAACGGTCAGAAAGACCTCGGCACCGCGCAAGGCAGCAGCAGCTGCAGCTGCAGCTGTGGGTGGAGCAGGCGCTGGGGTCGCAGTTGCGGCGCTGGCACCGCGAGCGCTCAATGCAGAGGAGATGAAGCTGGCTGACCGTGTCTATACAGGCCGTATCAACTGCGAACTCGGCAAGCATGTGAACGTGACGCGGGATGAGAAGAGCCCCGGTCACTTCTTTGTCAGCGGACAAGGCTTCAGCTACCACATGTCGCCAGTTGGGACCAGCACCGGCGTTGTGCGTCTGGAAGACCAGCGTGCTGGTGCCACGTGGCTACAGATTGCGAACAAGTCCATGCTGATGAACCAGAAACAGGGCAAGCGCATGGCCGATGAATGCATGAGTCCTGAGCAGCTGCAAGTTGCTGAAGCCATCAAGAAAAACCCGCCGCAAAGTCTGCTGGAGGCTCCCAAGAAGTAATTCCGAGGAGCTCAGACATTAGAAAAAGCAGCCCCCACTCTTAGAAAACCAATGGAGAGAGAACCATGTTGAAAGCCTACCGTGACCATGTAGCCGAGCGTGCTGCACTGGGCATTCCCCCGCTGCCCCTCGATGCCAAGCAAACCGCTGAGCTGATCGAGCTGATCAAGAACCCTCCTGCAGGTGAAGAAGCATTCCTGCTGGACTTGCTGACCCATCGCGTGCCTCCAGGGGTAGACGATGCAGCCAAGGTCAAGGCTTCGTTCCTGGCGGCCGTGGCCCACGGTGACATTCAGGTGGGTCTGATCTCCAAGACCAAGGCTACCGAGCTGCTCGGCACCATGGTTGGTGGCTACAACGTGCACCCCCTGATCGAGCTGCTGGACAACGCTGAAGTGGCTGACGTGGCTGCTGAAGGTCTGAAGAAGACCCTGCTGATGTTTGACTTCTTCAACGACGTGGCAGCCAAGGCCAAGGCCGGCAATGCCAAGGCCAAGGAAGTGGTGCAAAGCTGGGCCGATGCCGAGTGGTTCACTTCCCGCCCCAAGGTGGCAGAGAAGATCACTGTGACCGTGTTCAAGGTGCCTGGTGAGACCAACACCGACGACCTGTCGCCCGCACCTGATGCCTGGAGCCGCCCAGACATCCCGCTGCACTATCTGGCCATGCTCAAGAACACCCGTCCTGACGCGGCGTTCAAGCCCGAGGAAGACGGCAAGCGCGGTCCCATCCAGTTCATCGAAGACCTGAAGAAAAAGGGCCACACCGTTGCCTACGTGGGTGACGTGGTCGGTACCGGTTCGTCGCGCAAGTCGGCTACCAACTCCGTGATCTGGGCCACGGGCCAGGACATTCCCTATGTGCCCAACAAGCGCTTTGGCGGCGTGACGCTGGGCGGCAAGATCGCTCCCATCTTCTTCAACACGCAGGAAGACTCCGGCTCGCTGCCGATCGAGGTCGATGTGTCGAAGATGGAAATGGGCGATGTCATCGACATCTACCCCTACGACGGCAAGATCGAGAAGAACGGCGAAGTCATCGCCAACTTCCAGCTCAAGAGCGAAGTGCTGCTGGACGAAGTGCAGGCCGGTGGCCGTATCAACCTGATCATCGGCCGTTCGCTGACTGCCAAGGCACGTGAGTTCCTGGGCCTGCCTGCTTCGACCGTGTTCCGTCTGCCCAAGGCACCTGCTGAATCCAAGGCTGGCTTTACCCTGGCACAGAAGATGGTCGGTCGCGCAGTCGGCCTGCCAGAAGGCCAGGGCGTGCGTCCCGGCACTTACTGCGAGCCTCGCATGACCACTGTGGGTTCTCAGGACACCACAGGCCCCATGACCCGTGACGAGCTGAAGGATCTGGCCTGCCTGGGCTTCTCGGCCGATCTGGTGATGCAGTCCTTCTGCCACACAGCCGCTTACCCCAAGCCTGTGGACGTGAAGACCCACCGCGAACTGCCTGCCTTCATCTCCAACCGTGGTGGCGTGGCCCTGCGTCCTGGCGATGGCGTGATCCACAGCTGGCTCAACCGCCTGCTGCTGCCTGACACCGTGGGTACAGGTGGCGACTCGCACACCCGCTTCCCCATCGGCATCTCCTTCCCCGCAGGCTCCGGTCTGGTGGCGTTTGCTGCGGCAACCGGTGTGATGCCTCTGGACATGCCTGAGTCCGTGCTGGTGCGCTTCAAGGGCAAGCTGCAGCCCGGCGTGACCCTGCGTGACCTGGTGCATGCCATTCCTCTGTACGCCATCAAGGCAGGTCTGCTGACCGTGGCCAAGGCTGGCAAGAAGAACATCTTCTCGGGCCGTATTCTGGAAATCGAAGGTCTGCCAGACCTGAAGGTGGAGCAGGCGTTCGAGCTGTCTGACGCATCGGCTGAGCGCTCGGCTGCTGGCTGCACGATCAAGCTGGACAAGGAGCCCATCATCGAGTACCTGAAGTCCAACGTGGTGCTGATGAAGAACATGATTGCCGAAGGCTACCAAGATGCCAAGACCCTGCAGCGCCGCATCGAGAAGGTGGAAGCATGGCTGGCCAAGCCCGAACTGCTGGAAGCCGACAAGGACGCCGAATACGCTGCCGTGATCGAGATCGACATGAACGAGATCACCGAGCCTATCGTCTGCTGCCCCAATGACCCTGATGATGCCAAGTTCCTGTCCGAAGTGGCTGGCACCAAGATCGATGAATCCTTCATCGGCTCCTGCATGACCAACATCGGTCACTTCCGTGCTGCAGCCAAGCTGCTGGGCGGCCAGCGTGACATTCCTGTGAAGCTGTGGGTGGCTCCTCCTACCAAGATGGACCAGAACGAGCTGATCAAGGAAGGCCACTACGCGGCATTCGGCACAGCCGGTGCGCGTACCGAAATGCCCGGCTGCTCGCTGTGCATGGGTAACCAGGCACAGGTGCGTGAAGGCGCGACCGTGATCTCCACCTCGACCCGCAACTTCCCCAACCGTCTGGGCAAGAACACCAACGTGTTCCTGGGCTCTGCCGAGCTGGCGGCGATTGCTTCGCGTCTGGGCTACCTGCCTTCCAAGGAAGAGTACCTGAAGGAAATGGGCGTGATCGATGCCGACAAGGCATCCGTGTACCGCTACATGAACTTCGACCAGATCGACGAGTACGCCGAAGTGGCGGCCAAGGTCTAAGCCCCGCAAGGCATAGACCGCAATGACAGAACCCGCCAGCTGGCGGGTTTTGTTTTGATGGCGGTCTGAAACATCATGCTGCTTTCAAAAAAAAGAGCTGTTTGCGCTGGTGCAACGTAAGCGTCCAGGCTCCCACCTTGATCCAGCCAAGTCTGGGAAGCCTATGCGCACCAGCCGCAACGGGGTACATCTGCGCCTTGAGGTGTACGCCAAGATCATTCACTTGGAGGAAGAGGGCATTGTGCTGGTGCCTGTCGGGCTGGAACTGCCGGTGTACACAGGCAACCGCTACCAGCGCAAGCCCGGAGAACAGTTGACGCAAATCAGTCTCTGGCCCGAGCATTAATGCCTGAACACCAGACACACCAGGGCTGCATGCTGCACCCGCTACCCAACCATCCACATTTCAACAAGGAGCTACATCATGAAAAAATCATCGCAGTCGCATTGCTGCCCCTGTTTCTGGCCGCATGCGGCAAATCGCTGGATGGTACGTACCAGGATTCCACAGGCATGGCCTCTCTGACCTTCAAGGGCGACACGGTCGACTACATGGGCATGTTTGATCTGGACTACACGGTCGAAGATGGCAAGGTCAAGATCGAAGGCATGAATGGCGAAACAGCGCTGGTGCTCAAGGTCAAGGACGACAACACCTTGGTCATGCCCATGGTGGGGGAGCTGAAAAAGCGCTGATGGCGTGAACCAGCAAGCCGCACAGGCATGCGCCCCATGCCTGTAGAAAAAAAGCCGCGACCTGCACAGACTGCAGTCGCGGCTTTCTTGCTTTCTGGTTTTTTAAGCCTGCTCTGCCAGCAGCTCCTGCAGGGTCTTGACCTGCAGACGCAGGCGCTCGTTTTCGGCTTCCAGCTCGGCCACACGGGCCTGCAGGGCTTCTACGGATGGAGCAGGTGCTGCATCGGCTTCGGCGCTGGATTCGGCAGCTTCAGGCTGTTTTTCGGTGCGGGCTTTTTTCTTGGCTTCGCGCACGCGCTTGGCGGCCTGTTTGAGGCCATCCACACCTTCGGCGGCGACGGCTTGCTGCTCTTCCACGGGCAGTGATGCCACCACGGCCGCAGCGTTGAGCGACAGCTCTCCGGCCTTGACGGCCTCCACCACCTCCGGCGCAGCTTTTTGCTGGATGGTTTCAATCATCTTCACCTGTCCCGCAGACAGGCGTGCGGCACGGGCCAGGGCCTCGCGGGTGTCCAGCGCCTCGTCAGGGACCTTGGGCACATTGGCCAGGGCCTTGGCGACGACGGGGTCGGTTTCTCCTTCCCAGGGCGCTTCGGCAGCGGCTGCTTCACCGGCCTCGGCCTTGGCGGCCTGCACGGCGGCAGCAGCCTGTGCGCGGCGCTCGGCAATGATTTCGCGCTTGCGCAGGGCCAGCACGCCGCGCTGGAAGTCAGACAGTGAGCGGCGGCCCAGGTGCTGGTCGATCATCCACAGGTGGATGTCTTCCATGCTCTGAAAGCGCGTGTTCTGCATGGTCTTGAATGGCAGACCGTGCTTTTGGCAGATGCTGTAGCGGTTGTGGCCATCAACCAAAATATTGCCCCACAGCACCAGTGCGTCGCGGCAGCCTTCGTCCAGGATGCTGCGCTCCAGCGCTTCGTACTCGTCAGGGGTCAGTGGGTCGATATAGGCCTTGAGCTCAGGCAGAACAACGATTTCTTCAGTACTCATGGAACTCCAATCAATGCAGGCAGCGCACTGTAACCGTGTGCCTGCAAAAGTCAAAAGGCACCATGAGGTGCCTTTCAAAAAGTGAAGCGTCTAGCGCTTGTATAGCTTGAGTTTCAAATGGATTTAAATCTCAAGTTCTGATAAATCAAGCGCTGGCAGCTATGGTTTTTAAGGGTTCTGAGGTTGCAGCAGGCGTGCAATCAGGCCGCCTTCCACAGGGCCTTCCACGGGAATGCGCACGCGCACGGGGTTGCCGGGGGCAACTTGCACAGGTTCGCCTTCCAGATTGAACATCTGCTCCAGCTTGACGGTGCGGTTGCCTGTGGGGTGGATGATTTCAATCATGTCACCCACGGCAAAGCGGTTCATGGTTTCGATTTCGGCCAGGCCGTTCTCGTAACCACGCACCTGGCCCACAAAGTGGCTGCGCTGCAGCACGGAGGTGCCGGTTTCGTAGTTCTGGTAGTCGTTGGCGGGGCGGCGCTCCAGCAGGCCACCGGTGTAGCCACGGTTGGCCAGGCCTTCCAGCTCGGTGATGAGGTGGGGGTTGAAGGGGCGGCCAGCCACGGCGTCATCAATGGCGCGGCGGTAGACCTGGGCGGTACGGGCCACGTAGTACAGGCTCTTGGTGCGGCCTTCGATCTTGAGCGAATCCACACCAATCTTGGCCAGGCGCTCTACGTGCTCCACGGCGCGCAGGTCCTTGGAGTTCATGATGTAGGTGCCGTGCTCATCTTCCATGATGGGCATCATCTCGCCAGGGCGGCCCTTTTCTTCCAGCAGGTAGATGGCGTCGGCCTTGGGGTGGCGCTTCTGATCACCGCAGGTGCTGGTGAACTGGTTGTCCAGGTCGTTCTTGGCCTCTTCAAAGTTGAAGCCCTTGTCCATGGCCACGCCCAGCGCTTCGCCGGTGTTGGGGTCTACTTGCGCATCGTGCGTCTTGTACTCCCAGCGGCAGGCGTTGGTGCAGGTGCCCTGGTTGGGGTCACGGCGGTTGAAGTAGCCCGACAGCAGGCAGCGGCCCGAGTAGGCAATGCACAGCGCGCCGTGTACGAACACTTCCAGCTCCATGTCTGGGCATTCCTGGCGGATCTTTTCGATCTCGTCCAGCGATAGCTCGCGCGAGAGGATGATGCGCTCCACGCCCATCTTCTGCCAGAACTTGACGGTGGCGTAGTTGGTGGTGTTGGCCTGCACCGAGAGGTGAATCACGGTCTCGGGCCACTTTTCCTTGACCATCATGATCAGGCCGGGGTCGGCCATGATCAGCGCGTCGGGCTTCATCTCGATGATGGGCTCGATGTCGCGCAGGTAGGTGCGGATCTTGTCGTTGTGGGCAATGACGTTGGACGTCAGGAAAAACTTCTTGCCACGCTGGTGGGCTTCTTGGATGCCCTGTGCAATCTGCTCCATGCGGAACTCGTTGTTGCGGGCACGCAGGGAGTAGCGGGGCTGGCCGGCATAGACAGCGTCGGCGCCAAAGTCATAGGCGGCGCGCATCTTGTCTAGCGAGCCGGCGGGAAGCAGCAGTTCGGGGGCTTTCATAGGGGAGGTATTTTCCTTGATTGGCGTCAGTTCGTCACGGCGTGGGGAACAAGCACCCGATGGCATCGTGGGACAGTGCTGAAGCTATATATAAAAGAGCTGCTTGCGCTTAAAACATAAGGACTTCAGATAGATATCTATCTGAAGTCCTTCTAGATCAAGCGCTGGCAGCTATCAAAGTGTGATCAATCCTGCGGCCTGAAACCAAAGGTGAACTCCGCGGGCACTTTGCCGTTGGTGTCCTTGGGCAGGGTTTCGGTCTTGTGCAGGGCACGGACCACGGCGTCATCCCAGGCCTTGTTGCCGCTGGACTTGACCAGCTGCACGCTGGTGATGGTGCCATCGGGCGCGGCACGTACGCGCACTTCTGCGCGTGGGTTGCCGCTGGTGATGTCGGGGTAGACGATGTTGGGCTTGACCTTGGCTGCCACGCGTGCGCCATAGCCTGCAGAGTGGCCGACCGTGCCACCACCTGTGCCCTTGCCGCCGTTGGGGCCGCTGCTCTTTTCGGCAGAGCCGCTGCCGCCTGAGCCCGCAAGACCGGCCATGGCACGCAGGTTCTCCTGGCGAATACGCTCCAGTTCCTTGGCTGCCTTGGCATCCTTGGCGGCCTGCTCTTTCTTGCGCTTTTCTTCAGCCGCTTTTCTGGCAGCTTCCTGCTTGGCTTTTTCGGCCTTTTCTTTTTCCGCTTTTTCGCGAGCAGCCTTGTCTTTGGCGGCTTTTTCCTTGGCCGCCTTTTCTTTCTCAGCCTGCTCGCGTTTGGCTTTCTCTAAGCGTTCTTTTTCCAGACGCTCCTTTTCCAGGCGCTCCTTTTCCAGGCGCTCCTTTTCCAGGCGCTCTTGCTTGGCCTTCTCGGCTTTTTCGCGCTCGAGCTTTTCGCGGCGCTCCTGCTCTGCCTTTTCAGCCTTTTCCTTTTCGAGCTTGGCTTTTTCGGCCTTTTCACGCTCGGCCTTTTCCTTGGCCTTCTGGGCTTCCAGTTCGCGCTGTTTTTCCTCGGCTTCCTTTTTCTTGCGCTCCTGCAGTGCAATTTCTGCATCGCGCTGGGCCTGCAGCTCCTGCTGCGAAGGCTTGGGCGGCGCAGGTGGCGGCGGCGGTGGCAGCGGTATGGGTTCCGGCGCTGGCTCGGGTTCGGGCTCGGGCTCTGGCTGTGGTGCGGGCACAGGCACAGCGCGCGGCGCTGCCTGGACAAAGGTGTCAGACCACAGCTCTGCCTCTATGGCTGCGGGCTCCACGGCTTCAGGGGGAGAGACTTTCCACACCAGGGCGCCGACCAGCACGGCGTGTGCCAGCAGGGCCAGCACCCAGCTGCGCAGACGCCGGTTGTCGCGAGGAGGTGCAAAAGGATCGTGTTCGAGGCGAGAGGACATGGATGGGTCAGACAATCACATCAAGCGCTTACTGGGGCGAGGACTTCACGCCCAGCGCGACGCGTACATCAGCCGCCTGCAGCTGTGCCATGGCCTGCACCACGTTTTCGTAGGGCAGGGTCTTGTCTGCCAGGATCTGGATGGCGCTGTGCTCGGCATCGCTGCCTTTCCAGGAGCTGGCCACAGCCTGCAGTTCGTCCAGGCTGATGGCCTGCTCGGTGTTCTGGGTCTTGAAGATGACGCTGCCGTCCTTGTTCAGCAGCACGTAGGCGATGTTCTTGGCGGCAGGTTTGGACGACTTGCCTGCCGTGGGCACATCAATATTGCCCGGCGTGAGCATGGGCGCTGTCACCATGAAGATGATGAGCAGCACCAGCATCACGTCGATGAAGGGCACCATATTGATTTCGTTGACGGTGCGGCGGCCGCGGCCTCGGGAACTCACTGCAGGCATGCTTTGCTCCTGTTGCTCAATAGCCGGAAGCGGTGGCGCTGGCAGCGGGTGCGCCGACATTGCGCTGCAGGATATTGGTGAACTCTTCCATGAAGGTTTCCTGGCTGGAGGCAATGCGGTCAATGGTGTTGGCGTAGCGGTTGTAAGCGGCTACGGCAGGGATGGCGGCAAACAGGCCCATGGCGGTGGCGACCAGTGCCTCGGCAATACCGGGGGCGACGGTGGCCAGGGTGATCTGCTCCATGCTGGCAAAGCCGGTGAAAGCGTGCATCACGCCCCACACGGTACCAAACAGACCGATGTAGGGGGTGATGGAGCCGACGGTGCCCAGGAAGGACAGGCCGGATTCGATCACGTCCATCTCACGCTGAAAGCTTGCGCGCATGGCGCGGCGTGTGCCGTCCATCAGCATGGCGCTGTCGCTGATATGGCGCTCGCGCAGTTTTTTGTATTCGCGCATGCCGCTGGCAAAAATGCGCTCCATGGGGCCACCCGTCTTGGCGTTCTGGGTGGCGCTGCTGTAGAGGTCGTTGAGGCTGCTGCCAGACCAGAAGTCCTGCTCAAAGTCTTCGTTGAGCTGGCGCACGCGCTTGAGCATCTGCGCCTTGCGGAAGATGGTCGCCCAGCTGGCAACAGAGGCGGCGACCAGAATCAACATCACCAGTTGAACCACCCAGCTGGCCTGCATGATGAGGCTGAGGATGGACATGTCTTGGGCTGCGTTCATGAGAGTGTTTCCAGGATGGATTTCGGTATACGGGCAGGGCGCATGGTGGTGGAGTCCACCCAGCCGATGCGAATGCTGCCTTCACATAACAGTTGGGGTGCCTGATCGGATGACACTGGCTTCAAAAAAGCCTGCTGGGCAATCGTCATGGAGGCGCGGCCTGCAGACTCCAGCACGGCGGTGACTTCCATCACATCATCCAGCCGCGCAGGCTGGAGGTAGTTGATCTCTGCATGCGTCACCACAAACATGCCGCCCACTTCGTCACGCAGCTTCTGCTGCTCTACGCCCAGGTTGCGCAGCCATTCGGTGCGCGCACGCTCAAAAAACTTGAGGTAGTTGGCGTAGAAGACGATGCCGCCTGCGTCAGTGTCCTCCCAGTACACGCGAATGGGAAAGGTGAAAGCCATCAAAGTTCCCCTTATTTGAAGAGCTGCTGCATGCGGCGCACGGCTTCCTGCAGCTGTTCCATGGAGTTGGCTGTGGAAAAGCGCACATAGCGCGCCGTGTCTGCCGTACCAAAGTCGCGGCCGGGCGTGATGGCCAGGTGGGCTTTTTCCATCAGGGCGTAGGCAAACTCCCAGCTGTCCTTGACGCCGAGCTTCTCGCACAGCGGTGTGCAGTCGGCCCAGGCGTAGAACGCGCCATCGGGCATGACATCAATGCCAAAGCCCAGTTCCTTGAGCGCTGGCAGGAAGTAGTCGCGGCGGGCCTTGAATTCGGCGCGGCGTGCTTCAAAGGTGGCAATGCTCTCGGGAGTAAAGCAGGCCAGGGCCGCGTGCTGTGAGATGGTTGAGGCGCAGATGAACAGGTTTTGCGCCATGCGCTCGACCACGGGCACCATGGCCTCGGGCACCACCATCCAGCCCAGACGCCAGCCCGTCATATTGAAGTACTTGCTGAAGCTGTTGATGGAGATGATGTCATCGCTGATGGCCAGCGCACTGTGGCCAAAGGCTTCTTCGTAGGACAGGCCCAGATAGATTTCATCGACGATGGTGATGCCGCCCTTGGCCTTGACTACTTCATGAATGCGGCGCAGCTCGGCCGGATCAATCGAGGTGCCGGTGGGGTTGGAGGGAGAGGCCAGCAGCACGCCACGGGTTTGTTCGCCCCAGTGCGCGGCGACTTGCTCGGCACTCAACTGGTAGCGCTCTGCAGCGCCGGTAGGAATCAGCTTGGCTGTGCCTTCTGCAGCGCTCACAAAGTGGCGGTTGCAGGGGTAACTGGGGTCGGGCATGAGGATTTCGTCTCCCGGCTCGATCAGTGCCAGGCAGGCCAGCTGCAGCGCCGCAGATGCGCCAGCCGTAATCACGATGCGCTGTGCAGGCACATCCACGCCAAAGCGGCTTTGGTACCAGGCGCTGATGGCTTCGCGCAGCGCTTCCAGCCCCAGGGCATTGGTGTATTGCGTGCTGCCTTGCGCAATGCAGGCACTGGCGGCCTGCTGCACTTGTGCTGGCGCGGTGAAGTCAGGCTCGCCAATGTTCAGAAAGATCATGGGCTCGGGGCCGTTGGCCACTTCCTTGGCCAGCTGCTGGGCCGCCTTGGCCACTTCCATCACATAAAAGGGTTCAATCTTGTCGGCGCGCGTAGAAAACTTCATGGGCAGGCAAAGCGCAAAGCGCTGTCACGTAGGGGTCTGAAAAGCAAGAAAAAAGGCAGCGGCCCGTGGAGCACGCTGCCTTTTGCAAGGAGCCATTATTAGGCGCTTTTGCCGGCCTTGTCGGCTTTGACCTCGTCGGGTCGCAGCTCAGGGGCCAGGGCATTGAGTACGCCGTTGACGTATTTGTGGCCGTCAGTGCCGCCAAATTCCTTGGCCAGTTCAATGACTTCGTTGAGCACCACGCGCCATGGCACGTCCATGCAGTGCATCAGCTCATAAGTGCCAATCCACATGCAGGCATGTTCGATGGGCGAGAGTTCGCTCAGCTGGCGGTCCAGCTTGGGAGCGATCAGCGCGTTCAGATCGTTCTCGGTGGTGATGCAGCCGTGCAGCAGTGCGTCGTAGTGCGCAGCATCACACTTGTGAAAGCCCGCCAGATCACGCGTGAACATGTCGATGGAGGCGGGGCTGTTCTTGCCGACCAGATGCTGGTAGAGGCCTTGCAGCGCGAATTCACGCGAGCGGGTGCGTGCCGATTTGGAAGCGGCTTTGCGCACGCCGGTGCTGGTCAGGCCCGTACGTTTTTGGCGGGGTGGGCGGCTGTTGCCAGCCGGTGTGGTGTGTTCGTCGCTCATGCTTGTTTCAGTTTTTGGAGCAGGCTAGCCATTTCAACGGCTACGCGTGCTGCATCCAGACCCTTTTCGGTCTGGCGTGCAATGGCCTGCTCGAGGTTTTCGGTGGTGATGATGGCGTTCGCAATCGGCAGCTTGTAGTCCAGGCTGACGCGGGTCACACCCGCTCCCGATTCGTTGGCCACCAGCTCAAAGTGGTATGTCTCCCCACGGATGATGCAGCCGATCGCCACCAGTGCATCGTAGCCGCCGCGCTCTGCCATGGCCTGTAGGGCAACAGGCACTTCCAGTGCGCCAGACACCATGACATGGTCAATAGCTTCAGCCTTCACGCCCAGTGTCAGCAATTCCTGGTGGCAAGCATTGGCCAGGGTATTGGTAATGCTTTCGTTCCAGCGGGCCTGGACCATGCCAATGCGCAGTCCCTGACCGTTGAGTTGTTGGGCCGTGCCTTTTTCTGCGTGCAGCATGTCTCTTATTCCTTTGTGATGTAGCCAGTAATTTCCAGGCCGTAACCGGCCATGCTGGGCATGCGGCGTGGGCGGCCCAGCAGTTGCATCTTGTGTACACCGCACTCGCGCAGAATCTGCGCGCCAATGCCGTAGGTGCGCAGGTCCATGCGGCCGCGCTCCGGGGCCTGTGCCGCACGTGCTTTGCCTTCGAACTGCGCCAGCAGCTGCTCGGCGCTTTCGCCACAGTTGAGCAGTACCGCGACGCCCTGACCGCGGGCGCTGATGTATTCCAGGCTGTTATCCAGGCCCCAGGAGTGCATGGAGCGGCCGACTTCCAGCGCGTCCAGCACCGACAGGGGTTCGTGCACACGCACGGCCACGTCGGTGTTGGCATCCCAGCTGCCCTTGACCAGTGCCATGTGCACGGAGTGGCTGGGTTTGTCCTGGAAGATGTGGGCGGTGAATTCGCCCCAGTGGGTATTCAGGGTGCGCGACCCTACTTTTTCCAGCAGCGACTCGGTGCGGCTGCGGTACTGGATCAGGTCGGCAATGGTGCCGATCTTCAGGCCGTGCTCGGCAGCAAACAGCTGCAGATCAGGCAGGCGGGCCATGGTGCCGTCGTCTTTCATGACCTCGCAGATCACGGCAGAAGGCGTGCAGCCAGCCAGTGCGGACAGATCGCAACCTGCTTCGGTGTGGCCTGCGCGGATCAGCACGCCGCCATCGACAGCCTGCAGCGGGAAGACGTGGCCGGGCTGTACCAGATCGGTGGGTTTGGCGTCTTTGGCGACGGCCGTCTTGATGGTGTGGGCGCGGTCGGCAGCAGAAATGCCGGTAGTCACGCCTTCTGCGGCTTCGATCGATACGGTGAAGGCGGTGCTGTAGACGGTGCCGTTGCGCGCTGCCATGGGAGGCAGCTTCAGATATTCACAGCGTTCGCGGGTCAGCGTCAGGCAGATCAGACCGCGGCCATACTTGGCCATGAAATTGATGGCTTCAGCGGAGACGTGGTCGGACGCCAGTACCAGATCCCCTTCGTTTTCACGATCTTCTTCATCCACCAAAATGACCATGCGGCCAGCGCGGATGTCCGCAATGATGTCTTCCACCGGCGAGATGGGCGCGGGAGTGAGGGGGGCGTTCATGGTGTTGTTCCTTGGATAACCTGTCTCGGTAGCCGGCTGCACGGCCTTGGTACGGGCGGACAGCCCTGCATGCGAAGTGCATGCGTCCAAAGAACATATGTGCAGACGTTACCGTCGCTTGCTGGCCGGCGCCGGATGGTGCGCGGTCTTATTGAATGGAAACCCGCATTTTAGTGCTTTGCAGCATGTCTGCAGGGAATGGATGGCGAATGGACTAGCTCTCGGGGGCTTGCAGGGTGACATCGCCATCCGGATAGGCCACGCAGGGCAGTACGCAGCCCTCGGCCTTTTCTTCCGGAGTGAGTCCGGGCCACTCTATCTTGTAATGCACGGAGCCCTGTTTGATCTGCCCCAGACAGGTGCGGCAGGTGCCATTGCGGCAGGAGCTGGGCCACTGCAGACCTCCCATTTCCATGGCGTCCAGCAGCGTATCTGTGGCCCATGCATCGCACTGTTCTCCTTGGGGTGCGATGTAGAGGGTGTACAGCGGTGGGGTATCTGCGGGGGTCATGGTGCTCCTTGTCGTCAATCAGGCAGGCCGCCATTGTCGCTCTATCCGATGCAGGTCTGATGGTTGCTGGTGTGTGCTTAAAAAATGTGCAGGCTACTTGCGTGCCTTGCAGATCAAGCACTTGTGCGGCTTGTCGGGACTTTAGACAGGCTTATCCACATGGTTGTTCAGAAGAATTGGGGGCAACTGTGTTTTTTGAGGCTCGCAACAAATGCCTTGCAGATCAAATGTTACGAATTGCCGAATCTGACTAAAAATTAATCATATTGATTTATTTCTAATAAAAACAACTACTTGTTATTGTTGTTTTATGGGTTTTTCTGATTTATCCACAGGATTGTTCATGATTTTTGGGGGCAAAGAACAAGTATGCTTTCGCTTGTGATTAAAAAATGTGCATTTGTAGGACATTCTTTCAAAACAAGGGCTTAGCGTGGTTGTTGGCGGTCATGCAGAGCTTGTCCACATGCTTGTGCTGCCTATCAGGGGATAAGCTGCAGTCGCATCGGTGAATGCTGCGGGGCAGCATGCTGCTTACAGTGTCTGGGTACAGATGCAACAAGGAGACAAAACATGCAGCAAAGCCTGTCATTTGAGGGTCAAGTCGCCATCGTCACTGGCGCTGGTGGCGGTTTAGGACGAGAGCATGCGCTTGCTTTGGCCAGGCGTGGTGCCAAGGTGCTGGTCAATGATCTGGGTGGGGCTGTAGATGGCTCTGGTCGCTCGGTATCGGCAGCGCAGGCGGTGGTGGATGAGATTCGTGCCTTTGGCGGGGAGGCGATGGCCAATGGCGCCTCGGTGACCGACTTTGCCGCCGTGCAGGCCATGGTGCAGCAGGCGATCGATGCCTGGGGGCGTGTGGATATCTTGATCAACAACGCTGGCATCCTGCGCGACAAGAGCTTTGCCAAGATGGAACTGGAAGACTTTCGGCAGGTGGTAGATGTGCACCTCATGGGGGCGGTGCACTGCTGCAAGGCGGTGTGGCCCATCATGCAGGCGCAAAACTATGGTCGCATTGTGATGACGACCTCGTCTTCCGGTCTGTATGGCAACTTTGGCCAGAGCAACTACGGCGCAGCCAAGATGGCGCTGGTGGGGCTGATGCAGACGCTGGCGCTGGAAGGTGCCAAGTACCACATCCATGTGAATGCGCTGGCGCCCACGGCAGCCACACGCATGACCGAAGGCCTGATGCCCGAAGCCGTGCTTGCAGCCCTCAAGCCCAAGGCTGTGGTTCCAGCTATGCTGGTGTTGGCGCACACTTCGGCGCCAACACGCACCATCTTGTGTGCAGGGGCAGGTAGTTTTGAGGCAGCGCACATCACGCTCACGCAAGGGGTGTATGTGGGCATGGGGGAGGCAGCCCCTGAGCAGCTGGTGCAGCAACTGCATGCTGTGCTGGACCAGAGTAATGCTCTGGTGCCAGAAAGCGGCATGGCGCAGGGGCAGCTGGAAGTGGGCAAGGCCATGGCTGCGCGCGGTGCTGCGTCAGCATAGGATGGGCCTATCTAGGGCGTGTTCACGTAAACATTGGGTTCGCGCAGCCACGACAAGGCCGTCAA